>Ga0099364_10001355_pt1 | contig 40609 bp, 22 predicted proteins | sample TergutTh196P3_FD_73070 | JGI IMG/M metagenome (GOLD analysis project Ga0099364, IMG submission 73070) | Microcerotermes parvus P3 segment gut microbial communities from Pointe-Noire, Republic of the Congo - Th196 P3 | ecosystem: Host-associated > Arthropoda: Insects > Digestive system > Gut ...
ATCGAGCGGTGTTGTTGGGGCGTGGTATTATTATGTTGTTGTGAGTAATGCCTGTTGTAGTGTGGCTTCTGAGGTGAGTGGGTTGCATACCGTATGCGTTGCCCCCGTTATAGCTTCGCAGACTACGCCTTCGCAGATGCGGGAGCAGAATGTGGCTTTTGCGCCTATTGCTGTGAATGTGAGTATCGGCAGTGAGCCGTTATCTTATCAATGGTATTCCAGTGCAGTTGAGAGCGCCGGTGGCGGTAACCTTGCCGCCGGTGGCACCGGAGCGGTTTTTACGCCGCCTTCGGCTGCTGTTGGGACGATGTATTATTATGCTGTAGTTTCTAATGTTTGTGGGAGGGATACATCGGCTGTTAGTGGTGCGCACATCGTTTGTACTGCTCCTGCCATTACCGCGCAACCGAATCCAACAGCACCGCCGGCAAAAGAACCAAACAGCGGTAATTTTCCTGTCTTATCTGTCACTGCCACAGGTACTGCTCCGCTTGCTTATCAGTGGTGGAAAACCACTGCCACTACTGCTACCGGTGGTAGTGCTATTGCCGGTGCTACCGGTAATACTTACACGCCTACATCCGAAACTATTGAAGCTGTTCGTTATTATGTTGTTGTGACCAATGTTTGTAGTACCACTGTTACTTCTGTTGCCAGCGGTTTGCATACGGTTCAGGATTATTTGGCGTCCATCAATTGTGGCGGTGTGATTGTTGTTAGTAATCCCGGTACTATAACTTATGGTGGTAGTAGTAATACTAATATTGAGACTGGTGCTGTTACTGTTGGTACTTTGCGTTGGTCTGCTGCTGTTCAGGCGTCTAATTGTGCTAAGGGTAATTCTACCAACGGCGATGCATTCAGCACCAGTACCACTGGTGGTTATGCTACTGATTGTCGTCGGGCTACTAATGGTTTTCATGGTCATTACTTTTCCTGGTGTTTTGTGATGCGTTATCCTACTCAGCTTTGTCCTTCTCCTTGGCGTGTTCCTACAACTAATGATTTTGCCACTTTGCATACAACTCTTGGATATACTCTTCCTGCACTTGGTGGTTGGATGTCTATTACAGCTAATACTTATGTGGGTACTACCGGCACGGGGTCTGCCGCTCAAAACGGTGGTGGTACGTGGCAGGGTTCTCGCTTCGCGGCCTACGCCGGTGTTCTCACGGAGAGTTCTTCGAACTATTGGTCGTCCTCGGAGGCCAGCTCCACGACTGCGCGTTACCTGTCCTTCAATAGCAGCACTGTGACCCCTCAGAGCAGCAGCGGCAATAAGGGCTACGGGCTCGCGCTCCGCTGCGTTCGGTCTGCGCCTTAGGAACTTCTTGATATTTGCGGTTTGATTATAGCCGCGCGCCCTGCGAAGCGGGTGGTAGTCTGAACTGTGATTATTATGATTATTATGATTTTCTTCGACTAAAGTTAATCAGGGTAATCACACAAATCATAAAAATCACAGTTCAGACAAAGCCATTTTCGCCATATCGATTTTTTTCGTATCTTTGCGATGTAAAATAACGAATTATGAAAATCAAAAAACAGTCAAAACAGAAAGCAGGCGAATGGCTAATGGATGTCACAAAATACTCCTTAACAGCAGCCGTTGGCACGGCCTAACTCCCAATTCTCCATTCTCAATTCTCAATTCTCAATTTTATTTCCACATGTCAGAATTCTCAAACATAACACCAAAAAAAATCAGCGACTACGCCGATGCACACACCTCCGACTTGCCTAAAATCCTGCAGGAGCTGGAGCGCGAAACCCACGTCAAATGCATCAACCCGAGGATGCTGTCGGGAAAATTGCAAGGGCAGTTTTTGAATATGATTTGCCGAATGATGAAGCCGGAGACCATCCTGGAGATCGGCACCTTCACCGGCTATTCCGCACTTTCGATGGCGTACGGTATGCCCAAAACTTCGCATCTCTACACCATTGAGACCAACCCCGAGCAGGAGGACATCATCCGCAAATACATTGATAAATCAGGGCATTCCGAGCAGATCACCCTAATCATGGGTGATGCCAAAGACGAAATCCCCAAGTTCGACAACAATCGTTTCGACCTGATTTTTTTGGATGCCGACAAAATCAACTACCCCCTGTACTATGAATTGCTCATACCCAAACTCCGAAAGGGCGGCGTGTTGCTTGCCGACAACGCGCTTTGGAGTGGTGCCGTAATCCACGAAAGTGCTACGGACAAAGAGGTTGTAGCCCTTCAAACATTCAATGATTTGGTGCAGAACGACCCGCGTACGCAGAACGTGCTGCTGCCGATTCGGGATGGGTTGATGTGCGTGATTAGGAATGAAGAATGAAGAATGAAGAATGAAATGTGAGGTGTGAAAATCACGGTAATCACATCAATCATAAAAATCACAGTTCAGACATCATCGCTTATGCAGCCCACACTCCCGCTGCTCCGCTGATTCCCACCACCATCGTCCGGAACGTGCGTCTTTGCCGGGTTTCACGGCACGTGTGCAAGGTTGGCAGCCGATGCTTGGGAAACCGTTGTCGTGCAGGGTATTGTAGGGAACGTGGTGCTCGTGAATATAGTCCCAGACCTGCTGTTCCGTCCAGTTGATGAGAGGATTGATTTTGATCAGGTTGTTGACTTCGTCCCACTCCACGAGTTGCATGTCGTGGCGGGTGATGGACTGTTCGCGACGCAGACCGCAGATCCATACGTCGAGTCCTGCAAAAGCACGGCTTAGCGGTTCGAGCTTGCGTACGTGGCAGCAGCGTTTGCGTTGTTCGATACTGTCGTAAAACAGGTTGATGCCGGCGGTGGACACCATCTCCTCAACCGCACTGTTTTCGGGGAAAAACACACGGATGTTGATGCCGTAGTGTTTGTTGGTATCGTCCAACAAACGGTAGGTTTCGGGGAAAAGTCGCCCTGTGTCGAGGGTGAAAATGTTTGCGGTTTTGTTGATGTTTACCATCATATCCGTCAGCACTTGGTCTTCCGGACCGAGGCTTGACGCGAGGGCAATCTTTGTGCCGTGTTCACCCATCAGGGCACGTAGTAGAGCCTGCGGGGTTTCGTTGGCGAATTTTTGGTTGAGGTTTGTTGTGTTCATATTGTTTTTGGTTTAAGTTGTGAGACGTGAACTGTGAGCCGTGAGCCGTGAGTGCTGCACCATTGGCTATGGGCGAAGCCTCACCGTTCACGCTTCACGCTTCACTCAAAGTATCATTCCCGCACCAACAGTCTCAAACGTATTCGGATCAATAAAGATGAGGCTTCCGGTGCTGCGGTTTTTCTTGTATGCATCAAAGACGAGCGGTGTTGCGGTTTTCAGCGTTATCTCGGCGATATCGTTCATGGCGAGGTGGTCGATGCCGGTGTCTTTTTGCAGGGTGTTGACGTTGATGCGGTAGTCGATGCTTTTCACGATACCTTGCGTTTCGCGGGTGGTGTGGCGAATGATGTAGCGATTGCCTGCACGCATGGGGGTTTGGTTGAACCAACAGATGGTGAGGGCTACTGACTGCGAGATCTGCGGCTGTTCGTGGTTGGCTCCAACGATGAGGTCGCCACGTCCGGCATCAATATCATCGGTGAGCTGCACCGCTACGGACTCGCCCTCGTGCGCTGCCTCCAACGCTTCGTCGGCAAGGGTGATCGCACTGATGGTCGTGCAATGTCCGCCGGGCAACACCATCACCTCATCGCCCTTGCGTAGCACGCCTCCCGCTACTCTACCCGCATATCCGCGAAAATCGTGGAACTCATCAGACATCGGACGAATGATATGTTGCACAGGGAAACGTATCCCTATGTCATCGCCGGAATGCAGGATGGGCACGGTTTCCAACAATTCCATCAGGGTCGTACCCTCGTACCACATCATATTCGCAGACTTCTCAACCACGTTATCCCCCAACTTCGCGGAAACCGGTATGAAGTGTATGTTCTTCGGACGGAACTCCGTAGAAATCCCCAGATAGTCTGCCTTGATTTTTTCAAAAACAGACTGCTGATAGTCCACCAAATCCATCTTGTTTACACAGACTGCCACCTGCGTAATCCCCAGCAATGACGCTATAAAGCTGTGTCGCACGGTCTGCTCCATCACACCGTTTCGCGCATCAATCAGGATGAGGGCAAGGTCGGCTGTCGATGCACCCGTAACCATGTTGCGTGTGTATTGGATATGTCCCGGCGTGTCGGCGATGATGAATTTTCGGCGTGGTGTGGCGAAATAGCGGTATGCCACGTCTATGGTGATGCCTTGTTCGCGCTCGCTACGCAGCCCGTCCGTAAGCAGAGCGAGGTTTACCTCCTCATTGCCACGACTGCGCGAGGCAAGTTCTACGGCTTCCATTTGGTCTTCGAAAATGGATTTGCTGTCGTAGAGCAGACGTCCGATTAGAGTGCTTTTGCCATCATCGACATTGCCTGCTGTGGTGAAGCGGAGGAGCTCCATGTCTAAATAGGTGGTTGTTGTGTCTTTCATGCTTATCGTTTTCAATTATTCGGTTGCTGAGCGGAGTCGAAGCATTGGTTTTTTAGAGTTTAGATATTAGAGTTTAGAAATATCCAGCGACTTTCCGATCCTCCATCGCCGTTTCCGAGCGTTTGTCGTCGGCACGACTGCCACGTTCGGTGGTGCGTGTGGCGGCGATTTCGTTGATGATTTCTTCGAGAGATGAAGCTTGCGAGAGGGTTAGTCCGGTGCAGCTGATGTCGCCGATGGTGCGACATCGCACTAATTTGGTCTCTACCTTTTCTTCGGGTTTGAGCTTCATGCAAGGCTCTGCGGCGAGCCATTGTCCGTCACGGAAAAACACCTTGCGTTCGTGGGTGAAGTAGATGCTTGGCATCGGAATTTTTTCGAGATAGATGTATTGCCACACATCCATCTCCGTCCAGTTGCTTATCGGAAACACGCGAAAATGCTCGCCTACGTGCTTGTGTCCGTTGTAGAGGTTCCACAGTTCGGGGCGTTGGTTGCGCGGATCCCATTGTCCGAACTCGTCGCGATGGGAGAAAAACCGTTCTTTGGCTCGTGCTTTCTCTTCGTCACGACGTGCACCGCCTATGGCTGCATCGAATTTGTGTTTTTCGATGGCATCAAGCAGGGTTACGGTTTGCAAGCGATTGCGGCTCGCGTTGTAGCCCGTCTCTTCGCGAACACGCCCTGTATCTATAGATTGCTGCACACAGCCCACAATCAAAGTTGCACCAAGCTGTTGCACCAAATCATCACGATAGTCGATGGTTTCCGTGAAGTTGTGCCCCGTGTCGATATGCAGCAGCGGAAACGGAATCTTGGCAGGATAGAACGCCTTGTATGCCAGGTGTGTCAGCACAATGCTGTCCTTGCCTCCCGAGAAAAGTATGGCAGGGCGGTCGAATTGTGCAGCTACTTCACGTAGGACGTGAATGGCTTCAGCCTCAAGTTCGCGGAGGTGGGTCATTTTCATAGATATTAGATATTAGAGTTTAGATGGGTTTACTGTAAAAGTTGCACAAAGGTAGTATATTTTGTTTAATAAAACGGTGTTTTTTTGTAGGAAATTTTCACTCTTAAACATGGAATTTTCCATATCCGTAGCAGGACAAACGAGCGACAATTCTTTGAACGCTCAAAAAAATTTTGGCTGCAAGCAATTTTTTTTAGGTTCAATATCCATTTCAAAATCTCGGCGGAGTTTGTAATCGATATTCGCTTTGTGAGCTTGTGAAATTTGGTGATAACGATGAATGCGGTATAGTTTGCCGTCTTTGAGGAGTTTGGCACCGGTTTGGTGAAAACAGAACGATATTTTTTTTTCGACACATTGTCGACGAATGTCTAAAATCCAGTCATAGTCACAGATTCGAGCCTCTACGCCGGATTCGCCGCTGGTAGCAACCTCTGCTATTTCATCGGTCAGATAGGCTGAAATGTCCATCCTTTCAAGCATTGGTGCAATGATGATGACTTTATGTTTAATAGGAAGCCGATTGAAAATCGGCAGGCGATAATCCGCCATAGCTTGATTTTCCACAGTACAGCCGATGATGACATTCTCGTAACCATCGCCCCAATCATCGGGCAGTTTCACCGAAAATCGGTCAATACGTTTTGTAAAAATAAAAAAGCGCAAATCTTTGCGAAGCCTTATCATTTCCCATGCTTCCGTGCGCCACTCATCCGCCTGTTCAACAAAAAAATCCGATGTCATGCAGGTATAAATCATCTGCCCCGAACGTAATTTGTAGGTTTTATCGCGCTTTCGTTTAATCGGCAAATCGAAAACCGTTGTGTTTTTTCGTACTTTACTGCTGCTAATTTCCGAACCATACATGGCATCCTGACGATAGACGTAGCAATGTTTACAGCCGGGGCTAAGTTTTTTGCAACCATGCCAAGGATTCCAATAGGCGGGCATAATAATTTGGTTTATGAATACAAAGGTACGAAAAGTTTTTGAAATTGCGGAATTTTTTTTTATGGTTTCCTTTCCACCCTAATATCTAAACTCTAATTAAACGCTCCCAAAAGATACTCCTTAGTGAGTGTATGCTTGGGGTTGCCAAAAACTTCCGCAGCGGGACCTTCCTCAATCACTTCGCCGAGATACATAAATACCACGTAATCGGCGATACGCCGAGCTTGTTGCAAGGTGTGTGTGACCATGATGATAGAGTAATCTTGTTTGAGTTTGACAAATAATTCTTCGATACTTTTGCTTGAAATCGGGTCGAGCGAACTTGTGGCTTCATCCGCAAGGAGAAACTGCGGTTCCACAGCAAGACTTCGTGCCAAACACAGCCGTTGCTGTTGCCCTACGGAGAGACGCGATGCAGGACTTCCCAACCGATCGCTTACCTCATTCCACAAGCCAACCGCTTCCAGATAATACTTCACAATCATCCGTAGTTTACGCCGATTGCGAATGCCATGAATACGGCAGCCATAAGCCACATTGTCGAAAATCGACATCGGTAACGGACAAGGCTTTTGCGACACCAAGCCAAGTTTGCGGCGCAAATGATAAATGTCCTCGCCACTGCCTACAATATCTTCGCTGTTGAGGATGACACGCCCGGTGATACGTGCACCTTCCACCGAATCAATCAAGCGGTTCATCGTTCGCAAAAGCGTGGTCTTGCCACAGCCCGACGGTCCGATGATGCAGGTAATTTTACGGTTAGGCAAGCGGAGGTTGACATCTTTCAAAATGTGATGGTCGTTGATATGCACATCAAGCGACTGTATTTCCAATTCGGCTTCTTCCGATTGTCGTGCGAATTTGTAATCGGGACGAAAAAATTTTTTCAGATTCATGATAATTTATTTTTTGAGAAAAGGCTTGTGATGGCTCTTCCGGTGATGCTGAGTGTAAGCACGATCAGCGTAAGCACGAGTGCTGCGGCGTAGGCTCGTTCTTGCACTTCTTTTATTGGACTTCCCAACTGAAAAAACACCGCCAATGGCAGTGTTGCCGCCGGTTGCGAAAACGATGTAGGGATATTGTCGGTATAGCCTGCGGTAAACATCACTGCGGCTGCATCGCCGATAGCACGCCCGATTGAGAGCAGTGATGCCGTTGCAATACCCGGCAAAATCTGACGCAAAACCACACGAATGGTTTCGTAGCGTGTTGCACCAAGCGAATAGGCAGCATCGAGAATACCACGTGGAAACTGCCGTGCAGCCTCGTCCATCGAACGAATAAACACCGGAACAATCAACAACGTGATCACAATAATTCCGCCTAAAAGCGAAGTACGCAAACCAAAATAAATCATGATGGTAAAACCAAATGCACCATACACAATGGGCGGTATGCCAAACAGCACGTCGTAAGCCAAACGCGCAGCATACGCGAACTTTGAACGTTTTTTGAGATACACATTCAGGTAAAAAACCACCGGAATACTAATCATTAAACCCAACGTAGCTGAGGCTCCCACGATGTAGAGCGAACCTACGATGGCATTGAGAAATCCGCCTTCCTTACCGATATAAAATCCGCCACCCGGAAGCGAACTGATCATCTCCCAACTCATCGCACTCCAACCTTTGCGAGCGATCGTCCACACAATACTCAGCACCAATCCAACCACAATCAGCGTGGCGATATACATCAGGATTTTGAATAGTTTTTCCTCTATAAATTTTGCTTTCATGTCAGGAGAATTTTTTCTCGATACGATACAATACCGCCCGCGAAACAAGGTTAAACAACAAGATCACAACAAACAAAATCAGTGCAGCAAACATCAACGCAGCTTCGTACAGCGGCAACGAAAGCATCTCGCCGTAATTGTTGGCAATCAGTGCCGGCAACGGATACGCCGCATCGAACAGCGAACCGGGGATCTGAGGCAAATTGCCGCACACCATCAACACCGCAATGGTCTCGCCAAATGCCCGCGAAACAGCCAATATCACAGCAGCCAATATACCCGGAAAAGTCTTACGCAAAACAACTTTTTTTGTGGTTTGCCATTTGGTTGCACCAAGCGACATCGACGATTCGCGCAGTTCCATCGAAACCGACGAAAACAACTCAATGAACAAACTCGTGAGCAAAGGCAAAATCATCACACCCAACACCAATCCGCCTGCAAGCACCGTGTATCCGGTGGAAAACGCCACAAAATTCGGTGCTATTTTTTCCGAAATCCACGGTACAATCAGCAAAGTGCCCCAAACGCCGTAAATCACTGAGGGCAATCCCGCAAGGATATCCAACGCAGGAAACACATATTTTTTTACCTTCCGCCCACCGTATTCCGTAAGGAAAATCGCCGTCAGCAGCGAAACCGGAAGTGCCAGCGTGATGCCGATTGCCGTTACATACAACGTTCCCATCAGGAAAGGCAGAAAACCAAATTCGCCTCTGAGCGGTCGCCAGTTCGACGAAAACAGCAATTCGCTTAACGAGTGGTTTTCGAAGATTGGTGCGGATTTGAGAAAAAGTCCAATACCCATTGCCACAACCAACAGCAATGCCGTCATCGTGAGAGCAAACATGATGGTGGCGGCGGTTTTGTCTTTTAGTATGCGGAATGTTGTCATTGTGTGAACTGTGAAATGTGAAATGTGAAATGTGAAATGTGAACCGTGAACTGTGAGAACTGCGTCATTGGCTATGGGCGAAGCTTCACACTTCACGCTTCACAGTTCACGCTTTATTTTTTAATTCCCAAGCAGCACCAATCCTTTCTGCAATTTTTCTTCCGAAAGCGAGATAAAACCAATCGGCACATTGTACTGCTGTCCTTCGGTAAGGATGAATTTGATGAATGCCACAACCGTAGGATCTTTTGGGACACCGTTTGTAACCAAATAGAGATCGCGAGCGGGTGGCGATGGAAATTTGTCGGCAGCAATGGCAGCAATGATGCAGTCTTTGGTTTCGTAAAAACGTTCGTCATCATCAATGATACCGTTTCCGTTCACATCAATCGGCAGGACGATGATACCCGGATTGGGCAAGCGTGTGCCCTCGTCGTAGGTGTAGGAAAGGTTGTTGTAGCCGATTCCCAAACGATCGCGTTGCACGGCTTGTGCAAGTCCGGGGTCTCCGAAAACAGCCGTACCGCCGAGGTCTTCCTGTTTTTTGTCGAGCCATTGTGCCCAAGTTTCGCCTGCACCGCAAGCGTCCGAACGGGTGTAAAGATGAACAGGGTTACGGTCGGACGTGCCGGCAACCTGTCCCCATGTTTTGGTTTCGCCGGAAATCCAGAGGTTGTAGGCAGCATCGCGGGTAAGACCTTTTTTGAGGAGGTCGGTCAAAGCCGGATTATTGGTGCTGATAGTCGGCACCACAGCATCTTTGGCAACAGCGAAAGCCACTGCACCACGTTGCTCTTCCACAGGATACACATCGCGCGATACCATGCCGATGTCAACCACATTTGCCAACACGTCGGTCATGCCCTTTCCCGCACCACCGGCGGAAAGATCAATACGAACATGAGGATGAAATTCGCGAAATTCTTCCGCCCATTTCACCGCAAGCGGATAAAGAGCAAATGCGCCGGAAATAGAAATTGTGCCGCTAAGTTCGCTTTCGGGAGCCTTGCGGGAACCGCCACAAGCACTGAAAAGAATGGCGACGGAGATTAGGGTTGTTAAGTGTTTTTTCATTGTTTATTTGTTTATTTGTTAGAACCGCAGCCAAATCTGGGCGGCAATATAATTGCCTTGCGTTTCGGAAAAGATTTTGCGTGTATAGTTAAGTTGATAGCACATATTTTTTCTCGGTATATAATTGATACCAACGATGAAATTTTCTTGGCGTGTATCCTTGATCTTCGTATTGCTTTGAAAATACTCGTATTTCAGCACAGGTTGAATTTTCGGGTGAACGAAATAACCTGCCACAGCATACAAGCCATCGCTGTTGGTTTTGCTTGTTTTTCCAAAAATATATTCACTGCGAAAAAGCAATCGTCCATCATCGTATCTCGCACCAAACGAGGAACGCACGCGCTGAAACGTATTGTCTTGTTGCCCTGCTGTTCCGTTGTAATGCGACACTGCAAGCGAAATATGTTTGGTAGGATTAAACGTGAGCAATCCCACGAAATCCTTAGCCTTGTTGTTGTCCACCGTATTGATACCTGCACCGTTGAACACACCGATATTGTAATTGATCAGGCTGAAGCCGTCGCGGCGAAATAATTTTCCGATCAGGCTTATGCCGATATCGCGACCATTTGCAGTGATGCCCGCAAGTGCGTCGTTGTAGTTGGAAAGGCTTGTAACCGGCAGCGAAAAATCAATCATTTCGAGTTCGGAAAATTGGTGCGGACCTTCCAACGTAAACGGAATTTTGTACTGCCCCACCAAAAGAGTTAAATCATCATTGAATTTCCATTGGAGATGTGCATTCAGCAATTTGGGCGTACCACTTCCAAACTCTGCAAACACGCGGTATTCCAGCTTACTCGTCATATTGCCTCGCACATCAATCCGTGCTCTGCGAATATCAAAACTGTTGAGGTCAAGCAAATCATCATACCGATAACGGAAATTCATAACACCGTGCACTCTTGGTGTTTTCGACACCTGATTTTCCTTGTCGGCAGGTTGCTGATCGTCTGTGCTTTCCTGTGCAAACAAAGGCGGACAGAACATCACAAACCATCCCAAAACAAACATCATAAATCGATTCATCATAGCATTATTTTTTAACTGCAAAATTACAAAGAAATGTGCATAAAACCGACCAATTTTCGCTGTATGTTTTCATAACAAACATCGTAAGTTTTCACAACCTTTTCGGGATATTTTCACAGCAAAACATTGAAAATTCAATCATTCAAATTTAATTTTTTTTTGTATCTTTGCATTTCGAATAATTACAATGTGTTATGAGTATTTCAGATAGCAAAGACGGTTTCAGTGGTTTCAGGCGGCTTTCCACGCAGTTTATTTCTCCCGAGGTGTTTGAAAAGGTTGAAAAAGCCTCTGTTTTCTTACGGTTTCAAAAAGGCGAAACGATTTTGAAACAGGGTCATGCACCCACGCATATTGCCTATTTGCAAAGCGGTATTGTGAAATTCAATTTTCAATCGCCCGAAAATAATCGCAACGTTATTTTGACGTTGGTTTCTGCTCCAAAAATTTTGGGTGGTGCCAATTTGTTTTACAAAGACAACAATTTGTTTTCCGTTGTAGCCGTAGAAGATTGTGAGGTTTTTCTGGTGGAGTCGAAAGTGTTTTATGAGTTACTCAAAGATAACGGAAATTACGCCGTAATGTTGTTTGAATTAGCTTCCGAGATGTTCAAAAAATCCATTCTTAATTTCATCAGTGTTGCCAACAAGCAGAAAGAAGCCCGCATCGCCGACGTGTTTATTTATTTGTCGAAGGAAATTTATTTTGGACAGTCTTTCAAATTGTCGCTGACTCGCAAAGAGATTGCCGAGTTTGCCTGTTGTTCGGTAGAGAATGTCATTATGACTCTCTCGAAATGGCAGCACGAAGGCATTGTTTCCTTTTCCGGAAAGAACTTTGAAATCACCGACATTGAGAAGTTGCGGTATATTAGTCGGGTAGGGTGATAGGTTTGACTATTTTCGGTTGTTGGGAAATTTCGAACAAATTTCCGCATTAGAAATTTTGGGTGCTGATTTTTCTACCAATATCTCGTCCCTAACGGGACGATACCACAGAACGGTCTAATGCGGAATTTGGGCAAAGGCTATTTGCGGCTTTAAATCGTCAAATTTTTTACGAGAAAGAATAATCTAAAATGCTTTTTTCAGTGTATTTCAAGATGTGCGTATCAGCACGTTATTTTGTCATAGGCGATGTGTTTAATGTTTTGCAAAGATACAAAATTTTTTTGAAATAACAGGAAAAATAACAACAGGCTTTTCAAAATAAAATCCTTTTTGATTACTTCTCTACCCCAAACTTATAGATACATCGGCTGGTGTAGGTTTCTCCCGGACGGAGAATCGTACTTGGAAAATTCGGATTGTTCGGAGAATCGGGATAATGCTGGGTTTCCAAACAAAAACCCGAACGTCTGTTGTAAATAATTCCTTTTTTTCCGGTCAACGTTCCATCGAGAAAATTTCCGGTGTAGAATTGTACGCCCGGCTCTGTGGTGTAAACTTCCAACGTAATTCCCGAATTCGGACACGCCACCTGACACATCAAATTATCAATGTCTCCGGACTTGTTGAATATCCAATTATGGTCGTAACCGCCGGCTAATCTCAGCTGTTCAAAAGTATAATCATCAATTCGATTTCCGATGCGTGTTGGTGTGTTGAAATCCATTGGTGTGTTTTTCACGCTTTCGATTTTTCCGGTAGGAATCATCTTTTCGTTCACCGGCGTGTAAAAATCAGCGTCCATAAATAAACGGTGACAAAGGATTTCGTTGTTCGGATTTCCGGACAAATTGAAGTAAGAATGATTCGTCAGATTGATGATGGTCGGTTGATCGGTTTCGGCTTCATACGAAATATCAATTGCATTATGGTCGGTTAATTTGTAAATAATTTTCACCTGCAAATTCCCGGGATAACCGTTATCGCCGTCGGGCGAGAGAAGTGTGCATTCTAAAGTCGTTTCGTCAATTTGTGTGATGTCGAACATTTGATACTGAAAGCCTGTAATACCGCCGTGTAGCGAGTTTTCATCGTTGTTGACGGTGAGTTGATGCTCAACGCCGTCGAGTGTAAATTTTCCTTTGGCGATGCGATTGCCGTAGCGACCGATGGCTGCACCAAAATCCGTAGCATGATTCAAATAATCGGCGATATGATCAAAACCCAAAACCACATCTTGCATGTCGCCGGATTTGTCGGGCACCATGACAGACACGATTCTTGCACCGTAGTTGATGATGCAAACTTCCATGCCGTTGCTGTTTTTCAAAACAAAAAGTTTGTTTTCTTTTCCGTCGATTTCGGTTTCGAAATTCGAAAATGTTAATCCCGATTTGGTTGTGTTTTCCATATTTTGCCGATTTTTAGAGGTATTATTACACGATGCGAATAACACCATAGTTGCGATAATCAAAAATGTTTTTTTCATAATTTTATTTGTTTTTGTTGTGAAATTTTTACCAAAAATACCAATAAAACACTGCTGTGAAAGCCAAAATAATACCGGTGTGAATAATATCCCAATGATTCCAACTTGCACGTGTGATGGCTTTCTGTTCGGGCGTTACAGAGCCGAAGGTTAGTCCTCTTAATTGGTCTTCCGATGCTTGCGGAGTGAACATACTCACCATGACGACAATCAACACGCAGGTAAAGAACATTCCGCCACAGAAAAACAGCCAATTCACATCATAGAATAAAAATTTGAATGCATTTTCAGATGCAAATTCCACACTTGAATAATACACTTTCGCTGCCAAGCGAGTTAAACCGATGATGAAACCTGAGATTAGACCCCACATTCCACCCAACGGTGTGATTCGTTTCGAACAAATTCCCAACAAGAATGCAGCTGCAATACCCGGTGCCAAAACCGATTGCACATCTTGCAGATATTGGTACAACACATCGCCTACATTTTTCATTACCGGAATCCATAAAACGCCCAATACGACTATCACTACGGTGGCAACACGCCCCACGTATAACAAAGATTTTTCGCTGGCTTCGGGTTTCCATTTTTTGTAAAAATCAATCGTAAATAACATCGCAGACGAATTGAAAAGAGGGGCTAACGAACTCATCAACGCCGCTAACAATCCGCACACCATAACACCTTTCAATCCGGCAGGTAACAGTTTAGCCACCAAAGTTGGGAAAGAGGCGTCAGCATTGGGTGTTCCGTCGGCTAACAACGGTAAAAAATCCCCACCTTGTTGGTGCAAAGCGAACGCAATCATACCCGGAATCAAAAAGAAAAACACAGGTGTTAATTTCAAATATGCTCCGAAAATAGAGCCTCGACGGGCTTGCTTTTCGTCTCGTCCGGCTAAGACCCGCTGCACGATATATTGATCGGTACACCAATACCAAAATCCAATGATTGACGAACCAAACAAAACGCCCAACCATGGAAAGTCGGAGTCTCGATTGCTACGTATCAAATTTGCCATAGAATCGCCGTAATCGTTGACGGGCGTGGCTTGGATAATGGTCATAACTTCGTTCCAACCGCCCACTTCTTTCAATCCCAATACTAAAATTGCCAACGAACCAATCAACAAAATCGGTGCTTGCAAAACAGCGGTGTAAAGTACGGATTTCATTCCGCCGATAACTGTGTACAGTGCGGTAAATAAGATTAAACCGATGGCTGCTATCCAGAAAAAGTCGATGCCGAATATGGTGTCGATTCCGAATACGGTTTGAAACACCAAACCTCCGGCGTAGACCGTAACAGCGACTTTGGTTAGCACGTAACTGATTAACGATATTGCCGACAAAATCGTTCGAGATTGGCTGTTGTAGCGACGTTCCAAGAATTCGGGCATGGTTAGCACCATACTTCGCGAATAAAACGGCACAAACACCCAACCGAGAATCAAAATCATCCAACCTTGAATTTCCCAGTGAGCCATTGCTAATCCGCTGGAGGCACCGGCTCCGGCGAGTCCGATTAAATGTTCAGAACCGATGTTCGATGCAAAAATTGAAGCACCGACCGCAATCCACGTTGCGTTTCGTCCGGCGAGAAAATAATCTCCCGACGTGGTTTGTCCTTGTTTCAAGCCCCAGAGCACTACTCCGATGAGCAACAAGAAAAAAAGTCCGATTACAATCCAATCTAATAGTAGCATGATATGTTATTTTTTTAGTTACACCGTATCCAACACCAACACCCAATCGTTACCGTCTTGCGGTTCGGAAACAGGCGTGATAAAGGTGGCTATGCCGTCATTTTTTACCTTGCCGATTTTGGTGATTTCGCCATTACGAGGGTTAAACCACGAGGCTTTGACGGATTTGCCTTTAATTTTTCCCATATTTACCTTAATTTCACCGCCTCTGTACGTGTAGAGAAAAGCATACGTTTCTCCGCGTGTACCCTGAATATGGTCGTATCTTTCGCCTTGATGAGCAACGAGCGAATTGTCGGGAATGCGTTCCAAAAACGGACGAGAAAGCATTAACTTTTTCAGATATTGCATTTGAGATCCGCCTTCGGCATTCAACGCATCGTCCCACATGATGGTAGCACTGAAAGCACCGGGAATTCGATCGGTAGGCATTAGCATTTGCATCAACGAATTATGTCCGTAAGTAAAGCCGAAACCACCTGCAAACACCGACCAATAGGCGTATCTACGCAAATCATCGGCTTCCCAAAACGGTTGTGCGAGGTCTTGAGTATAGTTTGCCGGACGAAGATGCACATTTCGATCCAAATGCCAATCGTGCAATCCGTGTGGAATGTGCTCGTAGGAAGGTTCTCCGTCAATCGTAGGTTTTACAGGTTTCAAGTTATAGTCCATTTCGATGTATCGCCACGTATCTTGCCCTATTCCGTTAGGATCTTGTTCGTAGGTTCGATGTCCCGATTGAAACATATTGAAATCTAACCAAGGTTCGTTGTGAAACCACTCACTTGATCTCGTACGACCGATAGGGTGAAACGTAATCAGTTGATTGGTTGTATGTTCTTGCAACGTTTTTCCCATGATATTCCACGTTTCGGTAGAATCCGAGCCAAAGATATCGCCACCGTTGAGCCATATGATATTGCTGCGTGTTCCATGGCGTTCAGCCAAAAATTTGACATAAATTTCAGCTTGTTCACGACTCATATAACCTCCCGTAACATTGGTTCCCCACACCGGAACAATGGCTACGTACAAACCTTTTGCTGTTGCAAGGTCAATTTGGTAATCCAAGTGATCCCAATAATCGTATTGCAACGAATCATTCGGATCGTTGCCCTCAGTAACGATCGGACGAGAGGGATCGCCATCGGCAACGGCTTTATGTCCGTAGCTTTCCACACGAAAATGATGCAGTGTAGATATTTGAATCACGTTGTAGCCCAGTTGTCGCCGGTTTTCCAGATACTGTTCGGTTTGTTCCCGATCAAGTTTGTGGATTAGCCAAGCCGTACAACCCAGCCACATAAAAGGTTTTCCGTCGGCAGTTACCAAAAAACGTTGATTGTCGGATACTCGGAGTGTTTGCAAGTGTTTTTGTTGATTCGAAGAGCACGCCGCAAAAAGGATTACAGCAACCGCCATATAGAAAAAATTGTGTTTCATTATTTAAAATTTTTTAATTTTTCGCAAAGATACAAAAAAAATTTGGTTATTTCAAAAATTATTTGTAACTTTGTGGCACGAAGTAGGTGAGGACTAATAATTGTTTCCCTGTAACGGGGAGGGTTATTGGTCTCTAAGAGAGAGCGGCTAATAACTATTTCCTGTACGTGGTGGGTTTTTAGCCGTTTTCTATTGCGGTTATGCAGTATTGAATATTTTGCCGACTGCCTTTTAAGACTCCTACAACTAATTTTACTTTGCCAAACTCTTGTTTGTTGTATTCCAATACAATAATGTTGGAAAATCGTTTTTGATTTTCGTTTTCTTGTTTAGGTTTTGTTCGCTTTATTTCTTTTGCAAGTTCCAAAATTTCGGTGAAATAGCGTGTGACTGCCAACGTTGATACATAGCGAATTGCTGCCATTTTTGATGTTTCGTTTATTGACAAATAACGCACATTTATAAACTCTTTCAAACTCGCATTGTAAATTTGTTTCGTGGGATTTGCAGCAATCCATTGAGCATAAAAATCCATAATTATTTTCTTGCGAATTTTTACGTTTTCTTTTGAATTTCCTTGCGGAATAATGATGGTTTCTTTTTTCATAATTTTGATAGTTTGATTGTTTCTACCTATATAACGCTCGACTATCGATTTTCGTATACAAATGTTAGTAAAAAATGGTGTTTTGTTGATAACTTTCTTGCCGTTTCAAAAAAATTTCGTAACTTTGCGGTTCGAAATTACATTCGATATGAAAAACAACCTTTTTATTTTATCTTTAATCTCGCTGTGTTTGGGTAGTTATGCTCAAACAAGTGATATCAACACTTCAAAATGGCGTCTGAATGTCTCCGGAGGGCTTGGATACGTAACTGTCTCAACCTCAGAGGAAGAAAACAATATGATTAATCAGGGATGGAACAAGGATAAGGTTAAAAAATTTACAAGAAATCTCAAAAACGGCATACAAGCCAATGCCGAAATTCATTATCTGCTCAATAAAAATATAGGTTTAGGACTAAATTATGCTTTTTGGGGAACAAGTGGATATATAAATGAAACACTTACCCTACCTGCACTAAGCGGATTCGACAGAATAATGTTGGAATTAAGAGAAACTGATTATATTCATTTTGTGGGCCCTTCCTTTCATGCTCGATCGTCTATTGGAGATTCTCCTTGGGCATTCTCCCTTACGCTTTCGGGAGGCTATGCTCGTTTATATGGAAAAGGTAACGTTTTTGGTATTTCTCCTTGGTCGGGTTATCCTTATCCGCAACAGACATCTGCTTTCTATCAAAAATTATTAGCTCGAGGAGGTACTTTTGGGGCTTACGGAGGAGCAGGTTTGGAGTACTCTCTCAATAAACGTACGGCTATAGGTTTTGATATAGGCTATTTTCATCTTTCATTCAAAAAAATTAAAATGGAAGATAGATCTAGTCGCGATTATTCCTATAGACTTGACGATATCGATGATAAATTTTCACGCTTAAATTTCTCTTTGGGATTTAAGGCTTTATTATTCGACAATTATGCTCAAACAAGTGATGCCAATACTTCAAAATGGCGTCTGAATGTCTCCGGAGGTTTAGGTCGTATAACCGGAGACGCTTGGCTGTTGGAAAACGCCATGATTAACACGGGTTGGGATAAAAACAAAGTTGAAAAATTTACAAAAAATCTCAAAAACGGCATACAAGCCAATGCCGAAACTCACTATCTATTCAGTAAAAATATAGGTTTGGGGGTTAAGTATGCTTTTTTTAGGACAAGTGGACACGTCAAGCAAACATTTCCTGATGTGCACGATGGTTATGTCTTGACGATAGAATTAAAAGAAGTTGACTATATTCATTTCGTGGGACCTTCTTTCCATGCTCGCACGCCAATTCGTGATAGTCGATTTGCTCTTTCGGTTACACTTTCGGGGGGATATGCTCATTTATATGGAAAAACATCTTATTTGGCAAATGCTTTTGCAAAGCCCGGTTACCACTCAGAACCGATGGCTTATCTTTCTAAACTATCTGCCAAAGGGGGTACTTTTGGTGCTTACGGGGGTGTGGGTTTGGAGTATTTTTTGAATAAACGTATGGCTTTAGGCTTTGATGCGGGCTATTTTAGTCTTTCATTTCAAAATTTGAAAATAGAGGATAAAACTAATAGCGATTCCACTTATAGACTTGACGATATCGACGATAATTTTTCTCGTCTTAATTTTTCTTTAGGCTTAAAGGTTTATTTCTGATTCCGTAAATTTTCCGATTTGCAGATATTTTTTGTACAATTCAGTGTACAATTTGTGATTTTCTTTGTTTGGATGATATTCAGATGAAAAGCCTTGTCCCATGGCGTTTTGAGCATCTTCGACTTTGGGATAAATTCCGGCGACAACCGCTGCAAACATCGCTGCACCAAACGCACAAGCCTGTTCGGTTTTTGCCACTTTAATCGGCATGCCCAACACATCGGCTAAGGTTTGCATCACAAACGGCGATTTTTGCGAAATCCCACCAATACCAATGACTTCCTTAATTTCAATACCGTTTTCCAAAAATCTCTCGACAATGGCTTTTGAACCAAATGCTGTTGCCTCAACCAACGCTCGAAACACCATCGCAGGCGTAGTTCCCAACGTTAGTCCGGTAATCGTGCCTTTTAGCAATTGGTTTGCATCGGGTGTTCGGCGTCCGTTCAGCCAATCGGTTGCAAGTAGAGGCATGAAATTTTGTGCCCTTACAGATTCCAACGGCAATTTTTCAGCCTCTTGCGTTAATTCCGCAATATCTTTGCCGACGAAACGCGAAAACCACGCATAAACATCGCCGAATGCCGACTGTCCGGCTTCCAAACCCACCATGCCCGGAATCACTGAACCATCAACCTGTCCGCAGATTCCGGGAATTAATTTATCACCGATTTCATCGTAAGGAACTGCCATAATATCGCAAGTCGATGTGCCAATCACTCGAACAAAATCACCCGCTTTGATTTGTGCACCGACCGCACCCAGATGGCAATCGAAAGCCCCAACTGCTACGGCAACGTTGGTTGTCAATCCTAAACGTTTCGCCCATTCTTCGGTTAAATGTCCGACTTTGGTGTTGCTCGGAAATGTTTTTTCAAATAATCGGGAACGAAAACCTGCAAGTAACGGGTCTAATTTGGTCAGAAATTCTTCGGAAGGCAATCCGTTCCAAGATTCGTGCCACATGGCTTTGTGTCCGGCGGCACAGCGACTTCTCAACATCGTTTCGGGTTTGTGATTTCCGGTGATTAAGCCGGGCAACCAATCGCAATGTTCCACCCAAGAATACGCCGCATTTCGGACGTTTTCATCATTTCTGAGCACGTGCAACATTTTCGCCCAAACCCATTCTGAGGAATAAATACCACCCTCGTAAGCGGTATAATCAATGGTCCATTGTTTCGCCAAAGCATTGATTTCAGAGGCTTCTCGGATAGCAGCATGATCTTTCCACAACACAAACATTGCATTAGGATTTTCCGAAAATTCGGGATGTAATGCCAACGGAATTCCATTTTTATCCGTTATCACAGGTGTTGAGCCTGTTGTGTCAAAAGCCATGCCGACAACGTTTTCTGCTATTCCGACAGGCGAATTAGACAAACATTCTCGGATGGTTTCTTCTAACGTTTCGATATAATCGAGCGGATGCTGACGATAGCGATTTTCTTGCGGATTGCAGTATTTGCCCGCTGTCCAGCGAGGATAATGTTTCACTGCTGTTGCAATTTCTTTTCCGGTTACCGCCTCTACGATGATTGCCCGACAAGAGTCCGAGCCGTAGTCTAAGCCTATGACGTAGTTCATGTTTTTTTAGTTTTGTTCGGGATTTATTGCCTACTGTAACGCCTTATTTAGCAAATAATACACTTCATTGAGGCGAATTTCTTTCTTGAAATTATCAATAGTCGTATTCTCATCAATAACCAAAATTTCGATACCGGCGATTTCGGCGTAATCTTGCCAATACTCAACGGTCAAGTCGTAGGAAAACGCCGAGTGGTGCGTTCCTCCGGCGATGATCCAAGCGGCGGCACCAACCTCAAAATTCGGACGTGGAATCCACAACGCCGACGCAACAGGAAGTTTCGGAAGTGGTTTACTTTTGATGCAATCCACCTTGTTTACAATCAAACGAAAACGATTGCCCATATCGACAATCGTCGATGCCGTGCCCTCGCCAACTTTCGATGTAAACACCAAACGAGCCGGATCGTTTTTCCCGCCGATGCCTAATTTATGAACTTCCAATTTCGGCTTATGCTCAGCAATCATCGGCGAAATTTCCAACATGTGTGCTTGCAAAATTGCCGAGTTTTCGCCATCGAAATTCAACGTATAATCTTCCATAAACGAACAACCGTTCGGCAATCCCAAACTCATCACATACATCGTGCGACAAAGTGCAGCCGTTTTCCAATCGCCTTCCGCACCAAATCCGTAACCCTCTGCCATCAAGCGTTGACAGGCTAATCCGGGCAGTTGGTCGATGCCGTCCAAATTATCAAAATGCGTGGTAAATGCTTTGGCTCCGGTTTCTTTCAACAAACGCCGAAGTGCAACTTCGATACGTGCTGCTTTCACAACTTGCTCATACTCGAAAGAGCCGTCTTTTATGGCATTGCAATCATATTCTTGGTTGTAAATTTCGAGCAAATCGTTGATTTCTTTTTCCGAAACATCGTTTTGATAATCTCGCAAAGTCGCGATATTGCAGAAATCCACGTGATACCCCAATCGCATTTCAGCCTCTACTTTGTCGCCATCGGTAACAGCCACATGGTTCATTTGATCGCCCAAACGAATCAACAACATATCTTGTGCATCCGCCCAACCTGCACAAACACGCTGCCAAACGGCGATTTTGTGTTGCGTTTTGAGGTCTTGCCAATGTCCGACAACCACCTTGCAAGGCTTACGCATTCGCGAGATGATATGTCCGAATTCGCGGTCGCCATGAGCCGATTGATTGAGATTCATAAAATCCATATCCATCGTATCCCAAGGGATTTCCTTGTTGAATTGCGTGTGAAAATGCAAAAGCGGTTTTTTCAAATCTTGCAATCCGTGAATCCACATTTTTGCAGGCGAAAACGTGTGCATCCAAGTCATCACACCGATACATTTTTCATCGTTATTCGCCGACTTCATAAGGGTTGTAACTTCTTTCGCAGAATTGACGGTTCCTTTGTAAACGACTTTTATCGGCAGATTTTTAGAGTCATTTAATCCTTTGACCATCTCGTTAGAATGAGCATCTACGTGCTTTACAGCATCTCCGCCGTAAAGTAATTGTGCTCCGGTAACGAACCAAATTTCGAAATTGTTGTAGTTCATAATCATCTAAATTTCTAAGGTTAATTATTGTCCGTAATAAGCATTCGCACCATGTTTGCGAAAAAAATGTTTTTGAATCAGTTTGTCATTCATCGTCAAATCGGGATTCAGAGCATAAGCGACAAATGCCATTTTCGCGACTTGTTCCATCACAACAGCATGATGCACGGCATCAAGTGCATGGTTTCCCCACGAAAAAGGACCGTGATTTTTGACTAAAACACCGGGACTATGTGCAGGATTTAAATCCTTAAAACATTCAGCAATGACAAGCCCTGTTTCTTTTTCATACGCCCCGTTTACTTCGTTTTCGGTCATATCTCTTGTGCAAGGAATCGCATCGCAAAAATAGTCGGAATGAGTCGTGCCGATATTCGGAATAGCCTTTCCTGCTTGTGCCCACGCTGTTGCGTAGGTGGAATGCGTATGCACAATGCCTCCGATTTCCGGAAACGCTTTGTACAATTCCAAATGTGTCGCCGTATCGGACGATGGTTTCAAATTTCCTTCGATAAGATTTCCGTTCAAATCCACGACAACCATATCGTTGGGTTTCATCGTTTCATACGAAATTCCCGAAGGTTTGATCACCACTAATCCGTTTTTTCGGTCAATACCACTGGCATTTCCCCACGTAAAAATGACTAATCCGTGTTTGACCAAATCCAAATTAGCATTAAATACGTCCTGTTTAAGGGATTCTAAATTTGTATGTTTCACGTTTTCTCGATTTGTTATGCCCACAAAGATACAAATTATTTGTGACATAACAAAGGAATGTTGTCGTTTTCTTATTTTATACGCCAAACGCTTTTTTGAAAATTTTCACCAAATCCAATTTTTCCCAAGCAAAAAATTCTACGGTTTTGAAATATCTCGTTTTAGCACCTGTTTTTTTCGTTTTGGTTTCTTTGTTGGAATAAAAAACTTCGATTTCTTTTTGATATGCATCTCGTCCGAAATGTCCGTAAGCCGCAGTTGGCAAGTAAATCGGATTTTTCAAACCAAAGCGATTCACAATAGCATAAGGACGTAAATCCACTAATTTTGCAACGATGGTTGCAATTTCGCCATCGGAAATAATTTTTCCGTTTTTCTTGGCTTTGCACGTTCCATGCGTGTTTACGTACAGTCCGACAGGCTGTGCTACGCCAATTGCGTAAGCCACTTGTATCAAAACTTCTTCGCAAACGCCTGCTGCAACAAGGTTTTTCGCAATATGTCGCATCGCATACGCAGCTGAGCGATCAACTTTCGAAGGATCTTTTCCCGAAAAAGCACCACCACCGTGAGCACCTTTTCCGCCGTAAGTATCTACAATAATTTTGCGTCCGGTCAAGCCCGTATCGCCGTGCGGACCGCCAATTACAAACTTTCCGGTTGGATTTACAAACAGTTTGTATTTTGCATTGAATAAGGTTTGCACACGTTTCGGTAAAGTTTTAATCACACGCGGAATCAAAATCGTTTCCACATCTTTTTTGATGGTGTTGAGCATTTTTTTCTCTTCGGCGAAATCGTCGTGTTGCGTTGAAATCACAATAGCATCAATGGCTATCGGCTTTCCGTTGTCTTCATATTTAATCGTAACTTGTGCTTTTGAATCCGGACGTAGATACGTCATTTTTTTGCCTTCGTGACGAATTGCAGCCAATTCTTGCAAAAAGATATGCGACAACTCGACAGGCATCGGCATGAAATTATCCATGTCGTTGCAGGCATAACCGAACATCATGCCTTGGTCGCCCGCACCTTGATCTTCGGCTTTTTGGCGAACAACACCTTGATTGATGTCTTGCGATTGCCCGTGAATCGCCGAGATCACACCACACGAATTTGCATCGAAACGATATTCGGCTTTGGTGTAGCCAATTTTTTGGATTGTATCACGTGCAACCTTTTGCACATCGACATAACAGTTGGTTTTCACTTCGCCTGCACACACCGTTAAACCTGTGGTTACAAGCGTTTCGCACGCTACTTTCGATTCTTGATCGTAACGTAAAAATTCGTCTAATAAAGCATCGGAAATTTGATCCGCTACTTTGTCGGGGTGTCCTTCCGACACCGATTCGGAGGTAAAGAGGTAGGTACTCATATTGTTTAATTGTTTAATTGTTTGTCTGAACCAGAATTTTTGCAAGATTTTTAGGATTACCATGATTCGTTTTTGGACTTATGGTAATCTTACAAATCCTGTAAATCTTGTCAAAATCGTGGTTCAAGATATTTTGATTTTACATAAAAAAAGAACTCTCCCATCGTGGAAAGTTCGCTTGCTAACAAAGCCAAAATGGCTAATTTCATTACGTTTTAGCGTTTTTTAACGTGGTTGCAAGCGGTCAAATCCATCCACAAAGTTTTGCAAAGGTACAATTTTTTTTCGAACTGACCAAATTTTTTTTCGATTTTATCAAAAATTTTTCGTAACTTTGCAAAAAATTAAACACCTCGTCTATGAAAAAATAACGTGCTGAGAAGCACGAAGCAAAACATATCAAAGCAATTGACTTGATTCTTTGTGTCGGAAAATTTCGCGATTTATGACTACTTACAAAAGAATAAGTTTTTTTGTTCACGCTCCTTGCGTGAACTTGACTTATCCTTGTAAGTATGGTTACGCGAAATACCACTGATGCGGGAAACAGTTAAGTTTCACGCTTTTTTTATTGCCAAAAATCATAAACCATAAACCATAAATACCATGAAAAAAATCACCCTCATTTCAATCCTTATCGCAGCTTTTGCGACCAAAAGTTTTGCGTATTGTCCTATTCCGCAATGGTGTCCCACAGCCCCCTTGCATCAAACTCTTTGTCCCGGCGAGCAGATAGATGATATCGAATTTCCTTCGGTCATCGGACGAACTCTAATCATCAACTGGTGGTTAGATGGCACGCGTTTCGCGTCTATCGGCACGCCTGACGGCATCACGGTTTCCGGCGACGCCTCGACTCCGCTCGGCGACCGAGAATACGCATGGCCTGTTTCCATTAAAGGAGCACCCACAGCCCCCGGCACTCATCACTATACCGTGAGCAATACCTGTGGCGTGGAGTTGCTACATGGTAGCATAACTTTGGGACCACCGACTCCAACCACACCGGGAACCATCGCGTTTAGCAATAATCCTGTTTGCACGGGAGCTGGGTTCACAGCGAGCATTGCTGCTGTAAGCAATGCAACGACTTACAACTGGATTGTTCCGGGAAGTATGACCCATGACGGCAGCGATGGCACCACCATAACTATTACCAATGCAGGCATCACAGCGGGGAATCTCGCAATTTCAGTAACGGCAACTAACGTTTGTGGCACCAGTGCTCCAAGCACAGCGAATATCACCGTTCACGCCGCGTTCGCCTCAGGTGCCATCGCCACCACAGGACAAACTTTGTGTACAGGATCAACAACCTTCACACAAATAGGCAGCACAATCGCTGCAAACGGTGGAGCGGGCTCTATCGAATACCAATGGCTCAGAACAGGAACTATCATCGCAGGTTCCAATAGTGCCACTCACACACCAACCGCTGCCGGCACCTACACCCGACAAGCCCGAAACACAGGAACCGATGCCTGCCAAACAGCATGGGTAACCTCTACAGGCTCGTGGGTTGTAAGTTTCCATAGTGCCTTTGCTGCCGGAACCATCGCATCAACAGGACAAACCCTGTGCTCAGGCTCAACAGCTTTCACACAAATCGGCAATGCCACTGCACCAAGTGGCGGTGCAGGCACTATAGAGTATCAGTGGAAACGCAACGGCACAGTCATCTCAGGTGCCAACAGCAGTACCTACACACCTACCACAGCAACCGGTGCAGGCACCTACACTCGTGAGGTCCGCCAAACAGGCACCGGAGCTTGTCAAACAGACTGGGTTGCCTCTACAGGTTCGTGGGTTGTAGGTTTCCACGCCACCTTCGCTGCCGGAACAATTGCATCAACAGGACAAACCCTCATCTCAGGACAAGCATTTACCACAATAGGCAGCAGCACCGCAGCAAGTGGAGGAGCACCCAATATCGAATACCAGTGGCTACGTGGAGCAACAGTGATCGCAAATTCCAACAGTGCCACCCATACACCAACCGCTGCCGGCACCTACACCCGACAAGCCCGAAACACAGGAACAGGGGCATGCCAAACCACGTGGGTAACCTCATCAGGATCCTGGGTCGTGGTGGTGATTCCTACCTGCAATTCCTATGCAGGTGCAACGGGTGTAGCCTCTTGTACAGGCACTGCCGGTGTTGCTCCGGGAACGGTAAGTTGGGGTGGAAATACCAATATCAATACCAATGCTCGAACCATTACCGGCAATGGAATTACGCAAGTTTGGTCGGGGCCTGTAACCACTACCGATTGTAATAAAACGGGTTGGAGCAGCAGTAACGTGAATGCCGATTGTCGCAATTCAACTAACGGTTCGGGGGTTCATTACTTCTCGTGGTGTTATGTGATGCGTTATCAAGCCCAACTTTGTCCTTCGCCTTGGCGTGTGCCTACTTGTCAGGATTTTGTGAATTTGGATGTAGCTTTGGGGGGCACGGGCTCAGGTCGCGGTGTAGATTCCGATGAGAATGGTTTCACGGGGACAGGGTCTGATCAGAAATACACCGGCACCGACGCAGGAACTTGGGGGGGCTCCCGCTTTACTGCATTCGCGGGCAGTCTGACGGCTGCGAATTCGCTCTACTGGTCGTCCTCAGAGTTCAGCGCCTTTGGTGCGTTCAGCCTGCTCTACGGTGCACCCACTGTCGCCCCGCAGGCCAACTACAGTAAGAATGAGGGGTTCGCCCTGCGGTGTGTGAAAGATGTCTACGTATGTCCTATCCCCGAATGGTGCCCATCAGCACCACTCGAGCAAACCCTCTGCTTAGGCGAGGAGATAGATGATATTACCTTCCCATCCGTCATCGGCGAAACCTTAATCGTAGAATGGTGGGAAAATTTGGGAGATATTGAACCGATTGCCACTCCTACAGGCATTACGGTATCCGGCACCTCGACTCCGCTCGGCGACCGGGAATACCGGTCACCGGTTACCATTGGCGGTACACCGACAACAGCGGGTACCTACTATTACACAGTGAGCACCCTCTGTGGCGATGTAGCCCTCACCGGCTCCATCACCGTAGCCGAACCTATTGAGTTCGTCATTCATCCCAACACTGCGGATTTGGTGGTAACACAAGGGTTTGCCTTTTGCCCCGATAGCCTCATTGCAAGCGTTATCGGCTCTGCACCCATCACTCTGCAATGGTATTATACCACTGCGAATGATACCACCACCGAACTGACTGCTATTGGGTTACCGGTTACCGGTTACCGGTTACCGGTTACCGTACCGCATGACATTGTAGGTAAACGTTACTACCACGTGGCCGCCACCAACGCCTGCGGAACCGTTCGCTCAAATATCAGCGGGCTACGTGAGGTGAAAGCACCACCGGCACCGCCGACACCGCCGACTTGCGAGCCTTCCGGTGAGGTCAACTGCGATTTAGAAACCCCTGTGTTTGCAGGCGGTTCGCTTGGTACACCGTACTTCCGAACCTCTCAAGTTTGGCAGATTTTCGGCAGAGGCATCTCTCAAGAATGGTCGGATGTAGTTCTTGCTCCGGGTTGCAACCACGTCACCTATCCCGATCAAGTTCCCCCAGTGTTCCTTTCTGCTTGTAGGTGGAGTTTGGACAATAGTGGCGTAAATGTCGACGGTAATGGCACTCGCCCTGCATCTACACAGGCTCCGGGTGAGTCTACCTATTATGGAGATTATTTCTCTTGGTGTATGGTTTATCGCTATGCCGATCAACTTTGTCCCGACAATTGGCGAGTTCCAACCTGCCAGGATTTTATGAATTTGAATTTTGCTTTTGGCGGTAATGGTACAAGTTCCTATCTTACCATCCGTGATAAATACGTCGCCGTTTCCGGCGATGCTGGACAATTTTGGGGAGGTGATTACGGCGGGTATTGTTATCCAACGTCCCCCAGTCCACTATTCCCCGCCGGTGATGTGCTGCTCGACGGTCAGGGGGGGCAGGGACGCTATTGGTCGTCGCAATCTAACTTCTCCGCACAGGCTATAGCAATACGTTTCTTCACTAACGGCGGCATCGATCTGTTCAACGGTTCTAAGGACTTTGGGCAGAATCTCCGCTGTGTGCGAGATGCAGACCCTGTGCCTGATCTAATCCCTGTTCCACCAACAGAATGGCTACCATCCGCAGACCTTGAGCAAAGCATCTGCTTGGGCGAGGAGATAGATGATATCACCTTCCCATCAGTGATCGGCGAAACCTTAATCGTAGAATGGTGGGGAAATGATGCATATAGCGAACCTATCGCCACACCTGCCGGCATTACGGTCGCTGGCACCTCGACTCCGCTCGGCGACCGGGAATACCCGTCACCGGTTACCATTTCCGGAACGCCAACAATCCCCGGCACCTACTATTACACCATCAGTACGGTTTGCGAACAAATCGCCCTCGTTGGCAGCATCACCGTAAGAGAGCCGACACCGGCTACACCGGGAGTTATCACGCTCACGCCGGATACGGTTTGTATAGAGAGTAGTTTCACCGCAACCATTACTGCTGTTGCCGGAGCCACGTCCTACACGTGGATACTTCCGGAAACGGCAACCGGCATCACGGGCGACAACAGCACTACCAACGTGCTGACCGTTACCGATGCAGGCACGGTTGCAGGTGAACATCAATTCAAGGTGGTAGCCCACAACTCTTGCGGCACCAGTGATACCGGCACAGGCACCATCGTCATAGCTGATCCTATCGAGTTCGTCATTCACCCCAATACAGCGGATTTGATCGTGCAACAAGGCACCGCTTTCTGTCCCGATAGCCTCATTGCAAGCGTTATCGGCTCATCCCCGATTACCTTCCAATGGTATTTTACCACTGCGGAAGATACTGTAACCGGACGCACTGCCTTCACGGGCACCTCACAGATCACGGATCACAGTTCACGGATCACCCTGCCCCATGACATTCCCGGCATCCGCTACTACCACCTCGCCGCCACCAACACCTGCGGAACCGTTCGCTCGGAAATCAGTGGACTAAGGGAGGTGAAAGCACCGCTACCAACACCGGTGACACCGCCAACCTGCACACCTTGGGTTGGCGACAATGGTTGCAACGACTCTGCACTCACGTTTACGTTGGGCACGCCAACTTTTGTTACTAATACCACGTGGCCTATTTCCGGCAATGGTATTACTCAGGAATGGTCTGATGCTGTGATTGCTCCGGGTTGTGAAAAGGGCACTACTGCCAATAATAATGCTTATGCCAATAATGCTGCTGTTGCAGATTGTCGTCAGGCTCGTGAGCCTAATGTAGGTTTTTTAGGTCATTATTTTTCGTGGTGCATGGTTGTTCGCTTTGCGGATCAGTTGTGTCCGGATGATTGGCGGGTTCCAACTTGTCAGGATTTCATTAATTTGGATATTGCCCTTGGCGGTAACGGGACTAATCGCACAACTACGGTAAATGGTGTGACTATTGCAGATCAAGTTGCGTGGTACACTGCTGCCAGTGGCGGAGGTGGGGGAGCGTCTGCTATTCATACCGGAGGAACTTGGGGTGGCTCCCGCTTTACTGCGCGCGCGAGCACTCTGACGGATGCGGTTTCGTACTACTGGTCGTCCAGCCAGTCTAGCGGCACCGATGCGTTTGGCCTGTACCTGAATGCGTCCTTCGTGTACCCTCAGTACAACAACTTTAAGGACCTCGGGTTCGCCCTGCGTTGTGTTCGCGATGCCGAGCCTGAACCATTTTGCCCCGGAATACCACCCGAATGGTGCCCAACAGCACCACTCGAGCAGACCCTCTGCTTAGGTAGCGATATCGAAGATATCACGTTCCCATCAGTGATAGGGGAGACCATCGTCCTAAAATGGTGGGAAGATGATGCATATACTGTATCTATCAGCGATACCGACATTGCCACTCTCGGCATCACGGTAAAAGACAGCGAAGGAAACCTAATCTCCCCCAGTGGCGAAGCACCCTTCACCGTTCACCCTTCACCGTTCACCGTCGGTGGTAAACCGACTGACACCGGCACCTACTATTTCACCGTAAGCACCATCTGCGGACAGCAAGCCCTTGAAGGCAAAATCACCGTGAATACCGTACCGGAATTTATCACCCATCCCAACACTGCGGATTTGGTGGTATCGCAAGGATTCGCCTTTTGCCCCGACAGCCTTTCAGCAACCGTTACCGGTGCAACGCCGATTACGTTGCAATGGTATTACACTACGGCGGAAGACACTATCACAGGCTTAACTGAATTTGGCTCACCTATTGTCCGTTCGTCGATTTCCGGTACACGGTACACGGTACACGGTACACGGTCTGACCAATCGACAACAGATGACGATGAAACGTCATTGCGAGGGCAAAGCCCGAAGCAATCTACAGAAAATGGATTGCTTCGCCACGAGGTGGCTCGCAATGACGACAACCGTTCACCGTTCACCGTTCACCGTTCACCGTTCACGGATCACAGTTCACGAATTACCGTACCGCATGACATTGCGGGAAAACGTTACTACCACGTAGCCGCCACCAACCTCTGCGGAACCGTTCGCTCGAATATCAGCGGCTTGCGTGAGGTGAAAGCGACACCGCCGACCTGCACCCCTGACGGTGAGGTCAACTGCGGTTTAGAAACCCCTGTGTTTGCGGGTGGTTCGCTTGGTACGCCGTATTTCCGAACCTCTCAAGTTTGGGAGATTTCCGGCAATGGCATCAAGCAGGAATGGTCTGATGTTGTTCTTGCTCCGGGTTGCAACCACGCCACTTATTCCTCTACCGGTAGTAGCACCACACCATTCACTTCTGCTTGTAGGTGGAGTTTGAACAATAGTGGCGTAAATGTTGACGGTAATGGCACTCGCCCGGCGTCTACACAGGCTCAGGGTGAGTCTACCTATTATGGGGATTACTTTTCGTGGTGCATGGTTTATCGCTATGCCGATCAACTTTGTCCCGACAATTGGCGAGTTCCAACCTGCCAGGATTGTATGAATTTGAATTTTGCTCTTGGCGGTAATGGTATAAGTCCCGTCGATGCCGGACAATTTTGGGGAGGTGATTGCGGCGGGTATTGTTATTCAACGTCCCCCAGTCCACTATTCCCCGCCGGTGATGTGCTGATCGTCAATCAGGGGGTGGAGGGACGCTATTGGTCGTCGCAATCTTTCGTCTCCGCACAGGCTATAGCAATATCTTTCTACAATAACGGCCGCCTCGATCTGTTCGACGGTGCTAAGAGCTTTGGGCAGAATCTCCGCTGTGTGCGAGATGCAGACCCTGTACCTGACCTAATCCCTGTTCCACCAACAGAATGGCTACCCACCGCAGACCTTGAGCAAAGCATCTGCTTGGGCGAGGAGATTGATGATATCACCTTCCCCGAAGTAATCGGCGAAACCATCGTCCTAAAATGGTGGGAAGATGATGCATATACAGAACCCATCAGCGATACCGACATAGCCACCCTCGGCATCACGGTAAAAGACCGCGATGGAAACCTAATCCTCCCTAATGGCGAAGCATTCACTATTCACTATTCACTACTCACTGTCGGTGGTACACCGACAACCCCCGGTACCTATTTCTACACTGTGAGCACCGTCTGCGATCAAATCGCCCTCGTCGGCAGCATCACCGTAAGAGAGCCGGCTCCGGCTACTCCGGGAGTTATCACGTTCGACCCGACTACGATTTGCGTAGAGGGTAGTTTTACGGCAACCATTGCAGAAGTCGACAGAGCCACGTCCTACACGTGGACAGTTCCGACAACGGGCATTGCCTCCGACAACAGCACAAGCAACGTGCTGACTGTTACCAATGCAGGCACCGTCCCCGGTGCACATCAGTTCACGGTAACGGCAACTAATTCTTGCGGAACAAGTGCTGCAAGCATGGCGAGCATCACCGTTCGCGACCTTCACCAACTTACTCACGACGCCTTAAGCGGCGACACCAACCAAACGCTTTGCTTGGGCGACGACATCGAACCGATTCAGTTCACCTTTGGCGGAGGTGCCACAGGTGTTACGATTCAATGGTTTGAAGATGCCGAACATACCACCGAAATAGCCGACCATACCACTCTCGGCATTGAGATTAAAGATAGCTACGGCAATACGATTTTGCCGAGCGGCGAAACGTTGTTTACGGTTCACTATTCGCCATTCACGATTTCGGGCAAACCTGTAACCACAGCTACTTGCTACTACCTGATCACCACTTCTTCCGAAACCGAAACCTGCCCTGCGGAGATCATCACCGGAAGGATTATCGTGAACGATTTCGAGGACATCATTAGCATCACCACCGTTGCCGACCAATCTTGCGGTTCGGCTACGCCCACCGGACAGATCGAAATCACCGCACCTTTCGGTGCAGGGTTCACCTATTCCATCGGTGGAGGAGATTTTGAAAGTCAATATCTGTTTGAAAACCGAGCAACCGGCTCTTACACCATCCGTGTGATGGATGCCAACGGCTGTATCAGCGATCCGCAGACTGTTACCGTAGGTGCAGCCGACGGCTCACCTCAAATACTTAGCCTGACACCTTCTATTGATTTGGCGATTTGTGCTACGACAGGAACCTTTACGATTACGCCGGCACTTGAAGATGCGACAGATCCCGTTTTTGCGTGGACAGCCACAAATCTCATCACGAATTACGAATTACGAATTACGGATGAGGGGGATATTGATGCCAATGGCGTACTAACCATTGCCATTCCGGATACTTCTACACGCTATACGCTTGTAACGACTAACTCCATCACCGAATGCGAGAGCGAGCCTGCCTCTATCACCATCTCGGTCTACCATCCTATTGTCTTTACGGAGCATCCCGACACAGCGAATTTGGTGGTGCAACAAGGTACCGCTTTTTGTCCTTATACCCTTTCGGCAACGGTAACCGGCACAGCACCCATCACCTTGCAATGGTATTTTACCACCGCTGATGACACCCTCACCGGACGCACGACTATTGGAACATTGGCTACCGGTAACTATTCATCGGTAACCATACCCAATAACATTATAGGCACCCGCTACTATCATCTTGCTGCCAACAATTTCTGCGGAACCGTTCGCTCAGAAATCAGCGGCTTACGGCAGGTGGTTGTGGTACCGCCAACTTGCACCGGCACTCCGGGCGACTTGTCGCTTTGCACAGGAGATATCCATGTTGCCTCTCCCGGAACGATAAGCTGGCAAGGCTCTCTCGATATCGAGACCCATGCTCGAACCATTTCCGGAAACGGCATTACGCAAGATTGGTCGGGTGTTATTACCACGAGCAATTGTAACAATAGAACATCATTTACCACAAGTAATACGGTTACCGATTGCCGGAATGCTTCCAACGGTTTTGATGGAGATTATTTCAATTTCTGTTTTGTATTGCGTTATGCGGACGACCTTTGTCCGGACGATTGGCGTGTGCCGACCTGTCAGGATTATATCAATTTGGATATTGCCCTTGGCGGGAATGGTGCTGAGCGTTCGGGTGCGTTCAATGGCGTTTCTATTGCTGATCAGGTGGCATGGTATGTCGGTTCTACCGGATCGGGTACTAATGCGTCGAACAATATCGGAAGCACTTGGGGAGGCGCTCGCTTTGCTGCATTTGCGCCGAATGGTACCACGTCTGCGGCTTCGAACTATTGGTCGTCGAGTCAAACAAGTGAAACGAATGTGTTCTACATGCGTGTGGTTGCGAATAATATCAATCCTCTGTACAACAACAGTAGGAGTTATGGATTCCCATTGCGATGTGTTCGCGATGCTAATCCATTCTGTCCGGGAGTTCCCGCCGAATGGTGTCCGGGAGCAGACTTAGAGCAAACCCTCTACCTCGGCGAGGCGATAAATGATATCACCTTCCCCGAAGTCATCAGCGGAACCCTCATTCTCGAATGGTGGTCAGATGCTGATCATACCACCGCTATCAGTGCAACAACCATCATTGCTGCCGGCATAGAGATTAAAGATAGCGAAGGAAACCTAATCTCGCCCATTGGCGAAGCATTCACTACTCACTATTCACTACTCACTGTCGGTGGTACACCGACCACCACCGGCACATGGTACTACACCATCACCACCGCCTGTGGCGACAAGCCTTTTAGCGGACGCATCACCGTGATCCCGAATTGTGCTGAAAACACCAACACAACAGGCAATAACGGCTGCTCACCTACAAGGAACGGAGCCACATTTGAGGGCATCGGCAATCCATACTTCAAAACCACCAACACTTGGGCGATTACCGGAAGAGGCATTGCTCAAGAATGGTCGGATGTGGTATTGACGTCCACTTGCGGAAAAACAGGTTATACAGGTGGTAATTCTTATCCAAACTACAATAATGATTGTCGTGAAAACCGTACCACAGAAACCGACGAAATCCGTCCAACCTTGACCAATCAAGGTGGCAACACCTCGGCTTATTTGGGCGATTTGTTCTCGTGGTGTGCGGTTGCCAATTATGCCGATCTGCTTTGTCCGGCACCTTGGCGTGTGCCTGATTGTCAGGATTTTATTGATTTGGATATTGCCCTTGGCGGAACAGGTGTCAATCGTATTGATGTTGATGTACGTGATAAACTTATCGCCACTTCCGGCATAGCCGGACAGTTTTGGGGAGGTGGTTACGTAGGGTTTTGCTCTACCACCGGAATACTGGACAATCAGGGGTCAAGCACGTACTACTGGTCGTCCTCAGAGGGTTCCACCACGAGTGGCCGCAGCCTGTACTTCGTCACGGATGGCGGCGTCCGCCCTCAGAACAGCAGCGGTAAGAGTACCGGGCTCGCTTTGCGTTGCGTTCGGGATATTGTTCCTGATTGTCCTGCTCCCGCTACGCCGGGCAGCATCAATTTTGACCCTGCTACGGTTTGTCCGGAAGGAAGTTTCACAGCCACTGTGCCCGTTGTTCCCGGCGTAACCTACACCTGGACACTCCCTGCCACAGCAACCGGCATGACCTCTGACAACAGTGCGTCCAACGTGCTTAGCATCACCAATGCAGGTACTGTTTCCGGCGGACATCAGTTCACTGTGGTTGCTCACAACGCTTGTGGCACAAGTGCTGCAAGAACAGCAACCATCACCATAGCCCAACCTATCGAGTTTACTATCCATCCCAACACCGCGGATTTAATCGTAACACAAGGATTTGCCTTCTGCCCCGATAGCCTTTCCGCAACCGTAACCGGCTCAACGCCGATTACCTTCCAATGGCATTTTACCACTGCGAATGACTACACTACGGGATTAGCAACATTCACGGGCACCTCACAGATCACAGATCACAGTTCACGAATTACCCTACCCAATAACATTGTAGGCAAACGCTACTATCATCTCTCCGCCACCAACCTCTGCGGCACCGTTCGCTCGAATATCAGCGGACTAAGGGAGGTGAAAGCACCGCCTGTACTACCCACACAGAACTGCGATTTTGTTACGCCGGCAAGAAACAACGTCAACATCACTTCAGCAAGTTTTACTACTGCTCGGCAATGGACTATTCCCGGTACTGACGGCAGACCTACTCAGATTTGGTCGGATGCGGTAACTTCACCCCAATGCACGCCAAGAGGCAATTCATATAACGGTGGAGCCAATCCCAACTTTAATGTAGATTGTCGTGCTGCCACCAATGGTTTTGATGGTCATTACTTCTCTTGGTGTGCCGTGATGAAACATGCGGCGATTCTTTGTCCTTCGCCTTGGCGGGTGCCGACTACCGAAGAATTTGCCGAATTGCACAAAAGTCTTGGGCATGAGATGCCTGCGACACTGACAGGTAGCGTATCCGTAATTGCGAACACCTATATGGGTACTACCGGCACCGGTGGTGCCAGCGGTGTTACGGAAGATCGTGGCGGAACTTGGGGGGGCGCCCGCTTTACTGGGTACATGCAGAATCTGTCGGATGAGTATTCGCGCTACTGGTCCTCATCAGAGCGCACTGCGTCGGATGCGTTCCTCCTGCGCTACAATGCATCGGATGTCAACCCCCAGCCCAGCAACACTAAGGGTATCGGGTTCGCACTGCGTTGCGTGCGTGATGCCTACTGCTCTGTAATCCCCGAATGGTGCCCGACAGCACCTATCGAGCAGACCCTCTGCCTCGGCGAAACGATAGATGATATCACCTTCCCATCCACCATCGGCGAAACCTTAATCGTAGAATGGTGGGGAAATGAGGGACATACAGAACCGATCGCCACACCTGCCGGCATTGTAGAGACGGGGCGCGCCCCGTCTCTACCGGGCACCGGTTACCCGACACCTGTTACCATTTCCGGTACACCAACCACCCCCGGCACATGGTATTACACCATCAGCACCGTTTGCGGACAAAAAGCCCTCAGCGGACGCATCTTGGTAAGTGCTTACCCTACCGTGAGCATCACCGGAGGCACAGCCCTACGCAATGTGTGCGAAACCACCACCCTCGCTGCTACAAGCGATGGAGCCAATGTGCATTGGCAAGGCACCACGTCCAACACTCAAAGTACCGCTCATGGTGCAACCCTTGTGGTAACTGAGCCCGGAACCTACTACGTACGCTCGGTGAACGAGCATAACTGTTGGAGCAACCAACAGAGCGTAGAGGTGAACATTGTGAACCCCATCGTCTTTACGGAACATCCCAACAAGGCAGATTTGGTGGTAACACAAGGCACCGCCTTTTGCCCCGATAGCCTTTCGGCAACCGTAACCGGCAACGGCACCATCACTTTGCAATGGCATTATACCATTGCGAATGATACCATCACCGGACGCACGGCTATAGGGTCACAGCTCACGGGTCACAGTTCACGGATCACCTTACCAAACAATATCGGAGGAGCCCGCTACTACCACCTCGCCGCCACCAACGTGTGCGGAACCGTTCGCTCGGAGATTAGCGGCATGAGGCAGGTGATGCCTACCTGCTCCGGAGTTCCGGGCAATTTAGCCAATTGCACAGGTACCAACTATGTTACCTCTCCCGGAACCGTGAGTTGGGGAGGTTCTACCGATATCAATACCCACGTTACATCCATTTCCGCAAACGGCATCACACAGCTTTGGTCGGCTGCCGTTAGCACGAGCAATTGTAGCAGTAGAACAAGTTTTACGGCTAATGATAATGTTACCGATTGTCGGAGTTCGATCAACGATTTTGAGGGAGATTATCTCAATTTCTGTTTTGTGATTCGTTATCAAGACCAACTTTGTCCGGATGATTGGCGCGTTCCGACCTGTCAGGATTTTGTGAATTTGGATATTGCCCTTGGCGGTAGTGGAGCCGACCGCTCCGGCACGCTAAACAGCATTTCTATTGCTGATCAGGTGGCTTGGTATATCGGTAGTGCAGGTTCAGGAACTTCCGCGGTGAATCGCGGAGGTATTTGGGAAGGCACTCGCTATGTCTCACATATCAACAATAACACGAGCAATCTCACGGCTGCAAATTCGGATTATTGGTCGTCGACGCAAAACAGTGCGAATACCACGCAAGCATGGAATGCACGTTTTGCTGCGGACAATGTCAACCCCGGACGTCGCAACAACAACAAGCGTTACGGCTTTGCCTTGCGTTGCGTTCGAGATGATAAGCCATCTTGTCCCGGAATACCTGCACCATGGTGTCCATCCGCACCACTTGAGCAGAGCATCTGCCAAGGCACTGCAATAGATGAAATCACCATCCCCGCCACCATCGGCGAAACTATTTTGGTAGAATGGTGGTCGAATGATGCACATACGGCATCTATCGGCACGCCTGCCGGCATTACGGTCGCTGGCGCGGACTTGCAGTCCGTGCCAAACCAATACCTGTCACCGGTTACCATTTCCGGAACACCAACAACCGCCGGCACCTACTACTACACCGTGAGTACGCTCTGCGGACAGCAAGCCCTCAGCGGCAGCATCACCGCAGTCGCACCTGTTGTTTTCACCACCCATCCCAACACAGCGGATTTAGTGGTAACACAAGGCTTCGCTTTCTGTCCCGATAGCCTCACGGCTGCCGTAACCGGCACCGGCACCATCACCTTCCAATGGCATTTCACCACGGCGGATGATTATACTACGGGCTTAGCAACATTCACGGGCACCTCACAGTTCACGGATCACAGTTCACGAATCACCCTACCCAATAACATTGTGGGTAAACGTTACTACCACGTTGCCGCATCAAACCTTTGCGGAACGGTTCGCTCAGAAATCAGCGGCTTGCGGGAGGTGAAAGCAACACCGCCTACCTGCAATTCCTATGCAGGTGCAACGGGAGTAGCCTCTTGCACAGGCACTGCCGGTGTTGCTCCGGGCACGGTAAGTTGGGGCGGGGCTGACAATATAGAGACCAACGCTCGCACTATTTCCGGTAATGGGATCACGCAAGTTTGGTCGGGTCCTGTAACGACTACCGGTTGCGATAAACCGGGATTTTCCCCTGGTGGTAACACAGGTGCTGATTGTCGCCGTCCTACTAATGGTTCCGGGGTTCATTATTTCTCGTGGTGTTATGTGATGCGGAATGCGGCTACGCTTTGTCCTTCGCCTTGGCGAGTGCCGACTTGTCAGGACTTTGTGAATTTGGATGTAGCTTTGGGAGGCGATGGCTTAAACCGCACCGGTTTAAGTACCGGTGAGAACGGTTGGACGGGTACAGGAACTGATCAGAAATATACCGGCTCCGACGCAGGAAATTGGGGGGGCTCCCGCTTTACTGCACACCCGATCGCTCCGTCGGTTGCGTTTTCGTACTACTGGTCGTCCTCAGAGGACAGCACCACGATTGCGTTCCTCCTGAGCTACGATGCATCGACTGTCTACCCCCAGCGCAACCTCGGTAAGGGTAACGGGTTCGCCCTACGTTGCGTTCGCGATGTTTCGATATGCCCCACTCCCGAATGGTGCCCCTCAGCACCACTTGAGCAGAGCCTCTACCAAGGCGAGGCTATAGATCCGATTCATATTCCTGCTGTGGTAGGTCAGAACCTTACGGTTCAATGGTGGAGCAATGCGGAGCATACCACTTCAGCCACTGCATTGGCAGGCACTGTGGTAACGACCACGCCTACGGTTTCCATCAGTGGCACACCCACAACCACCGGCACCCGCTACTTCACCATTCGCAACAGCTGCGGCACGCAGGTGCTTAATGGACGCATCACGGTTATACCGGTACCACAAAACTGCAATTTTGTTGATTCGGCAAGAAACAACGTCAACATCACATCGGCAAGTTTTGCTACTGCTCAGCAATGGACTATTCCCGGTACTGACGGCAGACCTACTCAGATTTGGTCTGATGCGGTGATTTCACCTCAATGCACGCCAAGGGGCGATTTATACAATGGTGGGTCTACCAACTCTTACAATGTGGATTGTCGTGCTCCCACTAATGGTTTTAATGGACATTACTTTTCGTGGTGTGCGGTGATGAAATACGCCCACATACTTTGTCCGGGCACTTGGCGGGTGCCTACCCAACAGGATTTTATCGATTTGGATATTCTGATGGGTGGCGATGGCGAAAATCGCAATGTAGGTCCCGGTGAGAATGGTTTCACGGGGACGGGGACTGATCAGAAATACACCGGTACCGTCGCAGGAACTTGGGGGGGCTCCCGCTTTACTGCAAACATGGGCAATCTCACGACTACGGGTTCATACTACTGGTCGTCCTCAGAGAACAGCGCCACGAGTGTGTTCTACCTGGTCTACGGTGAACGGTCTATCTTCCTGCGGAGCAGCGCCCCAAAGGTTAACGGTTTCGCCCTGCGTTGTGTTCGCAATGTGCCGTAGGGGTGAATTACGAATTACGAATTATGAACCAAAAAAATCGTAAATCGTGAATTTGTAAATTGTAAATAAAATTCGTTGTCTGGGCGACGCATGCGTCGCCCTTGCCGGCATTTGTTGCGTGGAGGCTGAAAGCCTCCTAATCAACAGCGTAGGGCAACGCCCTACGTTGCGTTCGTATCCCCCTTTCCAAAGCCCTGCAAGGGCGTAATCCAATTTGATATCGCCCTTTCAGGGCTCTATTGGGTGGTGTCGCCTTGTTCGTAGGGCGTTGCCCTACGTTATTGATTACGCCCTTTCAGGGCGAGAGGCGAAGCGTAAAAAACCATGAGGAGCGTAGCGACGAATACCTTACCGCAGGAAATGTCAGAGCGTAGCGGCGACGTATTTCCTGCAAAGAGTTTTTTTGAATACTTTTTTTGCTCTCAAAAAAAGTATTGAAGAAAAAAAAACAAAATGCTCCGCATTTCGTTTTTTTTTCGTATCTTTGTCAAATGAAACCTTTTCAATATCTTTTGAGCATTGTTTTCCTGTTCGCCGGAATGTCTTGCGGAATGCGAAATTCAGCAAGTTCTGACGTAAATTCGACCTACGAAACAATTATTTCTTTACCGGATTTTGATGCGGATTCGGCATATTTTTTTGTTGCCAAACAACTTTCGTTTGGACCGAG
>Ga0099364_10001356_pt1 | contig 40556 bp, 35 predicted proteins | sample TergutTh196P3_FD_73070 | JGI IMG/M metagenome (GOLD analysis project Ga0099364, IMG submission 73070) | Microcerotermes parvus P3 segment gut microbial communities from Pointe-Noire, Republic of the Congo - Th196 P3 | ecosystem: Host-associated > Arthropoda: Insects > Digestive system > Gut ...
ATTTTTACTGCTGTGATGTTCATACTGAGACCTCCTATTTCATTATGAACAAACAAAAGGGTGCAGGTATGGAAATCCATACCTGCACCCATAAGCAAACAGATTACCCTGACGGCTTGCCAAAATTAGCAACCGCGAGTATAATGTATATCGGGTGTGGCTTAACAGCCATTGGCATGGAAGTCTATCGCTTCCTCGTCAGGGTCACGGTGTTTCGAGCACTGTGGCCTGCCTGCCTTATTTGTTTGTTTGGGTATAGTATATACCATAATTAGACAAGTTGCAAGGGGAATTTGTGTTTTTTGAGGTTTTGTTTGGTTTTATTTAGTTTTGTGGGAAAAGGGGCGCGCCCGGCTGAGGCTGGGCGCGTACCCTTTTTCTTTTTGCATATGTAAAACACGATACTCGTGCTACGGTTAGCTTGCCGCTCGCCGCGGCGGGCGTTACTTTGCTGCGCGGCAAAGTAACCAAAACGCGCCGGGGAGGGCCCCGAACCCCCAACGCAAGCAAGCAGCCTATCCGCAAGTATCAATCTAACGCCCGCGCGGACGCTCTGCGGAGCTTTAGCGCTGGCCCCGCGAATACAAGAATATGGAAGAATATTTGAATTGTATTCGCTCATGCTGTTATCCCTGAGCTAAGACATTGGTTGGGTTTAAATTGAACCGCCGTTAGTACCGTTTCCTCGTGCCGGTTCATCTACAATGCGCGCGTTAGAGAGTGGATTTAAATTTTAAATCTTTTTCCTTATTCTTTAAATCCGCGACCAATCTTAAAGCTCCGCAGAGCGTCAGTGGACGGAAGCACCGAGCCTATACGCGCGCGATTTCGGGAATATAAGCCCATAGGGGCTTGCCGTACATGGGCGGGTTCGGGAGGGTGTCCCTCCCGGCGCGTTTTGGTTACTTTGCCGCGCGGCAAAGTAACGCCCGCCGCGGCAGCGGCAAGCTAACCGCAGCACAATGTCATTATGCAACATAAAAGCGCGCCCGGCATCAAGCCGGGGCAAAAAAGACTTATCGGAGCTTAAGAATAAGGCTTTACTTTAATATGTATCTGCCGGGTATCTGGTCGTATGTAACGCCGAATACCATGTACTTTTTAAGCCCCGCCCGTGCCAGGGACTGATCAAGCTGCGGGTCAAACACATACCTTGTGCCGTCGATGTCAATCTCGCACCATTCGTGGTACGCGTAACCGCCCCCGCCGCTTTTTGTGGAGCCCCTTACAAGATACGCGTCATAGCCGATTTTGCGGGCCATCATGATAAACGCCGAGGCGTACGCGTTGCACATGCCCACATTCGCGGCCAGCGCGACGGCGCCGAAGCCCTCTACCTCCCCGTATTGGCGGTATATCGCGCGGCATGTGGTATCGCCTACCCTTGCGTCGAGGTGTGACAAATGCGAGCCGTAACGGGTATTTTCCACAACGTAATCGTAGCAGGCCTTAAGCTGCTCGAAATAATCCATCTCCTCATCGATGAGCTGCGCCATAATGTCATCTAAAAGCTCGTTCAATTCCGGGGATTGCGGGTTTGCGGGATTGAGCCCGCCCACATTGTTGATGATATCGCGCCTTCCGTCGTCATACGGCAGGTCGCCCGCCAGCGCCGAAACCGGAATGGAAACAATCAAGAGAAAAGCCAACGCCAGCGCGGTTAGTTTTTTCGCCATTTTTAAAGCTCACGTCCTTGGAACCTATATTATATAAATCGAAGATACAGGTCCTGTTTTTTGGGGAAGTCCCTTTATTTACCCGGTGAGTATACCACGGGGCGCTGATTTTGTCAAATTTCCACGTTTTTTGGATCATCCTGATTATGGAAAAAAGCTGTTTTTTTCATTAAAAAAGTGATATACTATAAACTGAAAGACGAGTTAACATTATCAAAGCCGGGGAGGGAAAAATCATGATAGAGAACAGAATGCTTCCACGGGAAATTACAGACGTTGTAACGGGCATCGTAAAGGATTTTGAGCCCCAAAAAATTTACTTATTCAGCAACAAGCGCGGCGCGGAGGGCAAAACCTCGGGCTTTAAGCTGTGCGTTATCATGCAGTGCGAGGACCGCGACGAAATCCAGCGTGAGATATACCGCCATATAGACAGTGAGGTTCCGTATGACATCGTGCTTTACACGCCGAAGGAATGGGCGGACTTAACGGGACGGAAGGGCTCGTTTGCGCAAAAGGTTTTTTCTACGGGAGTACTTGTGCATGAGTAGGCGCAACTACCACGGCGACACCGATTCGAAACGATTCTACGATTGGCTTGACATGGCGTCGGAGGATATGATTTGCGCGACCGTTTTAAGCGGCGAGGCCGAATGCTACGGCGCGGCGGCGTTTCACTGCCAGCAGGCGATTGAAAAGGCGCTGAAATCGTATATTCTGCTGAAAAGTGATGTTTTGGTCGACGGGCATAACCTTTCATGGCTGTGTAAGCGCGCCATGCGCTACGACAAGCAATTTGGCAGATGGCTTGACGAAAGCGCGTTTCTCAACAGGTGCTACATAGAAACGCGGTACCCTGCCGATATCCCGCTTGAAATTACAAAGGAGGATATCGACAAGTACCTTTCTATGGCGATAGACATGTACAAATTTATTTGCTGCGACGTTGACGAGGTTTTGAAAAAAGGGAGCATACACCCCGAACAACGAGGAAGGTAAGGCTATGGGCAAATATTATTTCTCCTACGCGCTGTTTTTGTTTCCGGCGCTGGTTACCGCGCTGTTTTTTAAAAATGATTCCGCGGCCTCCATAACGGCGCAGTGGTTTTTTGCGCTGGTGCTTCTCGTCGGATTCACATTCACGACATACCTTGCGGCTTATCCGTACCCGCGCCGGACGCTTTCGCTTATCCTGATGTACACCGGGATTAACCTCATCATCTTTTACTTTTTTTATAAATCGGTTTACGGCACCTCGCAGTATATATTTCTAAGGGATTACGGCGGCGCCTTAAGCTATGTGCCGCTTGGCGTCCTGATCGACGTGCTGGGCGACTTAAAGCAGAACATCGAGGTTTACGTGATACTGGCCGTCGCCTCGTGTATGCTTTTGGGATACCTCGCGGCGCTTGTAAAAAGGCGCGTGAAGCCGTACCCGTATACGCCTAAAATTAGATAAAAATGAAGGAGAACCTTGTGAGATGAAATTTATATCGACATTTCTTTTGGCATTATTGCTTGCGGTTATGCCGGTATCGGCGGCGGACGGGGTTGTTACCTACGATATAGGCGGCAATGAAACCGGGCGCGTATCAAAGCCGGTTACCGTGACAAAATCCGCGCATATCCTTGAAGGCAGCGGCCTTAACGCGAATGAAAATATCGTCGTCTATTTCAGCCCGTTTCAATTTTCCAGCAAGGGCGACACGGCCCGACAGCTGCAAAGATTTTCGCGGGGCAATGCGGAAATCGTTCAGAGCAAGGGCAGTCCGTTGCAGCAGTCGCTTGTGCCGGGGCAGGAGGTTGGTATTACCTTTACATACCAAATGCGCCAGCTGGGCACTTATTCGGAAAGTGGCGGGGAGGGCTATATTAATGATTCCCCCTACCGCGAAATGGAAATCATAAGCGTGGAGAAAATCCAGCTGAAAGGCAGGGCGCTCCGGCTTGGACAGCACACGGAAATGAAGCCTAACACCCTGCTTGGCACCGTGCTGTCCGTGTCCTCGCGCAGCATGACGGTCTATGCCGAGGGCGGGCTTGTGTATTACGGCGATGATGAATATGTCGCCAAGGGACAGCATTCGTTTACAGTAAACAGCAATACAAGGATTTTTGATAAGGACGGGAAAAGGATACAGGCAAACGGGATAAGGCCTTTCCAGCGCGTTGAGGTCATAGCCGGCGACTATATGTGGCTGGAGACCGACCCTCCCCAGTTCGGAGGCGGCACGGCCCGCACCATCCGGATTCTTGAGCACGGCGACAAGTGGCTTGACTTTACCGCCCACCGTGACATTGACGTGGTAGTTGAAAGGCAAATCAGCGCAACAGAGCTGCTTGTGCAGCCCCTTTGGGCGAATCAGCGCTATGAAACGCCTAAAGCGGTTGTACGCATTTGGGGAGGCGGCCCTGCTTATGCGCCCGAAGCGGAAGAACCCGCCCCTGACGTTGTTATTCCTCCGCTCGGCGGCCCCTACAAGCCCGGGCAGATTTTGAGAATTTCATATCTTGCGGTCAACCGCAAGTCAAATCCGGCTGTTTACAGCTACGCGACAGTAAACTGGATTGACCCGACCCGCCGATGGACGGCGCAGGAGTTTTCCGGCGTGTTTGGCAAGCCGGGCGACGTCACGCTGGCGGTGCCCAAAACCGTGGAACCGAACGCCGCGCACATCAACGCCATATGGACTAATAAAACAGCCTCGCAGCTTATGTATGGCGAGCCTTACAGGCTCGAGAGAAAAACAGACGGCAAATGGGCTATGTATAACGAGCCGGATCGCAAGGAAAATTACGGATTTAATATGCCTGCGTATACAGTTGAGCCACGCTCCGAAGCAAAGATGGATTATTGGGTTAGGGCGTTTTCCGACAAGCTGCCGGGCGGCACTTACCGTATTGTGACGGATTTCTCACCGTATACTGCCTCTGGGGACGCGGTTCCGGGCGGCTACATTATCTACAGCAACGAGTTTACAGTTAAATGAATCTCCGCGCATAAAAACGAATTGCTTCGCAATTCGAAAGCGGGCGAAGCCCGCGCGGGGCGCTTCGCGCCCCATTTTTTGCGCGCGTTCGCGGCAAGCCTGCCAACAGAGACTAACCCAATTTTAAATTGTCTGCACCAATTTGTTATTTATGGAAATATGGAATACATGGAATGAACGTTGTTTAGCGTTAGATTCGTGATTCCGATGATTTTATCAAGGTTCGGTTGACTATAAGCCACAAATAACGATATAATGAGGATAACTCATATAATACTAGGGTCTAATCATCATCGGAGCCTGAGGAGGACGCAAGCCGCCTCACGCGGTCCTCGATATAGATAAACGTACCCCGCTCCAGTTGATGCCGGAAGGTGATTATCTTGCCGCCCTTTGCAAAGAATTCCTCATTGCGGTACTTAAAATCCGGGTTCGTAAAGATATGGGCGTCGCTGAAGGAAATCAGCACATTGATGCCGCCGGGGAAATAGGTCTTTGTTGTATAATCCATTTCAAAAAAAGATAATATCCTATCCTTGAGAAAGCCATAGGAAAGCAACATTTCTTTCACATTGGCGAGAAAAGCATTGGTACGGCAAATAATTCCGATGCGGGAGCTCCTCGATAAGGAGGAAATACTGATAAGGGTTTCGCTCGATGGCGCAATGGCGGCATTGATGATTTTTTCAGCCAGACGAGGGGCCAGAACCGTAAAATCATCGTAATAATCGGTAGGCACAATAATGAGGTCAAAGCCGCGCAGCAGGTTTTCGGGGCTATTGCTCTGAACCGCGGTGTCAAGGGAAAAGATGGAGATGGCTACACTTGGCAAAAAAGAAAGCTGACGCTTGAAATCCAATAGAAGTTCGGCGGAATCGTGAAGGATGGCAATCGAAATCACCTGCCCCGGTTCCTTGGCCAAACAGGCATCGAACAACCGCTCAATCTCAATAGGCTTGAGCCCCATTCTTTTAAGATTGGTAATCGCGCCGGTCATCAGCGCGGCGGCTTTTTCCCGCTGGAGCCTGTGGGAGATTTTTTCATCCCGGAGCACAAAACTGCCGCTGCCTTGCCGGGTATGAATCACACGCTGCTGTTCAAGCCGGCGGTATGCGGCCTTAACGGTGCCGCGGGCGACGCCAAATCTCCCGGCCATCTCCCGCTCGGTGGGAAGCTTATCCCCGGGGCGGATAATCTGCATCTCTATATTCTTGATTATGAGCGCGGCGATCCTCTGAAAAACGGGTTCGCCGGACGGCTGCTCCACAGGCATCAGGTTGTAATCCAAATTAGACACAAAATCTCCCTCCTTAGCAAACATGCAATCTTCTTTAAATTATAACACATTTTGACGTATAGGTAAATTGGTATAGTCCACTAAAAAGTAAAGGAGGAAATGCAATGAATAATCAGAAAAGCTTCGAAGCCATGCGGGTGAAGCTGGACGAAGCCCTGCCGGAATACCCCGCGTTTGAACCGGGAATCCGACGCGCGCCGAGCCGCGGCTTCCGCCTGACGGAGCAGCAGACAAAAACCGCGCTCAAAAACGCTTTGCGCTATATCCCCGAAAAATTCCACGCACAGCTTGCCGGTGAGTTCATGCAGGAGCTTGTGACATACGGACGCATTTACGGCTACCGTTTCCGTCCCGAGGGCAGGCTTTATGGCAGGGCGATTGACGAATACAAGGGTGCCTGCATCGAAGGCAAGGCGTTTCAGGTCATGATCGACAACAACCTTGATTTCGAGATTGCACTTTACCCTTACGAGCTTGTGACTTACGGTGAAACGGGAAGCGTATTTCAAAACTGGATGCAATACCGCCTTGTGAAAAAATACCTTGAGGTGCTGACAAACGAGCAGACGCTCGTCATTGAATCGGGGCACCCGCTCGGGCTGTTCCCGTCAAGGCCGACGGCGCCGCGCGTCATCATCACAAACTCCCTGATGATTGGCATGTTCGACAACCCCGCCGACTGGGAAATCGCCGAGGAGATGGGCGTCGCCAACTACGGGCAGATGACTGCCGGCGGCTGGATGTACATCGGCCCGCAGGGGATTGTGCACGGCACGTTTAACACGCTTTTAAACGCGGCGCGGCAGCAGCTCGGCATAAAGCACGACGAGGACTTGAAAGGCGTTTTGTTCGTGACAAGCGGGCTTGGCGGCATGAGCGGCGCGCAGCCGAAGGCCATTGAAATCGCAAACGGCGTCGGCATCATCGCGGAGGTGGACAAATCAAGGATTGAGACGCGCCACAGCCAGGGCTGGGTCTCGCGCGTGTCCGACGACCTTGACGAGGTTTTCAAAATCGCGCGGGAGTATATCGACAAAAAGGAGACTATATCCATCGCATACCACGGCAACATCGTCGATTTGCTCCAATACGCCGTTGACCACGATATCCACATCCCGCTGCTCTCCGACCAGACCTCGTGCCACAATGCGTATAACGGCGGCTACTGCCCGCAGGGGATGTCTTTCGGGCAGCGCACCGAAAGACTTGCGAAAGACCCCGAAAAGTTCAGTGAAGAGGTTGACAAGAGTCTTCGAAAGCACTTCGAGCTTGTCAAAATTCTGCATGACCGCGGCAGTTATTTTTTCGATTATGGCAATGCGTTTTTGAAAGCCGTGTTTGATGCTGGCGTAACGGCTGTTTCAAAGAACGGCAAAGACGAAAAGGACGGGTTTATTTTCCCGTCGTATGTCGAGGATATCATGGGCCCCGAGCTGTTCGACTACGGATACGGCCCGTTTCGCTGGGTATGCCTTTCCGGCAACCCCGAGGATTTGCGCAAGACGGACAAAGCCGCGATGGATTGCATCGACCCCGGCCGCCGCGGGCAGGATCGTGACAACTGGATTTGGATTCGGGACGCTGAAAAGAACAGGCTTGTTGTCGGCACACAGGCGCGCATCCTCTATCAGGACGCCGAGGGGCGCACGAAGATAGCCCTTAGATTCAACGAGATGGTGAAAAACGGCGAGGTCGGCCCAATCATGCTCGGGCGCGACCACCACGACGTTTCCGGAACCGATTCGCCGTTCCGCGAGACCTCGAACATCAAGGACGGCAGCAACGTCATGGCCGACATGGCGACGCAATGCTTCGCCGGCAACGCGGCGCGGGGCATGAGCCTTGTCGCGCTGCATAACGGCGGCGGCGTGGGTATCGGCAAATCTATCAACGGCGGGTTCGGGATGGTGCTCGACGGCAGCGACCTGGCTGCCGAAACCATCGCCTGCGCCATGATGTGGGACGTGATGGGCGGCGTCGCGAGGCGTTCATGGGCGAGGAATCCCGCCTCTATTGAGACGTGCATGGAATATAACAAAAATTATAACGGGCATATTACACTTCCGCAAATCCCAAGCGACGAGATTGTGGACGACGCCGTAAAAAAAGCGCTTGGCAAGCATCGCCAATCAATTTGAAAACGCGTTCGCGTTTTCAAGCGGCGGGCTTTGCCCCCCAGCACGCCGGAGGCGTGCGTTTGATTGGCGGTGCAGCCGGCCGATTATAACGAAAAGACAGAAGTTTAGCGTAAAAAATCACACTGTCATATTATGGGCCTGAAGCATTGCGAAAGGAAAGGTCGTTTATATGGATTTGCTGCTTAAAAATATCGCCATGCTCGCCACCCCGCTCGGGAAATCCGCGAGAAGGGGCAGGGAACAGGGCGACGTAAAAATCATCAAGGATGCCATGATAGGCGTGAAAAACGGCAAGATTGCCTATGCGGGAGAAGCCGATGAAAGCCTGCGCGCCACTCAGGCCATAGACTGCGCGGGCAAGCTTGTAACGCCGGGGCTTGTCGACGCGCACACGCACCTTGTGTTTGGCGGCTGGCGGCAGCATGAGCTCGGATTAAAGCTAAAGGGCGTGCCGTACCTTGATATTTTAAAGCAGGGGGGCGGTATTTTAAGCACCGTGCGCTCCACAAGGGCGGAAAGCGAGGGCGCGCTTTTTGAAAAAGGCAGGGAAATCCTGAACGACATGCTGCGCCACGGCACTACGACATGCGAAGCCAAGAGCGGCTACGGCCTTGACCTTGAGTCCGAAATGAAGCAGCTTCGCGTGATAAAACGGCTAAACGGGCTGAACACCGTGAACATCGCCGCGACATTCCTCGGCGCGCACGCGGTGCCGGAGGAGTATAAGCACGACCGCAAAAAATATATCCGGCTTGTGACGGAGGAGATGATGCCTGCCGTCAAGGCGGAAGGGCTTGCGGAATTCAGCGACGTCTTCTGCGAAACGGCGGTGTTCGACGTCGAAGAATCGGAACATATCATAAAAGCCGCTCAGAAGAACGGCTTTCAAACAAAGATTCACGGCGACGAAATCGACCCGGTCGGCGGGGCGGAGCTTGCAGCGCGGACGAAATGCATCTCCGCGGAGCACCTGATCCAGGCTTCCGACAGGGGAATCGCCGATATGGCGGAGGCGGGCGTCGCCGCCGTACTGCTTCCCGCGACGTCGTTTTACCTTGACAAGAACTATGCAAGGGCGCGCAAGATGATAGAAGAGGGCGTTACCGTCGCTGTCGCCACGGATTTCAACCCCGGCTCCAGCCCGAATCTAAATCTGCAGATTGCTATGAACCTTGCGTGCATCAAATACCGCATGACTCCGGAGGAAGCGCTGACCGCCGTAACGCTGAACGCGGCGGCGGCGATTGGCCGCAGTGATACGGCAGGCTCGCTTGAAACAGGCAAAAATGCCGATATCGTTATCTGGGACGCGCCCGATTTAAACTATATCTTTTACCGTTACGGCAGCAACCTGGTAAGAAACGTGATAAAAGACGGGCGGGTTGTTGTCTGACCCCCTATTTGTCAAGCTCATTCTTGCCCAGGAGTTTTTGAATCCTGTCTTCAATTTGCACAAGCGGCGTGCGCCCAATCTGATACTCAAACCTTATGATATGCCCGCCGTTTTTTACAAACTCCGAATTGCTTTTCCCAAATGTAGGGTTTGTATATACAGGGGATTCGTTAAAATTAATAATCACGTTGGCGCCGTATTTAAAATGGTGTTTTGGGCGATATGGGCGATATTTAACATCGCGAAAACAAAAAATATTCTCCTCATGAAACCCGAGCTGCAACAGGCAATTTACGACCATTTTCCTAAATGTTTCTGTGCGGTATACCACATTGAATTTTGAATCTTGAGGAAGCTGCGACAATATGGAAAGCGTTTTTGTCTTGGGCGTGAGCACCGCTTCAAGTATTTTGCTTTTCAGCATGGGCGCGATCTTGATGATTTCAGGATAGTCGATTGACGTGGCGATGATTAAATCATAGGAAAGCAGCATCTGAACCGGGTCGGGGTTTGTGGCGATGGTATCCAGCGTCATAAACGAAAGCATAAATGGAAAATGCGATAAAAATGACAAATAAGAAAGCTGCTGCTCAAGCTCGTTTAAAATATCATGGTTGTTGGAAACGACCATGATGGTAACCTTGCGTATGTCGCCGTGGTTCGTGGCGCCTAAATACCGCAGGTTCACAAGGTTGATGATTTCCTTGTCGGAAAGGCCCATTTTGCTCAGCTTGGAAAAAGTGGATTCAATGATTTTCGCGGCCTCTTTTTTTTGGTTTTGCTCGAATAAGTGCCCGTTTCTCTGCACATAACTGCCGCTTCCCTGGAGCTCGCATATCATCTGCATTTTACTCAGCTTTGTGTAGGCGCGGGTAATCGTCCCGCGTGAAACATGCAAGTGTTTTGCAAGCATGCGCTCGGGCGGCAGTTGTTCGCCCGTCGAAAGCTCGCCGGAAACGATAAGCTGTTGCACCAGGTTTACAATTTGATCTGAAATGGCACTGGGTGATTCCTTATCAATTTTAAATAAATCCATTTTCATATTTTACCCGCTCCAATCTTAAATGATTTCAATTAAATGATATCATATAAAAATATGATTTACAAGATTATTCTACAGAAATCGCCACAAAAACCGAAAGATATTTTAGATAAAATAACGGTTGAAATATCCAGCTTAATTTGGTACTCTATAGTAAGAGCCAATAACGTGAAATCATAGGGCCATTTGAAAATGGACCTATCGCTTCAATCGTCGAACCATTATATATAGAAGGAGCAAGCATTATGGCAAAAGTTGTTGAATGTATCCCAAATTTCAGCGAGGGCAGAAATCAGGAGACTATCGGCCTTCTGGCAGAAGAGGCTAAGGGCGTTCCCGGTGTTATGCTGCTGGATTATTCCTCCGACCCGAACCATAACCGCAGCGTGTTCACGCTTGCGGGCAGCCCCGAAGGCATCGCCGAGGCGGCATTTCGGCTTTGCAGGCTTGCAAGCGAGAAAATCGACATGACAAAGCACAGCGGCGAGCACCCCCGCATGGGTGCGACGGACGTTATCCCGTTTGTTCCGGTCAAGGGCACAACGATTGAAGAATGCGTTGAAATTTCTAAAAACGTCGCGAAAAGAATTTATGACGAGCTTAAAATCCCAAGCTTTTTGTATGAGGAGTCTGCCCGGAACCCCGGCAGGCAAAATCTCGCAAGGGTGCGGAAGGGTCAGTTCGAGAGGATGCCCGAGAAGCTTTTAGAGCCCGAGTGGGCGCCTGATTTTGGCGAACGGGAAATACATCCTACCGCCGGTATCACGGCGATAGGCGCAAGGAAGCCGCTTGTGGCGTTTAACGTGAACTTAAGCACATCGGATATCAATATTGCTAACGCAATCGCGAAAGCAATCCGCTCCTCGTCGGGCGGGTACAAATGCTGCAAGGCAATCGGCATCATGCTTGAGGACAGGAATATCGCGCAGGTTTCGATGAACATGGTCGATTACGAAACCACCCCGCTTTACAGGGCGTTTGAGGCAATCCGCTTTGAGGCAAAGCGCTGGGGCGTTTCCATCACGGGCAGCGAGGTCATCGGCTTGACCCCGGCAAAGGCGCTGATTGACTGCGCCGAGTATTATCTTAAGATTGAAGCTTTTGACTACAACAAGCAGGTTTTGGAAAACCACCTGCTCGGATAAGGAAGGGGTTTTTTAACATGAATTACAAAAGCGACATAGAAATCGCGCAGGCCGCCAAAATAAAGAATATTGAGGAAATTGCGGCAGCCGCCGGGATTGATGAAAAATATCTTGAGAAATACGGTAATTATAAAGCCAAGGTAAGCTTTGGCCTTTTAACGGATAATGAGGCAAAGCCGGACGGCAAGATGATTCTTGTGACGGCAATCAACCCGACGCCCGCCGGGGAAGGCAAAACTACCACGACGGTCGGCCTTGCCGACGCGCTGGCAAGGCTCGGCAAAAAAACAATCGTGGCGCTCAGGGAGCCGTCGTTGGGGCCTGTTTTCGGCGTGAAGGGCGGCGCCGCCGGCGGCGGTTTGGCGCAGGTCATCCCGATGGAGGACATCAACCTGCATTTTACGGGTGATTTCCACGCGATAGGCGCCGCGAACAACCTGCTCGCCGCCATGCTGGACAACCACATTTTCCAGAGCAACGAGCTTGGGATTGACAACCGCAGGATTGTCTGGAAGCGGTGCGTCGACATGAATGACCGCCAGCTGCGAAATGTCATAAACGGCATCGGCGGACGCGTGAACGGAGTGCCGCGTGAGGATGGCTTTAACATCACGGTCGCGTCCGAGGTGATGGCGGCGTTCTGCCTTTCAAAAGACCTTGCAGATTTAAAACAGCGCATTTCAAAGATGATTGTCGCTTATACGCGCGACGATAAGCCCGTAACGGCGGGCATGCTAAAGGCCGAGGGCGCGATGGCGGCGCTGTTAAAGGACGCGTTAAAGCCCAATCTCGTACAGACGCTTGAGGGCACGCCCGCGTTCATCCACGGCGGGCCGTTCGCGAACATCGCGCACGGCTGCAATTCCATCATGGCGACGCGGATGGCGCTGAAGCGCGGCGACTACGTGGTGACGGAGGGCGGCTTCGGCGCGGATCTCGGCGCTGAAAAATTCCTTGACATCAAATGCAGGATGGCGGGGCTTGCGCCCTCCGCCGTTGTGATTGTCGCGACCATCCGCGCTTTAAAGCACCACGGGGGCACGGCAAAAACGGACTTAAGCCGCGAAAATCTCGGCGCACTGGAAAAGGGAATCCCCAATCTGCTGCGGCATGTCGATAACATCACGAATGTATTTAAGCTTCCCGCCGTGGTCGCAATCAACCGGTTCCCGGACGATACCGAAGCGGAGCTTAAATTAGTCGAGGATAAGTGCAGGGCGCTCGGTGTAAACGTGGCGCTTTCAGAGGTCTGGGGGCGCGGCGGCGAAGGCGGCGCAGCGCTTGCGGAGGAGGTAATCAGGCTTTGCGGGGAGAAAAACGACTTTACGTACTGCTACGGGCTTGACGGCTCGATTGAGGATAAGATAAACGCGATTGTACAAAAGATCTACCGCGGCAGCCATGTGGAGCTCACCGCCGCGGCAAAAAAACAGGCCGCTCAGCTTGAGGCGCTCGGGTTTGGCAGCTTGCCGATTTGCATGGCAAAGACGCAGTATTCATTCTCGGATAACCAGGCGCTCCTTGGCGCACCTGAGGGCTTTACGGTTACGGTGCGCAATTTGAACGTATCGGCAGGCGCGGGATTTATTGTTGCCCTTACAGGCGATATTATGACGATGCCGGGCTTGCCGAAAATTCCTTCGGCCGAGAAGATTGACGTTGACCGGGACGGCAACATAACGGGATTGTTTTAGGGAGGATTATAATGAAATTGGCGAACCATTCGGTTGATGAATTTTCAAGAGTGCTGGCGTCCGACGCGCCCGCGCCCGGCGGCGGAAGCGCCGCGGCGCTGCAAGGCTCCTTAGGCGCCGCCCTTTTGCGCATGGTCGCGGCCTTAACCGACGGCAAGGAAAAATATAAAGACAGTGAGCCGCTTGTAAAAGAAATTTTAGATGAAGCCGAAAAGCTGCGCGCCGCCTTTATCGATGTGATGGACAGGGATACCGAGGCGTTTAACGGTGTAAGTGCGGTATTTTCCATGCCGAAATCCACAGATGAGGAAAAAGCGGCACGCAGCGCCGCTATGCAAAAGGCGCTGAAAGCCTGCACGCTGACGCCGTTTGAAATGATGCAGCTTTGCGAAAGAACGCTTGCGCTTGCGGAGAAGGCCGTAGGCAGGACGAACGCAAGCGCCGCGAGCGATTTGGGCGTTTGCGCGCTTGCGCTGAAGGCTGCCGTTCAAGGCGCGTGGCTAAATGTTTTAATCAATATCGGCGGCATTAGAGACGAAGCCTTCACGGGCAAATATAAATCCGGCGGCGAGGCCATTTTATCAAGGGCGCTTCCGCTTGCGGATAAGATTTACGAAGATGTTTTATGCGGCTTATAGAGCCAATCACACGCCTTTTGGCGTACCGGCAGGCTTTGCTTGCCGCTTGAAAACGCAAACAGCGTTTTCAAGGCGATTGTCTTCACGGCGCATGAATCCGAAGGGAGGCCAAGCTGTGCGAACGATAAAGCCCACGGCGATTACCGAGGCGGTGAAACGCCTTTGCATCCGCGCGAACATTGAGCTGCCCCAGGACGTGAAATCATGTATTTCCACCAGTCTTAAGCAGGAGGATTGGCTTTCCGCGAGGGATATCCTTGAAAAAATTGTGGAAAACTATAAAATTGCCGAGGATGAACAGATTCCAATCTGTCAGGATACCGGCATGGCATGCGTGTTCCTTGAAATCGGGCAAGGGGCCGTCATTGACGGTGATTTAAAAGCCGCTGTCGACGAGGGCGTCCGGCAGGGATACCAGGAAGGGTATCTCAGGAAATCCGTGGTTTCAGACCCGCTGCTGCGCGAAAACACAGGCGATAATACGCCCGCAATGCTGTATATCGACATCGTACCCGGCGATAAGGTGGCCGTTACCGTCGCCCCGAAGGGCTTCGGCAGTGAAAATATGAGTCAAATCAAAATGCTCAGGCCGTCCGACGGGGTGAAGGGCGTCCGCGATTTCGTCTTGCAGGTTGTGGAGGACGCGGGGCCGAACCCGTGCCCGCCAATTGTGGTGGGCGTCGGTCTTGGCGGCACATTCGATAAAGCGGCGTACCTTGCGAAAAAAGCGTTGATGCGCCCGCTTGACGCGCGGTCAGGCCTGCCGCATTACAGGGAGCTTGAAGAAGAACTGCTGCAAGAAATCAACCGGCTCGGCATCGGGCCGCAGGGCTTCGGCGGCAGGACAACCGCGCTTGCAGTAAACATCGAGACGCTGCCCACGCACATCGCGGGGCTGCCGTGCGCCGTAAACATAAACTGCCACGTCACGCGCCACGCATCGGAGGTAATTTAGCTTGGATTATCACATCACAACCCCGTTGAATGAGGATATGGCAAAACAGCTAAAGGCAGGCGACACGGTCTACATCACCGGCACGGTTTACACCGCGCGCGACGCCGCCCATAAGCGCCTTGCCAGGCTGATTCGGGAGGGCGGCGAGATGCCGTTTCCCGTCCGTGACAGCATCATCTACTACGTCGGGCCGACGCCCGCAAGGCCCGGACGGGCCATCGGGTCCGCAGGGCCGACGACAAGCAGCCGCATGGACGCGTATGCCCCAGCCTTGCTTGACCTGGGGCTTCGCGGCATGATTGGCAAAGGCAGCCGCGACAGCGAAACCATAGAAGCGATGAAGCGGGGTTCCGCCGTATACTTCGGCGCCATCGGCGGTGCGGGCGCGCTTTTGAGCAGCGCCATAAAAAAATCCGAGGTTATCGCATACGAAGACCTTGGAGCCGAGGCGGTACACAAGCTTGAGGTTGAGGATTTCCCCGTGGTCGTCGTCATAGACTGTGAAGGGAACTGCCTTTATGATACGGGGAGGAGAAAATATATCGAGGTGCGCGATGGATAAAAAAAAGCTGGTAATCGGCGTAATCGGCGCGGACGTACACGCGGTAGGCAACCAGATACTCTACCACGCGTTTACCGACGCCGGATTCGATGTGACAAATCTCGGCGTAATGGCAGCGCAGGAGGAATATATCCACGCCGCTATCGAGGTCGCGGCGGACGCGATACTGGTATCGTCCCTGTACGGGCATGGCGAGCTTGACTGCCGCGGTATGCGCCAGAAGATGATTGAAGCCGGAATCGGGGATATGCTTCTGTATGTCGGCGGCAATATCGTCGTCGGCAAACAGCCGTGGCCCGAGGTGGAAAAAAAATTCAAGCAAATGGGCTTTGACAGGGTATTCGCCCCCGGAACCATGCCTGACGTCACGATTGCCGCGTTAAAAGAAGATCTGCGTGTTGAGCAATGAGGTGTTACAGTGAATCCCATACTGCTGATTGACTTCGGCAGCACCTTTACAAAGGTAACGGCGGTTGATTTAGACTCCGAAACGGTAATCGGCGCCGCCGCCGGATTTACCACCATGCAAACCGACATCAACAAGGGGCTGGAAAACGCCCTTGGGCTTCTTCAAAAAAACGGCCCGATTGATTTTAAAGAGCGGTATGCCTGCTCCAGCGCCGCGGGCGGGCTTCGCATGGCGGCTTGCGGGCTTGTCCCCGAGCTGACCGCCGAGGCCGCGAAAATGGCGTCGCTCGGCGCCGGGGCAAGGGTTATAAAGGTTTATTCGTATAAGCTGACAAATTCGGATATCCGCGAAATCGACGGGCAAAAGCCCGATATTTTCCTGCTGACAGGCGGAACCGACGGCGGAGACACCGGGTATATCCTGCATAACGCAAAGATGTTAAGCGGCTGCGCGTACGATTTTCCGATTATACTGGCAGGCAACCGAAGCTGTGCCGACGAATGCCTCACGCTTTTAAAAAACCGCGAGGTTTTCCATGTTTCAAACGTAATGCCTGCATTCGGCGAAATTGATATTGCCCCGGCGCAGGAAAAAATCCGCGAAATCTTCCTGCGGCAAATTGTCTTCGCGAAGGGCCTTGGCAAGGCGGAAAAACTGGTGTCCGGAATCCTGATGCCGACGCCCGCCGCAATGCTTGACGCCATGACGCTGCTGCAAAAAGGCCACGGCTCTGAAGGCGGTATCGGGGAGCTGATGTGCGTGGATTTAGGCGGCGCGACAACAGACGTTTACTCCGTTGCGCAGGGGGCGCCGCAGCGCGCGAACACGATCATAAAAGGGCTGCCCGAGCCGTTTGCGAAGCGCTCCGTCGAAGGCGACATCGGGATGCGCCACAGCATCCGCGGCATTGTGGAAGCTATAGGCGAAGCGCTGATTTCAGAGCTTTCGGGTCTGACGCGTGAAAAAATAGCCGAAACGACTGATATTCTTGCAAAACAAACCGAAAAACTGCCGGATTCCCCGGAGCTTTTGCGCCTTGATTTCGCGCTTGCCGCAGCCGCGGTCAGAATCGGAATCGAGCGGCACGCCGGTAAAATAGAGCGGGTATTCACGCCGTCTGGCGAAGCGTTTGTGCAATCCGGCAAGGATCTACGGAATATAAAAAAAATGATTGTAACAGGCGGCGCGCTGATTCATGCCGAATCCCCCGGTGAAATCGTCCGTACCGCGCTTGCGGTCGAAAATCCCCTTTCGCTAAAACCCAGGCATGTGAGCGTGCTGGCCGATAAAAAATATATCCTCGCCGCAATGGGGCTGTTAAGCCAACGATATCCCGAACCGGCAATCAGAATCATGAAAAAGGAGTTAATGGAGTATGGCGCTTCAAAATAAAAAGCTAAGTGAGGATGCGTTTCGCAAAATCCAGGGGGAGGTCATAAAGCAATGGCCTACGGGCGCTGAAGTAAATTTTGACGGGGCCATAGAATACCACAAAAGCCTGCCCCAAAAGAAAATCTTTTCGTTAAAGCTGAAAAACGCGAAGGAGGCAGGCAAAACCCTGATACAGCCGCGGGCGGGCGTCGCGCTGATAAACGAACATATTGAGCTGCTTAAATTTTTGCAGGATAACGGCGAGGCCGATTTGCTGCCCAGCACCGTTGACAGCTACACGCGCCAGAACCGGTATAAGGAAGCGGCTAACGGGATTGAGGAATCCATCAAAACGGGCAAATCCATGTTAAACGGACTGCCGATTGTAAATCACGGCGTCGCCGCGTGCCGCGAAATTATAAACGGGCTTGACATCCCCGTACAAGTGCGCCACGGCACGCCCGACGCGAGGCTTTTGACCGAAATTTCATACGCGGGCGGGTTTACAAGCTACGAGGGCGGCGGCATTTCCTACAACATACCGTATGCCAAGAACGTATCGCTTGAGCAGACCATAACGGACTGGCAGTATGTCGACAGGCTGACGGGAATATACGAGGAAGCGGGGGTTTCGATTAACCGCGAGCCGTTCGGGCCGTTAACCGGCACACTTGTACCGCCGTGTATCTCCCATTCCGTGGCGATTATCGAAAGCCTGCTGGCGGCGGAACAGGGCGTCCGCAACATCACGGTCGGGTACGGGCAATGCGGCAACCTGATACAGGACGTAGCCGCCATACGAACGCTGGAGGAGCTTACGGAGGAATACCTTGCCAAGGCAGGGCACGGCGGCGCGGTCGTGACGACGGTTTTGCACCAATGGATGGGCGGCTTCCCGCAGGACGAAGCAAAGGCGTTCGCCGTCATCTCGTGGGGCAGCTCCGCCGCCGCGCTCGCGAAGGCGACAAAGGTGATTGTGAAAACGCCGCATGAGGCTGTCGGCATCCCGACGAAGGAGGCGAACGCGCAGGGGCTTCGCTGCACGAAGCAGATCATTTCCATGCTGGGCGAGCAGTCTTTGAGCGAAAACGACGTGTCGAAGGAAAAGGAAATCATAGCCGCCGAAACGCGCTGTATCGTGGACAAATGCTTCGAGCTTGGCGGCGGGGACATCGCCCTCGGCGCCGTGAGGGCGTTTCAGGCGGGCGTGATTGACGTCCCGTTCGCGCCAAGCCGCTTCAACGCGGGCAAGATGCTTCCGGCGCGCGACAACCACGGCGCGGTACGTTTCCTAAATCCGGCGGCGATACCGCTTTCAAAGGAATTAATCGGCTTTAACCGTGAAAAGATAGAAGAGCGCGCGAAATATGAAAAACGCGCGGCAACGTTCCAAATGGTAATCGACGATGTGTATGCCATCAGCAAGGGCCGCCTTGTCGGCAGGCCGAGATAGGAGGGCAAGCGTGTGAGAATCACAGACGTCATATGCGCGCCCGGCAAAACAGGTTTTTTCTTCGACGACCAGCGCGCGATTAAAGCCGGCGCCGTCATGGACGGCTCCGCTTATTTCGGCGAAACGAAAACGACGGGATTTAAGGCCGTGCGGCAGGCGGGCGAATCCATTTCCGTCATGCTGGTTCTGGAGGACGGCCAGATTGCGTGGGGCGACTGCGCCGCCGTTCAGTATTCCGGCGCGGGCGGCCGCGACCCCTTGTTTCTGGCGGCGGATTTCATCCCCGTGATTGAAAAGCACGTCGCCCCGCGCCTTATCGGCGCCGGGACCGGCAGCTTCAAAGCGCTTTCAGCGATGATAGAGCAGATAGAAGCGGACGGCAAAAAGCTTCACACCGCCATCCGCTACGGCGTTTCCCAGGCGGCGCTTGACGCCGTGGCGAAGTCAAAAAACAAGCTGATGTGCGAAATCATCGCCGAGGAATACGGCACCGGGATTTCAAAGGAGCCGATTCCGGTATTCACGCAATCCGGCGACAGCCGTTACGATAATTCCGACAAGATGATTTTAAAGGAAGCGCAGGTGCTTCCCCATGCGCTTGTCAACAACGTAAGGACAAAGCTGGGCGAAGACGGCGGGCTTTTAAAGGATTATATAAAATGGCTTCGCGACCGCATCATAAAGCTTCGGCACGACGACAGCTACCGGCCCGTGCTGCACATTGATGTTTACGGCACGATCGGGCTCGTGTTCGGTAACAACAATTACGACGCGATGGCGGATTACCTCGCGGATTTAGCTAAAGCCGCAAAGCCGTTCAGGCTGCGCATTGAAGGCCCGATGGACGTGGAGGGCCGCGAAAAGCAAATGCAGGCGTTAAAGGCGCTTACAGCGCTGATTGACGAACGGAAAATCCCGGTTGAGATTGTCGCCGACGAATGGTGCAACACGCTTGAGGACGTCAAGTATTTCGCCGATAACAGGGCGGGGCATATGGTGCAGATTAAAACCCCCGATTTGGGCTGTATCCACAATATCGCAGAGGCCGTCCTTTATTGCAGGGAAAAGGGGATTGGAGCGTACCAAGGCGGAACCTGCAACGAAACCGACCGCTCCGCGCAGGTTTGCGTGCATATCGCGATGGCGGCAAAGCCCGACCAGATGCTGGCAAAGCCCGGCATGGGCGTGGACGAAGGCTACATGGTGGTATACAACGAAATGCAGCGGATATTGGCGTTATTACGTGCGAAGGAAAGAAGGTGACGGTCATTCACAAAGAGTTTAAAATCCTTTCGGCGACCGCGATATTGGGGTACGGGTTCCCGGAAAGCTCTTTTTGGGAGGGTATGAAGCGCAACCCCGATTTAATCGCGGTTGACGCCGGTTCAACCGACCCGGGGCCGTATTATCTTGGCGCGGGCGTCAGCTTTACCGACCGCGACGCCGTAAAACGCGACCTTGAAATCATGATAAAGGCGGGTGTTCCGAAAAAGATTCCGATTGTGATTGGCTCCGCAGGGGGCAGCGGCGGAAAGCCACACCTTACATGGAACCGCGAAATCATCGAAGAAATCGCAAGGGAAAACAATCTGCGCTTTAAAATGGCGCTTATCCACGCGGAATTTGACAAAGAATACCTGCTCAAAGAGCTGGAATCGGGTAATATTACAGCGCTTGAACCGGCGCCTGAGCTTACCGCGGAGAATATAGCCGCGTCCTCGCATATCGTCGGGCAAATGGGAATGGAACCCATTATCAAAGCCCTTGAGGCCGGCGCGGATATCGTTCTCGCGGGGCGCGCGTACGACCCCAGCGTGTTTGCCGCGCTTGCCGTTAAAAACGGCTATGACAAAGGGCTTTCGATACATCTCGGCAAAATTCTGGAGTGCGCGGCGATCTGCGCTACGCCCGGCAGCGGCAGTGACTGTATGTTCGGGTACATCGGCGGGGATTATTTCAGGGTCGAGCCGCTAAATCCCATACGCAAATGCACGACGTTGTCGGTGGCGGCCCACACCCTTTACGAGAAAACAAACCCGTACATCCTGCCGGGGCCGGGCGGGCACCTCGACCTTACCGGCTGCAAGTTCGAGCAGCAAACGGAAAACACCGTGCGGGTCACCGGCAGCAAATTCGTGCCCTCCGACCGGTTTACAATCAAGCTGGAAGGCGCGAAGCAAATCGGATACCGCACGGTGTCCATCGCGGGGACGAGAGACCCCGTTATGATCCGGCAGATGGACGAAATCACGAAAGGCGTAAAGGAAAGGGTCAAGGATAATTTTTCAAAACAGAACTGGAAATATTATTTAAACTTTACCGTTTACGGGCGCGACGGCGTGATGGCGGGGCTTGAGCCGAACCCCGGCACATCCGGTGCGCACGAGCTTGGCATTATCATCGAAGCCGTCGCCGACAGCCAGAAAAAAGCCGATACCATCTGCGCGTTTGCGCGTTCCACCATGCTGCACTACGGCTACGAGGGCCGCCGCGCAACAGCCGGGAACCTTGCGTTTCCGTACTCGCCAAGCGACTTCCACGCGGGGGAGGTCTACGTATTCAGCGTATACCACCTGCTTTCGGTGAGCGACGCGGCAAAGCCGTTTCCAATCGAAATGCTGGAGCTGGGGGGAAAGCCGTTATGAAAACGAAGCTTACTGATTTGGCGGATATTATCCGCAGCAAAAATTCAGGCCCCTACGAGCTTACCTTTGATATTATGTTTAAAAACTTTGAAATTTTTGAGGATGTCGTAAAATCCGGACAAATCAACGAGGAGCTTGTCTGCGGGCTGTTTCGTATCACAAAGGACAAAATCATCAACATCATCGCGTTTCAGCCCGCAAAGGCGATAAAAATTACAATCAAGCGCCCCATTTGCTCCGGCGATTTGGGCGAAACCGATGTGTACGGCGCGCAGCAGCACGCCCCGCTGTTAAATCTGGAATTGGATTTGTAAGGAGGGAAAAGAAATGGCGTATTCCGCGAGAATGCAGAAAAACCACCTTTACAGCATGTTTTTTGCCCCGCGCGGCAACGACCGCATGGCGGATTTGGGAATGCAGATTGCCGCCCAGTACCTGAGCCCTTTCGATAAGCTGATTGGGCTGATCGGCGACGCCGGTTCCGGCAAAAGCATGCTGATAAAAGGCATGTTCCCGGGGCTTGAGCTTACAAACGACGACGAGGGCGTAAACATAAGGCCACTTCCGCTTTTAAGCATCGACGACGCGGGCTTTTACACGCCCCACACATACCACATCGACATCCGGTTTGAATCCGGGTTTATGCAGATGCATGAGCTTGCCGGCGCGATTCTTTACGCGGTAGGCAAGGGCAAGCGCGTCGTTGTGGAGCATTTCGATATGATTTACCCTTTTTTAGGGCGCAACGCGCATTTGCTGATTGGCGTGGGTGAAGAGGTCATCATTACGCGCCCCACGCTGTTCGGCCCCAAGCCAAGCGATATTACGGACGCTGTATTTAAATCCATCCATTACCGCCTGATGGTTCATACCGCCGAGGATATCTGTGAATATTTCATGGAAAGGCAGGGGATAGGCGGCCATATGTACGAGCACGCGGACGTCCGGCACGGGTTTATTTTAAGCTTTGAAACCAAGCCCGACATCGACCTGGAAAAGCTGGAAAAAGACGTAAACGAGTTAATCAGAAAAGATACGCCCATTTCTTACGCCGACGAGCGGCATATTTTCATCGGCGAGGAGCGGCACGGCTGCACCGGCCCGCGCATGCATGTCAGAAGCACCGGCTCGATTCAAAAATTCACCCTGCTAAAAGAGTTTTTGCAGGAACCGATTACCGACAGGTTCCTGATGGTCGGCCTTGTAAACGACGACATAGAGCAGCATGTCGGGGATTTAAACGATTTAAACAGGATTGAATTGCAGGCTTGACAGCCTCAACCGCCGTTCATGAAAAGGACTGAGCTTCGTTCAATAATTCTGCCGCTTATGATAATTCTGGGCGGCAGTTCTTTTTTTCCTTTAATCAGCATAATCTGCGCTTTAACGGCCTCCCCGGCCATAAAGCCAATGTCTATCCGGAAGGTCGTAATGGCAGGGCCGGCTAAAATGGAGAAGGTATGGTCATAAAAACCGGTAACGGATATATCGTCCGGTATTTTGTACCCCCGGCTTAAAATATAGCGGGTGAAATGATAGGCGCTTTGGTCATGGGTGCATACAAAAGCGGTGGGCATATCCCGGGGCAGCTCGAAAACATCCTTGAACCCGGTAGGATTCCTGTCCGGGATAACCCATTCTTTCTTCACGGGAAGCCCAGCTTCGCCCATGGCCTTGCAATAGCCGTAGTGCCTGTCACGGGAATTGGTGTTTTTCTCTATGCTGCCCACAAAGCCTATGCGTGTATGGCCTTTGCCGATAAGATAACGCGTCATGTCCCGGCTGCCCAGAAAGCTGTCCGTAATAATAGAAACCGCGTTTATATCGCTGTGATAGAAATCCGTTAAGGTCATCGGTACGCCGGTGCTTTCCAAGGCTTTCAAATATACCGTTTTCATGGGCGCCAGCACCATGACTCCCTTTACGTGACGTTGCTCCAGAAAGCCGGGGATAATGCCGGAAGCCTCGTCAAAATCCCTTACCACCTCCAAGGTATTATAATAACCCGCATTCTTTAAAGCTTCGGCAACCTTCAGATAAAGCGCCGAATAAAAGGAATGCTCCGGCTTTAAGTATCTCTCGGCTATCACGATACCCATGTTCAGGTTTTTTTGTTCATCCTCGGCGGGTCTATAATCATAACCCATTTCAGTCGCGGCAGCCCGTATTTTATTTCTCAATTCCTCGCCCACGCCGTCTTTATTGCGCAGGGCTTTCGATACGGTGACGACACTGACCCCGAACCGGGCCGCTATATCCGACATTTTCACTTTATTTACAGGCATGTTAAGGCGCCTCCTTCTTTGTCTGTCATTTTATCATTGAATCAGAGGCTTGTAAAGGCAAGGAAGAAAAAGCCGAAGGAACTTGGGCCCGTTCCGACGGCTTTTTGTGTGTGAAAGAGACGGCTTCCGCGTTATTCCTTGACCGGCGCTTCCTGCTGCCTGACCATAACATCCTGCGGGACAATCGCGGTTTCGGGGTTGTTCGCAACGTCGTACTTATCGGTATTGCGGAACATCTTGACAATCGCCCAGATTCCGAACGTATAAACAAGCAGCATTGGCAGCGCGCCGGTCATCGGCAGCATCTTGGCCGCGTGCAGCATATCGATTCCGTCAGCCGAAACCGTATTTGCAACGACGGCAAGGAAAGCGACCGACGCCATGACGACGCTCCAGAAAATCTTTAAGTAGCCCGGGGGTTCGGCTATCGCGCCTGTCGCGCTGTTAACCGACAACGAGGCGCAGGTGGTCGCCAGGCTGTCGCACATCGTCACAACCGAAAGGAACAGGACGAATATGAAGCCAATCCCGAGAATGAGCCCCAGCGGCAGTTGGTTGAAGAAGGCGAATACCGCCGCCTCAAGGCCGCGTTCACTCATAGTAGTGTAAATCGGGGCGTTCCTCGTCATTTCCATATTAATCGCGGAGGAGCCGAAAATCAGGAACCAGCCCATGATAAAGAAGGCGGGCAGCATGGTTACGCCGATAACTTGACGGAAGGTACGGCCCTGCGCGATTTTCGCGAGGAACAGGCCCATCATGGGGCCGTAAACGATCATCCAGATCCAGTAGATGACCGTCCACCACATGGGGAATTTATCCCCGCTGACAGTCCCAAGATACGTCATGCGCGTAAAGAATGAGTCAAGGGTTACGCCAATCGCCTCCGTCGAAAGGGACATGATAAATCTCGGGTTGCCGAAAATAAATACGTAAATCATAAGGCCGACAAAGATTTTGGCGTTGAGATCCGATAGAAACCGGATTCCCTTTTTCAGGCCCGTATAGCTTGAGATGATAAAGGTCGTTAAAATGACAAGCAGGATAATCCCGCGGGCGGCGGCGCCTGTTTCAATGCCAAAGAAAATGGAAATGCCCGCGGCGATTGTTGTAGATGCAACCGCGAGAACCGCCGCGACCGACACGGCAATCGCGAAGAAGCAGAAAACATCGATGACTGTGCCGAGCACGCCCTGTACGCGTTTGCCGAAAATAACGTACATCATGGAGCTTATGCGGTACGGCAGCTTCATATTGTAGCACGCGAAGCCGATGCCAATCGTTAAAATCGTGTACAGCGCGATAGAGGGGATTCCCCAGTGCAGCAGCGCGGTGCCAAGCCCGTATACGGCCGCCCCCTGGCTCATGGGCTCAAGTGTGCCGCCGAAACCGCCTATGCCCGTAACAGGGTCATGGAAGAAGGTAACGGGCTCCGCAATGCCCCAGATAACCATGCCTGTCCCGATGATGGAAATCAGGGCGACGGCAAACCATTTCCAGTAGCTGTCGTAAAAAGGCTTCGCGTCTTTTCCGCCCATAATGATATCGCCCTTTTTGGAGAAGAAAACCCAGGCCAGGACGCCGATTGAAGACAGCGTAATTAAAATGTAAAGCCAGCCGAAATAATCATAACCGAAATTGGAAATTGCCACTTCAATCTGATAAAACTGCGAGGGGTTGATAAAGCCGAAAATAATGACGAACGTGAAAATAATAAGCATGGGTACAAAGATGCCTTTTCGCAATGTATAATTCTTCATGGCTCCTCCTTAAAATAAAGTGTTTTGAAACCCGCCTTTGGAACTGTGCCAATTACTCCCCTTTCCTTATTTATAATAAAGATGAAGCGTGTTTGCCGCAGCATCTAAAGAAACGCTGTCGCCGTTTCGGGCATTCCCGTAAAAATCCTCGTCTACCCTGTCCACCATCGGTATGCCCATAATAATTGCCGTCGCCACCAATACCGTGTCCGGCTGCCGTATGATAAAAGCCTTCGGCGCCGTACCGTCCCGGCCAAGCTTGTAAAGGCCGTCCGCCTGAACGGCCGAGCTGCCCTTGCCGCCCGGAAACACCAGTATTTTATCCTTTATGCATTTGCCATATAAATCATGCCCGCGTTCAATGACGGCGCCTGTGCGCGAATCCGTTTGGTAAAATAAAATCGGGTCTTTGGAAATCAGGATTTCCCCTTCGGCCGCGCCTGGCGAAATCTTGCGGCAATTGTAGCTTGTTTTCACAAAGCGACCCCCCTCGGCTATACCGCGTCTCTCAGGCACGTGGATAAATCCGCTACCTGCATATTCAGGCCAAACGTCTTTGTATAATAAGCGCATTTGGGCGAATCGGTCATGCCGGTCTGTCCCGCAAGCCCGCCCCAGCAGGCTTTCTGATCGACGCAGGTGTCCTCAATTACATGGCATCCGGCGGCTTCAAGCGTTTGCAGCAGGCCCATGTCGGAGGCAAGCCGCATAACGGCAGCCGACGTCAGGATGTATACCGGTACCCGTGCGCGTGCGCCCTGCATCAGCCTTGCCGCTTGCGCAAGCTGCGTATAGGTATAATGCGGGCATCCAAGCATTACAAAACGGATATCGTCCTTGTCGCCCGAATTGTATTTTTCAAGGGCACGCTCCAAATCCTGTTCCGTAATGGTGACGGAGCGCCGCGGTTGTTTCGAGCCGAGCGCTTCTTCAAGCGTTTTGGCATCGGGCGTGACCCCTGCGATGTGAAACATCTCGAAGCTGCCCGATACGTTAAGCTGCGTGCCGAGCGCAATCAGCGCTTCGGTTGACATATGCGGCGCAATACCTGTAAATACGGGAACGCCTTTGCCTACCTTTTCGCCAAGCAGCCCAAGCAGGGCAAAGTCAAATTCGCTTTCAAGCTTTGCCTGAACCTTTACCATAACGGTTGCGAGCCTGTTTTCATTAAGTAACATGCCGTATTCGGGCGCGTACCCTGTAACCGCCGCGCACAGCGCGCTGTTCGCGCCCTCCCTGTTTGTCCTTGCGCCGATCACCGAGTTCACGTAAATGCTCGCGCTTGTCTCGGAATACGCCGTGACTTCGCCGTAAACCGGAATGTTGTCAAAAAGGTATGGCGTGCAGCTATAAGTCAAAACCGCCCCAAGTTTTTTGTACGCATCGTGCGTGCGCCGCATACATCCAGACGGGTCGTCCGCCGCGACGAACCGCCATAGCGAGTACCCCGGGTTGACTGTCGGAGGCACGGTGCAGGCGGCCCCCGCGTCAAGCAGCTTTTCGGCAAACCAGACATCCGCCTCCTGCGCGCTTAACACGACATGCGCCCGCGTAACCCGCACAAGCCTGCGCGCGTCAAAGCATTCGCCGATACCCACCTGAACCTGCATCGCAAGGGAAGCGCCCTGCCCGTAAACGCCGTCCAACAAATCCTGTTGGTGCTTTGTCAATTGCATTCGCATTTCCCCGTTCACAGAAGATCAAGCAGCCTGCGGGATTTTAAAATCTCATATGCCTTGCGGATATCGGTTGTCAGCGGACGGTCCTTATCATAGAACGGAATGCTTTCCCGGACAAATTTGAACGCCTTTTCCGTGACGGTTCCCAGCGGCATTCCCTTGCGGTAGTCAAGGGCCTGCGCGGCGTGTATCATCTCTATCGCAAGGATATATCTCAGGTTGTCGAGGATTTGGCGCGTCCTTTGCACGACATGGGGGGAATTCGTGTGCCTGTCCTCGATATCCCCCGCAAGCGAAAGCCCGTCAACCGACGACGGATTGGACAGGTGGCGTATTTCGGAATCAAGCGCCGTAAAGGTTTTTTGGATCGTCGCGAAACCCAGCACGGATTTATCCGGCGACAGGAATCGGTTCAGCTTGCTGAATTCCGGCGTTGAGAGCTTGATTGTCCGCAGGCACGAGCACTTTGATATGTGTGACAGCGCGACAGCCAGCATTTCAAAGCCTAAGACCCATACAAGCGGCTCGTAGTTCGCGCAGGAGTAGAAATTCTGTTTTTCCGGCAGGAAGCACGGGTTGTCATCGGTGGAGTTAAGCTGGATGCCGAGAAGCTCCTCGGTATATTCGATTGCGTGCCATACCGAGCCGTGAACCTGCGTTACGTCGCGGAAGCATAACGGGTCTTGCAGCGCCTTGCCCGGCCCCGACTGATAGATATAACTGCCCTCTATGAGCTTTGTAATCCGCTGTGCCGTCTCAATCTGGTATTTGTAAGGCCGTACGGCGTGGGTATGCGGCAGAAGCGGCGAGGTGTTGCCGTTAAAGCCTTCGAGCGACATGGCGTACACGATATCCGTCATCAGCATGAATTCTTTTAGCTCATATAACGTTACAGCGCCCTGCCCCGCGCCGAGCGCGTTGTTCGTAACGATGCACAGGCCGTCCTTCGGGCCCAGCACGATTGGTTCCAGCCCTTCCTGTTCAAGGGCTTTATCGGCGCGCATGACCGAGCCCTTGTACTTCACGTCGCCCTCGCCTATCATCGCAAGGCCAATCAGCGAATTGCAGCCGATGTCGGCTTCGCCGACCGACCCGCGCTCCGGCACAAGCGGATGGATACCCGCGTTTAGCATGTCGGCATACATTTTTGCGATTTCGGGGCCGACGCCGGTCGCGTTCGCAAGCAGCGTGTTCAGCCTCGCCAGCATGACGGCGCGCACCTCCTCCTCGCTTGTATATGGCTCGACGCCGATACAATGCGAGTAAATCAGGTTCCTGTTATATTGCTCGAAAAACTCCTTGTAGACCTTGACGTCCTTGTTCCAGCCGACGCCGACGGTAAACCCGTATATCGGGAAATCCTTTTCGGCCAGCTCAAAGACGGTCTTTCGCGTTTCGGCAAGCTGCCCGTACGCTTCGGGCGCGATCTGAACCTTGCGACCGTCCCTTGCAACCTCCCGCACATAGTCAAGCGTCAGTCCTTTACCTGTTAACACAAGAGCATCCAAACAAATCATCCCCCATATTTATTGAAATTCCAAGATTTTCACTTCTTTAAGCGGCGGACATAACTCCTGCTTCGATAAAGCAGTAAACTGCATGTGATGTAAACGAATGTGGACGTAAGTTCACATACAGTTCACACAGCCTGACAGGCTATCGTTCACGTTCGTTCATATATAATCTGGCACAGACGTCCTCCGCGACGCCGAATGCCGCGCCAACCTTATAATCGCGGTCAAAATGCTCCGGCGTGATTTCCATAATCAAATCCGACAAATGCTGTCCAATCAGCCGTGCCGCTTCTCCGTCAAGCTTTCTTCCTATAAGGGCGCGCTCCGCTTTTTCCACATGCACGGGCACAATGGAAACCGCGCCGGCAACAACGTCCGCCTTGCGTATGATGCCGTCGCCGCCGCGTTCTATGCGGATGGCAAGCCCTATGCGCGAAATCGTAAGCTTTTTTCTAAAGCCAAGCTTGACAAACGCGCTTTTCCAGTCGCCCTCGAACCGCGGCAGAATAAAACGGGTGATTGCTTCGTTGTACGAAAGCGCCGTCCTTCCGGGGCCGAGCAGCAGCTTTGAAACAGGCAGCCGCCTTGTGATGCCGCCCGGGCCTGTCACAACCGCTTCCGCTTCAAACAGATAAAGCACGGGGCTTAAATCGCCCGCAGGCGAAGCGTTCGCGACGTTGCCGCCAATGGTTGCGCTGTTTCGTATCTGCGCAGCGCCAACGTCGTCCGCCGACTGCGCGAGGGCGGCGTAATACCCGCTTAAAAGCGGGTGCGCCGCAAGCTCCGTCATCGTCGCCGCAGCGCCGATTTCGATGGCGTCTCCGTTTTCCTTTATTTCCTTCAGCCCTTCGACGCCGCCGAGATAAAGCAATGCATCGGGCTCGCAGGTTCCTTGGTTCAGCTTGATAACCAAGTCCGTACCGCCGGAGGTGATTTTACTGTCCTCGGTCAGATGCGCAAGCGCGCCGCCAAGCTCATCAAGCGTCGTGGGGGCGTAATATTTCATCGCCACGCTCAGCCCTCCGTTTCATTCGCGGCGCGGTTAACCGCCCGAATAATTTGATGATAACCCGAGCAGCGGCATATGTTGCCCGAAAGCGCCGTGCGGATTTCCCGCTCCGCCGGGTGGGGGTTCGCCATGAGCAGGGCCTTTGCCGACATAATCATGCCCGTCGTGCAGTATCCGCATTGTATTGCGGTTTCCTCTACAAACGCGGTTTGCAGGGCATCGGGCCTGCCCGACCGCTCAAGCCCCTCAATCGTTACGACCTCGCGGCCCGGAAGCTGCGCCGCGACAGTCAGGCATGAAAGTACCGCCAGATTGTCAAGCAGCACCGTGCAGGCGCCGCATTCACCTTCGCCGCAGCCTTCCTTTGTTCCGATAAGGCCGAGGTCTTCGCGCAGAATGTCCAAAAGCCGCCTGCCGGGGTCTGTTTCAAGCTCAACCGGGCTATGGTTCACGGTAAAGCGCAGCTTCATGCGTCCTTCCTCCTTTTCGCTATTTCAGCAACAATGGTATCGGGATTGAGCGGAATGGCGCACAAGTCGCTTTGCAGCGCGTCATTTACCGCGCCAATCACAGCGGGGGCAACGGGGACATGGCTGACTTCCCCGATCGATTTCGCCTCAAACGGGCCTTTCGCGCCGCCGTCCTCAATAAATTCAACGCGGATATTAGGCGCATCATACGCGTTAAGCAGATGGTAATCCTTCAGGCTTGACGTAACCCTGCCCGTGGAAGGGTCGGGGCGCATATGCTCCGTTAACGCCGCCCCGCTTCCCATCAGCACCGCCCCCTGAATTTGGGCGATGCACATTTCGCGATTGATTACGCGGCCAATGTCATGTATCGCAAGATAGTCGAGAATCCTTACCATACCCGTATAAGTATCGACTTCCACCATGGCGAAGTGCGTTCCCGACACGCCCGGGTTTGAATCGTTGACATACTGATGCTGAACCCATACTTCTTTTTGCAGCGTTTTGAAAATGGTTGTCGCGGCTTCGCCGTACGTATAAGCGATGCCCGCGTCGTTTTTGGCTTTGACCATACCGTCCGCGACGACAATGTCATTTTCGTCAAGCTGATGGATTTCGGCGATGTCTTTGGCGAGACGCGCCTTTAAAAGCTCGGCGCATTCGGCGGCGGCGCGGCCGATAACAAAAGTGGTGCGGCTTGCATAGCAGCCGACGTCAAAGGGCGTGTGCCCGGTATCACCTTCGCCTATACAGACCCGTTCCATGGGAATACCCAAGACCTCGGCGACGATAATCTTCATCGCCGTGACGGTGCCGCATCCGTGGTCGTGAAGCGTGATATCGACAATAACGTCGCCCGTCTCGGTTATGCGCATGCCGGCGCCCGCAAAGTCGGGGAACCGTGGGAAATACCCGTTAAGATGCCCGCCGCAGGAGATGGCGATTCCACGTTTAAAACGTTTATTCTCCTGATTAAACCACGCGGTTTGAAGCTTTTTTGCGTCCCACTCAAAAAGCTCGCGTCCCTTTAGGATGCTCTCCCGTGTTCGTATCTCCCCAAGCGGCTGTTTTGTTTTCAGGTCAACGTCACCGGGCAGCGCGATGTTCTTAAGCCGAAGCTCCAGCGGGTCTATGCCCAGCTTGCGCGCGGCCATATTCAGATGATGCTCAAGCATGATGCACATTTCTGGCGAGCTCCAGCCGCGGAACGCGCCTGAAACAGGCGTGTTTGTACAAACCACCCTTGCCCTGTATGCGGCATGGGGGTATGCGTAGCAACGAAAAAATTTGCTTGCGATTGCGACGGCGTAGTCATAGCTGTTGCTAAGGTACGCACCCGCGTCAAGCGTTAAATCAATACTTAAGCTTTGCAGCTTGCCGTCCCGCGTAAATTTTGATTTTACTCCGGCGTCAATCGGACAGCGCGCGACAGTCGAAAGCATGGCCTCGGCGCGGCTGTACACAAGCCGTACCGGGGCGTCGACGGCAAGAGCCGCCGCCGCCGCTACCGGCTCCAGAATCCATTCCTGCTTTGCGCCGAAGGACCCGCCCATCGTGGTTTTAATCACGCGTATCCTGCGGTACGGCAGCCCGAACAAATCCCCGATCAAGGTGCGTATGCCGTATACGGACTGGTTGGGGCTCCATATTGTCAGCTGCTCCGCGTATTTGTCGTAGCTTGCCACGCACGCGTGCGGCTCCATTGTGACATGGCTTATCCGCGAAAGATAAGAGCGTGACATGGTTTCAACCGTTTCGGCCGCTATTTTGCCGCGGTCGCCAAACTCAAACTCTGTATCATCGCACACCGCGCCGCCTTTATGAATCGCGTCAAAATTCCCTGACCGCGCCTCATGCATGTCGGTCGTGAAGGGGAGCTCCTCGTATTCTACCTCAATCAGTTTTAAAGCCGCCTTTGCCGCTTCGGGCGTCTTTGCCACAACGCAGGCCACACGGTCGCCAATAAACCGCAAATGGCTCTGGAAAATGCGTTCCTGCTCGATAACCTGCTGCCCCTTAACCGTACGGTAACGGTTGTATGTGCGCCCGGTTGTATTAAAGCAGTGAAGCACGGCTGTAACGTCCTTTGCCTCGAGAGCCTTTTGCATATTCACAGCCTTGACAATCGCATGCGGCACGGGGCTGAACAGAATCGCCGCATATTGCATTCCCGTAAGCTTCATGTCGCCAGCGTACAAAGCTTTTCCCGCCGCTTTGGCTTTCGCGTCATGAATCGGAAAGGATTTCCCAACAAATCGCATTACAGCACCTCTTATTACTTCGAAAGAAAAGTCCCTGCCCTCGCGGCAACCACGGCAAACGGCCGGTATCAATCCTCTTTTTAATCCACTTCCAGATTTCCCGCTTCAGAATCGTAGCCGTCGTAGAAACCGCTTCCCGATTTCATGCCCAGAATACCCGCCTCGATCATTTCACGCAATTTTTCCGGCGGCTTGTCGCGCTCCTCGCCGCCTGCGTTGTAATATGACATCTCAATATCATAAATTGTGTCAAGCCCAATTAAATCCATCAGCTTAAACGGGCCGAATTTTGAACCCCATTCTATCATCCAGCCGCGGTCAAACTCCGCGGGATTACAGTAGCCGCCGGCCCACAGATGCAGGCACTCACGCTTGATTGCGCGCCATGTCCGGTTTATAGAGTAACCCTTTATCTCCTTTTCGGTGATAACCGGCTCAAAGCCTACGCTTCTAAAATGTCGGAGCGCGGCCTGTTTTGTTTGCGCCGTCGTGTGTATATTCCACATCATTTCAAGGTAATCGTTGCGCACAGGGTCGTCATGGTCGACGCTGAAGGATTTTTCCTTGCGGTTCTGCGGCAGCCGCGCGCAGATTTCCGACATGAGCAGCGACGAGGTGTTTGAACAAAACAGCGTGTGTTCGGGGCAATGCTCCGAAAGCTGAGAAAAGACCGTTTGTTTAAGCTCCAGCTTTTCAGGCACGTTTTCGATTACCATGTCGGCATCTTCACACGCCCCGGCCAATCCGGACGCATATGATATTCTGCCCCGCGCGGCGCCAGCCTGCTCATTTGTAAGCCTGCCATTTTGCACATAGTATTCCAGCCAGCGGTCAATTTTCTTTTTGCATGTATCGATGGAGGCTTGCGTCCGGCTGTACCCGACGACCTGTTTGCCATGAATGGCGCTGCGAAACGAAATCATTGAGCCTTGTGTGCCGACTCCTATTACCGAGAGCTTTTTTACCTCAAGAGTGCCTGCACTCATTACAATCTCTCCCTTATGTTCATAACGTATTAATAATTTATCATATTAATATAACGAATGTCAATGTGTATTTAGCTAAATATTTAGCTAAATATATGGAATAAATGCATAAATGAACCCATTAATCATAAAAAAGGGCGCCGCCCGTTATCGAACGGGCGGCGCTTGCGTTTATCTCATTGCGTCCTCTTGCAGCTTCATTTCAATCAGGCGGTCTTTTGTAATCAGCACCTGTCGCGGCTTGCTGCCCTCAAACGGGCCTATGATGCCGCGTTCCTCCATCTGGTCGATGATTCTAGCGGCCCTTGCGTACCCCAGCTTGAGCCTGCGCTGCAACAGCGACGTTGACGCCATTCCGGCGTCCACCACGCATTCGATCGCCTGCGGCAGCATTTCGTCCTCGTCGTCAAGCCCGCCGCCGTTGTCCCCCTTGCCCCCGGACGATTTCTCCGCCACGACATGGCTTTCAATCTGCTCGGCAATCTGCTCGTCGTACTCCGCCTGCTCGCCTGCCTTGATAAACTCGACGGCCTTTTCGACCTCGGCGTCCGTTACGAAGCAGCCCTGCACGCGCTGCGGCTTAGACTCGCCCACCGGATAAAACAGCATATCCCCGCGCCCTAACAGCTTTTCGGCGCCGCCCATGTCGAGTATCGTTCTGGAATCCACCTGCGACGATACGGCAAACGATATCCGCGACGGGATATTCGCCTTGATAACCCCGGTGATAACGTCAACCGACGGCCTTTGCGTCGCGATGACAAGGTGCATCCCGGCGGCACGCGCCATTTGTGCCAGACGGCAGATGGAATCCTCGACGTCGCCCGGCGCCGCCATCATCAGGTCGGCAAGCTCGTCAATGATGACGACAATCTTCGGCATACGCCTGATTTCGCCGTTTGATTCGGCAAGCCGGTTGTATCCCGCCAAATCGCGTACGGAGTTATCCGCGAACTCCTTGTAGCGGCGCAGCATTTCGGCAACGGCCCAATTGAGCGCGCCCGCGGCCTTTTTCGGGTCTGTGACGACCGGCACAAGCAGGTGCGGGATTCCGTTGTAGACGCCGAGCTCCACGACCTTCGGGTCAATCATCAGAAGCTTTACGTCCTCGGGGGAGGAGCGGTACAAAAGGCTGATGATAATCGAATTGATACACACCGATTTGCCCGAGCCGGTGGAGCCGGCAATCAGCATATGCGGCATTTTGGCGATATCCGCGATCATGATGTTCCCGGCGATGTCCTTGCCGAGCGCGAAGGCGACGCTGGAATCGGCATCCTCAAACTCGACGGAATCAATAATCTCGCGAATGGAAACCATGCTCACAACCTTGTTGGGCACTTCAATCCCGACCGCCGATTTGTTCGGTATCGGCGCTTCTATGCGTATCCCCGCCGATGCGAGGTTTAGCGCGATGTCGTCGGCAAGGCCCGTGATCCTGCTTATCTTAACCCCCGCGGAGGGCTGGAGCTCGTACCGCGTCACGGCGGGCCCCCTGCAAATATCGGTGATGCGCGTTTGAACGCCGAAGCTTTTCAGCGTGTTCACAAGCTTTTCGGCGTTGCCCTTAAGCTCGTCCGAGATGTCGCCGCTGTTCCGGCTGCTGGGTTTCTTTAGAAGGCTGAGCGGCGGCTTTTTGTAAAGGTACAGCTCGTCATGGGAAGACCGGCTCTCAAACGCCGGTATCGTCATTACCGGCTCGGGGGCAGGCTCGGCAGCCTGGGGAATCACAGGCGTGACCTGTGAAGCGGATACAAACCCCACGCCGCCGGAAAAGTCGTCCGGCATGAAGCCGTCCGTGCCATAATCATCCTCGCCGGGCTCGATGTCGGCGATTTCGTCGTCCCCTGCAATCCGGCTTTTGTCGAGGCCCTTCGCCACGAATTTTTCTATCACGTCGTTTATCCCGTCGGTTTCCTCAAGCTCCGCCCGCAGGATATCGTCGTCCAGCGAATGGCGGCGCGGCTGCTCCTCATCCTGGTCTGGCTGATTGGGGGCGGCGTGGGGCGCGAATTCATCCGGCGAGATATATTCAACGGGGCTTTCGATTCCCAGCAGCTTGTCCCTTGCCGTGCGCCTCGCCGGAGCGCTTGAAACGACGGGGTGGCGCGGCATTTCTTCGGGGGCTTCCTCCGCCGGTTCTTCATCGTCGTATCCGGTAATCACCGTGTCGCCCGAAATATCAACGTCAATTTCAAACTTCTGATTTTCCGCCGGTTTGCCCCAAAACGGGCGCCTTTGCGGCTTTTGCCTTTCGGATGCGGGCGCCGCCGCCTCGCGCTGCCGAAGCTTTTCCTCCCGTTCCGAAGCGGCGGCGGTATACGCGTCCTCTATGCTTTTCACGGGCTTTACCGCGGATTTAAACAGGCTTACGAGCGTCGAGCCGGTTACCAGCATGGCAAAGACAAAAATACACAGCAGGATGATAATCGCGGCGCCGGTTTTTTCAAACAGCCCAATCAGCGGGATGCCGAAAAGCATGGACACAACCCCGCCGCCGTCATGCATGACGCCCTGTTCGTAAAGGTATGCCACGTCTTCCCGAAGCCCGCCCTTATCCGGTATGCCTTCGCCGAAAATCTGTATCGCGCCGGAAATCAGCAGAATTAACACGAAAAGCTGCCAAACCTTGTTTTTTATCGCCGAAAGCGGCTTGTCCATCGCCGCTATGACAGCCGTATAAATGACAAGCGGCGCGAAAAAATAAAGCCCCACGCCAAATACCCCGAACAGGAAATTATGTATTTCAAGCCAGAGCCTGTCGCCTTCCACAAACGTGAGCGCCCCCAGCAAAATACCCAGCGCAAACAAAATGACCGCCCACATCTGCTTCGCCGCGCCGCGGGTTTCCTGTTTCGCGGCGGGAGCCGGCCTTGCCGGTGTTTTTTTCGTCCTGCCTGCCATTCGTTTTCACAAACCTCACTTAAAAGTACAATTAGGGCGTGTTCCCACTATCCGAAATGCCCAGGTTTTGAGCGGACTTTGTGCCAGCCTAGGCAAAAATTCGCAGGAATACCGGGCGTATTTCAAGAGTTTTTAACGACGGATGGCGCAAAATCAGCCAAAAGATGGGCGTTGAGCGGTAGTGGGAACACACCCTAGATGAACCCAACCATTGCCCGTCCTTTTACCAAACGAAGCGCCGTGTTTGTGTGTACAGCTTCAAGCTGCTAAATATAGTTGAGCAGTTCCATCATAAGCCCCTGTATCATGTTGTCGGTAAGGCGTTCAAAAATACCGACGCCTATCGTGAGCACGCCGAGTACAAGGGTATAATACGCGAAAATCTTAAACCGTTCCGATTGCACAAGCCACTTTACAAGGAAAATCGCCAGAAGCCCGACGACAAGCGACGCCGCGATGCCAATCAGCACGATTTGCGGCTCAATGCCCAGCCCCTCGTCCATCGCCGCCCTGTATTCCATAATATTCGCGCCGACGACAGGCGGAATCCCCATGATAAACGAAAACGCGACCGCAAAGTCCTTTCTGAGGCCCGCGAGGAGGCCCATGGAAATGGTCGAGCCGGACCGGGAAATACCCGGCATCGGCGCGATTGCCTGTACGGCGCCAATCAGGACGGCGTCGCGGTATTTCATGGTTGCGGCGGTTTTTTCGCCCCAAGGGCAGCTATCCGCCAGAAAAAGCAGGATGCTCGTTATGATAAAGCAGCCGCCCACGACGATAATGTCGCCTCTTTCCACAACGCCTGTAAAAAAATCACTGAACCGTAGCGAGATTAACATCGGCAAAAGCGATATAAAAAGCAGGAAAATCATGCGGCGTTCAGGGTTCGCCTTTCGAAAGAAGTCTAAAAAATCTTCTTTTGAGCGGATTTTAACGGCAGACGTCGCCATTGCCGCAACTTCCTTCAAGAGGCCCCATATGGTTTTATAAAATGCAATGAACACCGCCAGCAGCGTGCCGATATGTAAAAAGACCGTGAATATCAGGCCGCCCTCTTCGTGCTGCCCCGTGAAATACTGAAACAACGTCAAATGCCCCGAACTTGAGACCGGCAAAAATTCCGTCAGCCCCTGCAATATCCCTTGAATCATTGCGTTTGTCGCCGTCATGCAAAATGACCTCCACTTTACTAAGAACCTCTACCCATAGCTCTAAGCACCGTTTTGGCGGCGAATATTCCGCCGTGCCGCGTTCATTTCCCTAGGAATACGCAAAGCATTCCTGCGAAAAATTGCCTTGCCCGACAAAAACCCCCTCGCCGTTGCGGCTCTTTTCGCTTATGAATACAGGTTCTCGTTATGTAAAAGCCGGAACCTACCGGCTTTTTTTAGTTTTCATAAATTCCCCGGGGGTGTACTTGAGGTAAAGACTCGGGTCTGTTGAATCCAGCCTCGAAAGCTGGAAGCCGTTCTCCGTGTCGAAGCCCTCGAGATATCCGCCTTCAAACGGCTGAAAGCGCATTTCGGGGTACTGCTGCTCAGTCAGCATGTGGGGAGGGGCAACCGAATGGATTAACAGGACAAACACCTCCCCCGCCGTTTGCCATATTGGCGGCAGCCGCCCTTACGTGCCGTAAAGCCGCCGCTTTTTTTTGCCGCGCGCGAAAGCTTGTTATCCGCGCCCGTGGCGGCGCGTTCATGCAAACGGGCTTTACCGTGCGGCGTTTTTCCGGTAGGCCGCCGTCTTTCTCCTCGCTTTGTTCTTCCTGTTCTTCATTTTCCGGCGGCGGCAGCTCCGCCTCTATCAAATCATACAGGCAGTTGATCGCGTCGGAAAGCCCGCCAAGGTTATCGATCAGCCCTGCGTTTACCGCCTGCTCGCCGTCAAGCACGGTGCCGACGTCCATTACAAGCTCGCCTGTGTTCATCATCAGCTCACGGAATTTTTCCCCGGAAATGTTCGAGTTTTCCTCGACGAACCGTACGATGCGTTCCTGCATTTTATCGAAATACGACAAGGTCTGCGGTACGCCCAGCACAACGCCGTTCATCCTCACGGGGTGGATCGTCATCGTGGCGGACGGCACGATAAAGCTTTTTCTCGCCGAAACCGCAAGCGGTACGCCGATGGAATGCCCGCCGCCAAGCACGATTGAAACGGTAGGCTTTTTCATCCCCGAAACAAGCTCGGCTATCGCAAGCCCTGCCTCAACGTCGCCGCCCACCGTGTTCAATATGATAATCAGCCCTTGTATTTCGGGGTTTTCCTGTATCGCGACAAGCTGGGGGATCACATGCTCGTATTTTGTCGTTTTGTTCTGCGGCGGGAGGATATAGTGCCCCTCGACCTGCCCCACAATCGTAAGGCAATGGATTACATGCTTCCCCTTTGTCGGGGTCACGGCGCCTGTTTCGATAATCTGTTCCTGCTGGCGGTTTTGTTCCTCCGCGATTTCATCGTCTAAATCGCCGTCTTCGTATTCCGCGTCCCTGCGGATTTCATCTTCACTCATAAAGCTGTCTCCTTATCATTTTCAAACGTACAGCCTTATTGTTCGCGTGAAGATTTCGAATATACCCGCGGAAATCCAGTATTCAGTATAACATATTTCTACGCTGTGAACAAGGGATTTTATTCCGCGATTCCGAAAGAATTGCGGAATCATTCACAGGCATCAATATTGCCAAAAACAGTTTGTCCGTTTGTACAATCTTTATAAAAGTCTGTTTTCCCGCGCGATTAAACCGCAAACAACTGGTTATTATCAATAAATACATTTTTTGAAGTTTGGGAATATAGCTGATTGCTTCGCATAGAGATTTCATGTACAATGATATTTGTAGAGAGTCACGGGCGGCAGAGGCCGCAAAATTTGTTAGGAGGTAAATTATGGCAAGTCTATCCCTGCGCAACATGTACAAAAGATACCCGGGTGGCGTAACGGCGGTCACAGACTTTTGTCTCGAGATTGCAGACAAAGAGTTCATCATTCTGGTCGGCCCTTCCGGCTGCGGAAAGTCTACCACGCTTAGAATGATTGCGGGTCTTGAAGAAATTTCCGACGGCGAACTTTATATCGGTGACGTTCTCGTCAACGACGTGGCTCCCAAAGACAGGGACATCGCGATGGTGTTCCAAAACTATGCTCTCTACCCGCACATGACAGTTTTCGATAACATGGCGTTCGGCCTAAAGCTTCGCAAGACGCCGAAGGACGAGATTAAACGCCGCGTGGATGAAGCCGCGCAAATCCTCGACATCACGCATCTGCTTGACCGCAAGCCGAAAGCGCTTTCCGGCGGCCAGCGCCAGCGTGTCGCGCTTGGGCGCGCGATTGTCCGCGAGCCGAAGGTCTTCCTTCTTGACGAGCCGCTTTCCAACCTTGACGCAAAGCTAAGGGCGCAAATGCGTACCGAGCTTGCAAAGCTGCATCACCGCCTCGGCACGACGTTCATCTACGTCACGCACGACCAGGTTGAAGCCATGACGATGGGCGACCGTATCGTCGTTATGAAGGACGGCTTCATCCAGCAGGTGGATTCCCCCGCGAACTTGTATGCAAACCCCTGCAACACGTTTGTAGCGGGCTTCATGGGTTCCCCGCAGATGAACTTCATCGACGCGAAAATCATTCAAAACGGCGACGCTTACGCTGTGGAATTCGGCGAGGAAGGGCAAAAATGCCTGGTCGAGCTGCCTGATTCCAAGATCGCGGTCGCAAAGCCGTATATCGGCAAGGAAGTCATCATGGGTATCCGCCCCGAACACCTGCACAACGAGGAGATGTTCCTTTCCGTCGCGAAAACCGGCGTTATCGACGCTAAGGTGGAAGTCAGTGAAATGATGGGCGCCGAAACATACCTGTATTTTACAAGCGTTGGGCAAAACTGGATTGCAAGGGTTTCGCCGCGCAATGTAATCAAAGCGAACGACGAACTTAAAATCGCGATTGACCCTTCAAAAATCCACCTGTTCGACAAGGAAACCGAAAAAACCATTACAAACTAAATAAACAGCAAAAGGCGCGCCGGTCATCAGACCGGCGCGCTCCTTTTCCCTCAAAACCAAACAAAACCTCAAAAAACACAAATTCCCCTTGCAAGTTGTCTAATTATGGTATATAATGTATCCAAACAAACAAATAAGGCAGGCAGGCCACGGTGCGGGAAACACCGTGACCCTGACAGGGAAGTATCGAGCTTCCATGCCAATCGCTTAATCGCGACACCCGTACTATTATACCGCACGGGCTGCCCTTTGGCAAGCCGGTCAGGGTA
>Ga0099364_10001357_pt1 | contig 40535 bp, 29 predicted proteins | sample TergutTh196P3_FD_73070 | JGI IMG/M metagenome (GOLD analysis project Ga0099364, IMG submission 73070) | Microcerotermes parvus P3 segment gut microbial communities from Pointe-Noire, Republic of the Congo - Th196 P3 | ecosystem: Host-associated > Arthropoda: Insects > Digestive system > Gut ...
CAGCGCGAACAGCTTCACGAGCTGCCTGAATTTCGTTTCTGATATTTTTGAACGGTAAACGTATTTGTTTTTCATTGGCTTGACCTCACTGTTAGACTATCAGACTACCCAGTCCTAGTCAAGCCCCAAGAATATTGGGTGACTTCTTAAACTTCTGCCCTGTTATTTCCGTTGACGGAACGGGCATGACCTATTATGACCCGAATAGACTTTTACAACATCTTAAACGCGCATACGCCGAGCGCGCCGTTCAAAATGGCTTTGATGACAATAATCTCTATAATGACGAATTGCTGAAGCTGGATGATATTGACCTTGAAAAATTTAAGATGCTTAAAGGGACTGTCGGTGCGTCTAAAGCGGCTCCGAAGGCAAATGAAATCGACATCAACAATCAAGGCTTCACCGATGAAGAATATGAGGAAATATCCCGCATAGAAAAAAAGCGAAAGAACTCACGAACTCCTGCGGAAGAAGAAAAACTCAAAGAAATTACAGAGAAAAAGAAGCAGGCGGCCAACGCCCGTTTAATACTGCGCGGGATTTCTATCCGTATGCCGCTACTTATATATGGAGCCGAGATTGATATTAACGATGATATTACGATGGACAGGCTCGTTGATATTGTCGAGGATGCGTCTTGGAATAAGTTTATGCCGAACGGTGTTACAAAAGAGTTGTTCAAACAGTTTATGAAATATTATGATGCCGAGGTTTTTGTCTCCGCAGGCAGAAAAATACGGAGCATGGCTTATAGCGCCGATGCGTTGTCACCCGCGGAACGAGTTAAAAAAATCTCGGATTTATTCGGGTGTTTCAAAAACCCTGATAAAGAAACAGTTCTTACCCCGTGGCGTGTTGTTAATATGCACATGGGCGATTGCCTTGGGGGATATAGTTTTTTTGACGAAGAACACAGAGCCCGCTTAGACGAACCGCGCTTTGTTGACAGAGGGCAAGTAACCGCAGACACCCTCGCAAATAAAAATGCAAAGATACTTGAAATAAACTCAAAAACGGGCTTATATCCGCTTTACGTTACATACAGCGTTTTCCGAAGCAAGTGCAGCGAGTATACAGAGGACGAGCTTGACAGGGATTTACAGGAACACTTATGGCGTGAGACAGTACAAGAAAACATTTTTGTTATATGCAAGACACCGATGGCGAAGTCCATTACGAAACGCACATTGGTCGGATTCAAGGATACTCCGGTAAACGCACATTATTTCCAAGACTTTATCAATATGCTGAAAAACAAGCCTGAGCAATTTAGAGACAAAGTATTACGCCCGAATTATTGGGGCATCAGAGGAGGCGGTATAATGAAATTTGATGCGGTGGTGGGAAATCCGCCTTATCAGGAGATGGGTGGTTCTGGAGGAACAAACGATGCGCCAGTCTATCAGCATTTTGCGCTTTCGGCGGAGAGGATGCAGCCCCGATATATTTCCTTCATAATACCATCAAGATGGTTTTCTGGCGGTCGAGAAAACTTGCTTGCTGACTTTAGGTCTAATATGTTATCAAATCGAAGCATAAGCAAGATGTTTGCATTTACTGATTCACGAGAGGTTTTCCCCTCTGTTGAAGTCAAAGGTGGTCTTTGCTACTACCTATACGATGAAAAACATTCCGGCGATTGTGAATATACGCTTGTACAGAATGACAGCAGAAAAACCGTGATTCGTAATCTCGGTGATTTTGATGTGTTTATCAGAGAGCCTATATTGGCAAATATAGTCAAGAAAGTTATGGAGGGGCAACCGGATACAGTTGATACCATTATCTCTGCTGATACTCCATTTGGAATTCCCACGAACCCAAAGGGAAGCAAGAAAAATCCTGTTGCTGTGTACAAAACATCTGCGCGCAACGATGACATAAAACTCTTTTATATCGAAAGCGCCCAACGCAAAATTGAATATGTAAAAAGAGCTGCTATAACAAAAAATGCGTCTATGATAGATGCAATAAAAGTATTCGTTCCCGAAGGATATGGTGCGGGTGAGAGCTTTCCACATCAGATTCTTGGAATTCCAGAATATGCAGGAAGTAATTCGGTCTGTTCACAATCTTATTTATTTGTTGCTTTTGATAGTGAATTCGAGGCAAAAAACTTTATAACGTATTTGAAAACAAAATTTTTCCGCGCCCTTGTGCTTTCTGTGAAAATATCTCAGCACGCCATGAGCAAAACATATAGATTTGTACCGCTCCAAGATTTTTCTAAACCTTGGACGGACGAGGAGCTTTATGAAAAGTATTGCTTCACAGATGAAGAAAGAGAATTTATCGAGAGCATGATAAAACCTATGGAGTTGAACGGAGGTGGCGAAGATGAATAATTTTAGTAAGTTTCTTGAAGAACTCCAAAGGGGGTTAAAAGGACTAACGGCTGGTATAGATACTTCTTATACAACAAGAGCATTAGCAGAAGCTATAAGTCAAATTCCCAAAATGACGGCAAGTCTGGATACCTCTTATATGGCAAAGGCGTTAGCAGAAGCTGTGCGTCCAGCGTTAGAGATAACGGTAAGCATGGACTTTTCACATTCAGCAAGGGCGTTATTGGGTGCTATGCGTCCACTGATAGTAGATAATCAACAGTTTCATGCCGCCATGCTTTCCAATATGGCACATATGACTTCATCAATGGCAGGTATTTTGAGTTCGCCTGACTACAGGAAATGCGTTATGAACAGTATTGAGGGTATGCAGGATATGTTTGCTGACCTCGTTAAGAGCTTTGATTTATCATCGTATGGCGATGTGCTTTCTCAAATATCTGCTCGCCTTAATGAAATCGGTGTAGATGGAGATTTTGACATAAACGAAGAACAACAAGCTGAACTTAAGGCTGATTTAGCTGTTATCGCAGATGATGACAAGAAAGTAAGTAGGTACGAAAAGTTTAATAAAATGATTCGCAAGTGGCACGACAAAAACTTTGCCGTATTTTTTTTATTGTTTTATGTGTTACCTTTATTTTTTAGTTTTTATAGTTTTACCAACACACTCCAAAACAATTCACAGCAAACAGCAACACCTGAGTTTTTGTACACACACGCTGAATTAGATAAATATTACACGCTTTTTTCAGCTTTATATGATATGGCAAAGCAACGGGAAATAATAACGCCGCAAGCAACGATAAGAGCGCTTCCGAACCCCAAGGCAGAAGCTGTAATACAAGTTGAACAACAAGAATGGGTTACAGTCATAGACTCTCAAAATCATTGGGTAAAGGTTGTTTATCTGAACCCAGAGGATGGGCTGATTTACGAAGGTTGGTTATCCAAGAGGTCTTCTTTGGAAGTAGAACTTGAGGAGCAGGAAGAACCCGAAGATGCTGAGGATATAGAAGATGCTGAAAACGAGGAGGTGGATGATGATGAACAAGAAAAAATCGACCAATGACCTCCGTATCCGCAACAGCACAGCGGAATTCTTGACCTTTGCCTACCAAGCAGGCGGTGATGGCGTTGAGGTTCGTGTGCAGGGCGGTACTGTTTGGCTGTCACAAAAGCTAATGGGACAATTATTTGACACCACCGCCGATAATATCGGCCTGCACCTAAAAAACATTTTCAAAGACGAAGAGTTAAGCGCAGATTCAGTTACCGAGGATTTCTCGGTAACTGCCGCAGACGGAAAAAAATATCGCGTAAAGCATTATAACCTTGATGCGATAATTGCCGTTGGATACCGTGTCAATTCAAAAAAAGCTACTTATTTCCGCCAGTGGGCGACGGGTATTCTGCGTGATTATACCCTGCGCGGGTACGTTCTTGATAAGAAACGTATGGAGAACGGTATATTCTTCGACGAAGATTATTTTGAGCACCTACTCGACGAAATCCGAGAGATACGACTTTCGGAACGTAGGTTTTATCAGAAAATTACTGATATTTACTCAACAGCGATGGACTACGACAAGGATTCCCCGATAACGCGGGAGATTTTTGCAAAGGTACAAAACAAAATGCACTACGCTGTTCACCAACATACCGCAGCGGAGTTGATTTACGAACGTGCCGATGCCACCAAAGAGCGTATGGGACTGACTACTTGGGCGAAAAGCCCTGAAGGTAAGATAGTCAAAAGCGATGTGAGCATTGCAAAGAATTATCTTACCGAAGCAGAACTTCAAAGCCTTTCCATGTTGGTAAATGCTTATCTCGATTTGGCAGAGCGCCGGGCACAAAGCCGCACTCCTATGACAATGGAAAGCTGGGCAAAGCATCTTGACCTCATATTGGTAGCTGACGGCAACGAGCTTCTGACCAACGCAGGAAGAATCAGTGCCGAAATCGCCAAAGAACACGCGGAAGGTGAATTTGAAAAATACAGGATAATTCAGGACAGGCTATTCCAAAGCGATTTTGACAGGCAGTTGATGTTACTTGAGGAACAGGCAGGTGTTATACCTGAGAACGATGAAATCTCGTGACAGCGTAACGACAATTCAGAGGCTATTCATACGGGAGGCTTAGAGTTGGATTATCGCCTATAATATTTGATAAGGAGCAATGTAATCATGCTGAAAGGGAATTTTCAAAACTGCTACGGGCTTTCAAATTTTCAATTACTCGAAATTCCATTTGACGCGAGCAATGCGAATAAAAATCGAGCAGTTATTTATGCTCCTAACGGAGTAATGAAAAGCTCATTAGCCAAAGTTTTTGACGATGCTTCAAAGAAAAAGAAGACGGTTGACAGAATATTTACTGAACACGCTTCAAAATATTCTTTTACTTATTATGCCGATGAGCATAACGAGAAGATTAAAAATCTGCTGACAATATTTATGTGATTCAATCTTTTGATGAAAAATTTGAATCCCCTTCTGATAGTGTCAGCACAATTTTAGCTGATGACACTATTAGGCAAAGTTATGAAGCGATAATTACATCACATAAAAACGAAATAACAAGAATAACAACGAATTTATCTGCAATGTCCGGCATCTCCGCAAAGGACATACAATCATATTTACAAATGGATTTTTCATTGGGAGATGATACAGACTGGTTTGAGATAATTGATGCTGTCGCAGAATATTTTTCTAAGTTCGAATATGTACCCGAACTGAAGGATGTGCAATATTCAGTTGTTTTTAATCAACAAACTCAAAGAGTGTTTGAAAAACAAGATTTTGTTAATGATGCGAAGGCATTTGTTGAAATGTTAAGCTCTTTAATCGCTGAATCTAAAGTGTTATCCGCACAATTCAACGATTATAATATTACGGAATTCGGGAAAAGTCTTGAAAAGAACAACTTGTTCAGTGCAAATCATAAAATATTGATGAGTGATGGTACCGAAGTTACTGATTATGCAACATGGAAGAAAATCGTTGACAATGAGTTTGATAGGATATACGCAACTCCAGAATTAAATACGTTATTTTCTTCAATGGGAAAGCAGTTTAATGCGAACGAGGCTGTCCGCTTATTGAAAGATTTAATAATGAGCAACCGATTGATTATTGCACATCTCGTGGATTTGAACCTAATGCGTAAAAAATTGTGGAGCAATTATCTATTGGATGCAGATATTGACGTTGCAAAAATAAAAGCAGAATTTGAAGCACATAAAAGCGAAATTGCAAACCTTAACAAACAGGCTGATGAACAACAAAAGCATTGGATAAAAGTAGTTGATGATTTCAAGTATAGATTTAAGACTCCATTTGATGTAAGCATCCAGAACGGAGTAAATGTTGTATTCAAAGGAAAACCCGCAAGGCTCGTTTTTACATATGTGCGTGGTACTGAGCGAAAAGAAAAGTCAAAAGACGAACTAATGTCTTTATTAAGTGTAGGTGAGAAAAGAGCGTTGTATTTGCTACAAATACTGTTCGACCTTGAAAAAATAAAAAGCAGGATTAAATTATCGGGGAAAAAGCATCTAATCATTGCTGATGATGTGGCGGATTCGTTTGATTATACGAATAAGTACGCTATTGTGGAATACTTAAAAGAGTTGACCGACAATCCGTTTATTGATTTGCTGATATTGACACATAACTTTGATTTTTATAGGACAGCTTCTTCGAGGTTGGAAATAAACTATGACTCTTGTTTCATTGTTCAAAAAATTAGTGACTCAGAATTGGAAATGAAAAAATTCGCTTACAAGAGCGACTTTTTCAAAAAAGGACTTCTTTCAAAAATACAGGACGGAAAAATCGGGGACGATATAGAGAAGCAAAAGATTTTGATTTCATCAATACCATTTTCACGAAATATTTGCGAATATATTAACGAAGATGCGAAAGTTGATTTTTTCACATCGTTACTTCACATAAAGAATGACACTATGAACATATTGATTGACGATTTGTGGAATGTATTGCAAGCATTGTTTAGAACTTCGGCGCTAAAATCAGATACTATTTCAAAGAAACCTGTGGTTTCGGTGATTTTCGAGATTGCAGATGCTATTTGTGCGAGCAACGAAACTGGTGTGTGCTTAGAAAATAAAATTATGTTATCCATAGCCTTACGGCTCAAAGCAGAAATATTTTTGAAAGGCATATTATTAGCAAATGGAATTAGCTTAGATTGTAGTCGCAATCAGACACGAGAATGGATAAAAAGAGCATCTTCCCATTTGAACCCTCCGCAAAAAGAACTTTTAGAAAAAACAAATCTGATAACACCTGAGAGTATTCACATAAATGCGTTTATGTATGAGCCGCTTATAGATGTCCCTAATTGGCAACTAATAGAGCTGTATCAACAAGATTATTCAACGGCATAATGGGTATTGGTGAAAATTATCGAGAAACTATTATGCTTTATTCATTGTAATGACAGGAGGGATTTCATGTTTTACTGGAAGAACAAGACCGCTAATGACAAAACCCTAATCGAAGAAATGATGTCTGCCGATGCAGTTAGTTCTGTGCAAATAGCCACGGCTTTTTTGTCGCAAGCGGGGGTTGATGTGTTAAGGCAGCTTGCAGATAAGTATGGTCTTAGTCCTGATAAAACCATTCTCTATTTGTCACCGAAATTTTCATCAGACAATCCCGGTGATTTGCTTGATGAGGTTAGTAAATTATGTTCGGTAAAAATATTGTTTGAGGACAGCTTTCATCCCAAAGTCTATTTACTACGCGGAAGTGAAGTAAAACTTATATACGGCTCATCGAACTTCACCAATGGCGGCTTGTTCAAAAACATTGAGTTTGATTATGTCGGCACACCAAACCAAGATGAACTGTCACAAGTGTCTGCGTTCTTTGATTTTTGCGAACGAAAAGCGACATCCGTTAATGACGAGATTATCGGATATTACAAAAGCATACAGGGCGATGTTAGGGAGTTGAGTCGAAATCAGCGGACACTCACGTCATTGCTAACTGGCTTTATGAAAAAGGACGATGCTTTCGCTCCTGATGATTACGATATTAACGATTATTATTTCAACTTCAATGATTACGAAACATTCTTTAGCCGCAATGCTAAAAAGGCAGATTCAGAGATAAGGAAAAAGCGCGAGAGCGTCCAAAAAAAGATGTTGTCAATTCACGAGAATGTGTTTCCGTCAATAAGAAAATTAGGGATTTTTCATCACAAGCGCAAGGATAACATTACATCGTTGATTATCCCTCATGTGGTAAATAAATACACAATTGGCTGGATTGGTGTTCGATATGGAAAAACACCGGATGAAGTGGATGTCTTGAATATTAACAAGGAAAAAGATGATGACGTGTACGGTTTCCAAAAGCATGGTTGTTTGCAATTCAGCATCCACAGTAATGGTTTTGAAATATCATTCTTTTTAGCCGTTCGGAATGGAGCCATTGATAGAATGTGGCTCAACGAAAACGGGTTCAAACGCCTAAAAGAAAAGCGAAATAAAATCGAAGCGGAGTTGTCAAAATTAAAAGGGCATGGTTTTGTATGGACGGTTTGGAACGATGGCGAGCCAATAGAGTTTCACCTTGATTCACAGCCCGTTGAATCATTTTGCGATTGGTTTATGGAAAATGATATGGACGGGAGAGAGTCTTTGCTAAGTAAATTTTATCAGCCGGATGAAGATGTTATTTCGACACATGATAGCATTGGTGTGGAGATTGAACGAATTATGACGATGCTTCTGCCGCTATATAACACAATGGTATGGAGAATCAAAACGAAATAATCGAAATCGAAAACTAAGGAGGGGTCGTAATGCGTGAAATAACCGCAATTAAGGCATTATGCGAAAAACACCGGACAGAACCCAAAATCCTACTCATACCGAGTAGGCGCATGAAAACGCAAATTTTGAAAATGCTTGCCGATAACGGTGTCAACCCTCTTAATTTATCGGTAAGAACAATCAAGGAGTTGGCATACGGCGTTGCTGAAAACAGCATTGCCAAGAACCGGCTTACTTTTATTGAGTTTCGGGAAACGACCGATGTTATAACCGACCTCTTAAAAACCTTGCAGATGCGAGGTTCTTTGTGCTTCTTTGATAAAATTGAAATTACATTCGGAATATGTGCCGCTATATCAAAAACCATCTTGGAGCTGTTTGACAGCGGTTATTTGCATGGATATGTAAATTTAGAAAAAATTGAAAACACAAACAAGCGCAAGGACTTGGAAACGATAATATCCGAATATACGGCTTGGAAAAAGGAGCATAATTGCATCGACCATACGGATGTCGCGAACATGGCTCTTGAAGCCATAGAGCAACGCCCGTTGGAATATGTGTCGGGATATGCGTTGCAGGCTTGCGAGTTTACTGTTTTGGAAGAACGAATCATTAAAAAATTGAATCTACGGAATGAAGCCGCAGACTCCCACAAGGAGTTGGAATCCGGTTTTTGCTTGCAGGCCAAGCAGGTAAAGTTTTTTGAAGCATACGGCGAATATAACGAAGTCAAGGAAGTCATGCGTAGGATAATACAAGAAAAAATACCCTTCGATAATGTTTTAATCATTGCGCCGATGAGCGAGCCATACGCGCAACTGTTTTATCAGCTAATCCAACAATACACATACAAAAACGATTCCTTGTCGCCGATGGAAGAATTGCCCATCACATTTGGAACAGGCTTGCCGCTTCTGCTGTCATCACCCGCAAAGCTCCTGATGCTCCTTTTGGATTGGATAGGAAGCGGTTATCGAAGCCACGAGTTCATTAACATATTTTCAAGCGATATGTTTGACATAAAAAAAGACCAGCGCGATGCCGAGGGCAATCTACCGGAGCTTGCCGAACAGTTTGGCAAATTAGGGATTATCAATCTCATCAATAACGCAGGGCTGACATGGCAAAGGTGTTCCTATATACCCTGCTTGAAAAAGTATTTAGCTTATGTTCAAGAGCGTAACCCTCAAAACAAGAAAGCCGAAAAAGCGATAACGTGGCTGTTAGGCTTCGTATCAGATGCTTTTGAAAAAATACCGGAAACCGGCGACGACGGTACGGTGGATGTCGTAACGCTGTTAGATTCATTAAAGGGAATCATAAGAAATTACAACAGGGTATTCTCTGTATTTGACAGTCAAGGACTGCGCGTTACCTTGCAAGAGTTAAACACATCTCTCAAGGGCAGGCGTGTCAACCTTAGTGAAGCTATTGAAATCATCAAAGAGCATATGAAAAATATCCGCATCCTCAGCGATTCACCATCGTCGGGTAGGATGCACTTTACGACATACCAACAAGCGGCTTGGATTGACAGGAAGAATGTGTTCCTTGTCGGAATGGGCGCGGACAACTTCCCCGGTATGGCGATGGAAGACCCGCTGTTGCTTGACAATGAAAGAATGTCGCCGCCCATGCTTACCTCGGTAAATCATATCAATAAGAACATCGAGATTATGACTTCGTTTTTGGAAGATATAAGCGGCAAACTCACTTGCAGCTTTTCATATTACGATACGGTTGAAATCCGGGAGTGTTATCCAACTACCCTTTTCTATCGTTTAGAGGAAATGTTCCCGGACGAAAAGCGCAAGCGGGTTGAATTTGTATTAAATAGCGGCGATTGCTTTATCGACGGCGATGATTACTGGATTTATCACGGAGTTAAGCACGGTGCTGTCGGTAATGAAGAAGAAATCATAACAGACGCGCTTGATATGCCTATGTGGAATCCCACGGATGAAAGCGTAGAGCTGGAACTAAGCGCATCTTCTCTTACCGCTTATTTGCAATGCAAATACAAGTATTTCTTGAAACACGTTTTGAAACTAAAAGAAATAAAACGCGATGATTTTGACGCTTTGGGTTGGTTATCCGCCCTCGAAACAGGAAACGTGTATCATAAAATATTTGAATCCTTTATTTTGCATACGATAGAAAATCCGAGTATTTTACAAAGTCGAGAAGCGGCAGTGTCGCATATTCAAAAAATAACCGAAGAAGAAATCGCCGTTTTTGAAGATGAACTGCCTACCGCAAGCGTTTTCCATACCGAAAAGCAGCGCGAGGAAATTTTGAAAAACGTCACGAAATTCGCCGAATTTGAAGTTTTGGAATCATCTGTACGAAAGCCGGAGTTCGCCGAGCTTGATTTTGGTAAAGACGAGCCGATTCTAATTGATTTAGGAGAAGGTCGGAAAATCAAGGTTTCCGGCATAATTGACAGGATAGACAGAATGAAGGACGGCAGTGCAGAAATCATCGACTATAAAACCGGAAGTGCGCGAACATTCAAGAAGCTCAGAACCTCGCAAGATGTTGGAATTGATGAAGCAAATGTTCAACTTGCGCTGTATTATCTCGCCTTGAAGGAAGCGGCGCGCAATCCTGAAAACCAAGCCATTCAGAATATAGATGCTATCGGAAAACTGTCTTACCGCTTTGTCACGGCAAAGGGTAACTACGATATTATTTCTCTGTCGATCGTCGGTGATGCGGAAGAATCGTATAAGGCGGCTTTAGGGGAGCTATGCAAGGAAATGGAAAAAGGCGAATTTCCCCCGGTTAAAGGCCAAATCATTGTCGGTGACGAAAAAGAGCGTGAAGTTGACTGCCGATATTGTGATTACAACACCGTATGCAAATTTGCGTTCGCGGACGCGGAACAGGAGGCGAGATAAATGTTAAAAGACCAAGCCGCAAGAGATATAATTTCGCAGGCTATGGAATTGAATCTCATGGTCGAAGCAGGGGCAGGCTCTGGTAAAACAGAGGAGATGTCCAAGCGGATACTCGCGCTTGTCAGTTCGGGTTATCGAAGCATCAATGAAATCGTGGCTATTACCTTTATGCGCAAGGCCGCGAATGAGCTTAGAGAACGTGTGCGGACGATATTGAAAAGAAAATATGCAGAAACAAACAATGAATTGCAAAAGAAAGCGCTCGACCATATCCACGAGTGTTTTATCGGCACGATTCACGCTTTTTGCGCCAAGCTGTTACGCGAAAGACCGATTGAAGCGGGTATCGACCCGCGTTTTGAACAAATCGACGAGGCGAAAGACCATTTTACCCGACAAAAAATATGGGAAGATTATGTTTTGACTGCCGGGGTTGAAGAAAACAAGCTCCTTGCCCTTATGGATATTTTTGACGTAAGGGAGTCCGTTGTAAAAAACTTTCTTAAAATCGTATGCGATAATCAAGATGTAAATTTCGTGCTTCCCGGTGAACCCAACTCGTCATTCGACGAAATCTTGTCAAGGGTCAAGGATGTAGTGAAGGAGTTGAGTGCCAACGTCCTCGCTCATTATGACGACATACCCGATGATGTTGTAATGGTCTGGCAGAAAGCGACGGCTTGCAAAAAAGCATAATAGAGTTCCGCGATAAGCTGCGCGGCTCTAAGATGGAAACACTATCTGATGGCGAGCTAATTAAGCTACTCTTAATGTTTTCCTCGAAATCGTCGGTAGCAGTTACGCAAAAAAATGGGGTGAAAGCAAAGAAGCAAAAGCAATAGCTAAGGAGCTTGGCACAACATCAAATAGCTTGGGTAAATTTGGTGAATTGCGTGAAACGGAAGTGCTTCCGATTATCAATGAGTTAAATACGTTTGTGTATAACTGTATACTCATTCCCTTTGCTATGAAAGCAAAAGAGCTTTACATGAAGCACAAACATACCGTTGCGGAATTGAATTATCAAGATTTATTGATAAAATCGTCCGATATGCTCAGGGATTTCCCCGATGTAAGGCGTTATTTTCAAAACAGGTATAAAACCCTTTTGATAGACGAGTTTCAAGACACCGACCCGATACAAGTCGGTATGACAATGTACCTGACCGGAGAGGAGCTTGAAGAAAAACGTTGGAACATGATAACACCCAAAGAAGGCTCTCTATTCGTGGTCGGCGACCCCAAGCAATCAATATACGGATTTCGTAGAGCAGATTTTTCCATGTATAAGCGTTTCAAAGAACACATGGAAAAGTCGGGCGGTAAAATTATCGAACTGCAAACAAACTTCCGGGCTGTTAGCAGCTTGGGGCAATGGTACAACGACATATTTATTGGTCTGCTCAAAGATGAAGAACAAGCCAGTTTCTCAAAGATGGACGCGGTGATGCCGGATGGCGATGACACACTCGCGGGCGTAGCGTATTACAGGATTGAAGAAAAGAAAGTCGGCGACATTTACGAAAAGGAAGCCGAAAATCTTACACATCTCATCAGGTACATGGTAGAGCGGAAAAGAATCATTGTACGCGACGGTATGGACAGTAGCGGGAAGCCTAAGTTTACGAGCAGACCTATACAATACAGGGACATCATGGTACTGGCCATGAAGAAAAAGCAGCTTGAAATTATCGGAAACAGCATCGCCAAACAAGGAATCCTGGTAAAAATGACAGGAGCGGATATAACAAAGCAGACGAGTGAGTTTATATCTTTCAGCAATTTAATAAAAATGTTGGCGTACCCCGAAGAAAACGCATACATCCATAATGTTATGAGGGGCGATTTCTTCCGTATATCAGACAAGGAAATATACAATTTCTATAACCTCGGAGGGGAATACAACATCTACTTCGATTTTGAAGTATTTTTTGAAAAGAACTCCCTGAGCGACGAGGACTACAACATTTTTTTGAAAATCAAAACGTGTTTTAGTAAGTTGCGGCGCTTCTTGGATTACGTCAAAACCCTCTGTTCCTCCGCCGCGACAGAACGAATTATTGAAGAACTTGACATTATGCGGGCGCACTTGGCATCCGACGAAAAAATTGCCGGGTTCGGCAGCTTTGTGAGCCTGATAGAAAAAATACGGTTGAAGAAAATCACGGATATATGGGGGCTTGAGCTATTCATCAATGAACTTGCCATGATGATTGAAAATGGATTTGAAGAGAATTTGGATATTGAAGGCACGGATTTCAATGCCGTGCGTGTAATGAACACTCATAAATCAAAAGGGCTTGAAGCTCCGATTATAATTTTGAGCGCTCCATGTAGCGGAGGAATACCTTCGCCGACTTTCTATACCGAATGTGTGCCGGATGATGAATTGCGGGATTGTTATCATGGCTATGTAAAGGTAAATAAGAACCCCGATTATGGTTTCGCGCATCAATTTTTTGAACCGACAGGATGGGCGGTTATTGCAGACAAAGCAAAGAAAAAAGAAGAACTTGAGCGGGAGCGCTTGCTGTATGTAGCTGCAACAAGAGCAAAAAATCTTCTTATCATCAGCGACAGCGCGGCAAAAGATAACCCGTGGAATAGATTGATTGGCGGTCTTCCCGCAGGAACGCTGAACATCCTTGACGATGTATACATTGAAGAAGCGGAAGCTGCCGTGTCAGAAGTTAGGAACACCGTAGATGATACAGAGATTGCGAAAACGCTGAATGACATAAAGGCAATACGCGACGAAGCGTTTAACCAAAACCGACCGACATTCGGAATGTTCACTCCGTCTGAAAAAGTCAAGAAAATCCGTATCGACGATTACGAGGATATATCACACGAACTCGAAAAAACGATTCGGGAAAACACGATGGAAGTCATTATAGACGGTGATGAAGCGCAAATCAGAGCAGGAAGGCTCGAAATCGGGACGATTGTACACAAGCTGTTGAAAGTTCTTATAAAGAACGAATCCGCGCTTCCCGACACAATAGACGCGCTTCTTGAAGAAGATAAGGATGATTATGTAACGAGAGCTTTTCTTGAAGGCATAGTTGATAATTTTAAGGAAAGAAAACTGTATGACCGGATTAGGAAATCGGAAGCGGTTTATACCGAGGTTCCATTTTCATTCAAAATATTAGCCGGAGGTTCGTTTGCGGATAACACCTTTGTTCAAGATACATACGTCAACGGTATTATCGACCTCGTTTTCAAAGAGGACGGCAAATGGGTAATCATAGATTACAAGACTTACGAGGAAACAGAAGCATCGCATGACCTTCATAAAATGTATGAGCCGCAATTAAACGCATACAAAGACGTTTGGAAGAACATTACAGGTGAGGTTGTTAGTGTAGCAGAAATTTTCTTTGTGATGAAGCGGCTTGCCGAATAGATGTAAAGAATGTGGGCTTGAACCAACTGGTCCAGCCCACATTCTGAAAATAATTTGAAATACTACCTTGACAAACCGGCGCAATGCCGGCCCCTTTGTTATTTCACTCTATTCCTCCGACAGCGCCTCCGATTCGTCAACCGTCATATTGATCAGCCTGCCGTACCATGACAGCGCGTCGTAGTAAGCGCCGTATATATCGCTTATATTTATATTCTTTATAAGCGCGGTTCTTGAAACCTCGGTCCAGTCGCCCTGTTCATATTCCTTGACAAAGTTAAACAGCAATCCGAAATCATTATCGCCCTTTACAAGCGCGACCCTGACCGGCTCCGGCACAAATACCAGCTCGAGCGCTTTTTCTATCGGCATCTCCAGTATGACGTCCAAAACCGAGAACAGCCCCATCAGGAAGAGGTTTTCGGCGTGTACGGCCATCTCGAATTTTCCCGCGATATTCTCGCAGAATTTGGCGCGCAAAAGCGACATCCGCGTTATCTCGCCCGGCTTTTCCTGGCTCAGCGAGGACGATACCGCCGTTGTTATCCAGCGTTTTATCTCGTTTGAGCCGATCATGGCCGCCGCGTGGCGCAGGCTGTTTATTTTATTCGAGCGGATATGCGACGAGTTGACCATTTTAAGGAACTGGATCGCAAGCGCGGTATCGCGCTGTATAATCTTGGTGAATTTGTCAAACTCGAAATCGTCCTGAGAAATTTGATTGAGCAGCTGGATATAGTTGACCTGAAGCGGCGACACCTTGTTATCCTTGCCTATCAGCGGCACTTTATAGAAATGGCCCGCGAACAGCTGGATGCCGAAAAGATTTACTCTTTCAAACGTTTGGACGGAATCGACCTTGGTGGCGATAACCCTGGCGCCGGGCGCGCGAGGTTTAAGGTATCTCACGGTCGGCATAATAACATCCGTTTCGTTATTGCTGAAAACAAAATCGGTGTAGGGCAGGAACGCCTCCGCCGCCTCTATGGAGGGATAGCTGAAAAGCGCGATCCTGAAGCCGGCGGCTTTCAGCGCCGCCACTCTCTCAAGGTTGTCTTTAGAAAGCCGGTTGTTCTTGTTCAGCATAAGCACTACGAAAGAAGGGTTTACGGCGCAGTGGTTTTCCACGCCCGCGGCCAGCAGCACATCCGTCACGGGCATAAATATCGGTTTTTCCACCGTAAGCACGTCAAGCCCGATTCTGTTGACAAAATCGAAGAGCCTTGTGTTTATCCCCAAATCAAGCGCGCGGACACCCTCGCCAAACAGCGCGTTGCCGACCTGAAAGGAGAGATAATAGCCAAACACCTCTTTAGAAATGCTGAATATAGGTTTAGGTACGACCATCAAATCCATAAAAAACGCCCCCCGTCAAGCTGTTTGATTTAATTATAGCACAACTGCCGGCAAATGCAAGAAAAAATCTTATTTAATCCGCCCGATAAAACGCGGAAAGATTTTCTTGCCAATTATACCGATAAATGTTATTATGGCAAAGAGGTGTTGAAGCAATGAAAGGCATAATTACCGTAATCGGCAGGGACAAGGTCGGCATTATCGCAAGCGTCTGCACGTATTTATCCGGCAATGGCGTTAATATTCTGGATATATCGCAGACAATAGTACAGGGGTACTTTAATATGCTGATGATCGTGGACGTTACACAGTCGGACAAGAGGTTCGAGGAGCTTGCCGCGGAGCTTGAAGCGCTCGGCGGGGAGCTGGGGCTTAAAATCAAGCTCCAGCACGAGGATATTTTCAACGTCATGCACAGAATATAGGCGGCGGGATTTAGGGGGTTTAGACGTGGTTTCCAGCTTAGAGATACAAGAGACGAACAAGATGATAGAGGAGGCAAACCTCGACGTGCGCACGATCACGATGGGCGTTGGCCTGTCGGGCTGCGCCGACGAGGATTTAAGCCGCTTTAACCGCAAGGTATACGATAAGATAACAAAAGCCGCCGAGCATCTTGTCAAAACGGGCGACGAGATAGCGCGGCAGTACGGCGTTCCGGTAATAAACAAAAGAATATCCGTCACGCCCATAGCCGTCGCGGCGTCGGCGTGCAAAACGGACAGCTATGTATCGGTGGCGGAGACGCTGGACAAAGCGGCGAAGGAGGTCGGCGTAAACTTCATCGGCGGGTTTTCGGCGCTTGTGCAAAAGGGCAGCTCGGACAGCGATATAATACTCGTCAGGAGTATTGCCGAGGCGCTCAGCGTCACCGAGCGCGTCTGCTCGTCCGTCAACGCCGCCAGCACGAAGAGCGGCATAAATATGAACGCGGTCAAAAAAATGGGGCAGGTCATCAAAGAGATGGCGTGGCTGACAAGGGAGCGCGACTCCGTCGCCTGCGCGAAATTCGTGGTGTTCTGCAACTCCGTGGAGGACAACCCATTTATGGCGGGCGCCTATCACGGCGTCGGCGAACGGGATCTGGTCATAAACGTCGGCGTAAGCGGGCCGGGCGTGGTCAAGCGCGCGCTGGAGCAGGTGCGCGGCGCGGACTTTGAAACGCTGTGCGAAACCGTCAAGCGCACCGCGTTCAAGATAACGAGGGTGGGGCAGTTGGTGGCGAAGGAGACGTCGAACAGGCTCGGCGTCCCGTTCGGGATTATAGACTTGTCGCTCGCGCCGACGCCGGCGATAGGCGACAGCGTCGCCGAAATATTGCAGGAGATGGGGCTTGAGCAGGCGGGCGCGCCCGGCACGACCGCCGCGATCGCCATACTCAACGACAACGTAAAAAAGGGCGGCATAATGGCGTCGTCATATGTGGGCGGGCTGAGCGGCGCGTTTATCCCCGTCAGCGAGGATCACGGCATGATCGAGGCGGTGGAAAAAGGCGCGCTGACGCTGGAAAAGCTGGAGGCCATGACATGTGTATGCTCGGTCGGGCTGGACATGGTGGCGGTTCCGGGCGACACGCCGGAGTCGTCGATCTCCGGTATCATAGCGGACGAGATGGCGATTGGCATGATAAACAATAAGACTACGGCGGTGAGGATCATACCCGTTTACGGCAAGACGGTCGGCGACGTGGCGGAGTTCGGGGGTCTGCTGGGCCGCGCGCCCGTCATGCCGGTAAACAGATTCGGATGCGAACAGTTTATACGGCGCGGCGGCAGGATACCGCCGCCCGTACACAGCTTCAGGAATTAAGCGAGGCGGACGATCTGCGGTACCACTCGGCCGCCGCTATGATACCGGCTCCTAACAGCAGCAGCATTACGTCGGCGAACGGATTGCGGCCGTCACCCGTCTGAGGGGACCTGCCGCCGTCCGGCTTCTCCGGCGTTTCGGGTATTTCGGGTGTTTCAGGCGTTTCGGGAATCTCGAAGGTCCCGGCCGAGTTGACAAACGCTACCTTCATATCCGCCGCAAGCAGGAACGCCTCGGTTTCCGCGGATTTTTTCAGCACGCCGCCGTCGATGCCGTATTCCGCCGCGTATCCGTCCGCGGGCAGCTCGCGGATCATGTAATATCCTATGGGGAGATTTTTAACTGTCGCGGATTCGCCGTCCCGCAGTTTTAGCACGGAGCCGTCAACCCTGCCGGCGTCAAGCGCGAGTCCGTTCTCGCCCTCGACATAAAACGCCCAATACTCACTGGGGTCAGTCGTCAGCCGGACGCTCTCGGGCAGTTCCGCGCCGGCAAGCGCGCCGCCCGTGATATACAGCTCGAACTCAAAAAGCCTGTCATCGCCGCCGGAGCCCGTAACCGTTTTGGATATGGTGATATTGTGTGACGGGACGTCCACATTGGTGTAAATAAGTTTATAATGCGTCCCGGGCTTCAGCGTAAAAGCCTCGGTGGCCACGGACACGCCCTTGTTTTCTTCTTTCCAGTAGGCGGCCGGTATGTAGGACATTATCGGGGCATTGTTTTCGGACAGACCGTACGCGGATGAATAATTCGGGCCGGCGTCCTCCACCACGCGGTATTGGAGGGACGGGTCAAGCTCGAGATAGGCCATGCCGTAGTGGTACAGATAGAATCTGCCGTCCGCGCCGCCGTTTATCAGCGCGCCGCCGCCCCACTCGCCGGCAGTCCGGTCGCTGAGCTCGTTCTGGCTTGAAAAGCGCCCCGCCAGATTGACGGGCTTCCATGTGCCGTTGTCCGAATACTCGACGGTGAAGGTGAAGGTTTCGCTTTTCACATCCGCCAAACGGGTCGGGTCAACGCCCGCGTTGACAGCGTAGGCAACCTTTCCGACGCGCAAGTGCGCGTCCGGCGTGACGGGGGTGCCGGGCGGCGGTGTTCCGGGGATGTCGGTCCTTGGAACGACCGGTGTTTCGGGGGTTTCCGGTGTTCTTGGCGTTTCAGGGGTTTCAGGAGTTTCGGGGGGCTCGGGCGTTCTGGGGGTTTCAGGTTCCTCTGGGGTTTCTGGGGTTTCGGGTATAAATGGCCTTACCTTTGTATTGGTAAACACGACCGTCGGGGTGTCGTCGATACGAAATGCTTCGGTTCTGCTGCTCAGGCCGGTCGCCGAAGCGGATACGCTGTACATTCTGACCACGTATTCCAGCAGCGTGTCGATCTCCTCGACCCAGTAATAGCGGTCGGCGCGAAGGCCGTCAATGAACGCTATGCCGCCGTTTTTCAGCGTGAAGGTGTTGTCCGCAAGGTCCGCGCCGGACGCGCCGCTGACGGGGTGGGCGGTCAGATTAAGCCTTGTGCCCGCGCGGAAGTCGCTGAAATAGGGGTCGTCGGAGGAGTAGACCGCGAAGGTGAACTCGACGCCGTCGTCCGTCGGCGCGGGGCTTTCCAGCAGCTTTTGGACATAAAGCCCGCTGAGCCGCGTGTCGCCGGTGTACAGGCTGTCCTCGGCGTAAAGGTTCATGCTCATGCCTTCCTTAGCCGCGCCGATGAACGCCTGTACGCGGTTCCAGTCCTGTATGCCGCCGCCCTCGTATACAAGGGTGACAGGCGTGCCGGCTTGCAGCATAACGTCTTTCATCATCGCCATGGCCCGCACGGTCAGCTGGTCGCCGTAGTCCGGCTCGCGTCCGGCGGGCACTCTCATGTACACGCCGCCAGTCCATACGCCGCCGCCGCCGGTGAAGGCCGCGCCCGGAAGATACGCGGCTTCCTGATCGGTCCCGTATATCATTCCGACGGGCAGCCCGTCGTCGCCGATGCCGCTTACGAACGTGATGCCGCCGGAATCGGGCCCGCTTACGGTGAGATACACGCCGTCAAGCGCGCCGATGCCCGCCGGCGAATTTTCCAACCGCGCCGTTATGCTGAGCGGCACGTATGTATAGCCGCCGTCCTCCGTGATACCGCCGTAGTCCTCTTCGAGCGTCAGCGCAAGGCCCGTCATGGCCAAACCTGTGGCGCGGCCGTTGACGGCGTCAGCGGCCATGGCTTCGGCAAGCGCGAAAAACGCCGCCTCGCGGTCAGCGTTAAGGCTGGTGCCGACTATTTCAAAATTATCGCCGGCCAGCACCTTCCACACGGCGACCTTGGTGGCCATAACGGCGATCGTCTTATCTATGGCGCCGATGTTCGGGTAAAGCCCCTGTAAGCGGGCGACGCTCTCTTTGCTTTCAGCGTCGTCGTCGCCGCGGTAGTTATACTCCCCGCGGTAGCCGTTGAGTACCAGCCAGCGCACGGCGTCGCCGTTTTGCTTCATCGCGCCCGACACGGCCCACGGCGCCGCCACGACATAGCCGTCCATCCGGTCGGTCGTGGTATCCTCCCATGACGAGCTGGCCATCGAGTGGAAGGCGACGAACGGGTCGGCGCAGTATATCTGTCCCGCCATGCCCGCGCCGCCCAGGGGTATGTCCCCCGCGCCCATCCATACGCCTCCGCTAGGGTAATAAAGGTTATAGGTGATGGCGACGGAGTCGTAATATCTGACCGTAGCGGTGTATGAACCGCCCGTCTCCGCCAAAGCAGGGGATATTGCCGTAACGGCAAGTAAAACCGCCGATACCGCCGCGATGATAAATCTGGGGATCCTTCCTGACATAACCTAATCCTCCTGTATTATTTATAAAAGCCCCTTGCGCCGCAAGAGGCTTATTCCGCGAGATATGCGTATACGAGCAGGCGCGTATCCGAGCCACGCTCTCCGACGCAGGTGGACAGCAGCAGAAAACGGGCGGCGTCTTCCGGCGCGCCGTCAAACGCCGTGTCATCCTCGAGGCTGAGATTGTATGCGGGGTCCCAAGCGTCGGTCAGCTTCACGGCGAAAACGCGGTAATCCAGCGCTTCTCCATGTTCGGTTGTCACGGCAACGCGCGTATGCGCCGCCATAAACGCCTGATCCAAATACATGTCCAGCCGCGCGAACATAGAGCCGTCGCGCATATTATGGCCGTATAATATACAGACGGGCGCGGCAAAGCCCTCCGCGTTTCTGTAGTCCATAAAAATAGCGCCGGCGGGGTTACTTTCGCCGCTGAAGGTCGTGTTAAGATATACGCTGTTGTCGCGCCCTCTGACAACGGGATAATCCACGCCCGCGCCCTCTATAAATATCCATCCGGCAAAATCCGGATTTATTTCGGCTAAGCCGGACAAATCCGCCGCGGACACGTCCGCCGAAGGTTCCGAGAAAGACGCCGGGGCTTGCGGCGGCTCCGGCGACGGCTCAGGCGTTTCTCCGGCCCGTGCCGGCATACGCAAAACCGGCGCCGCAAGGTATTGGCCGCGCAGCCGGTCATATTCCGCTCGCGCCGAAGCATAGCCGCGCCGGCTTTCAAGTATGTTATTCGACGCAGTGAAAATCAGAAAAAAACCGACGACGACCAAAACGGCGTATAAAATATGGCGCACCTGGGACTCCTCCCGTTTTAAGCGTTATTCCTGTATATAAAACAAATTATACATGCGTTATACGCAATATTCAAGCCTTTTTTAGTTTTTTACAGAGAATTCGCTTTCAAACCCGAAAAACCGCGCGGCGTTGTTATAGCAAATATCCTCAACCATTTGCCCTAAAATATCAAAGTCGGCAGTATACTCGCCGTCCTCAACAAGACCGCCGAGGAAATTGCACAGAATCCGGCGGAAATACTCGTGGCGCGTATAGGATAAAAAGCTGCGGCTGTCGGTAAGCATCCCGACAAAGTTACCCAGTAGCGCGCTGTTGGCATAGTCGGAGAGATGCTTTTCCATGCCCGACTTCGTGTCGTTGAACCACCATGCCGCGCCCAGCTGAACCTTGCCGGCGCATCCGGCGTCGGCGTTGAAACAGCCCGCGACCGACGCGACGATCTCGCTCTCCGCAGGGTTCAGGCTGTAAAGTATCATACGCGGCAGGCGGCTCTCAAGGTCCAGCGCGTCCAGCAGCGGGGCGAGCTTATGCGGCTCGCCGCGCCCGTTCATGGCGTCAAAGCCGGTGTCGGGGCCAAGCCGCTCAAACATGCGGGAGTTGTTGTCGCGCATACACCCGAAATGTATCTGCATGACCCAGCCCCGTTCGTGATAGCGACGCCCGGCGTGCAGCAGTACGGCGGTGCGGTATCGGTCAGCCTCAAGCGGCGTAACGCCGCCGCCGTTGAGAGCCGAGCGCATTATGCCGTCCAAAACGGCGGGCTCGGGCGGCTCGGCGTATACGCAGCTGAACAGCCCGTGGTCCGAGGTGCGGCAGCCCATCTCGTCGAAAAATTCAATGCGCCTGTCCAGCGCTTCGCACAGCGACGCGAAATCCGCAATCCTTACACCGCTGGCATCAGACAGCTTTGTGATATATTCCGCAAATCCGGCGGAGTCGATATTCATTGCCTTGTCGGGCCGGAAGGAGGGCAGCACTCTCACCTTGCAGCTTTTGTCGGCCGCGATTTTCCTGTGGTATTCGAGACTGTCGGCGGGGTCGTCGGTGGTGCATATGAGCTTTACATTACTCTGTTCGATAAGGCCGCGCGCGCTCATCCCGGGCTCGCTCAGCTTTTTGTTGCAGGCGTCGTAAATCTCTTGCGCCGTTTCGGGGCAGAGCTGACGCTCGATGCCGAAATAGCGTTTAAGCTCCAGATAGGTCCAGTGGTATACCGGATTTCCGGCGGCTTTTGGCAGTGCCGCGGCAAAGCCCTGAAACAGCCGGAACGGGTCAGCGCCGCGCGCGCCGGTAATATCGCTCTCGGGCGTGCCGTTGGCGCGGATAAGGCGCCATTTGTAGTGGTCGCCGCCCAGCCACACCTCGGAAATATCGGTGTAACGCCTGTCCCCGGCTATATCCGCGGGGTTTATGTGGCAGTGATAGTCGATAATCGGCATTTTTGCCGCGTGTTCGTGATACAGCCTTTTGGCCGTATCCGTTTTTAACAGGAAATCCTCGTCCAAAAACGGTTTCATACTTCTTCTCCCCGCGAAACGTATTTGTGCAGTGTCGCGCGGACGGCGCCCGCGCCCTCCAGCATTTCGCCGAACATCGTCTCTATTTTGCGCGCCAGAGCAGTTTTGGTGAGGTCAAGCCCGAATATCACTGGGTTCGCCAGTATTTCGCGTATCTGTCCCGTATGGCTCGCGGGGTCGTTCCAGATAACGCCGGACAGCGCCGCCTGAAGCGTATCCTTCATCGGGTCGTTCGACACCTCCATGGGGCCGCCCTTATCGTCAACGGCCAGCAGATACCTGAGCCAGCCCGCAATCGCCAGCGGAATACCTATCAACTGTTCTATGTCGCGCTTCCACTCTATATAACACTTGATAGTTTCGCCGAAACGGATACCCACCTTTTGCGACGCGTCCTCGTTTATCCGCCCGGGGTTGTCCGGCATAAACGGGTTGGGCAGCCGCTCCAGAACAACCTCGTCGATAAACGCCTTGGGCGACAGTATGCCCGGGTCCGTCACGATCGGCAGCCCCTCGGCATAGCCCACGCGGCGGACCAGCGCGGCGATGTCGGCGTCTTTCATCTCGTCGCAGATGAGCGTATAACCCAGCAGGCTGCCGTAAAAACCCATGGCGGTGTGCAGCGGGTTAAGGCAGGCGGTGACTTTCATGCGTTCGACCTTGTTTACGGTTTCGCGGTCAGTCATATACACGCCCGCTTTTTCCAGTGCGGGCCGCCCGTTCGGGAAATCGTCCTCTATGACCAGATACTGCGGGCGCTCTGCGTTGACAAAGGGCGCGATATGCACGCCTTTGCCGGTGATTACCGGCGTCATGTCCTCCATGCCTTTTTCGGCGAGCGCGTCCTCCACCGATTTGGCGGGACGGGGCGTTATTTTGTCAATCATGCTCCACGGGAAAGAGATTTTTTCCTCCAGCCAGCCGACAAATCCGCCGTCCGCGAAGCCGCCGGATTTCCATGCCTCCGCGATGCGCATGACGCTGCCTTTTAATATGTCACCGTTGCCGGAGCAGTTGTCCATGCTCACAACGGCCAGCGGATACCCGCCGGCCCTGTAACGGCAAAGCAGCAGCGCGGTCAGGACAGCCATAACGTGGCGCGCGTTTCGCGGCCCGTTCTCCATGTCGGATTTAACCATAGGCAGCGGGCCGCCGTCCGCGCCGTTGAGGGCGTACCCCTTTTCGGTGATGGTAAAGCTGACCATTTGCAGCTCAGGGCCGGCAAAAATCTCCTCAAGGCGTTTTTTATCCGACGCCTTCACCGCCTCCGCGACCGAGGCGGTAACCTCGCAGTCCAGCGTCGCGTCAGGATTCATGATGACGTTCAGCGCCAGATTGTCAAACGGGGCGTATATCCTGTCGATTATGTCGTAGTCGAACGTTTCGGCAGCGGTTATGCCCTTTTCGGCAAGCCCGCCGTTCAGAAGCCGCTGCTGTAAGCCCGCGATGAAGCCCCTGAAGATGTTCCCCGCGCCGAAGTGTACCCATGCGGGCGCGGTTTTGGTTTTGGCGACCATCGCGGCGATGTCGTACTTGGGCAGCGCTATCCCAATTTTTTCCCACGCTTCGCGCTCATTTAACGCTTTCAGGTTCAATTTCATATCAGTCGCCCGCTCCTTTTTCAATAGCTTCCCACAGCCCGTTCAGATACGCCGCGCCCAAGGCGCGGTCATACAGCCCGTAGCCCGGGCGGCTGACCTCGCCCCATATTGAGCGCCCGTGGTCGGGGCGCACATACGAATCGGGGCAGGTGTCATGCAGGGCCTTGACGATGGCGTACATATCCAAATCGCCGTCTTTGGACAGGTGGCTGGATTCGCGGAAACAGCGGGGACCCAGATGCTTTATGTTGCGGATGTGCAGGCATCCGACGCGCTCCATTTCACCTAAGCGGCGGATTATGGCGGGAATATTGTTATGCGGGTCCGAGCCGAGCGAGCCCGTGCAAATACAGGCGGTATTGCTCAGCGAATTGCGCAGCGCGATTATTTTTTCGTAATCGTCAAGGCTGTGCGCGACGCGCGGCAGCCCGAACACGGGCCACGCCGGATCGTCGGGATGGCAGGCCATAACGACGCCGCACTGCTCGCATACGGGTATTACAGCGTCCAAAAAATACTTAAAGTTATCACGCAGCGCGTCCGCCGTCATGCCCTCGTAGCGCTTGAGCGTTGTTTCCAGTTCGGCAAGGCGCTCCGGCTCCCAGCCGGGCAGGCTGAACCCGCCGGAGTCCGCGGCGGTCCTGCGCACGATCTCCATAGGGCCCATATCCCCGAGGTCTTTTTCGTCGAAGTACAGGCTGTTCGAGCCGTCCTCCGGTATCACGCGGGCAAGGTCGGTGCGCAGCCAGTCGAACACCGGCATGAAGTTGTAGACTATGACCTTTACGCCGTATTTCGCCAGATTGCGGATAGTTGTTATATAGTTTTCAATATAGATGTCGCGCGAAGGCAGGCCCATTTTTATGTCCTCGTGGACATTTACGCTCTCGATTACCTCGCACTCCAGACCGGCGGCGCGAACCTCGTCTATATAAGCCTTTATCTCGTCCTCGCTCCAGACCTCGCCGGCGGCCTTATAGTCGAGAAAGCCCATTATTCCGGTCATGCCGGGGATCTGCTTTATCTGGCTGAGCGAGACTGTGTCGCTCTTTGAGCCGAACCATCGTAATGTCATCTTCATTTTGCTTCAGCCTCCCTGATTTTTTCGTAAAAATCTCGCATGGCGTAAAACGCCGGTTTTTTATGGCGTTTATCGCCTGAAACCAGCCCTTTCAGATTATAGTAGTTCTGCAAGGGGTGCAGGCGGCGCGGGCAGCGGAAGTCGAACAGTATCCACGGGCTTGTGCCGCGCACATACGGTATGCCGCCGAGGGTGTCTATCTGTCTGCGGTAGACGTCCAGCTGGTTATCCTCGGTGTACAGCTCGTCGGCCGTGCCGCGGTGGCCCCCGCGCGCGTCCGCGCCGAACTCGCTGATGATAACGGGCTTGACGGGTCTGCTGTTCTCAAAGATGCGCGGCAGTTTCGAGAAATCCGGCTCATACCAGCCGTAATACTCGTTTATCCCGATAACGTCGAGATGCTCCGCCAGCCGGTCGGCAATGACCAGCTTTTGATGGTCCACAAGACATGCCGCCGATACAAGCCGCGTCGGGTCAAGCCGGCGCGCGGTTCCGGCCAGCGCGCTCATAAATTCAAGGCGGTCGTCGGTGTCGGCGTTCTCGTTGCCGACGGACCAGATAACGACGCTGGCGCGGTTGCGGTCACGGATGATAAGCTCGGAGAGCTGGTTTTCCGCGTCGGCGAAAACGGCCTTGTTACCGAAATCTATCGCCCAGTAGACGGGTATCTCCTCCCAGAGCATAATCCCGACCTCGTCCGCGATACGGGCCGCCGCCTCGCTGTGCGGATAGTGCGCAAGCCGCATGAAATTACAGTTCATCTCTTTGGCAAGCCTGTAGTTTTCGCGTATCTCGGCTTCGCTGACGGCCTTGCCGTTGACAACGCTGTCCTCGTGCGCGCAGACGCCGCGCAGATAGACGCTTTCGCCGTTCAGCAGTATCTCCGTGCCTGAAGCCTTGATCTCGCGGAACCCTATGCGGTCGGACAGGCTATCCTCGCCGAAGCTCAGCACGACGTCGTAGAGTTTCGGGTTGTCGGGGCTCCACAGCTCCGGCGCGGCGGCGATCTCCGCTTCACCGCGCCCGTTTGTTATCTCTATCCGCGTATCTATGCCCAGCTCGCCGATTTTTAGGTTTGCCGCGCCGCTCTCCGCGCCGTCTATGCCGACTGTCACGCAAATCTTGTTGAAATTGCCGTCGGGCTTCAGCGCGGCGGTGAAATCGCGGATAAAGGCCCCGGGCAGCCTTATTATATCGACGTCGCGGTACAGGCCGCCGTAGTTGAACCAGTCCGTGTTGTCGAGCGGTACGCCGGAGCGCCTGCGGGTGTTGTTGACGACGACGATGATACGGTTGACGGCTTTCAGCTGCTCCGTGACCTCGACGCAGAACGGAGTGGACGCGCCGATATGCGCGCCGAGGTATTCACCGTTCAGGAACACAAACGCCCTGTTCGCCGCGCCGCCGAACTTGATAAATACGCGTTTTTCGCCTCGGTTTTTATAGTCGAACACGCGGGTATAGACCATGCTGCCCTCGTACAGGAAATACCATTCGGACTGTGTGTTCCAGCAGGACGGCACGTTCATCGTGTCCCATGTGTCAAAACTGTAATCCAGCGGATAGCGCCGCCCGCCGCCGTCGAAATACTTTTCCTCGAACCATTTGCCGCGCAGGCAGGTGTCGTATTGATCGACGCCGTAATGCCACTGCCCGTTCAGCGATTCCTTGGGGCGCCCGCAATCCGCGATCAGGGAGTCGCTTTTGATCAGCTTGGCGAGGTATGGGGCGTCATAGTCGGCGTTATGTATGCTACCCTCGAAATTTCCTATTTTTTCCATGCGCGCTCCTCCTTATATATAACAATCAAAACCCGCGCGGCCGTATAACCGACCCGTCGATACGCGCCAAATCCGGCGAGCATGTCCGCGCCATCGCGCCGGACAGCTGCGCGGTCATGTCCCGTATCGTCTTTGCCGCGCTTTCGGCGCCGCCCTCCGACAGCGGGCCCATCAGGGCTCGGCCGACCGAAACGGCCGTCGCGCCGAGCGCCAGCGCCTTAAAAACATCCATCCCGCTCTCGACGCCGCAGTCCACAAAGACGGGTATCGCGCCGTTTACCGCCTTGACGATCTCCGGCAGAACCATCAGCGGCGGCGCCGCGTAATCCATGATCCCGTGATGATGCGACACCACAATGCCCTGAACGCCCGCCTGAACGCATTTTAAGGCGTCGCGCACGCTCAGCACCCCCTTTATGACGAACGGCAGCTTTGCGGCGTTAACAAATTGCCTGATCTCGTCAAGCGTTTTGCCGGTCATTTTAAGGCCCAGAACGGTGTCGTATTCGCCACGGCCGTTAAAGGCGTGGTCGATGTCCATACCGACGGCGATACAGCCGCAAGCCTCGGCGTGGGCGATTTTTCCAAAGATAACGCCGTTGTCGGCATATGGCTTGATTATCTTTATTGTCTTTGCGCCGGTCGCGGTTATGCGCTCCAGCTCGTCCTCATCGCCCATGCCGACCCACATTACGGCGTTAGCGGCTTTCGCCCCTTTCGCAAGCTCCGCCATGCCGCCGGGGTGGCATTTGTCCAGATGCGACAGCGCCGCCGTCATGACAGGCGTGGCGAACGTTTCGCCGTAGAGGTTCAGGGTGGTGTCGGGGACCGACGCGCCGATATGTCGCATTTCGACAAGCAGCGAGTCGAAGTATTCGCGCGTTATGTTGTTTGAGTCGCCGGGCCTTGCGGTGTCAGGCATAATAATCTCCTCCTGTCATTATATCACAAAATTGCCGTCTTTGAACACTTGCAGTTCCGCGCCGCCGGGCTTCACGCCCACGATCTCCATGTCCGGCGTGCCGAACATAAAATCGGAGTGCGAGTACGACACGTTCAGCCCCGCCGCCTTTTTCTGCTCGTCGCTCATCTCCGCGCCGCCTTCGACGGTCGTGGAATACGCCTCGCCCAGCGCCAGATGGCATGACGCGTTCTCGTCGAACAGCGTTTCGTAGAATAAAATCCCGAGCTTCGAGATCGGCGAGTCATACGGCACCAGCGCTATTTCGCCCAGATAGCGCGAGCCCTCGTCAGTTTCCAGCAGATTTTTAAGCAAGACCTCGTTCTTGCCCGCCCTGTATTCGACGACCTTGCCGTCCTTGAACGTCAGCTCGAAGTCCTCGATCAGGTCGCCCTGATACACCAGCGGCATCGACGCGACGACGCGCCCGTTTGTCCCCAGCCTGTGCGGAGCGGTAAAAATCTCCTCCGTCGGGATGTTGGCGGAGAACGGGCGCCCATCCGTCGTTTTCTCCGAGCCGCCCAGCCATACATGGTTTTCCGGCAGTCCGAGCGTCAGATCCGTGCCGAGGCTGTTTGTAAGCCTTAAACTTTTCAGCTGCATTTCACTCAGCAGCTTCGCGCGGCGCTCCAGCGTTTCGGTATGCGCGCGCCACTCGGCGGCGGGGTTTTCGCCGTCCGCGCGCGAACACTTGAGTATCGCGTCCAGCAGCTTTTCCATGCCCTCCGCCTCGTCCAGATCGGGGAACACCTTCTTGGCCCATGCCCTGCTCGGCATGGCGACCACGCACCACGCGAATTTTCCGGCCATCATCCTGTCATAATAGGGCTTCAGCGCTTTGCTCTGCGTGATATTCCACTTTTGCAGGCGCTCCGGCGAGACGCCCTTCATCGCCTCGGGGTTGCTTGAGGCGATATGCAAGCAGCAAGCGCCCTGCCCGTCGTAATGCTCGAACATAAGCCTTTGAAATTCGGGGAAGGATTCAAACAAATCCTCTGCGCCGTGCAGGTATCTGAGCCTGCCGCCCACCTCGTCAATCCAGCGCACATAGACCTCGCGCGCGCCCGCGGCATACGCCTGCTCCGTCACCAGCCGCACAAACTCGTAGTCCTCCACATAGCCCGTGAGAAACAGCGGCTGCCCTTTTTGCAGGTTCACGCCCTCGGCGATCATCAGCTTGGCGTACTTTTCCAGTCTGCTCATGGTTTAACACTCCTTTTATTTGCAAATAATACTCGCATGAAATATATTAATTTGTTCAAGACCGGCGGCGGCGTCTACGCGTTCCAATTCATGGCCGGCGGCCTTATCTACGCGCTGATGGAGGTGCTGTACCGCGGTTACACGCATATCAGCATGTTTATCGCCGGCGGCGTCTGCCTCTGTATCCTTATACGGCTCTCGCGGAGCGGTATGCCGTTTCTGCTGAAATGCCTTGCCGGAGGGCTTTCGATATGTGCCGTGGAGTTCGCCGCCGGATGTATAGTAAACCTGTGGCTCGGGCTGAATGTCTGGGACTACACGCGCTACGGCTATCACATACTCGGTCAGGTATGCCTGAGATACTTCGTGATATGGAGCGCGCTCAGCGCCGTCGTCATGTGGGGCTATCCGCTACTGTCCAAGACGCTGAAGCACGGCTTCTAGCGCCGCCGCCAGCGCGTCAGCCTCCGCTTTTGTGTTCCCCGCGCCGAAGCTCAGCCGTATCACGCTCTCGGGGTGTTTTACGCCCAGCGCCAGCGGCACGGGGCTTGTTTTCCCCTTTGAGCAGGCCGAGCCGGTTGAAACGCAGATGCCCATGTCGCTCAGCATCCTGACCGCGACCTGCCCGGGGCAGCCCGGCAGCTCCAGCATAAGGATATGCGGCGCGTCATGCCCGGGCACAATTTTTACTTCTGGTAATTTTTTCGACAAAATATCCAAGGTGTAATCAAGAAGCGGACGGGTATCCGTCCGTTTTTCGCGCGCGGCGGCGGCAAACGCCGCGATAAGCGGCAGCGGCTCGGTACCCGGGCGCGTCCCGTTCTCCTGACTGCCGCCGCGCCAGAACGGCACCACCCTTACGCCCTTGCGTACATACAGCGCTCCGGCGCCGCGTATGCCGCCTATTTTATGCGCCGAGAGCGTCATAAGGTCAACCCCGAGCGCTTTTACATCGCAGTTTATCTTCCCGAACGCCTGAACCGCGTCTGTATGCAGCGGCACGCCGCGTTTTTTCAGCTCACGCGCAAGCTCCGCGACGGGCTGAACCGTCCCGTTTTCGTTGCAGACATAGACGCACGACACTATTTTTGTGTCGGATCGCACGGCGGAGGGAAGTTTGTCAAAGGCGGCCGTTTCGTCCGTGTTGCCGCGCACCGACGCGTGTTCCAGCTCCGAGGACAGCCTGTGTCCGTTTACGTTCAGCGCCAGCGCGTTGGCCTCGGTGCCGCCGGATGTGAAGATTATCTCGTCGGGGGAAGCGTTTATACATTCCGCTATCGCCGCGCGGGACTGTTCCAGAAGCCCGGCGGCCCGCCGCCCCGCTTCATGCAGGGACGAGGGGTTGGCAAGCTCAAGCGCGGCGTTGAAAGCGTCTATTGCGGCTTTCGACGCCGGCGAGGTCGAGGCGTGGTCAAGATATATCATTGCTTTAACCCTATACGCAGTTCGTCAAGCTGTTTTGCATCGACGGCCGACGGCGACTCCATCATTACCTCCACGGCGTTCTGCGTCTTGGGGAACGCAACGACGTCGCGGATGTTGTCGGTGCCCGCCATCAGCATGACGATCCTGTCAAGCCCGAAGGCTATGCCGCCGTGGGGCGGCACGCCGTAGCCGAACGCCTTGATCATATGCCCGAAGCGGGCGTCTATCTCCTCCTGCGATATGCCCAAAAGCTCGAACATCCTCGTCTGTACCGCGCTGTCGTATATTCTTATTGAGCCGGAGCAAAGCTCATAGCCGTTCAGCACCATGTCATATGCCTTAGCGCGGCACTTGTCCAGCCCGCCCTTTTCAAACAGCGGTATATCCTCGTCCATGGGGCTGGTAAACGGGTGGTGCTGGGCGGCGTACCGCCCGCTATCCTCGTCGTAAGCGAACAGCGGGAACTCCGTTATCCACACAAACGAGAATACGCTTTGGTCTATCATATCAAGCCTTTTCGCGCACTCGACGCGAAGCGCTCCCAGAGCCGAGCGCGCCAGCGCGGGCTTTTGGTCCGCGATTACGAGCAGGAGATCGCCTTCGCTCCACTCGGCGGCGGCGGTGAGCGGCTTCATATCGGCGATAAACTTGGCGAACGACGACGTTTCGGCTTTGTGCCACGCCAGGCCTTTCACGCCCAAGCCCCTGACAAACTCCGTCAGCTTGTCTATCTCCTTGCGCGCGAATCTGTCGGGGACGACTATGCCGCCGACATACGCCGCGTCCTCGAACACCTTGAACCCGCAGCCGCGCGTTGCGGCGGTCAAGTCTTTCAGCTCCAGCCCGAACCGCAGGTCGGGCTTGTCCGAGCCGTAACGCCCTATTGCCTCACTGTACGGCATACGGCGCATGGGCAGAGGCACGTCAACATCCAGCACCTCTTTGAACACGCTTGCCATCATGCGCTCGTTTATATCCAAAACGTCGTCAATATCGACAAACGACATCTCCGCGTCGATCTGCGTAAACTCCGGCTGGCGGTCGGCGCGCAAGTCCTCGTCGCGCATACAGCGCGCGATCTGAAAGTAGCGGTCGAGCCCGCTCGCCATAAGCAGCTGCTTATACTGCTGGGGCGACTGCGGAAGCGCGTAGAATTTGCCCGGGTGAACGCGCGAAGGCACGAGATAGTCCCGAGCGCCCTCCGGCGTTGATTTTGTGAGTATGGGCGTTTCGATCTCCAAAAAGCCGTTTTCGCAGTGGAAACGGCGCGCTGCCTGCAGAAGCCTGTGGCGCAGCGTGAGGTTCCGCTGCAATCGCGGGCGGCGCAGGTCGAGATAGCGGTACTCCAGCCGCGTAAGCTCCGCGACGCGCGTGTCGTCCTCTATCTCAAACGGCGGCGTCTGCGCGCGGGAGAGTATGCGCATATCCACCGCCAGAATCTCGACAAGCCCAGTGGGTATATTTTTGTTGGGGTTCGAGCGCATTCTGACGGTTCCCCTCACACACAAAACGCTCTCGGCGCGCACCCCGAAAGCCGCGTCGAAAATCTCTTGGGACACCGTGTCGTCAAAAACGCACTGCACAATGCCCGTCCTGTCCCGTAAGTCTATGAATATAAGGCCGCCCAGATCGCGCTGGCGCTGTACCCAGCCGCAGACCGTCACCTCCGCGCCGGCCGACTCCGGCAAAACCTCGCCGCAATAATGCGTTCTCTTATTGTACATACTCAGCTCTCCCTTATGATTTGTCGTATCTTTCGCAATATTTCATCTGAATCAAGCGCGCATTCGGACTTTTCGCCGCTTATCATATCCTTTATGATAATTTGCCCTGTTTTTACCTCGTCACCGCCGATAACGGCGAGGAACCGCGCGCCCAGCTTATCCGCGTGTTTAAGCTGCGCCTTCAGCGAGCGTCCCGTTATATCGCGCTCCGCCGGAACCGTCAGGCGCAGGGCCATGGTCAGCGCGCGCGCCGTGACGGCGGCGGGGCTTTCCGGCGTATCCGCGACGGCGACATAGATACATTCCGATTGTTCGCTGTGTGTAAGGCCCATCTCATTTTGGACGGCAAGCACGCGCTCGATGCCGCTTCCGAAGCCGCAGCCCGGCACGGGGCTGCCGCCCAGCTGCTCCGCCAGCGCGTCGTAACGTCCGCCGCCCAAAACCGTCAGCCCGTTATAAATAAACTCGAACACCGCGCCGTTATAGTAATCCAGCCCGCGCACAAGCCTGTCGTCCTGAGCATAGCTTATGCCCAATCCGTCCAGCCCGCGCAGTATCTCTTTATAGTGCGCGGCGCAGTCACCGCACAGTATCTCCGCCACAACGGGAGCGTTTTCTACCGTCACGCGGCAGTGTTCATCCTTGCAGTCCAGCACGCGCAGCGGATTCCGCTCGGCGCGCTCCTCGCACAGCTTGCATAAATGTCTGCCGCTCAGATACTCCAGCAGCCGTTCGCGGTAGACCGCGCGGCAGCCGGCGCAGCCGATTGAGTTTATGTGCAGCTTGACCTCACCCGCCGCCGGAAGGACCCGTGACAGATACGCGCGCGCCAGCGAGATTATCTCGAGGTCGCCGTCCGGCCCCGCCGCGCCGAAGCACTCCGCGCCGAACTGGTGGTGTTCGCGCAGCCGCCCCGACTGGGGCTTTTCGTATCTGAACATCGGGGCGATATAGAAGAGCTTCAGCGGCATCGCGCCCGCGAACAGCCCGTTTTCTATGCAGGCGCGCACGGCCGACGCCGTACCCTCCGGCCGCAGCGTGATCGAGCGCCCGCCCTTGTCCTCGAACGTGTACATCTCTTTGGTCACGATGTCGGTGGCGTCGCCCACCCCACGGCTGAACAGCTCTGTATGCTCGAACGTGGGCATACGTATCTCACCGAACCCGTGGTTGAGCGCGGTATGCGCGGCGGCGCGCTCCAGCATACGCCAGCGCGCGGCATCGGCCGGCAAAATATCCGCCGTCCCCCTCGGCCTGCTGATTTTAGAATTTGGCATAAAATCCCCCATTGCTAATTGTTAATTGTTAACTGTTAATTGTTAATTGCCTATACTCCTCCGCCTTGTCAACCCGTCCTACCGCCGAGAACGACAGCGTTTCGGGGACCAGCAGACTTTGGGCAAGCGCGCGGACGCTCTCCCGCGTCACCGCGTCATAGCGCTCGATAATCTCGTCCTGCGAGAGCGTATAGCCCAGCAAAAGCTCGCTCTGCCCCATATGGTTCATGCGCGACTGCGTGGATTCCATTGACATGACCGTAGAGGATTTCACATGCTCGCGCGCGCGGTCCACCTCGTCCGGTGCCGGCCCGTGCTCCGCGAAATCCGATATAATATCGCGCACCATAGAGAGCGCTTTGTCCTCGTTCTCACGACCCAGCGCCATATATACGCCCGTCAGCCCTATATCGCTGTGCGCCGCCGTAAACGTGCTTATCTCGTAGCACAGTCCCGCGTCCTCGCGCACCGCCCTGAACAGCCGCGACGACATGCCGTCGCCCAGAACCCCCGACATTATCTGCAAATTATGGCGGTCCGCGTGTCCGGCCGGCAGCCCTTTATACGCTATGCACCAGTGATTCTGCTCGATGGGCTTTTTTTTCGTCACCCGCGACGGCTTATACGCCGTTTTGCCCGCGGGTTTCCGCCCCGGCTTAGGCGGCGTTCCGAGTTGTTCGGCGATATATTCTGTATGCGCGTCTGTAAAGCATCCCGCCAGCGAGAACACAGTATCCTCCGGGCGGTACTCGCCGTCGCGGTACGCCCGCAGCTCCGCCGCGGAAATACCGGCAAGGCTCTTGGGCGTTCCCAGTATCGGGCGCGCCAGCGGCGAGCCTTTGAAAACGGCCTTGAACAGCCGCTCGGACACCAGATCGTCGGGCGTGTCCTCGTACATGCATATCTCCTCAAGTATGACGCCCCGCTCAGTCCGCCAGTCGCTTTCGTCCAGCTTCGCGCTGAAAAAAATATCAAAAATAAGATCCAGCGCGCCGGTCAGATGCGTGTCCAGCGCGCGCCCGTAATAACAGGTGAACTCCTTTGTGGTAAAGGCGTTAAGGCGCCCTCCTATCGAATCCATATGCCGCGCTATGTCCTGTGAGCTGCGCGTCAGCGTGCCCTTGAACGCCATATGCTCAAGAGCGTGCGACGCGCCGGCCAGCGCGGGTTTTTCATGGCGCGAGCCGGTGCCGGTCCATATGCCGAAAGCGGCTGAACGCACATGCGGCAGCCGTTCAAATACTATGCGGGATCCGTTATCAAGCGTAATTTTTTCCATCATGGCGGCTAGTATATCATATAACGCCGTATTTTGCAATTACCCTTTGCGCATATTTCTCAAGAATACCTTTTGCACATCCTTGGAGTAAGTGCGGCTTACCGGTACTTTTCTGCCGTTGAGTGTTATGGCGTCCGTCCGCGTGAGCTCCTTCACCTTGCGCACATTGACGGCATAGGCGACATGGCAGCGGACAAACTGCTCCTTAGGCAGCTGCCCCAAAAGCTCCGAAAGCTTACCGGAACATTCCAGCGTTCTGTTTTCCAATGTGACCGTCACGCGCTTGCCGGAGGTTTCAAGACAGACGATGTCCGCCGCGGGTATGCGCAGCGTCTGCGTTCCTGCCTTGACGGCGAGCGAATCGCTTTGAAACCGGCGGGCGTAATCCGACGCGATTAGCCGCTCCAGCACGCCGCAGTCCAGCGGTTTCATCAGATAATGGAGCGCGTTTACGTCATAGCCCTGCCAGACATGCCCGGGGTTTGACGTTATGAAGATGATGGCGGCGTCATCGCCGCTGCCGCGTATTTTACGCGCCAGCTCCATTCCCGTCGTCTCATCCATCATAATATCCAGCAGCATGAGGTCGTACCGTTCCCCTTTGGAAAAGGCAGCCCAAAAATCCGCGCTGGATTCAAACACGGATATGTGGTATTCTATATTCAGCCTTGTGAAAATATCGCGGCATATCTGTTCATGTTCGGCGCTGAAAATCGCTTCGTCCTCGCATATTGCGGCTCTGTACATGATCGTATTCCTCCGATCATAGTTTATATCGAAAGAAAACAAGAAATCATTAGTTCCAAATTAAGGCGAATTATATATTATTTGTTTGAATCGGACGGTGAAAACATGGGAAAACACAAAATCCCGATATGGTATCTCCTGCTGGCGGCGATCGCTCTGGGCTGCCTTATTTACGGCGGCATGATCTCCCACCACATCAGCCTGTCCGGCGGCGCGCCGATCGACACGGAGCGCTTCCCTAATCCCCGCATATGGGAGAATGTCCCGCCGGTTTTGCCTTACACCCTCGAATGGGGCGTGTTTGACGTCGTCGGTGGGTTTATCTGCATGTTTTTGGGGCTAATCTGCTTTGTTCTGGCGGTGATACGCACTCTTAATAAACTGGGCAGCAAGCAGGTTTTTCTGATCGGGCTTTTCTCCGCGCTGTTTGCCGCGAATACGCTGTCCATGCTGCCCAACGCCGTGCTGTATTTCAATCCGGCACTGCTGTTTTATGTCAATAAAATCTCCTTTTACGGATTCCCCGTCGCGCTGTTCCTGCATTATTACAACTATCTGCGCCCCTCCGCGCAAAGATGGCTGCTCCCGCCGGTACTTATACTCGCCGCTTACGGCGCCGCCGCGTGGCTGATGTTCTTCGCGTTCGGCCTGCCGTTTGACATGCCGGACAGCCTGTACAGCTACATCGCGGGGTTCTTCGCCTTTCTGTTCCTGCCCGCCGGCTCCCTTTGGGCGGAGTCTAAGGGCGCGGCGTGGTACATACGCATACTCACCGCCTTTTGGGCTGTCTTTTGGGTCTATATCATTGTTAAAACGCTGGCCGGAAGCCAGTTCTTCTTCCATGACGAGTTCAAAAACGCCATAACAATCAGCGGGGTTTATATGATATGCCATATCCTGTTTATCAGCACGCGGCAGCTGGTCGGACATCAGTCCGAGATACAGCTGCTGGAGATGAAAAACGAGTTTTTGTTGGAAAACTATAAAACCCTCGAAAGCCACATCGCGCAGATCGCACACATGAAGCATGAGCTGCGCCACCATCTGCTGGCCGTCGGTATGCTGCTTGAAAAGAGGCAGTACGGGCAGCTGTCGGAGTATCTGGCGGGGCTTAATGAGGATGTCGCGGAGATCGGGGAAACCGTTGACTGCGACAACCATGTCATACAGGCCGTGCTTACCCACGCCGCCCAGCGCGCGCGGCAGATGGGCTTTGAAATCGAGTTTGATATTTCGCCGCTGCCGCCGCTTTCCGTCCCCGACGCCGACATCGTCAGCCTGTTTATGAACCTGCTCGGCAACGCGCTGGAAAGCTGCGCGAACATCACGAAAGACCGCTGGATCAAAGTCCAGCTGAACCTCAACAGACCGTATCTTTACCTGTCGGTACTAAACGCGCGGCGGGGAGACGTCACCATGGACAGCGGGCGCTATGTCAGCACCAAGCATGACCGTATGCTGCACGGGCACGGCATAGAGATCGTCCGCAAAATCGCCGAACGGCACGGCGGGTTCGCCTCGTTTGAGCATACCGCCGATTCGTTCAGCGTGGAAGTCGCGCTGAAGGTGGCGCAGTTTTAACTTTATCCAAATAAATCGGAATGGGTGCCGGTCGCGGTCAAAACCAAAATAAGCCGGTCTTCTAGCTTTTTATATATCAGCAGCCAGTCGCCCTCGCCGCCGACATGACATTCCCGATAGTCCCTGTAAGAACCTCTGAGCGGGTGATCGCGGTAGCTTGACGGCAAAAGGCCGCCTTTAGCCAACAGTGTTATGGTGTGTTCCAGTTTATCCATATCGCAGCCGCGCTTGGCGGCCAAGCGGACGCTGCGGCGAAAGGCTTTTGCGGACCGGTCTACCTCATACATCATCCCCGCCCTCCTCGGAGAGGATTTCCATTATCATATCGCGCGCGTTGGTAAGCGGCTCGGCTTTGCGCGTCCCGTCGGCGTATTCTTTTGCTATTTGCTCGGTTTCCTCCATTGCCCGCAACAGCTCGGCGGTGGGCTTCGGCTCCCGCAAATCAAACGGAAAGCCGTACTCCAATATCGACTTGTGCAGAAACACATTGATAGCGTCGCTCAAGGTAAGACCATACACCGCAAACGTATTTTCAGCCTTTGCCTTTATGTCGGGGTCAAGGCGGATGTTATAGTTGGATGTTTTCATTTCATCAACTCCTTACAATTATATATTATCACAATGTATACGCAATGTCAATGACGCGAATTTTATTACCAACTACGTCCGATTTTTGACCAAGTACGCCAAAGGGCTTACATTCGGCTCCTTTTGTTTCGTATAATAAACATACGATGCGGAGGGAGCCGCTTTGTATACAAATTTATACATGGAGGTAATCATTATGAAACGGAAAGTATTTTCACTGGTCCTCGCGGGCGTTATGGCGCTGTCGCTGGTGACGGTGTTAACGCCGCCTGCACTGGCGTCCGGCAACTCCACAAGCGCCGACGTAAGAATCCATCCGGTTAATGTGGGCGACACAACCATAACGGTCAGCATAGTCAAAGGCGCCGGCACATTCAACTCAAGGAGCTTCACAGACACCGGCCTCAACTACACATCTATAGGTATAATATACCCCGCCCACAACGGCACGGTTAATCCCTGCCGGAACATCGTGGTAAGCGGAGACGGAAAATCAGTCACATTCGGGTTTGTTATCGCCAACCCAAACGGTCCCGGCGACCTCTCTGCGGTACAGCAGCCGTTTGTCCCCGCACAAGTAATCAGACTCAGCTTCAACCTTGGTTTTTTAATAAACTTTGATACCACTATGGTAGAAAACACTCAGGGCCGTATTCACGCTTCGGTCACTGTGACCGAAGGCGCTGTTGTGAAAGAACCGGCGGCGCCTAAAATCGCGGCGTATTACGACCCCAACGCGCCCACCAAATGGTTTTTGATGGAGAAAATCAAATCAGATAAGCCGAACATACTTTCAGGCGGCTATGAGTACGCCAACAGCGCGACAAGCACCGAATGGGAACCGGTGCCTTTGGAAGGCTTCGACATGAAGGCCAGCACCGAGCCAAAAACCACCATATTTGTGCGCACGGCGGAGTTCGGCAAAATACCGGCCAGCAAAGCGGCAAAGGTCACGCCCGCCAACCTCGGCAAACCGACAAAATATAAAATCAACTATAAAAATGAAACTATAAAATTGAAAGCTGCCGACCGTTACTCCACAAACGGCGGAACAAGCTGGAACGGTCCCAAGCTCAACGAAAAAGGCAAGCCACTCCCGCTTGAGGTCAAGGAAATTATAGACGCCGGCGCCGAAATCCTCATCCGCAGAGAGCCTACCGGCAAAAAACCGGCCACCGAGCAGCAGGAGCTGGAGCCGTTGCCGCGCGGCAAGCTCTACGACTTCGTACTTGATGTAACCAACGGAAAGATAACCTCCAATTTTAAGCCGTATGAGGTATGGAACGAAAACAAAGAAAAGCCTGAAAAGAGTAAGTGGGGCAAAATCCCCAAAATAACGACCGAGGGCGAGCATACGTTTGAAATTCGCCTGAAAGCCGTTGCAAAAGGCGCGAACGCGGCGGCGGCCAGCGCCAATGGCACACTGCGGGTTAGATACGGCGAATACGAGGACAGCAAAGGCAATACCAAAACGGGCATCACAAGAGCGAACATCCTCGGCGATGGGAAAGCCCCTGACGTCCTTCGGCAAGGGCCGGTCAGAATCACCAAGCAGCCTGAAAGCACCTATGTTGCGCAAGGACAATCAACAGAACTGTCCGTGACCGCCGAAACCGACTTGACCGGCGGGACGATACAATACGAATGGTGGTATCAGGGTACTAGCGGGTTTCCTAGAATAGTTGGTGGAAACCAGCCAACATTGACGATACCCACAGATTTGTCGGTAGGTCTGGGCGCACACCGCTACTATGTCGTAGTCTGGTACAGCACCAAAGCGGGGGAACCGACCGACAGCGAATCAGCCTATATAGACGTTCTGCCGCCCGGAATGGATGTGCCGACGGAATCGCCGAGCTTCAAGTTTAACGCCAACTTCTCAAACAGCACGGCAGTAGGCGGCATGAGCGTACACACCCTTTACGGGGTGAACCACAATCAGGAGTATGTCGGAGCGAACTTAAATATTACCCTCAACTGGGGGCGCGGCCCTGCTGCCGCCACCGAAATCACCGAGATTAAGTTCGGTGACAGGACGCTGGAGCCAACGGACTACATTGTCGACGGCACAAAGCTTACCATCCTGTACGCGGAGGGCAACTGGTTTGACAGTCTGGGCTTGGATTGGTACGCGAACATGGATTGGCGCAGGAACTATACTGTTGAGATAACCTTTAATGATGATTATGCGGGTCTTATTCATGAGGGAAAAACTTTAGTTCCGGCCAGCGCGCCTAAAACCGGAACGCTCACCATAAGGGATAACGCCATACTCCCGAGCTTCCCGGATTCTCCGAGCGAGATACTATTCAGCAAGAGCAATGATTATACCGGGGATTATTACTTGATCAACCAAATAATCGAGTTCACAGGGCTTAACAACAGAGGCTACGGCAGAAAAGCGGTCACGCTTCCAAGCGCATACTCCGCCGCTTATATCGTAAATGCCGACGGAACGAACCCCAGACTGCTGACATATAACTCGGATTACAACAGAGGAAC
>Ga0099364_10001358_pt1 | contig 40534 bp, 40 predicted proteins | sample TergutTh196P3_FD_73070 | JGI IMG/M metagenome (GOLD analysis project Ga0099364, IMG submission 73070) | Microcerotermes parvus P3 segment gut microbial communities from Pointe-Noire, Republic of the Congo - Th196 P3 | ecosystem: Host-associated > Arthropoda: Insects > Digestive system > Gut ...
TTTACTCTCTGTTGGTCCAGTTTAAAAGAGTAAAGAGATGAAGAATGATTTTTCAGAACCTGTTGTAAAGAATTTTGGAATGGATGTGTCCAAGAAGTGGCACATCTATTATAGGGTGTTTAATCCTATGACCGGGTTGACGGAGACAATTCGTGATTACGCCGGTCTCCATTGTATTAAGGAACCTGAGCGACGTAATGAAGTTGCAATGGAGAAATGCAAAGATGTTTTCGAGCGTTTGCGGTCCGGATGAGGATGTTGATTCTAAGCTTATCCGCACATCTTCGACTTGCTTTTCCGTCAAATTACACTGTGTACTTGTTGATGTAACCGTGTCCATCCCTGTACATTTCATTGTTACGGTGAACTTCCAGCAATATGTAGTAACTCCATTACCACCGCCATTACCACCGCCATTACCGCCATCATCATTGCTTTTATTGCAGGACGCAAACATAAAGGCAATCGCCATTAACATTAATAAACCTAACTTTTTCATTGTAAAGGGAAAAATAAAATTTTTTTATTTTTTTTGTTCGTATTAATATTAATACTACCTTTGCAGCGAAATTATTAGAGGCTCTAATGACATGAAATATTCGGAAGTAGAAAGGAAATTGAAAAATGAAGGGTGTTATTACGCCGGCGAGATGAGCGGACATCCGATGTGGTACAGCCCTGTTACGGGTAAATATTTCAAAATGAGTCATCATAAAAGTCAGGAAGTAAAAAGGGGAACAATAAAATCAATTAGCGAAGATTCGGGAATTAAACTTTAACGTCATTAAAGAAAGGATTAAAGATGAACACAGTAAAAGCATTTGTAGAAAAAGGAAACGATGGTACATACAGCGTATATGTTGATTTGGAAGAAAAGAGGTTAAATTATGGAATACACGGGAATGGAGACAGTGTAAAAGAAGCCATAGAAGACTTTCATTCGGCATATCGGGCGATGAAAGAATTTCATAAAGAGTTGGGCAAGAAATTTGTTGAAGCCGAGTTCAACATAGTTTATGACGTTGCTTCATTTCTCAATTATTATGCCGGCAAATTTTCATTAGCCGGCTTGGGAAGAATAACAGGAATCAATCAACGGCAATTAAGTCATTACGTCAACGGCTATACACGTCCTACGAAAAAAACGGTTGAAAAGATAGACGACGCGCTTCATCAACTTGCCGGAGAGTTGATTCAGGTGCGTTTGGCTGTTTAGAAGCATCCTCACCGAAACTTATAACTTACCGTAACGCTACATTTTCTTCTTGGTGGCTGTTGTTTTGCAAGTAACCCCACTGGAAGATGTTGATTCCCATTCCAACCCTTTTCTTATCTTTTCCGCCTCTTTCTCGGTTAAATCACATTGCACGGTGGTTGTTGGGGATGATTTTCCCGTACAATCGGTTGTACCATGACGCCTTACTGGTTATTCCGGTAACTTTCATGATGCTTTGTTTTACTTTTAAAAGGTCGTTCTTTTTAACCTGTCCGATTCCTTTTTGAAAAGAATTTTTGTTGCGTCTGCTTGCCATTTATTTATGTCTAATTTTTTTGTACTTTTGTCTATTAAAATTTGGCTGCAAAGACACAACAAAAAATGACTAACATATTATAAATCAATTAAATAATTTTGCATATGAAAGAAAAAATTTTGAAGAATGTAAGGATGTTTCGGGAACAGGCTAATTTAAGCCAAGAACAGTTAGCGGATGAAATGAAAATCACGCAATCAAAATATGCGAGATTTGAGTGCGGTAAGTCAAAAACTGACTTAGAAGTGCTATTGTCATTTTGTAAAACGCTTAATAAATCATTATTGGAAGTAATTACGTATCCGGAGATTTATGTTAACGTCTCGGATGTTTATAATTACAAGGAGGAAGATAGGGTTTCCGTGGCAATAGAATTGAAAAAGGATAAACGGGAAGAGGTTTTGAAATTAATTTTTGGAGATAATAATCTTGAGGTTTTTAAAAATGAATAAAGGTGTAATATTTACTAAGGAAGAAAGAAGATTTATTGTTCCTTTATTGGAACAACGAGTAAAGTTTTTTAAGTGCGACGAAAAGAATCCTGGCTCTGTACATGATGATGAAATTATTTCCGAGTATGAAATTCTTTTAAAGAAAGTAAATACTTGTCGTAAATGTGTATATGAAAACACGGAGTATTCGAAAATTTATGATTGTATTCTTGACTTTCTGTATTTAAAAGATTTGGAATTGAGGGGTTATCGTTGTTTTGCTGATCAGATTATCGAAAAATATGAATGGAAAAATATTTGGCAAGGGTTGTAGGCAATAAATGCAGTCGCAAAAAGTAGTAAATAATAGTATATGGACCGGAATAGTGGTAAAAAGTGGCAAAAAATAAATGCTGTGCGTCAATGTGTTGCGGGGGCGGTGAGTTTCCTCTCACCCCGACAGCTAACATTAATCATTTAAACAGTGCTATTGACAGTTTTTCACTCTCTTTTCTTACGCCGCCGGGGGTATCGTTGAAATATATGCGGCAGAAGTCGTTGAAGTGGGCGGGCGAGGAGAAGCCGAAGTCGAAAGCAATTTCCGAAAATGTCCTTTTGGTGCAATTGATCTCGTAGTAGATTTTTTTGGCTCTTTGTTGTTGCATCCATTGGTGGGGCGAATTTTTAAAAATCTTGTGAAACCGCTTTTCCAGCCCAGACATGCTATAATCGAGTACGGACGCCAATTCTTTAATCGTTTTCACCTTGTCCATATTTTGGTAAACGCTGTTTATGAAGATAAAATCATCGTTGTAAACAGGTTTAAAGAAGTGGAAAACGGCAATTTTGTCATAATAAACCCGTATCAGGTAGAGAAATTCTCGTATTTTCAACCCGTAAAAGTAGGAACATTTTATTCCGTCTTTCACGTAGTCTGCCAGCACATTACAGAAGTTTTTCAGGTGGCGATTATATTTTAACACGCTCACGCTGTCGTCCTTTTCCCGACTCTTCTCATATCTGTTCAACAACAATTTCAGCGGAAAGGATTCGCAGGCGGTGAGCGTTTCGAAATCTAATTTCATCACCAAGAGGGTTGTCTTCCTCAGGGCGGTGAAGGTAGCGGCGTTTTGGATGGGTATTAAGATGGACTCGCCGCTCTTCATCTTTTTATCCGATAGTGCACCACAAAAAACAGTTACGGAACCACTGTGAGTAAAAACTATCTGATTAGTATTGGACAGGACTTCAAAAATTTTCCCTTCCGACAGCGCAACAAATTCTATTGGTGGCTCTTTTTCATTGTATTGAAAGCAAGTAATTTGCTCATTTGCATGACATGGGTTCATAGATTTTTCAGTATTAATTTAGTATATTTTGCTACTTGTAATTTATGCATTTTACTTTCTTATTAGTGTTACCTTTAATATGGTGCAAAGGAAATGATTAAAATTGAACTACGCTTTACGAAAATCCACTATAATATTCCCATTTTTAACATTGAAAAAAAAATCTTTTTCTACTTGATATTTTTCGTACTTTTGCGCCTTAAATAAATTTCATATTCGATGAAGAGAATAGACCCGCGAAAGAACTATGAAGATACCTGTAAGAGAATAGGTTACGTCAGTCGGAAAGAAGCAAAACAGGCTGATTACGACAGGATAGGTTTCATGTCAGGACTCGAAGTCCACCAACAATTATTGACCAAGAAGAAACTTTTCTGTCGCTGTCCGGCAGGATTTTTTCAAAAACCGGATGAGTACGATGCCGAATTAATACGGCACATGCGCCCCACGCTTTCCGAATTGGGCGAGTACGACGGCACGGCATTGATGGAGTTTAAAACGAAAAAAAACATCATCTACCGCATCGCCAACAAAACCGCGTGTACCTACGATGTGGACGACACGCCGCCCTTCCCAATCAACCGCGAAGCGCTGGAGATAGCATTGGAAATATCGCTGCTCTCCAAGTTAAACATCGTCGGTGAGGTGCATATCACCAGAAAACAGTATTTGGACGGCTCCATCCCCACCGGATTTCAACGCACCGCCATCCTCGGCGTGGAGGGCGAAATTCCGTTACGCCACAAGAAAATCCGGCTGATACAGTTGAGCATTGAGGAAGACTCCTGCCGCGAAGTCTCCGACATCGGGCATACGCGGATTTACCGCACCGACCGCCTCGGGATGCCGCTCATCGAAACGGTAACCTATCCCGACATGGTCAATCCCGACGAGGTGAAAGAGTGCTGCGACTACATTCGTTTCCTGAACCGAAGCACCGGAAAAGTCCGCACCGGCATAGGCGCCGGCAGAGAAGACGTCAACGTAAGTTGCAGAGGCGGACACCGCGTCGAGATAAAAGGCGTCTCACGCACCAAATGGATTCCGGAACTCACTCACGTAGAGGCGTTTAGACAATGGGCGCTGCTGAGCATACGTGAAGAGTTGCGAAACAGAATACAAAAAGAAGATTGGAAGATGGGCGTTTTGGAGTTGGATCCAAAGCAGTTTCAGTTTGATTATCAGCCCATTCGGGAAGCGATGGCACGCAATGAAAAACTGTATGCGGTCAATCTCCCCTGTTTCGGCGGTTTGCTTTCGCATTTCACGCAACCCACGAAACCTTTTTACGACGAATTTACCAACCGTCTGAAAGTCATCGCCTGCATCGAAAAACCCAACATGGCTACATCGGAAGATATTGACGAAATCGTCGGAGACGACATCTTCAATAAAATACAAAAACTGTTCAACGCCAAAGAGAACGACGCCCAGATTATCTTCTGGTCGCCCGCAGCCGACGTGAAAACCGCTTTGGAAACCATCGAGGAGCGTTGTCAGATGACTTTCGATGGCGTTCCGAACGAAACCAGAAAATCTTTTGAAGACGGAACGACCATCTTCGAACGAGTGTTGCCGGGCGCCGACCGCATGTATCCCGACACCGACTCGGCTCCCATCCCGTTGGAAACCGCCTACATTGATACTTTACGCCACAGAGTGCCGGACGAAGTCCACGACCGCTATAACCAGTTGGTAGCGTGGGGTGTACCGACAACGGTCTTCCATTTTCTCTTTACCCACAACTACTATCCGGTCATCAAAAAGATAGCGGACGAACTCGGACTGAATCCGAAATACACAGCGCTCTTCTTCGGGCAAACCCTCAAAAAGATGCAAGGAAAATATAAACAACGTCATTTTGACCCTCAAAGGATATTCGAGATGTTCGCGTTCCTGAAACAGGAAAATATAGAGACGGCTATCGCCCCGAAGATGTTGGAAGAGATGTTCAAAAATCCGCAACAAGATTTTAAAGATATACTTAAAGCATTGAATTACAGGAAGTTTAGAAAAGAAGAGATTTTGAATCAACAGAAATCCATCCAGAAAGAATTTGTCCCGAAACGGAAAAACACCTCCGCTCAGGACAAGGTTAATCACGTCATGGGCGCGCTGCGATCGTGGAGCGTGGGGAATATAGCCCTTTCCGAACTTGCGAAAATAGAATAATCATAAATAAATGAACAATGAACAGAATAAAAATAAAGATTGTATCTTTGCCTTTGGAATTAAAAATGTTACAATGATGAAAAATATTGGAAAAGTGATTAACGTAGATACCGATATTTTGGGCGGTACGCCTGTTTTTTGTGGGACACGGGTACCTGTAAAAAATCTTTTTGACTATTTGGAGACAGGCGAGACTGTGAATGATTTTTTACAGGATTTTGACAGTGTTCAATCTTATCAAGCAATTCGTGTATTAGAAATGTCGAAAAAACTAATTGAAACTTCATCCTCCATCCTCGTATGAAAATATTGCTTGACGAATGTGTGAATAATGGAAGAATTGATACTTTTTGTTCCATCGTTTTTTAAACAGATACATCATTTTGAAAAGAATAAAGCATATATAATAGAAAATAACAATAAATAAAAATAAAATGAACGTTTTCAAAAAAACAATTTTACTCTTTCTTTGCTCTTTGGTAGCAACGCCATGGCTCATGGCTCAAGAAAAGAAACCGATAAAACATTTTTACGCGGTAGAGGCTAATTTGGGGATAAGTATGAGGAAGGAGGCATCTTGGGAAGGTCAACCTGATTATTCTTTCAGTGATGATGCAAAATTATCCTATAAAGCATTAGTATATGGATGTAATTTTATGGGAGGTGTTGAATTAAAACATTATTTTAAGGTGGGATTAGGGATAGGTTATTCATATTATAAACAGGAAGATAATCGGTTTTTTTACCGTATTTATGATCAATATGTTTATTATTTAACTCCTGAATCTGTGACTACACACAGAATTCCCTTATATTTATACCTTCGAAGTGATTTTTTAGACCAAAAAAAATCTCCATTTATAGATTTTAAAATAGGAAATAATTTCCTTATTACAAAAGAAATAATAAATTTTTCAAATTGGGTGATAAAAGGGGACAATTATGGGAAGGTCAAGTTGAAAAACGGATTATTTGTGGCTGCAAACGTAGGTGTTGCTTTTAAAGGAGATAATAGAAATGCAATAAATATATCTGTCGGGTATCAATCCGTTTCAAAAAATTACGACTTCTGGAATTATGCCCATGGAATTGATAGTGACAAAGAATACATCAAAACCGGCTACACCGTCATTGACCACCAATTTTTATTTAATTTAGGAATATCATTTTAACATATTGAATAACAACATAATATAACACAAATATATGGCAGAAGACTTTTTTCAAGGCTACAAAGGCGAAGCATTAGAGTTGCTTCAAAAGTATAACGTGCGCGTATGGGGCGCCGCCGAGGTGGAGACCACGCGCGGGAATTTTACGGGAACCATCCTCCCACGTGCCGAAAACGACGATAAAAAACATATCGTGATGAAAATATCCACCGGGTATAACATCGGCATTGACACCAACACCATCACCGGCATGAAGGAGACCGGCTACAAGAAAGCCAACTACAAAATTCCCGAAAAGGAATTTCCTTATACCGAAGGGTTGCCCCACGTCAAACTTTTGGGAACGGGCGGCACCATCGCCTCGCGCTTGGACTACCGGACGGGAGCAGTGATTCCGGCATTCTCACCCGGCGAACTCTACGGCGCCGTACCCGAATTAGCCGAAATCTGCAACTTGGATACGGAGAAGATTTTCGCCGTGTTTTCCGAAAACATGGGACCGAAACAATACATCGCCTTAGCCAATAAAATAGGGGAGGAGATAGCAAAAGGAATTGACGGCATCGTGATAGGACACGGGACGGACACCCTGCACCATACCAGCGCAGCGCTCACGTTCATGTGCCAGAACCTGCCGGTGCCGGTGGTATTGGTCGGGTCGCAACGCTCGTCCGACCGTCCGAGTTCCGACGCCGCCCTCAACCTGATGCACGCCATGACCACCGCCGGACACGGCAACATAGCAGAGGTGATGGTGTGTATGTTCGGACCTACCTCCGACGAATACGGACTGCTCCACCGGGGAACGCGCGTCAGAAAGATGCACTCGTCCTACCGTTCCACCTTCCGTACTATCGGCGACATGCCGGTGGCGCGGGTTACCCGACAGGGCGTCGTCCCCATCAAAGACAATTTCAAACCGAGACGCAACGACCGCAACGTCAACATCATACCAACCTTCGACGACCGCGTTACCATGCTCTACTATTACCCTGGCATGAAACCCGACATGCTCGACGCCATCACCGACAACGGCTACAAAGGCGTCATCTGGGTAGGCACGGGCTTGGGACACGTCAACAAAGAGATGTACCCCGCTATCGAACGCGCTCATGCGGCAGGCGTTCATCAATACATGACCGTGCAGACTATCTGGGGCTACGTCCACATGTTCGTCTATGACACCGGACGCGACATGATGGCGAAAGGCATCATCCCCGCCGCCAACATGCTCCCCGAAGTGGCTTGGATAAAACTCGGATGGGCGTTAGGACAAACCCACGACAGAGAAGAAGTCAAAAGACTGATGCTCACCCCCATCAACGACGAAACCACCGAACGAGAGCCGTACAATGGATATTTAGTCTATCAGGGCGGAAGTCCGGAAGTAGAGGATTTTGTTCGGAAGGTAAGAAAGTAAAACAAAATCTCAATACGCCCTCGCAAAAAACACCCGCTGTTTGGACGGTTTTCCTGAAAAGATACACTTCCCATCCTCAAAGTGTGAGTTGATGGGGATAAAGCGTATGGTCGCTTTGGTTTCATCTTTTATCAGTTGTTCCGTTTCGGGCGTGCCGTCCCAGTGCGCCACTAAGAAACCGCCTTTTTCTATCTCTTCCTTAAACTCTTCCCACGAATTTACTTCGCGGGTGTTTGCCTCCATACGTTGTTTGGCTCTGTCGTAGAGATTTTGTTGTATGTCGTTCAGCAAGTTAGGAATCATATCGGCGACTTGGTTCAGCGCGACAATCTCTTTGGTGAGCGTATCGCGACGGGCGACCTCTACCGTGCCGTTTTCGATGTCGCGCGGACCGATTGCCAAACGCACCGGCACGCCCTTAAACTCATATTCGTTGAACTTCCAACCCGGCTTTTGCGTGTCACGGTCGTCGTATTTCACCGTTACGCCTTTGGCTTCGAGGTCGGATTTGATTTTATTCACCACCTCGCTGATTTGCGCCAACTGCTCCGTCTGTTTGTAAATAGGAACGATGACCACTTGTGTCGGCGCCAATTTTGGCGGAATAACCAATCCGTTGTCGTCGGAATGTGTCATTATCAGCGCCCCCATCAGACGGGTGGAGACGCCCCACGAACTAGCCCAAACGTATTCCAACTGGTTTTCCCGACTTAAGAACCTCACATCGAACGCCTTAGCAAAGTTCTGTCCGAGAAAATGGCTTGTTCCCGACTGCAACGATTTTCCGTCCTGCATCATCGCTTCGATGCAATAGGTCTCTAATGCTCCGGCGAAACGTTCGTTGGGCGATTTCACCCCTGTCATCACCGGCATCGCCATAAAGTTCTCGGCGAAGTCGGCATAGACGCGGATCATCTTTTCCGATTCTTCGATGGCTTCCTCTTTGGTTTCGTGGGCGGTATGTCCTTCTTGCCATAGAAACTCCGCCGTCCGTAAAAACAGGCGTGTGCGCATCTCCCAGCGCACCACATTCGCCCACTGGTTGCACAGGATGGGCAAATCGCGATACGACTGTATCCAGTTTTTGTACGTATCCCAGATGATGGTTTCGGAGGTAGGTCGCACAATCAACTCCTCTTCCAAGCGCGCGTCCTCGTCCACGACGATGCCCGTGCCTTGTTCATCTTTTTTCAAACGGTAGTGGGTAACCACCGCACACTCTTTGGCGAAACCTTCCACATGGTCGGCTTCACGACTAAAAAACGACTTCGGGATGAAAAGCGGAAAATAGGCGTTCACATGCCCCGTCGCCTTGAACATCTTATCTAATGCGTCGCGCATGTTTTCCCATATCGCGTAACCATAAGGTTTGATGACCATACATCCGCGCACAGCAGAATTTTCTGCCAAATCGGCGCGAACCACTAAATCGTTGTACCACTGAGAGTAATTATCTTCCCTGCTTGAGAAATCTTTTGCCATAAAATAAAATTGGTATAATTGTTGTTATATATGATGTATAAAAATTAAAAACGGTGCAAAAGTACTTAAATTAAATGATAAACTAAATTTTGAAAGGAGAAAAAGTTATGAAATCGTTTTTTGGAATATTCAGTACAATCATGCTTGTTGTTCTAACAAGTTGTTCATCAACGAAAAGCGCCACGTCTTATTATTACGACGATGGCTTATATGATGGTAGCAGTAAAAATAATGCCGTCGTGAAAACCGAAGTGCAAGACCCAAGCAGCGTCAACGCCATGAGAAACAATTACAGCACGGCAACCAATACCACCACCACGTCGGCTTCTTCATCGGACGATTATTACTACGCCGATGACTCTTATGTGGAAAACGACGAAACCGGCGGAACCACCATCGTCAATAACTACTACTACAACGATAGTTACGAATCCCGCCTCCTCCGCTTCTACGGAGACTACAGTTACACCTACTACGACCCCGTCTATACCGGCTACTGGGGCCCCAGAACCTACGTATATTACTACGACTACCCCTACTACAATCCCTACTACTACTCCTATTACTATACGCCTTACTACGGATTTTGCGGCGGCTGGGGCAGTTTCTACTTCGGATGGGGATGGAACTGGGGATATAACTATTACTACCCGCACTGCTATCACTATGGCTATTACGGCGGCTACGGCTGGGGCGGATCCTATTGGAACGGATACGCCAACGGCTACTGGAACGGTTACTGGAACGGCTATTGGGACGGTTACTACGGCAGTTATCAACCGTATAGAACATCCTATTACGCCTCCTCCGGCGGACGCGGCAACAGCAACGGCATAGGACAATACCGCGCCGACAACGGCGGAAGCGGCAGAACAGGAAACAACTTCGCCTCCGACGTGCGCTATACCACCGCATCGCCACGCACCACAACCACCACGCCCACCGGAATCACATCCAGAGACGGCAACACAACTCCCACCGGCATCGGCTCAAGAGATGGTAATACCCCAACGACCGGAATCACCACAAGAGATAACAACACCCCAACCACCACCACCAGAACGGATAACAACACCCCGACCGCCAACCCGCGTACAACGACCACGTCAACAACTACTACTCCGACCGCCAATCCGCGTACCACAACCACGCCAACCGGTAACACCCCGACTACCACACGTCAAACGCCGACGCCCTCATCGCCATCGCAACCGCAGACGAATGAAAACCCGCGTACCCGCGACTATACCCCCGCCACAACGCGCCCCAACAGCAAAGAGTATAACAGAACGGGATCAACCACCACCACGCCCACACAACAAACGCCCACACGAAGCACTCCATCGTCAACGCCGTCATCAACGCCTTCGCGCAGTACTCCTTCCTATAACACACCTTCGCAAAGTACACCATCTTATAATAGTACACCTTCGCGCAGCACGCCTTCACAGAGTACACCATCTTATAATAGTACTCCTTCGCGTAGCACGCCTTCATATTCCACACCTTCGTCAAGCGGCGGTTCGCGCAGCGGCGGAAGTAGCGGCGGCAGCAGTGGCGGTAGCAGCGGCGGTAGCAGCGGCGGCGGATCACGCAGTGGCGGCGGAAGTTCCGGAGGGAGAAGATAATTACTAATTTTTAACTGTTGAAAACCGATATTTAAAATTTAAACACACCATAATTATGAAAAAACGTATTGTTATCGCAGCAACATTCGCATTATCCTTTTTAACGCCGACTATGGTTTTCGGACAATATGCCGAACAAGCCCTCAGGCTGTCATACCTCTCCTACGGCGGGACTGCCCGTTTCACCGGCATGGGCGGCGCTTTCGGCGCCGTCGGAGGCGACTTCACCTCCCTGAGCATCAACCCCGCAGGCATCGGCGTCTATACCAAGTCCGAAGTTACCTTTACACCGCTGATCTATAATACCCGCTCGTTCTCGGAATATTTCAACAATAATCAGGAAGAATTTCGTGTCCGGATGAATGTCAACAACGCCGGCTGGGTCTTTGCCATCCCCATGGGAAAAAACAATGACATTAAATATATTCAGTTCGGAATAGGCTACAACCGCTTGGCTAACTACAACAACAGCATCTATTTCGAAGGATTTAACGATAGAAACTCTTTTGTAAGAGCGCTTTCCGATGATGCTACCAATGCTAACTGGCATAATGACTTTTACCCGCAAAATCCGCTCTATGCCGATGAATTAGCAGATGCCGTCAATCTGCTAATTTATGACCAAAGCGTCGATAGGTTCCGACCCGATAAAGAAAGCCATGTAGCCCAGAGCGCCTTGCTACGGCGTGAAGGCGGCATTGATGAATTGGTATTTACGATGGGCGGCAACTATTCCGACATGCTCTACTTCGGCGCCACGCTGGGAATACCGTTTATGTCGTACTGGCAATCCTATCAATACGAAGAATGGGATCCATACGGCAACCAAAACTTCCGTGGGATGAGTTACGAAGAAGACTACCGGAGCGACGGAGCCGGCATAAACGCCAAATTCGGTGCAATTTTTAAACCCATCCCATCCCTCCGCATCGGCGCAGCCATCCATACCCCGACCTACTACTGGATCATCCAGGAAACCGAATGGATGCGCATGTCCTCTTTCTTTAAAGATGATACTACAAAATGGAGCGGAACGAAATTTACTCCGGAGCGCGTCTTCGAATATAGCCAAGCAACCCCTATGCGTGCTATCGGTTCCCTTGCTTTCGTAGCAGGGAAAATAGCCATCATCAGCGCCGACTACGAATGGGTTGACCACAGCATGAACACCCTGCAACCCAGTCGGGAAAGCGCTATGCGAGACGCCAACACAGAGATACGCAACTACTACACCAACCAACATATCGTCAGAGCCGGCGCCGAACTCCACTGGAACAACCTCTACCTCCGCGGCGGATACGGCTGGTACAGTTCGCCATTCAAAAACAAAGACGTCAACGACATGTCGCTCAACACCTGGTCGGTAGGAGCAGGCATCAGAGCCGGCGCTTTCGGACTCGACTTCGCCTACCAAAATGCCCGCTCCAAATCGAAATACTACCCCTACGACGCCGACAGATACGGATGGTACAACAACGACCCCTCACCATACGCCAAACTGACCAACAACGCTAACAGTTATATGCTGACGTTTAGTTTCCGGTATTAAAATTTTGTTTATCATGGAAAATTACATTCGTTTCGATTGGGCAATAAAGCGATTGCTACGTAATAAGACAGATTTTGGCGTAGTGAACGGTTTTTTGAGTTGTTTGCTCGAAAAGCAGATTCGCATAACGGAAGTCCTTGAAAGCGAGGGGAATAAACGGCGCAAGAAGGATAAAATCAACAGAGTAGATATCTTGGTAGAGGATGAGACGGGCGAAAAGATAATCATCGAAATCCAAAACAACGACGAGATAGATTACTACCAACGGATGCTGTATGGCGTTTCGAAAGTCGTTTGCGACTATCTGAAAGAGGGCGACAGGTACGAAAAGATACGGAAGATATACTCCGTCAACATTGTCTATTTCAAGTTTGGCGACGGGGAAGACTATGTCTATCACGGTTATACCGAATTTCGAGGTATTCATACCGGTGATTTACTCAAACTCACCGAAAGTCAGCAAAAGCGGATAAAGCGGGAGAAAGTGAGCGATATCTACCCCGAATATTACGTTTTGCGGGTAGAAAACTTCGATGATGTTGCCAAAACGCCGTTAGACGAGTGGATATATTTTCTGAAAAACACCGCCGTCCCCGATAAAATCACAGCGCCGGGTTTAAAGGAAGCACAGGAAAAACTGCGGATAGACAACCTGTCGGAAGAAGAGAAACGCGACTACTACGACCATCTGAAAGACATGAACTACGCCGTCAGCGCCATGGAAGCCAGCTGGTTAGCCGGCGAAGCCAAAGGACGCGAAGAAGGACGCGAAGAAGTCATCCTCAGCGCCCATAGTGTCGGCATCCCCGTCGCCACCATCGCCGCCATCACCAACCTCACAGCAGAGCAAGTTACCGAAATACTGAAACGAAAAGAGTTGTTGAATAAAAAATAAAATTTAAAATCAGGGAAAGTGAAATCAATGAAAAAAAAATTACTATCTTTGCACCCTTAAAAAATAAAACTTATTAAATATTAAATGTTCAATTAAAAATGTATTAGAAATGAAGAAATTTTTACTATGTATGATGCTCGCAGGCTTGATGATGCCGGCGATTGCACAAGAGAAAATGGCTAAAGAAGCACGTACTGTACATGCTAGAGCAATGGCTGATTTAGGACTTAGTAGTCAGACAATGCTCCCGATGACTTCGCGCGGAACCCTGATTGATGTTGGCGGATGGAAATCTGCAGGCGTTTCAAACAGTTATGACCGTCAAACCCAAGGGTCTATTTATCCGATGGCAAAAGTACATGACGATGGCTTTATCGGATGTACATGGACGAATGAGGATAACCCTCCACTTGATGGGTTCGATAACCCCATTTGTTTTAGAGGTGTCGGTTATTCTTATTCAACGGATGGAGGAGCAACTTGGAGTTGGAGCAATCCGGACAATCCTGAATATCAGGAAAATAGAGTAGGCGGAATACCATTGTATTGGCCCTCGTATGCACAGTGGGGAACAAATGGCGAAGTTATTCTTGCTCGAAGCGCCGATACTTACGAGTATAACGGCATGCAAATTTTAAATGGCCTCGTATTGTTAACCCGCGAAAACAAAGGGCAAGGCGAATGGAATATTAACGTTGTTCCATATCCCGATGGATATGCCCCAGGAACTGAAGCTGTTTTGGCATGGGCGCGCATGACCACCGGAGGTCCCAATCATGAATATATCCATATTCTGTCGCCGATGAGAACACCTGTTACTGGTGATTCGAAGCATCCTACGTATTATTACAGGACGCAAGATGGCGGTGTAACCTGGGATCATAAAGCCGAATTACTTACGGAATTAACAAATCATGATTTAGGAGAGAATCCTTCTTTTACAGACAATATGGATATAGTTGCACGCGATAATACTGTGGCCTGTTCTTTTATACGTTGGGGATTCAGTGCTTATATGGTAAAATCAAGCGATAATGGTGATAGTTGGCAACATACTACAGTTTTCGACAGCCCTGTCGGATTCGATATGGATGTCGCTGATTTTGCTGATACCATCTTTGCCCCTACCCTCGGAGGCGGCATAGCAATAGATAGAGAAGGCATGGTTCATCTTGCTTTTGGATTAGTGCAAACTAAAAATGGTGATGATGGCGGTCTAAGCTACTGGCCGTACATAGGTTGCCAATTCCTTACTTACTGGAATGAAGACATGGGAACTTGGGACGACCGTGATTTTAATATTAACGTAATAGATGATCTAATGTGGGACGGAAACTGTCTAGATTGGGATTTGTCAGATCGTGAAGCCGGCGAGTGGTATGTAGTGTCCACTGTCCCCGAAAAGCCCATTATAGGATATCCTATTCCATTAAGAGATAGCAATATTGCTATAATAGATGACAACGTAGTTAGCGACTGGGCAACTTTAAGTTATGGTGACGCAGGTTGTTTTTCATTTGCTCAAATGACATTTGACAATAATGACGTACTACATTTGGCCTATCTCGGATTGTTAGATGATGGCGCAAAAGGGAGCTATTGGTTGCGTCATCCGTTTTATACGACCACTCCGGATAAAGGCGAAACGTGGACCGAAACGGAATATCTTGTAAATTTCGTTGGGGTTATTGATCAAGAATTTGCCTATCTGACAATGGCAGGCATATCCCCCGAAGATAAGTTGTTTCTGATGGCGCAAACGGATCCATTACCAGGTACTAAAGAACCGTATGTGAATAGTTCTTCTGAGCATGGAGAGGTAGCCAACAATTACACATTCTTCTATATTCCGGATGTTCCACAAATTCCACCTCCAGTAGGAATTGATCCCGTTGACTACACACCGTTAACTATGCAACTCTTCCCCAACCCCGCATCGGGTCAGGTAAAGGTAGCATTTGAAGGTAAAGGCAATATCACGATCTATAACATGCTCGGACAGACGGTTTATCATGTAGAAAATGTTGAAAATCAGAAAGATATTCCATTGAACATGGCTTCCGGCGTCTATTTCGTAACCGTTCGCTCCGGCAACGCCACGGCAACGCAGAAGTTGGTGGTGAAATAGTCTGAACCGTGATTTTCGTAATCTTATCAAGATTAAAAAGATTACATTAGATTACATAGAAAGCCGCTCCTTAGGGGGTGGTTTTTTTGTTGCTAATTGATTTGTTATTTTGTTCAATATCAATATTTTACAAGTTTCACTTCACCCTTTTTCCTGACTTTGACGGGTTGAGAACTTTTGGCGTTCAATTTTTGCGCCACATTTGTTCTCGTAATTCTCACAATTTACGTACAAGGTCAGCCAGTCCATACTAAAATTCCGTCCGTCATATTTACGGGAATCTTATTTTTTAAGAGTTTTTTTTTTACAATTTTAGATTACCACAGTTATATCTTCTATAGAAAATAAGTTTTAGCCAAAATAAAACAAAATCTTGTCAAGTTTAATTTTTTGTGTAATTTTGCAGCATGAATACAACAGAACAATAAACATAGAGGAAGTGTGAAAAAGTTAGAGAATTATTTAATATAGAAATTGCTTATAACACCATCTATTTATCTCATCGGTTTCATGGGTAGCGGCAAATCTTCCATCGGGAAGAAACTATCCAACCTGTTGCACTTCGACTTTGTTGACACCGACGCCGAAATAGAACGGCTAACCGGCAAAAGCATCGCCCAAATCTTCGACGTCGGCGAAGAACATCTTTTCCGTGAACAGGAACGGACACTCATCGCCGAACTCTCCCAAAGAGACAACATCGTCGTCGCAACCGGCGGCGGGACTCCCTGCTACTTCGACAACATGCAACGCATGAACGAAAGCGGATTGACAGTTTACCTACACGCAAACCCGAAAATATTGAAACAACGTCTTATAAAACAAAAGAGCAAACGCCCGCTTCTGCAAAACATCCCCGACGAAAGTTTGGAACTCCACATCGCCGAAATGCTCTTTCAACGGGGACATTACTACTGTCAATCCAAAATCACCGTAGAGGCGTTTAACATCACGGCGAAAAAGTTGATGGAGATGATTAAGCCTTCGTCATTTTCACTCTAATCAAGCAACATTCTCAACGCCTCATTCGCTTGCATGTTGGCGACGATCCCGACGCGGGGCGCCAAAGGCGGGTTCGAGGCATCGGCTTCGGTTTCAAAATCGCCGCACAGCACCACGTTACCCAACTGTTTACATCGTATCTCGTCGCTTTTTCCCCATCCGCCCAAGCCGCTTCCGGCGATGAGCGGGATGTCGGGAAGTTGTTCCATCAGTGTCTCTATCAGCATGATTTTCTGGTCGGCTTTGTCAAAGGCTTCGATGATCAGGTCGCAGCCGGAAAAGAGTTCAACGGCGTTGTCAGTCGTAACTTTCAGATGATGCGTCGTGATGTTGCAGTCGGAATTGACACGCAACGCATTGGTTCTAAACGCTTCCACCTTCGGCATCCCGATTTGGTCGGCGAAGAAATATTGCCGGTTGAGGTTGCTCTTTTCGACATAGTCGTAGTCGGCGATGACGATATTGCGCACGCCGGCGCGAACCAGCGCCATCGCCGCGTTGGAGCCCAAACCACCGGCGCCGGCGACGCCGACACGGGATTTTTCTAAACTTTCTATTTCCATCATTTTGTTATTCATGGGGTGTATGACGAAATTGTACTTCGTGGTTATTTTCAACACGAAGGCACGAAGACACGAAGTTTTTTATGTAGTTTGGCTTTCATCATTAAAATAATAATTGTTGTATTTTCTTCTAATTCCATCTTTTAGTAAAACTTCATTAAAATTAATCAAATATCCCAACTTAATATTCGCCAACTTCATATAAGACACTAATTGAAATTCATCAATTGGGTACAAGCCGTTAGAAGATTTTAGTTCAAGAGCAATGATTTCCTCTACTAATACATCTATTCTGAAATATTTTCCAAGTTTCTCTCCTTTGTAATAAACAGGTAAATACACCTGATTTTCGGCGCTTAGACCTCTATTTCTTAATTCCATAACTTTGATATCATAATGGTTTAATTATTCTTCGTGTCTTTCTGTCTTCGTGCCTTCGTGTTTATAATCAAGTCGTTATTTTTTGATGAGATTTGTCATAATCCTATTCACGGTTTCAGATTTTCTTTAAGAAACATGGTCATCTTATGAAACAAATGGTAAGTAGTATTTTCGCCCGTCGAGATGAAGTGGTTGCTGTTGGGGTAGAAAAACATTTCAAAGTCGGCGTTGGCGTCCACCAGAGCCGTAACCATGTCAATGGTATTTTGGGCGTGTACGTTGTCATCGGCGGTTCCGTGTACGATTAGGAATTTTCCTTTCATTGCGGCGGCGTGGTTTATCGGACTGTTGTCGTCGTATCCCGATGGGTTTTCCTGAGGCGTGCGCATGAAACGCTCGGTGTAGATGTTGTCGTAATAGCGCCACGTCGTTACCGGAGCGACGGCGATGCCCGTTGTAAAATAGTCCGCACCTTTGGTCATGCAGAGCGTCGCCATGTATCCGCCGTAACTCCATCCGTAAACTCCCACGCTTTCCGGAAGCGCAAATCCTTCGTTGACAAGGTATTTCGCTACTTCTATCTGGTCTTCCGTTTCGTACTTTCCGAGTTGCAGGTAGGTCATCTTTTTAAACTCTTCTCCACGAAATCCCGTGCCTCTGTTATCCACCGAGACCATCAGGATGCCCTCCTGCGCCAACATCCTGTACCAGAGTGCGCCGCCTTGCCAACTGTTCAACGCCGTTTGCGAGCCGGGTCCGCCGTAAACGTAAATCAGGGCGGGATAGCGCTTGGACGGGTCGTAATCCGGCGGTTTTATCATCCAGCCGTTGAGCGAATAGCCTTGCGAAGTGGTAAAGTTGAAAAACTCTTTCTCTCCGAATTGACACTCCTGCGCCTTCTGTCGGAGGTCGGCGTTATCTTCTATCACCCGGAGTTTTTTGCCTTTGGCGTCGAAAACGGTGAAAACCGGAGGATGGTTGGCGTCCGACCATGTATGGATGTAGTATTGAAATCCGGAACTGAAAGAGGCGTCGTTGGTGCCGTTTTGCGTAGCGACATTCGTGATATTTCCTTTAAAATCAACTTGATATACTTCTCTGTTGTACGGGGTATTTTTTGCCGCTCGATAATAGACTGCTTTCTTTTTGGCGTCGAAACCGATGATTTTGTCCACGTCGTATTTTCCTGTTGTCAACTGTTTAACAAGTTTACCGTCAATGCCATAGAGATAGATATGGTTGTAGCCGTCTTTTTCGCTTGTCAGCAAAAACTGTTTCCCGTCGGGGGTGAATGTTAGACTGTTGCCGACGTTGATGTAACAGCGGTTTTCCTCGTCATAGACTTTCCGTTCCGACCTGTCCGACGCCGCAACCAGCAATATCTCCAAATGATTCTGCAACCGGTTTAACCGATAGATTGCCAACTGGTTACCCGTCGGCATCCACAAAATACGCGGAACATATTGGTCGGTCTCGCTTCCCAAATCAACTTTTTCCGCCGTTTTTGCCGCAACGTCGTAGATGAAAATGTCAACCAACGAGTTGTCCTCGCCCGCTTTAGGATATTTATAGATATGTTCTTCGGGGTAGAGGTCGCCATAGATGGTCATCTGATACTCTTTCACGTTGCGCTCGTCGAAACGGTAGTAGGCGATGTATCGTCCGTCGGGCGACCAAAAAAAGGCGGTGGTGAAGCCAAATTCCTCCTCGTAAACCCAGTCGGTCGTTCCGTTGATGATTTCGTTGATTTTGCCATCTTGCGTGATTTGTGTTTCCAAAGCATCTTCTAAGTTTTTGATAAAGAGGTTGTTATCTCTCACAAATGCCACTTTTTTGCCATCGGGGGAGAACTGCGGGATGCGTTGTTTTCCGTTATCGGAGAGTGGCATCAGTGTTTCGGTGGTTACGTTCCAGATGTAAAAGTGCGACTTGCTCGAATGGCGGTAAATCACCTCTGTCTCGGCGGGTAGCAGGATTCGTTTCTCGTCGGCGCTCAGGGTGTAGGAGGCAATTTTCAGGGTGTCGCCCGCTTTTGTTACCAATTTGCTGCCGTCGAGGAAAATAGCCGTTTGTTCGCCGGTTTTGTAACTGTACCTCTTCAACTGATTGTTACTCAGGCTCAAGTAATGTTCTCCGTCGGAGAGCGACAGCATCCCCGCAATGTTCTTGGTGCGGAACGCCGGTTGTTTGTAAATGTTTTCCAAAGTGATTCTATGCTCTTGCGCAGTAACGGTGGCAAGGCACAAAAGCGTGCATAATAATGCAAACAAGATGTGTTTTTTAATGTACATTTTTAATTATATTTAAAATAATGACTGCAAAGATAGTAAAAAAATCAAACTGAGTACGCACCGTTATTCAGGAGGGGGCATTTCAAATTGAATGTCTCATATCGCACATCTCACATCGCACATCTCTCATCTCACATCTCACAATCTCACATCTCACAATATTTCGTACCTTTGCCCATCTTATTTCAATAAAAAATGGATTGGAACGCCCACATCGTAGCTTTCAGGCACTATTTGCAGTTGGAAAAGTCGCTGTCGGAGAACAGCGTCAAGGCTTATGAGCGCGATATACGGAAGTTGGCGAAAATGTTTGAAACAGTCGCTCCCGAAGAGATTATCTTACGCGACTTGGAGCAATTTATCGCCTCCGACGAAATCAGGGCGATGGCGCTCTATTCGCAGGCGCGCCTCATTTCGGGGATGAAGGCGTTTTTCCGTTATATGGTTTACGAAGGACATTTGGACAGCAATCCCGCCGACCTCTTGGAAGCGCCCCAGAGAGAACGAATCCTGCCCGACGTCCTCTCTGCGGAAGAAATCTCCAAGATGATTGACGTCATTGACCTGAGCCACCCGCACGGCGACAGAGACAAAGCGATGATAGAGATACTCTACGGATGTGGGTTGCGGGTGTCGGAACTGACAGCGTTGCGCATCAAAGATCTCTATTTCGACGATGGATTCGTCCGCATCATCGGAAAAGGCGACAAAGAGCGATTGGTCCCCGCCGGAGCGTTGAGTATCAAGGCTGTAAATATCTATTTAGAGCATCATCGCAACAAACTGCACGCCAAAAAAGGCGACGGAGAGATTCTGTTCCTCAACCACCGGAAAGGACGTCTGTCCCGTGCCGCCATCTTCGACCTAATCAAAAAGTTGGCGCAACAAGCAGGCATCGAAAAAAACATCAGCCCGCATACCTTACGGCACTCTTTCGCAACGCATCTGATGGAAGGCGGCGCCAACATCCGCTCCGTGCAGGAAATGCTCGGACACGCATCTATCTCAACAACAGAGATTTATACACACTTAGACCGCACATTCCTGAAAGAAACGCTGGAACAGTATCATCCGAGGTATGGAAGACCGTAAGAGGTTGGTAATGGGTAGAACGTATTCCCATGTCCAACACGAAAGCACAAATTTTTCAAAAGTTTCATTTTTTTTAGTTCAGTAACTTGGAATTTGTAAACTTAATGATGTTTATAAATGGATTCCACGCATGCGTTGAAAGATATTATCGAGTTCTCCAAAGCAATCTGCAAAATAAAAATCAGACAGGTATGGTACCAAGCCGAAGTAACCCAAAAATCTCAAACACTCTTCGCTAAAATTGGGATAGACTACCTAACTTGAGCGGAGTTAGGGTTTAATTAAACATTAGTTAAAAATTTAAAAAAAACAAAGATACAAAATTGTATCAAAGCAAGTAGCGCAGAGGTGTGGCTTGATTTTTATGACATACGCTTGATATTTCGAAAATTTAATGTACTTTTGCACCCATAAATACTAAAATGTAAATAGAATGAAAAAAGTAAACAGATTTTTATTAATGATCGCCATCACCCTGACGGGAAGCATGGCAATGGCACAAATCCCGACTTCGATATTGGGAGAGTATGTTGGAGCGTTGCACGTACAAAGTTCCCTGCTGGGGGTAGATGAGACTTTTAACGGCGTTACCATGGAATTGACAACCTCATCGCCCAATTATGCAATAAAGGTTGCAGCGGTAGATCTTGGCGGCGGCGTCGTTTTGCCGGAATACGAAATGGATAATGTGGTCATTACCCCGCAGGGCAACGGCTATAAACTAACAAGAAGCGGCGCTTTGAATATTATCATTGACGAGATAGAGACTCCGTTTGGAACGATGAATAACGTCCCCGTTGCCATTACGCTGGAAGATGGCTATGTAGAAAACAACGTCTTAACGTTAAGTCTCGAAGCCGAGGCTACGGTGATGTACGTTATTAAAATCCCAATCTCCATAGACTTTGAAGGGGCATTACCTCCTCCACCGTCCTGCGACCCTGTAACCAACGCACAGGCGCAGATAGCAAACTGCGAAACAGCAACCATCACCTGGACAGCCGTAACCGGCGCCACAGCGTACGAAGTTGAAAGAGACGGCAACGTCTTAGGAACTGTAACCACCACTACATATACCGAAAACGCCACTTTCGAACACGGACAATCCTACACGTGGAAGATAAAAACCATCTGCGACCAAAACGAATCGCCTCAAGAATCCGCTTCGGCAACCGCAGATTGCGAACCCCAGCCCTGCAACCCCGTAACCAACGCAAAGGCACAGATAGTAAACTGCGAAATAGCAGCCATCACCTGGTCAGCCGTAACCGGCGCCATAGAGTACGAAGTTTCAAGAGACGGCAACGTCTTAGGCACTGTTACCACCACTGAATTTATCGAAACTGCCACTTTCGAACACGAACAATCCTACACCTGGAAGATAAAAACCATCTGCGACCAAGATGAATCCCCCGAAGAATCCGCCACCACAATCGCAGATTGCGAAGCGCCCCCTCCACCCTGCAACTCCGCAACATCGTTAAAAGTGGAAATCACACAAAACCCATGCGCAGCAACCCTCACATGGGACGCCGCACCCGATATGCCGGACGCAAAATATAACGTTTACAGAAACGACGAGGACAACCCCATCGCAATCAACGTCGAAGGAACCCAATACATTGACAATGACCTCGAAGAAAACGTTGAATACACCTGGATAGTAAAAACCGTCTGTATAGAAGAAGAAGCGCCGGGTACCGATGCAGCAGCAGGAATGTGCGAAGGACAAAATATCCACGAACCCGTCAACAGCGTTGTCATCTATCCTAACCCGTCCAACACATCCGTAACCATCGCCGCCAACAACTTCGCCAAAGTAGAAGTCTTCAACACCGTCGGACAGTTGGTAGAGACAAAAACCATCAATGTTGTTGACGTCTCCTCCTACAACACCGGCGTCTATCTCTTCAAAGTCTATGACGCCAATGGGAACAGTGTTGCCAAACGGGTGATGGTAGCACGGTAGAAAAAGGAACACAGATGACACAGATGACACGGATTAACACAGATTTTTTATTACGAACATAAATATTTAAAATTATGAGAAAATTTTTATTATGTATGCTCATCGCAGGCTTGACGATGCCTGCGATGACGAGCCTGATGGCTCAAACGAGAGACATCCCTTCCATATTGGGAGAATATACCGGCGTATTGCAGGTATCCAGCAATGACCTTGGAATGAGCGAAACTTTTTACGACATCACCATGGAATTAAAAGAATCCGCCCCCAATTACGCAATAAAAAGCGAAGAAATAGATCTGGGCGACGGCATCTATGTGCCGGAATTTGAATTGGATGACGTGAACATTACCGAATCGGGCAACGGCTATCAATTAACGAGAATCGGCGCTTTAACCGTACACATTGACGAAATAGACGTTCCGGGTTTAGGAACGATTACCGACATTGACGTGGACATTACACTGGAAAATGGCTATGTGGAAGATAACGTTTTAACTTTAAACCTTCAAGCCGCTACTATGGTATGGGACATTTTCCCGCTTACCATCTATATAGACTTTGAAGGAGGCTTGCCGACTTCGTTCGACTGCGACCCCGTAACAAACCTGACAGCCGTTTATACCGAAGAGTGTGCGGCAGTACTGACATGGGAAGCGCCAAGCGGCAACCTTTTCAACATCTTCCGCGATGACATCCTCATCAAAGAAAACCACGACCAAACCTCTTACACCGATTCCGGTTTCAATCCTGACGAAGCGCATACCTGGACAGTTACCATTGTTTGCGATGGCGGCGGAGAATCTGCCCCTGAAAACGTAACTCTGTCTGACGGCTGTACGCCTCCTATTCCCTGCAACCCTGCGACCTACTTAACCGTAGAAATCACAACCGACCCCTGTTCAGCGCTCCTCACATGGAATGCCGCACCAGACATGCCGGACGCAAAATATAACGTGTACAGAAACGGAGAATTGATTAAAAGCGACGTCGAAGGAACCCAATACGTTGACGATGATATCGAAGCATACGTTGAATACATGTGGATAGTAAAAACCATTTGCATAGACGGGGAAGCGTCCGGGCCCAACTGGACAGGATCATGCTATGTCGAACAAAATATTAACGAACTCGTCAACACCATCTCCATCTACCCCAACCCGTCCAACACCTCCGTAACCATCACCGCCGACAACTTTGCCAAAGTCGAAGTCTATAATACCGTCGGACAGTTGGTAGAGACAAAAACCGACAATGTCGTTGATGTCTCCTCCTACAACACCGGCGTTTATCTCTTCAAAGTCTATGACGCCGGTGGCAACAGCGTTGCCAAACGGGTGATGGTAACGAAATAGAAATGTAAACACGAAGACACGAAGACAGCAAGACACGAAGTTTTCTTTTATTCTTTGCGCCCTTTGCGCCCTTTGCGCCCTTTGCGCCTTTGCGGTTAAAGAAACCGCAAGGGCGCAAAGATTTTACGCAAGGAACGCAAAGAATAGAGTAAAGGATGGCTAACCGGCGAGCCACTGTCTATTCTCTTTTCTCACGTTTCCGGGAGTGTCTTTGAAATAGTTTCGGCAGAAGTCGTTGAAGTGGGCTGGAGAGGAGAAGCCGTACTCGAAAGCGATTTCGGTGAAAGTCTTTTTGCTGCAGTTTATCTCGTGATAAATCTTTTTGGCTCTTTGTTCCTGCATCCATTGGTAGGGGGACATTTCGAAAACTCGTTTAAACTTTTTCTCAAATCCCGACAGGCTGTAGTTGAGCGTTTCCGCCAATTCTTTTACTGTTTTCACATGATTGAGATTTTTGAAAATGTCATTAGAGAAGACAAAGTCGCCGCTGTAGATGGGTTTAAAGAAGTTGAAGACCTGTTTTTTGTCGTAATAGACGCGTACCAAGAAGAAGAGTTCGCGTATTTTCAGGTCGAAGTAATAACTGCAGTTGATGTCGTCGTTCACGTGACAATCGAGGAGCGAGGTGGCGAAGTCCATGATTCTCCGATGCGGTTTCAGCAATCCGATACCTTCGTCTTTGCTACTTCCGCTTATATGTCCCAGCAATAAGTCGAGGGACATGCGTTCGCAAAAAACAATATTGGTGGTTAATTTCATCACCAGCATCGTTACGTCGTCCAATGCCGTAAGCACGCACGGGCGGTGCAAAGGAATTAAAACCAGTTCGCCCGTTTTAATTCGCTTGTTGTTCACTTTTTTGCAAAAAACGTGAAACGACCCTTTGGCAGCAAAAACCATTTGGGTCTGTTCGGAGAAGAGTTGAAACGTGTCGCCTTTTGCAATTTTTACGATTTCTATTTTTTGTTCTTGGGTATTACTGTATTGAGAACACGTTGTGTGTTCGTTAGAATGACATAAGTTCATAATATTTTTATAATTTAAGTTATTAATTTTTGTTATAAAAAGTAGGATTTCCATATCCTATTTTTGCTGCAAAAATATAGTAAAAAACAACGATATATAAGGCGTTTTTCGTTGATAAACAATGGAAAACGTATCAAATTTAGACACAAAATAAATCAAAATATTTTTTTTCATTCTATTTCGACGTATAACAAAAAAAACTACTCTGAAAAGGAGACAAAAAAAAAGTTGAATAAAAATTTTAACTATTTTTGCCGACTTTTTACTTGTTCTATACAAATTTTAACGACATGCAAAACGAAATATGGTATGACCATTTTATACAACTGCTTCACGCGAAGTATCCTAAAAAATCGCACCTGACACAGGCGTTGATGGATTTGTTGTTTATTGAACGGGAAGCGGCATACAGGCGTCTGTCTAAAACCGTTGCTTTCTCTATTCACGAAATTGTGAAAATCGCCTCGACGTGGAACATCTCTTTAGACGAAATCACAGGACTTCAGTCCGGAAAAGTCTCTTTCCAGATGCAACAGATGAACTACTTAGACCCGTCGGAAGATGAACTGAAACTCCTGCAACAGATTATTCAGGACATCGGCTACCTCAAAGATGTTCCCGATGTGGAGTTTATGGATATTTGCAACAAATTGCCCCGACAACTGCTGGCAGGCTACGAGTACCTGAACCAATTTTATCTCTTCAAATGGAGATACCAATATGGGAATGAAAAGGAAGTAACGCCATTCTCACAAACCCTCATCTCGGAAGAGAAACGACAACTGACGGCAGATTACAATCAAGCCATCAAACATGTGCCGAACAGCAGTTTTATATGGGATAGCATGATTTTCGGCTATCTAATCAACGACATTCGCTATTTTTACTCCATCTATCTCATCTCCGACGAAGATAAAAAACTTATCAAAAAAGACCTGTATGCCCTGCTCGATTACCTGCTGGAGATTGCCAACAAGGGCTACTACCCCGAAACACACAATAAAGTAAATTTTTATATTTCCCAACTCAACGTGGACACCAACTACAGTTATGTCTTTACACCCGAAGCCAATATCTGCTTCGTCCACGTATTCGAAAAGTATGAAATTCACACTTTCAACCCGGAAATGGTGGCAAATTTCAAATCGTGGATGCAATTAAAGAAGAGAACCTCCACCCAAATCTCCGAAGTGGATGAAAAAAGCCGTATTGAGTTTTTTACCAGACAGCGACAGTTGGTGGATGGGCTGTGAGAGGTAACTGAATAACTGAATAATTGAATAATTGAATAACTGAGTAATTGGCTAAAAGCAAATCAGTTTCACCAAAATATAGACCGGCAGCAGCACGATAAGCGAGAACTTAATGATATATCCGAAGAAACTCGGCATGGCGATTTTGTTCTCTTCAGCGATGGCTTTTATCATGAAGTTCGGTCCGTTGCCGATATAGGTCATTGCGCCGAAGAGGACGGCGCTGACGGCGATACATTCCATGATGATTTCGGGGATTCCGGCTACGATGACAGCATCAGGCAAATTGGTGAAATTGATGCCTCGAGCAAGTTCGTAAAACGAAATGGCGGTCGGGGCGTTGTCTAAAAAGGCTGATAATGTGCCTGTGGCGTAATAAAAATGCGCCGGGCTGCTCAGTCCGAAAGAGGAGGCGTTGGCGGCTAAATAGAGCAATGCCGGAACCATCGTGATGAAAATTCCCAAGAACAGAAACGCCACTTCGGTGATGGGAGCCCATGAGAACTTGTTGGCTTCTCGGATAACTTTCTTGGTAAACGTCAGCGAGAGTATCGCCATGAAAATTAAAACGCCGGACTGTATCAGTTTGAAGGTATTGCCGTAATGTTCAACATCTTCGGGGGCGCTGAAGAACGTCTTAGAAGTGATAAAGGCGACGGAGAGGACAATGCCGGCTAACCATAGAAAATTCAAAGTGCCGGTGATTTTGAGCGATTCTATTTCGGTTTTATCTCGGATGATGCTTTCAATTGGTTCTTTTCTATAAAAATAACTGTCGCACGCATAATATATCGCCAGCAACACTCCGTTTGTTAACGCCCATGCCGGAATGAGGTTCAGAAACCACGAAAAGTCCACGCCGCGCAGATAGAGCAAAAAGAGTGGCGGGTCGCCCAGCGGCGTCAAAAGTCCGCCGCAATTTGCCACAACGGCGATGAAAAACAAGATGGTATGAACTTTATATTTTCTCTGCTGATTGGTGGTAATAAGAGGACGTATCAACAACATGGCTGCCCCCGTTGTTCCCATAATCGAAGCCAAAACGGCTCCAATGCCCAGAAACAGCGTGTTTATCGAAGGTTTTGCCTCGATGTCGCCTTTTAGGTGAATGCCGCCCGTTACGGTAAACAACGCCCCAAGCAAAATGATAAACGGAACGTAATCAAACAATATCTGATGGGTCAAATCATGCGTCAGTCCGACAGCAATCAGATAAATCGCCGTGGGAACACCCAAAATTAACGAAACCATCAACTTGTTGCGATTTTTCTCCCACCAATGATTCATAAACAAAGGTGCGACGGCTATCATCAGCAACATCAAAATAAAGGGCACTAACGCCCATAACGGTAAATCTATCGGTCCGTGTGAAGAGTTTAACAATACCATATCTGTTATTTTTAATTTTTAAAAAATGCGGTGCAAAGGTAAGATTTTTTCTATACTGTTTCCCGTGGTATTTTCACGATAAATTGATTGCCGCTAATGAAAAAAAACATTTTTTCGGTACCATAAATTTTAATGCATTTGCCATGGTGCGATTTGCGACGTGCAATTGAAATTCGTAACCAAATCATAACATTTCCCTCACATTTCTTTAATAAATCCGCTGTTCTTTTGCATTCGGAATGATAACGAATGTTACAATGAAAAAACTACGAAAACTGTACGAACGCTTGACGGAAGGGACGCTCTTTCTCTGTGGAAACATCACCGGAATAGCCATTCTGCTGATTGTCTTGTTTCTGTTCAGGGAGGGCATTGGCTTTTTTGGCAGAAATTCGGTTGAAGAGGGTTATGTCTTGGCGTTGAACAGGAAAAATCCGGTTAACAAGTTGTCTTCGAGAGAGATAAAAGATATTTTCGACGCCGAAATCACCAACTGGGAAGAGGTTGACGGGTTGGATAGAGAGATTGTGCTGTTTCGGCTGAATGACATCACCAATTATGTTACGGAAGAGGAGTTGGGCGAGGAATTTGAGCATATCCCCGAATGTATCGCAAAGATTATACACGACCATCCCGACATGATTGCATTCTTCCCGAAGGCGTATCTAACGGAAAATTTTTCGGAGAAAGTGTTACAGGTTGAGCGTATCGGCTTGTTGGAGTTTTTCGGAGGCGACGAATGGATGCCCACCGCCACACCTTCGGCGCAGTTTGGCATTTTGTCATTGATAATGGGGACTTTATGGGTGAGTTTCGGCGCTATTTTGATTGCGCTTCCGTTAGGAATAGGCGTGGCTATCTATCTGGCGGAGGTGGCGAATAAACGATTTCGTAATTTCTTAAAACCTGTCATAGAACTGCTTGCGGGGATTCCTTCGGTGGTGTATGGCTTTTTCGGGTTGGTGGTATTGGTTCCGTTTGTCCAAAAGACATTCAATCTTCCTATCGGCGAAACCGGACTTTCGGGGTCTATCATATTGGCAATCATGGCATTACCGACTATCATCACCATCGCCGAAGACGCCATGCGCACCACGCCCCTTGCCATGAAAGAGGCGAGTTTGGCGTTAGGCGCAACACGTTGGCAAACGGTTTACAAGGTGGTACTTCCGTACTCTTCGTCGGGAATCATGGCAGCGGCAATTCTCGGCATCGGACGCGCTATCGGCGAGACGATGGCAGTATTGATGGTAACGGGCAATGCTGCCATCATCCCCCACAGCCTGTTGGAACCGTTGCGCACCATCCCCGCCACCATCGCAGCCGAACTCGGCGAAGCGCCAAAACACAGTACGCACTACCAAGCGCTGTTCCTGCTTGGGGTGATTCTGTTTATCATTACGCTGATTATCAACATATCTGTAGAATTTGTTAAACGGAAAAGAGTATGAACGACGAAATAAAAATGCAACAGATACATCGTAGAAAACGTCTTTACGAAGCGATTTTCTTCGGATTGTTTCGCATCATGGGCTTTATGGTGGTTCTGATTCTCGGTTTCATCCTCTGTTTTATCACCATGAAAGGGATAGGCGTGATGAGTTGGGAGTTTATCACCGCATCGCCGACCGACGGACTGACCAAAGGCGGAATTTTCCCCGCCATCGTGGGAACGATGTGTCTGATTGCCGGAAGCATGATTTTTGCCTTTCCGATTGGCGTGCTGTCGGGAATCTATACGACGGAGTATGCTAAAACGGGAAAATGGGTGAAGTTTATCCGTCTGATGACCAACAATTTAAGCGGTGTGCCGTCTATTGTCTTCGGGCTGTTCGGCATGTCGTTATTTGTGAACACGTTGGGATTTGGCGACAGCATCCTTGCCGGTTCGCTCACGTTGGGATTGCTGGTTTTGCCGGTCGTCATCCGTACCACCGAAGAAGCCATCCTCTCCATTGACGACAGTTTTCGGCACGGGAGTTTGGCTTTAGGCGCTACTAAGTTGCAGACAATCAATCGTGTAGTTCTTCCGATGGCTTTTCCGAACATCATCACCGGACTGATTCTCTCCATCGGACGTGTTTCGGGCGAGACGGCGCCCATCCTCTTCACCGTCGCCGCCTACTTCCTGCCGCAACTCCCGACGAGCATCTTCGACCAGGTCATGGCGCTACCATACCATCTCTACGTCATCGCCACCAGCGGAACCAACATCGAAGCATCACGAGGCATTGCCTACGGAACGGCATTGGTTTTGATTATCATTGTACTAACGTTAAATCTTGCAGCCAATGTGATACGAAATTATATACAAAAGAAGATAAAATGATAAACGTCGAAAACATCAATTTCTACTACGGCAAGTTCCACGCCCTGCAAAACATCTCGATGGGTATGGAGGCGAACACCATCACCGCCCTGATAGGTCCTTCGGGTTGCGGCAAATCAACGTTTCTGCGCCTTTTCAATCGGATGAACGACCTCATCCCCGACACGACCCTCACCGGAACGGTCTCTATCGGCGGCGTTGACATTTATCAAAAAAACGTCTTGGTTGATGACTTGCGGAAGCGGGTAGGGATGGTTTTTCAAAAACCTAATCCGTTCCCGAAGTCCATCTTCGAAAATGTGGCTTACGGGATGCGGGTCAACGGCATGAACAACAAAAAGATCATTGCGGAAAAGGTCGAGCAGGCATTGAAACATGCTGCTCTGTGGGACGAGGTGAAGGATAAGTTGAAAAAGTCGGCTTTCGCTATCTCCGGCGGACAGCAGCAGCGGCTGTGTATTGCACGGGCGTTGGCGGTGGAACCGGATATTCTGCTGATGGACGAACCCGCATCCGCCCTCGACCCCATCTCTACCTCGAAAATCGAAGAACTGATGTTTCAACTCAAAGAGGACTATACCATCGTCATCGTTACCCACAACATGCAACAGGCTGCCCGCGTGAGCGACCATACCGCCTACTTCTACATGGGCGAACTCATCGAATACGGCGAGACAAAGAAGATTTTTACCAACCCCGATAAAAAATCAACACAGAATTACGTAACGGGAAGGTTTGGCTAATTAATTTAAAAAATCAAAGATATGTTACAATTAGAATTAGAATTAAATGACTTGAAAAACCAGGTTTTGGCAATGTGGCAGTTGGTCTATTCGCAATTGGAAAAGTCGAAAAATGCGTATCTGACCATGAGTCGCGATTTAGCATTTGAGGTGATGAGCATGGAGCGAAAAGTTGACGCTTTCGAACTGCTTATTGACCAGATGTGCGAACAACTGTTGGCGTTGAAACATCCGGTAGCCATTGACCTACGCTTCATCCTGTCGTCGCTGAAAATCAACGGCAACTTGGAGCGTATCGGCGACCTCGCACACGGCATCGCCCGATTGGTTTTCGAACTGACACACACCCAATTCGACCCCATGACGGCAAAATCCATGCGCATCGAAGAGATGTTCGACGAAACGTTGGAAATGTTGCTATTAGTCAAAAATGCCTTCAAAAAAGAGGACAACAAAAACGTAGCAGCAGTGCTGTCGAAAGACGACATCCTTGATACCATTGACAAAGAAGCCTTCTTCCAAATCTCAAGCAAAACCGGACAACTCCAAGACGAGATGCAACAGAGTCTGCTGATATTCAACATCATCCGAAAACTCGAACGCATCGGCGACCATTGCAGCAATATCGCCGAAGAGATAACATTCTACATTGAGGCGGTGGTGCTGAAACATGGAGGGAATAATTGAATAACTGAGTAACGGCTCTGTGAGACTCTGTGTTCCCCGTGTCTTTGTGCTGAAAAAGTAACGTGTCTTGTGTCTCATAGTCTCAAATCCCCCAAAAGTCGTATCTTTGCAAATACTCTTATCACATTAAAAATGATGACAATCAAAGCAGAATTAGACAACATCCGCGAAGTCGCGCAGCAGTTGCTAACGCTCTTGGGCGACGAAAAAATCGTAGCATTTTACGGCGAGATGGGAAGCGGAAAAACAACCCTCATCAAAGCAATGTGCGAATGTCTGGAGTGCGTGGACGCCGTCAACAGCCCCACTTTCGCCATTATAAACGAATACTTTACAAAAAACGGCACGACAGTTTACCACTTCGACTTCTACCGACTCAAAAACATCCGCGAAGCGTTAGACATCGGCGTCGAAGAGTACCTCTACAGCGGACATTTCTGCTTCTTAGAGTGGCCCGAACAAATCGAAGACCTACTACCCGAAAATCACGTAAAAGTGCGAATTGAAAAGGGCGAAGATGTCGACACACGGACGCTGACAGTGGTGAGACATGAGATGTGAGACGTGAGACTTTTAGACACAAGACTGTGAGACACAAGACTTTCTCTGTGAACCTCTGTGTTTTTCCCCCTTTGGGGGAACCAAAGGGGTAGGGTGTACAAAATTTGTGGCAAAAAATATTCGATGTTGAATCTGAAAGATTCATATATGTATAGAAATATTAATTGCTACCCCATTGTGCGACCCCGAATGGGGTCGAATGTTAAAGAATGTAAATAGTGCTATAAATATACGATCTCTTCGATGTCATATCATGCTTAAAATCAATGTGTTAAAACGACAAATCATCATTTTTTGCTTCAATTTTTTTATCGAATTTTGTACACCCTGCCAAAGGGGGTCTGCGCTTCTGTGCTGAAAAAAGACCATTCAACGCAGATCTCAATTCTCAATTAATTTGTACCTTTGCAGCAAATATTTTTCTATGCAACGTTTAATAGAATGTGTCCCCAATTTCAGCGAGGGGAACGATATGGAGATTATCAACCGTATCACCGACGAGATAAAGACGGTTGAGGGAGTAAAAGTAATTGACGTGGATCCGGGCAAAGCCACCAACAGAACCGTTGTAACGGTAGTAGGGACGCCCGAAGAGGTCTGCGAGGCGGCATTTCGGGCTGTGAAGAAATCTTCGGAACTTATTGACATGCGGCATCACAAAGGCGAGCATCCGCGCTTTGGCGCTACCGACGTCTGTCCGCTCATTCCGGTTTCGGGAATCAGCATGGAGGAGACGGCGGAATACGCCCGCACGTTGGCAAAGCGCATCAGCGAGGAGTTGAACATTCCGGTCTATTGCTACGAAAACGCCGCCTTCAAGCCGGAAAGAAGAAATTTAGCAAACTGTCGCTCCGGCGAGTACGAAGCGCTGGGTGAACGACTGAGCAGCAGCGACTGGTGTCCCGACTTCGGTCCGAAGAAGTTGGACGATTGGACAGCAAAAACCGGCGCCACCGCCGTCGGAGCACGCAATTTCCTTGTCGCCTACAACGTCAACCTCAACACCACCTCGACCCGTCGCGCCAACGCCATCGCCTTCGACGTCCGTGAGCGCGGGCGCGTTAAACGTGACGGCGACCCCGTAACCGGAAAAACCGTGAAAGACGAAACCGGAAACCCCGTGTACATCCCGGGCACGTTGAAATCGGTAAAAGCCATCGGATGGTTTATCGAAGAATTTGGCATCGCACAGATTTCCATGAACCTGACCGACATCGGCATCGTCTCCATTCATCAAGCCTTCGACGAGGTGGACAGAAAAGCACGCGAGCGCGGCGTCCGCATCACCGGCTCGGAGATCGTGGGCGTCGTACCTTTGAAAGTCATGCTCGACGCAGGGAAACACTATCTGCGTATGCAGCAGCGTTCAACAGGAATCCCCGACCGCGAAATCATCAAAATCGCCGTCAAGTCCTTGGGATTGGACGAACTCTATCCTTTCGACCCCGACAAAAAAATCATCGAATACATCCTCGAAAAAGAGGAGAGCAGCAGTAAAAAGGAGTTGATAAACATGACTTTAACAGATTTCTGCTACGAGACAGCCTCCGAATCGCCGGCTCCGGGCGGCGGCTCCATCTCGGCTTACATGGGTGCGCTCGGCGCTGCTTTAGCCTCCATGGACGCCAACCTCTCGTCGCACAAACGCGGATGGGACAACCGTTGGGAAGAGTTTAGCAACTGGGCGGAAAAAGGCAAATCCTTCTACGAAGAACTACTGAAAATGGTGGACGAGGACACCAACGCCTTCAACAAAATCATGGAAGCCTTCGGTCTCCCGAAAAAAACCGACGACGAGAAAACCATCCGTAAGCAAGCCATTCAGGATGCAACAAAATACGCCATCGAAGTGCCGTTTAAGACGATGCAACTCTGCTACCAATGTATGGAAGTGTGCAAAGCCATGGTCGAAACGGGAAATCCCAACTCCATCACCGACGCCGGCGTCGGTGCGTTGGCGGCGCGTAGCGGCGTAAAGGGCGCCTTCCTCAATGTGAAAATCAACGCCAAAGATTTGGAAGATAAAACATTCGTAGAGAAAGTGTTAACAGACGGAAAAGAGATAGAACGGAAAGCAGAACTGTTAGAAACGGAAATTTTGGAGATGGTGAATCAAGGGATAGAGGGTTAACTTGTGGCAGGTTTTCTATATTGTATAGGAAGAATGTATGCCTCTCCCGTAGGGAGATAATATTGGTAGAAAACGGATTAAAACCATTGATACAGCGTGCCTTTAGGTATGCAATATGTTAGCATTTTTCGATATTGCGTCCCTAACGGCACGCTTTCTACAGAGAGCATCATTTTTCTACCAATATTTAGAGGATGTCTCGTAAGTCAAAATTTTTTACCACAAAGGTTCACAAAGGGTTTTCACAAAGAACACAAAACATTGATAAACAGATTGTTGTCTTTGTGAACCTTTGTGTGTACTTTGTGCTCTTTGTGGTTAAAAAGACTTTTGAGACAGCCCCTTTTCCTCATAATGCATCCGTCATTCCGACCGCAGGGAGGAATCTTTAAAGCGACAATTTGTCATACACCCTCCAATTTCCAATTTTCTTTGTCGTTTATATCACTTTTTTTGTTACCTTTGCAGCGGTTTTTGTTTTGGCGGATTTTCGTAAAAAATGATGGTGTAATATTAGCGTTCTTTATTGTAAAATCGATATTAATGCGGTGGTAACAACACAAAATACGCAATGGGTAAATGAAATATAAATGGTTAATAAAAATGATTTACATGGAAAATGCGCATAAGGTTTTGAGAGGTGAAAGGATGGAGATATTCGTATATTTAGGAGTTATCTGCCATTTGGGGACAGTGCGTACGGAAAGCGAGGCAGGCAAAGAGAATAAATTGAAAATTGAAACGAAAAAATAATATAATGTCCGAAGAAAGGACGAACGTAAAACAAAATATAATATGGCTGAAAATGTGTTAATTTATAAAATTTTTATTGCTTCTCCGAGAGGATTTGATACGGAGAGGCTGGAGTTTAAGAAAATAATCGAGGAATATAATATCTATGAGGCAAGTCCTAACGCAATACGTTTTGAAGCAGTTGGTTGGGATATTGTAGCATCTACTATGGCTCAATCGCAAGAAGAAATTAATAAATTGATAAGACAATGTGATTATTTTGTTTTATTACTTCATGATAAGTGGGGTTCAAGTACACCAACGAACAATAAATATTATTCTGGTTCTCATGAGGAAATTCATGTAGCAAGCGAGTGTTGCGGTGATGAAAATTTACATATGAGAGATATTGCACTATTTTTTAAATCTGTGCCAGATGCTCAATTAAGCGACCCTGGAACTGAACTTAAAAAAATAATAGAATTTCGTAAAGAAAGAGAACGTAAAGGAGATATGTTTTTTGACACATACGATGAACCTCAAACGTTTGTAGGAAAATTTAGACGAAATTTAGCAGTATGGAAACAAAATCATATAAACAACAATCCTCGGATTATTCGAAATCCTCTTTCTGAGAACTTTAATCAATCACAAACAGTTTTAAAAGCAGATAATTCTATAATTATTTCTATTACAGAGAATTTGAGTGATGGCTTGAATAAGGCAAAAGAATTATTTATCGAAGGTAAAAAATTAGAAGCTGAATTGCTTTATGCCAGATTAGTTACATCATTTGACGACCCTGTTACTATGATAGAATACGCTCGAATTTTAAGAAAAATGGGGAATAATCAAAAAGCATCAGAACTTTTGGATAAAGCCTTGAAAAAATCAGAAATATTAAAAGACGATGAAACAAAAGCTTATGCTTGGCAACAAAAAGGCAAAATAGAAGAATATCTTGGAAGATACGATAAAGCGAAGGTATGCTATGAAAAGGCTTTGAGTATATATGATTCGTTGAATAAAATAACTATTTGCAAAGCAGTAACTCTTAAATATTTAGGAATTTCTTTGAGAAAGATACTTGATTACGACAAAGCGGAAATTATTTTCAATCAGGCATTAACTACTTTTAATTTATTTTATAATAGTGATGGCGAGTATGGTATAGCGACCGTATTTTTCCATTTGGGAAGACAGTATAAAGAGAAAGGAGAGTTAGACAAAGCAGAAAAATATTACACAGATTCTTTAAATATTTTAAAGAAACAACCCAACAATCGAGATAAGCGTTCAGAGGCACAAGTAAAAAGTAGTTTAGCCACAATTTATAGGATTAAAGGAAAAATGGATGACTCCAAACGAATGTATAATGAATCCTTATTGGTATTTAATTTAATAGGAGATGAAGAATCGCAAATAGGAGTGTATGGTAATTTAGGAGAGTTAGAAATTCTTTATCAACGGTTTGATAAGGCGTACGATTTCTTTGAAAAGGCTTTGCATCTTTCAGAAAAAATAGATAAACCAAGTAGCGTTGCCATCGCTTTAAATCAAATGGGCAAAGTAAAATCTTTGTTAGGAGATTATCCTACAGCAGAAGAATTACTTATAAAATCTTTGGATATTGTTATAGAAATGAAAAATATGTATAGCTTATCTGTTCAATACAGGACATTAGGCGTACTTTATAGATTAATGAATGAAAACGATAAATCGTTGACATGTTTATTAGATTCAAAAAGATATGGGTTACATATTGAACATAAAGTAGAAATAGCCTATACTTCATTAGAATTAGGGCATACGTATTTTCAAATGAAACAATATCCTAATGCTTTAGAATCTACAGACCATGCAAAATCTTTTTTCAGAAAAAATGGACTATTTGTTAAAGAAAAAGAAGCTGATGATTTAATAGTAAATATCAAAAAAGCAATGTAGCGGAATGAAAAAAAGAAGAATCTCATGGGCAATAACAACGCATTGCAATAATGTGCATCCATGTGAGTATTGTATCTCGCAATCAAATAAATATGTTAAACATCCATCATTAAAAGACATATTATTAATTGCAGATAAAATTAATGCATTAGGAAATTGGGAAATATACATAAATGGAGGAGAGCCATTTTCTATTCCACATTTCAATGACATAATTATTCCTAAATTATTAAAATCTGACAATGAATTTTTTGTAACCAGCAACTTCTCTTACAACAATGACAGATATTTAGATTTTGTTACTATAGCCCAAAAGCAATTACAAAAATTAAATTTATCATATCATTATCATCTGTTTCCTGATTATTTGCAATTTGCAAATAAAGTCAAAAATCTTATTTCTCTCGGATGTCCAAAAGAAAATATTATTGTTTCAGCTGTTTTACATCCTAATAAATTGGAGCAAATAAAAAAACTAGACATTCATTTAAACGAAGAATTAGGAATTTATCTGTATCCACAATTTATAAAAATAAAAAACAAGGATGGTTCACTATCACCTTACAATTATAGTGATTACCAGTTAAATATTATATCCTGTTTTGAAAAAATAAAAAAACAAAAAAGTTTTCCTCTAAATACATCTAATATGGAATGTTGGGCAGGAACTGATTATTTGTTTGTAATTCCAAATGGTAAATCTTATAGATGTCAACAATATTACCATACGAAAAATGATATTGGAAATATAAAATGTCCTAATTTCAAATTGTTAAATCAAGCGGCTAAATGTGATTTTGAATATTGCAGTTGTGGTTCAGCACAAGAAATTTGTATAAAAAATGAAATGTAAAAAAGATAAACGGCAGATAACGAGCGTAGCCGTTGCACAACCCTGATAATTTTTTAGAGGCTTTCGCCTCATGCCCAATCCCGACCTCACCTCGCCTGTTCTATCGGGCGATTATTTTTTGTTTCGGGATTTCCGATAGCCAAAGAAGATGGCTATAATCGGCGAAAACGAGGCGAAATGGTAGCAAAAAAGAGGAAAAACGGGCGGAAAAAGTTGTTTTAGCGACTATAGGCATGGCTATTGCCTCGGCTATTGTTGTTCTGTGGAAATTAACAATAATAAAAATTTTATCTTTGCGTTAAATGTGTATAAAAATAGAAAATTGGATAACGAAACAATGAAAATATAAATGGCAGAAAAAATCCTCATCTTCGACTTTGGCTCGCAATACACGCAACTCATTGGGCGACGACTGCGCGAGTTGAACGTGTATTGTGAAATTCATCCGTACAACAAAACAGTTGCCCTTGACGACAGTGTGAAAGGCGTGGTGTTGTCAGGAAGTCCTTACTCTGTTAGAGAGGCGGACGCTCCTCAACTCAACCTTCAACCCATCAAAGGGCGATTGCCGCTGTTGGGCGTATGTTACGGGGCGCAATACCTTGCCCATCATTTCGGAGGCGCGGTACAGCGTTCCGACTCTCGCGAATACGGGCGGGCGCAACTCTCCGTGAAAGACGCCGACTCCCCCCTTTTGAAAGACGTGGCAACAAATTCGCAGGTATGGATGTCGCACGGCGACACGATTACCGCCCTTCCGCACAACGCCCGCGTCATCGCTTCTACCGCCGACGTGGACAATGCTGCCTTCGCCATCACCGGCGAGCCGACATACGGACTGCAATTTCATCCCGAAGTATATCACTCGACAGAAGGCATGAAGATATTGCAAAATTTCGTAAAAGATGTCTGCGGCTGCCGCTGCGACTGGACGCCGGAGTCATTTATCGAAAATACGGTAAACGCGCTAAAAGATACGCTGGGCAATGACAAGGTGGTTTTGGGTTTGTCGGGCGGCGTGGATTCGTCGGTGGCGGCGATGTTGCTGCATCACGCCATCGGTGCAAATCTGCACTGTATCTTTGTGGACAACGGTCTGTTGCGCAAAAATGAGTTTGCCGAAGTGCTTGAATCCTATCGCGATATGGGACTAAACATAACGGGCGTAGATGCTACCGTTGATTTTCTGTCAGCACTTGTCGACGTTTCGGATCCGGAGAAAAAACGAAAAATTATCGGACGTATGTTTATCGAAGTGTTTGATAGAGAAGCATATAAGATTGAAAATGTGAAATGGTTAGCGCAAGGCACCATTTATCCCGACGTCATTGAATCGGTGTCGGTTCACGGACCGTCGGCAACCATCAAGTCGCACCACAACGTGGGCGGACTGCCGGACAGGATGAACCTCCGCGTGGTAGAGCCGTTGCGCTCGCTGTTTAAAGACGAGGTGCGGCGCGTGGGCATGGCATTGGGCATGAAACCGGAATTGCTGCGTCGCCATCCGTTTCCGGGACCAGGATTGGCGGTTCGCATATCGGGCGAGGTGAGCAAAGAAAAAGTAGCCATCCTGCAAGAAGCCGACGCCATCTTTATCACCGGACTGCGCACAGCGAACTTGTACGACAGAGTGTGGCAAGCGGCAACAATCCTGCTACCGGTGAAAAGCGTCGGCGTGATGGGCGATGAACGCACATACGAAAGCACCATCGTCCTGCGTGCCGTAACCTCAACCGACGGCATGACGGCAGACTGGGCACGCCTCCCGGATGACTTCCTCGCCAACGTGTCCAACGATATCATCAACAAGGTAAAAAGCGTGAACCGGGTGCTGTACGACATCAGTTCCAAGCCTCCGGCTACGATTGAGTGGGAGTAGGCTTGATCTCACAATCAGGGCAAACGCATTAAAATTTTCGGATTAAAATCATCCCGTTAGTACCTTATTTTCTCATGATGTATTTTTTTGCAGGATATTCTCCAATAGTGTTTTGCGTTTTCTTTCACTTGTGGATAATTTATTCTCCAATGGTTTTATCCTCTTTTTTGACTGCACTAATTGCTGCTTTGACTGCGCTAATTGTTGCGTTAAGACCGTAATTGCTTTCCGTTTTTTTTCCTGCTTAGGTAATTTCATTTCTTCGTATTTCATTGATTATTAGAACAATAATCCATAACTCCGCTCAAGTTAGGTAGTCTATCCCAATTTTAGCGAAGAGTTTTTGAGATTTTTGGGTTACTTCGGCTTGGTACCATACCTGTCTGATTTTTATTTTGCAGATTGCTTTGGAGAACTCGATAATATCTTTCAACGCATGCGTGGAATCCATTAAAACAAAATGTTGTTCATTCTCCGGAACATCAACCTTCGGCAACTCTTCGCTTTTACGCCGCAGTTCATCTTTTGAAAAAGGCACAAACCCCTCCGTCTCTGTGATTTTACCCAACAAGCGAATGGTCTTCTTTTCGGTTTTT
>Ga0099364_10001359_pt1 | contig 40528 bp, 32 predicted proteins | sample TergutTh196P3_FD_73070 | JGI IMG/M metagenome (GOLD analysis project Ga0099364, IMG submission 73070) | Microcerotermes parvus P3 segment gut microbial communities from Pointe-Noire, Republic of the Congo - Th196 P3 | ecosystem: Host-associated > Arthropoda: Insects > Digestive system > Gut ...
TATGACCATGCCTTTTCCACAAAGTGGCATGAATTCAAACCTGTCAAGCTCACCTGCTCGACGGCGAAGCCGCCGACCCCGTGAGCTCTTATTCAAACTTAACAACCTTTCTTTGACTGTGTACTTTATACTCTCTTTATACCCTCTTTATACTTGCGCCGACACTTCGCAGAACGTCCTCGATTGCCTCGTACCCGCGGTCTATATGTGAGATTCTGCTTATCTTAGTCACACCCTCGCAGGCAAGCCCGGCGACCACCAGTGCCGCACCTCCCCGTAAATCGGGGGCTTTGACATTCGCGCCCGAAAGCCGTTTCACCCCTTCAACCACGGCGATTCTCTCCCGAACATCGATTTTCGCGCCTAATCGGTTGAGTTCGCCGGCATGATTATACCGACAAGAAAAGATGTTTTCCTCAAAAATGGTTGTTCCGGGGAGAACCGCAGTCAACGCCATAAGGAGGGGTTGAGAATCGGTGGGGAATCCCGGATGGACATGGGTTGTGACTTTTCCCGGTGAGACCAGGCTTTTGCGTGCGTTAATGTAGATTTTATCACTTCCGTAAGTATAGACGCTGCACCCGATTTTCTCGAAAATAGGGAAAACAGCCGACAAATCGTCATGTTTAGTATTAGTAAGTACCAGTTCGCCCCGGGTAATCGCCGCACAGCACATATATGTAGCGGTAACTATTCGGTCGGGGATTACCGTATGTTCGCTCGCTCGGAGTTCCTTGACCCCCTCTATAACAATCGTCGAACCCCCCGCCCCGGATATTTTCGCGCCGCATTTGTTCAGGAAGTCGGTAAGGTCCACCACCTCGGGCTCTTTCGCCGCATTGTGAATTTCCGTCGCGCCTTTCGCCGTTACCGCCGCCAGAATAATGTTCTCGGTCGCGCCAACCGACGGGAAAGGCAAGGAGATTTTCGCACCGTGGATTCCTTTAGGCGTGGTGCAATTCATGAATCCGCCGTCCTCCTCGATTACCACCCCCATCTTCTTCAACGAATCGGTATGGTAATTAATGGGACGCGGTCCCAACTCACATCCGCCTGGGGTAGACCACCTACAAGAACCGCACCTCCCCAAAATCGCCCCCAGAAACACAATCGATGAACGCATTTCTTGCATTAAATCGTCCGGGACTTGATTATCGCAGACCTGCTCGGCATCAACCGTCAAGACCGACGATTCGCGACTGCACTTACAGCCCAGACAGTCGAGAATTCGGAAGGCGGCATCTGCATCGGTCAATCGCGGACAATTATGTAAGACTGTTTTACCCTTGCACAAAGCCGTCGCCGCAAGTAATGGAAGTAACGAGTTCTTCGCACCTTGAACCGGAATTTCCCCCTGGAGTCTCCGCCCTCCTTCGACAATGATTTTTTGTTTAACCATATACACACCTCATTAAAAGCATTTTCTCTACTATATGCCTATAATGAAAAATGTGACAACGCCCGCAATTTACAGCAGGTCGAGCATTTCGCTCACGATTACGCCTGCCGCATTAGGCGATGACATTTTTGCGGCGTTTTTCTCCATTCGATGAATCTGCGAAGGTTGATTATACAACGCCGAAACGGCATCGATTAGCTTATCACCTAAGTCTTCTTCATCTTTTATAAGGATTGCCGCCCCTGCCTCTTTCATGGTCAATGCGTTGAAGTACTGGTGGTTCTCTGATGCACCCGCCCAGGGAATCTGCACCGAGGCACGCCCGAATGCCATAAGTTCGGTCTGGGTCATCGAACCCGCACGGCAAATCACCAAATCCGCCGCCATCATGCAGGTATACATATTATGGATGTATTCGGCAAAGATGTTCCTACCTTTAATCGGTTGAATATCATTTTTAACCAACAATTTCTCGAAAAGCCCTCTGCCGTTTCCTCCGTAAGCATGAATATGGTTGATTCCGCCCCTCGATGCGTCTTTGACAGAATCACGCTCCCACTTGAGCAATCGAGCAACCGCCTCTGTAATCGAATTCGCGCCCAGACTCCCCCCCACCGACAAAATCGTGAAAACGCCGGGAGTGCTGTCCAGTCCGAGTGAGTCCAGTGCCGACTTGCGGTCTTGTTTTGTTTCCGTGCGAAATCCGAATCTCAGCGGATTCCCGGTTACGACATACTTTTTCGGATTTTTTGAATGTTCGGGGAAGTAACTCAACGTTCGCTCACTTGAAAGAAAAACTTTCTCGGCAGACTTTGCCAGCATTTTCGTAGCCATTCCCGGCAACGAATTACTTTCGTGTACCACCGTCTTGATTCCCAATTCAGCCGCCGCCGAAAGTACCGGCGCGCTCACATAACCGCCGGTACCGACGACTATATCGGGTGAGAAATCGCTTATTATCTTCTTTGATGCTTTTCCCGCGGTAACGAAATGATAAACCGCCTTTGCGTTTCGTCCGATGTTGCGAAAAGTAATTTTCCGTTGAAACCCCGATGCTTTAATCGACGAAAAAGCATACCCTTCACGCTGAATCAGCTTTGATTCAAGTCCGTTTTGCGTTCCGACAAAGAGGGAATCACTTTCCGGGAAGACCTCACGCACTTTATCGGCAATCGCCAACGCAGGATTAACATGACCGGCTGTTCCGCCCGCCGCAAACAGAATCCTCATCCGATTTTCGCCTTTCTCGATATGTTCAATAAAATTCCGATTTGTGCGAGCAGCATTACAATTGAAGTCCCTCCATAACTGAAAAACGGGAGCGAAATCCCGGTGTTCGGCACCGAATTGGTCGCGACTGCGATGTTCAAAAACGCCTGTATCCCGATTTGTGCGGTAATTCCGACAGCAAGCATCATTCCGAAGCGGTCACGTGCGTTGACAGCTATGTAAAATCCCCGCAAAATGAACACCACGAAAAGAATCATCACGAAAACGCCGCCTACAAAGCCAAGCTCTTCCACTATTACCGAGAAGATGAAGTCGTTGTGCATAGCCGGCAGAAATGAGAATTTCTGGTGAGAATTCCCCAGACCCAAGCCGAACCATCCGCCCGAACCGATTGTCACGAGGGACTGATACGTCTGAAACGTCGCGCCTTGCACATCGGATTCAGGGGCTCTCCAACTGTCGATTCTGTCTTGAAAATACGTATATCCGCTCGCCTTCATCACGAGTACTCCTATTGCCACCATAACAGCGAGGGCGGTGATTGCCACTACAATATACGGTAAACGAATCGGACTGACCACCATCATCGTCAACCCTATGCCGAACATGATAATCGTCCCCGATAAGTGCCGTTGGGCGAAAACAAGTCCACAGGCAATCATGATGATAAGGGCAAACGGAACGAATCCTTTGCGGAAGCGTTGCAACGTTTCGGGGTGGTGATGTGTGATGTAGGCTAAAACTACAATCAGAACAAACTTCAAGATTTCCGAGGGTTGGAACACAAATCCGATATTAATCCAACGTGTCGCGCCGCCCTGGGCGACCCCCATCAGCATTACCCCCAACATCAGCACAACCGTACCCACCGTCGCGATAATAACCAGCTTTTTATTCATAAGAATTCTGTAGTTCACGAAAGAAAGAAAAATCATAATACCGAGACCGATAAGAATAAACCGCGATTGATTCGTGAAAAAGTGGTAATAATTATCAAACTCTCTCATTCCGAACGCAAAACTCGCCGAAAGCAACATTCCCGCACCGAATACCACCAAAGTCAACGTAATCACGAAAAGCGGGACATCAAACTTCGCCCACCGTTCTTTCGGCGGCGGGACTACAACACTTTTAACCGGTTCGGGTTTAACTTGCCGTTGCGGTTTCTTTTTAGGCTGATTCGGCTTCCACTGTTGCGGCGGCAGATTTCCCGAGCCGCCCGATGGTTTTGTGTCCTTACGAACATTCTCCATTTTAAGATTCCCCTTTCGTGTGTTGTTATAAATGGGGGTTACACCCCCAAACCCCCTCACCTGCGGCGGGAAACCCGCCTTGGTTCGCTAAAGAGGGGCTTCGCCCCCATTACTTCAATTCAAGTGCTACCAATACAACCGCTAACGTGCCGAACAAGGCGGCTATCAACGAAAAAACCATCACGATTTTTGTCTCTTTCCAGCCCCGCAGTTCAAAACTATGGTGAATCGGGGTCATCTTGAACAGACGTTTCCCCCCGGTAATTTTGAAATAAGTCGTTTGAATCAGCACCGTCAAGGCTTCCCACACGTAAACCGCCGCCGCAATCACCATGATGAACTCGGCATTTGCACCGAGACCCAGTCCGCAGACAATCCCGCCCAGGAAAAGCGAACCGGTATCCCCCATGAATACTTTAGCAGGGTTGAAATTCCATATAAGAAAACCTATACATCCCCCGGCAGTCGCCGCCGCCATGACCGAAAGCTCGTTCATGTTCAAAAGCCCGCCGATAATCATGAACGCCGCACAATACACCACCGTCACCGAGCCGCACAAACCATCCACCCCATCGGTGAGGTTCACTGCATTAACAATGTAAAGGATTCCCAAACCCATCACGATGTAATAGAAGTACCACAGGTCAATCTGGCCGAAGACCGAGAAATTGACTACCGTTGTCAAGTCCCCTGCAATAACCCGCGACGTAAAATATGCCGCAACTATAAAAACTTGAATAAACAGCTTCTGGTTTACGGTGAGCCCTTCATTCTTCCTCTTACGAACTTTGAGCCAGTCGTCAAGGAATCCCATAAAACCAAAACACAATGCCATCAGAATCCCGGAAATGCTTCGAAAAAACTCCTGCCTTCCGACTATGTTTGAAAGCCCAACCAGCCCACTCCTCCACAGCATGAACATTCCCAGAGCGAAAGCTACGGTAATTCCGACTATAAACATGAATCCGCCCATAGTCGGCGTGCCTTGTTTCTTTTCTTTATGCCACTTAGGGCCTATGTCGAGAATAGTCTGACCGAATTTCAGACGACGGAGTGCGGGAATCAATGGAAATCCCAATGCAAACGTAATGATTAACGCAACAAGGGCAGTAACAGCGAGAGTCCAGATGTTCAAAGCCAGCCTCCATTCAGAATTTGTTCATAATCTCTTTTACGATTTCCCGCTCATCAAAGGGTTGATATTCATCCCCGATGACTTGTTCTGTTTCATGTCCTTTTCCCGCAAGCAGGATTACATCTTCACTTTCGGCTTCATTGACAGCGAACTCAATCGCCGCCCTTCTGTCTGTAAAGGTTTCATACGGGGTAGAATCGTTCGGGATTCCCTCTACCACATCATCTATGATTTTCTGCGGCTCTTCAAACCTCGGATTATCTGAAGTTATGACCAGAAAGTCGGCGTATTTCGCCGCAGTCGCTCCCATGGAAGGGCGTTTGGCGGAATCCCGCTCTCCTGCCGCCCCGAAAACGCATATAATCCGACGTGCCGCGAATCCGCGAATACAGGTCAAGATTTTCGCCAACGCATCTTCGGTGTGGGCGTAGTCGCAAATAACCGTGAATTTTCCGCTGTAAATGACTTCACACCTGCCGCGAACCCCGCGGAACTCTTCAAGGGTGGTTATACTCGCCTCCAAATCCACACCGACATTCTTGCAGACGGTAATCGCCGCGATTGAATTAGCCACGTTGAATCTCCCCGGCATCCTGAACTTAAACGGAAAGGACTTTTCCGCCGCCGAGTCTGCCAACCAATAGGACACCCCCGAACATGAGGTTTTGATGTTCACCCCGTAGACCCCCGAAGGCTCGTTTATACTGTAGGTCGTAATCGGAATATCGGATTCTTTCTGCAACTCTTCTGTAAGTCTCACCCCGTATTTGTCATCTATACAAATAACCGCTGATTCGCACATTCGGAAAAGGGTTTTCTTTGCTTGATAATAATTCTCCATCGTCTTATGCCAGTCGAGATGGTCTTGGGTTAAATTCGTAAACACCCCCACCGCAAAGGTTTCCCCTGCTATTCTGAACTGGTCTAACGCTTGGGAAGATGCTTCCATAACGCAGAAATCTGCACCGTTTTGCCGCATTTCGGCGAAAAGCCTGTACAATTCGTCTTGCCGCGGGGTGGAAAAGATTGACGGTTCGACTTTACCGGTCGGGTCGCACACGTCATACCCTGTCGTCCCGATGAATCCGCATTTGTACCCTTGACCTTCAAGAATCGCCTTGATTAAAGTCGCCGTCGTAGTCTTTCCGTTAGTCCCGGTGACTGCGATAAGCCGTAATCCGCAGGTGGGATTACCGTAAAAACCAGAAGCTGTTTTCGCAAATTCCGAGCGGACATTCTCAACGAGGATTTGCTTTTCGAGGTGCAAATCCGTCTGAGTCAACACCGCCGCCGCTCCGCGTTTCAGCATTTCTTCCGCTGCCGATTCACCGTCGAAGTTCTCGCCTTTGATTGCGACATAAAGACTGCCCGAAACAACCTTCCGAGTATCATCGGTAATATTTGTCACTTCATAACCGTATAGCTTCATGCTGACCCCAATCTTCTTCCGACTTGTTTTGCCTTGACTTTTCCGGTTTTGCCCGGAATTTTTCTATCCTCCATGCCCTACATCGACTGCGAACTGCACTTCAATGACGGTACCGTTCTTCACGACTGTATCGGGCGGAATACTCATATACACAGCGGTAGCATTCTCATTTCCGATTGAACCGCCGGTTAATCGGATATTCAACCCCGCATCGGTAATTGCCTTGTTAGCTTGAGTCACCGTCATTCCGTGAACATCCGGTACGGCAACCGTAAGCGACTCAATTTCTTCCATGTAAACCACCACGGTTGAACCTTTGCGAATCGGTGAACCCGATGCCGGAATGGTATTTATGACTTTTGAACCGCTCCCCACGAAGTTCGTTTCAAGGCCTGCGGCAGTCAACCGCATAGAAGCGTCTATCTGCGACATTCCCGCCACATAAGGAACAACAGTATCTTGGAGTGCCTGTTCCTCGGCAGTAAACTGCGGATAGATTTCGAGGTGCTGGAACGACTCTTTAAATACCGCCGACACAACCGGCGCGGCAACCATACTTCCGTAATAAGGCTGGCCCCCGGGATTCGGTTCGTCAACCACTACAAGCATAATTACCTTCGGATTATCCGCCGGTGCGAACGCACAGAACGATGCCACGAAACGCAAATCTTCCTGCGAATACACGTCGGTTTTTTCGCTTGTTCCCGATTTCCCGCCGATTTTGAATCCGGGCATATACGCATTCGAGCCGCCGTTGGCTTCTACCACGCCTTCGAGCAATGTCCGCATATGTTCGGAGGTCTCGTTGCTCAAAACCTGACGTTTAATACCGGAATCGTTGCTTTTGACCACGTTTCCGTCGGAGTCGGTGATTTTATCCACAACATGGGGGGTCACCAGATACCCACCGTTCACGCACGCCGCAAACGCTGTAATCATCTGCAAAGGGGTGATTTTATTCGTTTGACCGAAAGATGAAATCGCCAAGTCAACCGCACTCATACCCGAATCAACCGTGAAAGGGTATTCCTCCCCCGGGAGGTCGATACCGGTTCTTTGGGTGAATCCGAAAGCGTCGAAATATTTATAAAATCGTTCGGTACCGAGCCGCGCACCTATATCCATAAATGCCGGGTTGCAGGAAAAAGTTAACGCTTTACCCAATCCGTCCACTTGCCCGTGACCGTGATGCCAACATCCGATTTTCGTGCCGAGTACCGTTTCGCTTCCGCGGCAATAAAATCCCGTGTTAATGTCGATTACCTTTTCTTCCAGGGCAGACGCACCGGTAATTGCTTTGAAAACAGAACCCGGGAAGTATAACTCACCGATTGCTTTGTTCTTCCACTGTGACTCCCACAATTTCGCCCGTTCATTTTGAACCGCAACATCGATTGCTTTTTGATCCTCTTCGGAAAGAACCCCACTCGCAGATTCTTCTAACGCATCTTGCGTGAGATTTTGGCGCAACTCTTCCAGTTTTGCCTCGTCACTTTCGGAGAGTTCGGTGGGGTCATTCAGATTATACCCCGACGTAGTCGCCATCGCAAGAATAGCCCCGGTAGAAGGTTCCATCATAATCCCGGTAGCACGATTCGCCACGTTATGCTGATTCACAATAATATCGAGATTTTTTTCAAGATAGTGCTGCAGCGCAACATCGATTGTAAGATAAACATTATTTCCGTCCACGGCATCGAACCGTCTTTCGTATTCACTCGACATAGTCCTGCCGACCCCGTCTTTCAACATGACGAGTTTTCCGTCGCGACCTTGAAGGTATTCATCGTAGGACGCTTCAACCCCGTAAAGTCCGACATCGTCATAATCGGTAAATCCGATTACGGTAGAAGCCAGTCGGTCGTTGGGATAGCTCCGTTTGCTGTTCTCGACCAGGTAAAGCGAATACAGACCGATTTCTTCTTCTGCTTTGAAGCGATTGATTTCATCACGAACATTCCGGTCTACTTTCTTTTGAATGATTTCGTAACGATTATCGGGGTCTTTACATTTTTCGAGGAGTTCGTCATAATCAAGCTCAAGTAAATCGGCAAGTTTACGACTGATTTTTTCCGGTGAATCGCCTTTAGCCAACAGGTCGTAAGGAGAGACAATCACGTCCCACACTACTGTACTGGTGGCTAACACTCGACCGTTCCTGTCGAAGATATTTCCGCGGTTTGCATTGATTACAAATCCGTCTAACTGCTGATTGTTGGCTTTCATTCGATAGTATTCTGACTTTACCACGGCAATGGTATACAGGTTCACGCTGATATACGCAACGAAAACAAGCAACGCAGTCAAAACAACACCGTAAAGCTTGATTCTCATCCATTTTCCGGGGGTGGGAGATAGCTGTTTCATAATTATAACCATGCCTTTCCGCCACAAAGTGGCATGAATTCAAGCTTGCCAAGCTCACCTGCTCGACGGCGAAGCCGTCGCCCCCGTGAGCTCTTATTCAAACTTACACCGTTTCCTTTCATTGCGCAGCAATATTTTCTGTTCGATTCGGCATGTCCTAATTATATTCTAGCGAAAGCCCAAAAATTCCAACGCTTTATCAAAGAATCTGTCAACATAAGTAAGCCAGTCTCCTTCGCTCTCCTCCGCGACTTCTACCAACTTGTCGGAATTCACTGTGATATAGATGGTTTGCGAATCATGCGCCCGAACTAACCCTGCGCCTGCTGCATATTCCTCGATTTTTTCCGGCCCTGCCATTCCCACTAATTGCGCGCCGAGCCGTTCATTCTCTTTGCGTGCTTCTTCCAGTCCGGCTTCGACCACGGCGGTCTGACGGTTAATATCGCTCATTTCGATTTTACTGTTCACGAAGAACACAATCGCCCCAAGCGCGAACGCACCGAGTATGACCCATGCAAACGGGCTCCCTCGTCTTGCGACGGCATTATTGGGATTTTCTTCTTGAATTTCACGTGCTCTTTTAGATTTAAACGGCGAAGACTTCTTCCGCTTTTGTCTCTCTTCATCGTCAAACAAGTCTAAATCAAGAACAGCGGTACTGCTTTGCATCGTTTGACTTCCTTTATATAAAATCATCTGCCGAACTCCTTTACTTTTTACTTCTATTTCTACTTTTTCTCGATTACCCGCAACTTCGCGCTTCTTGCACGTCGGTTTGTCTCTAACTCGGTTTCGCCGGGCGTTACGGGTTTCCGGGTTACATGAACGGCTTTCGGTTTCTTCCCGCAGACACAAATCGGAAGACTCCGCGGGCAATCGCACCCTTTTGTCAACTCGGTGAAGGCTTTCTTGACGATTCTGTCTTCCAACGAATGGAAGGTAATCACTGCCAATCTGCCACCGGGTTTCAATGCGTTGAACCCCGCTTCCAACCCCTTTGAAAGGTTGCCCAACTCGTTGTTTACTTCTATACGTATAGCCTGAAAAGTCTTCCTACAGGGATTCTTTGCGTTCCTCACCGAAAGCGGTACGTTCCGCCTGATGATTTCGGCAAGTTCTCCCGTTGTCTTGATAGGAGTGACTTCTCGTGCTTTGATTAATCCACCTATTATCCCGCGGGCGTATCTCTCTTCGCCGTATTCATACAGGATTTCGATAAGCCTGTCTGCGGGATAATCGTTGACTACTTGATAGGCACTTATTCCGCAAGTGCCGAAACCGTCTGCCTCGCCTGAGTCGTTTGGATTTTGTGCCAGTCTCATATCAAGCGGCGCGTCTTCGTGAAAAGAAAACCCCCGCTCGGCGGTATCCAGTTGATGAGACGAGACCCCTAAATCCATAAGAACCCCGTTTACCTCGGTGATTATCTCATAATCTGCCATATCGGCGAAGTTCGCGTTTATAAATTGAATTTTGCCGGGGTACTTGAGATGCTCGGCTAATCTTGTTTGTGCCGCCGAAACCGCCGCCCCGTCTAAATCGAAGCAGATTAATCTGCCCTCACTCGTGAGCCTTTCGGCAATCGCGAGACTGTGCCCCCCTCCGCCGGTCGTGCAATCGATATAGAATCCGTTCTCTTTAATGTCGAGTAAATCTACAGACTCATTCAGTAAAACGGTGGTGTGGTTAAAATTGCTCATATTATTAGTATTCATATATCGCCCAGGATTTCATCCAGGTTATCGCCCATTTCCTCAACGTCGTTTTTCTCGTATTCGGATTTACTCCAGACTTCAGCCGTGTCACCCATCCCGATTAAAACCAACTCGTCCTCTAATCCGGCATACTCACGAAGAATCGGCGGGACTACAAATCGGCCTTGCTTGGGTTCAATCCGATTAACTTGAAGAAACCGCATCGCTTGGCTGAAATGAACGTTGGGTTTCGCCTTCAGTTTTGCATAAAACCGTTCAAACTCATCTTCCACGAAAATCAACAGACATTTCACCCGTCTGTCGCTATGCTTCATAAGTACAAACCCGCCGTCGAGTGCGTCACGAAATTTCGCAGGGATATTAATCCTCCCCTTGTCATCAAGGGTGGAATTCTGGCTGATTAGCATAGGTTTTCTGTTTCTGCTGCTTTCGGCAACAGTTTCAACATTTTCAACAGAGTTTTCCACAATCAATCACTTCCTGTAATTTCGCTCCACTTTTCTCCACTTTTTTAATATTATACTACAGTCTCGCAGAAATTGCAATAGCTAACGGAAAATTTTATCAAGTTTGTGAAAAATGCACAAATTCTATACCATTAACAGAAAAACCCTGTGAAAATACACAGGGTCAATCTATATGTTGTACTTCTCGGTCTTGTACACACTATTCGAAACGTTTTGCCTATATATAGTGTTTCAATTTCCGGCAAGCACTATTTATGCCATTTGAACTATGCTGTTTGCATTATTCCGAAACGTTGTCCTCCACCCATTTCGCCGCCAAAAGGGGCGAAAGCGTGAATTCCACGGTTGTGCGGGGCGTTTCGAAGTCTTTTCGGGCTTTCTCCAAGTCGGCAGAACGACGGAACAAACGGTCGCGACGGGGTGGAGGTTTGACCTTCACCATATCACTGGCGGGGATTTCCCCTGTGACCCTCGTCGTCATAAGCAGGCTGCACCGCAGAAATTCCGGTGCGATTACCTTTGCGGCGGCAACCTCATTCAACCACATGAACGGATTCATACCTCCGATAACAATATCTTCGATTACCCAACCATCAGCGGTATAGAAATCGTTTGCGCACATATACAAAGCGATTTTGAAAGCGTTCTCCATTCCGTCAAGCGCGGAAATCAATTCGATTGTGAAGTCCCTAATCACGAACCCGTTAATCATCTCGAACTCTGTACCGCAAATTGGACAGCATCCGCCGTACCCGAAAAGTTTATAATTGACATCCTTCGCGAAATAATTACGGTATGCGGCTTGTTTAACGATTTCCCGTTTACCCCTCACCCCATCCAATCTGCGGATTTCGCTCCGCAAATACTCGAATTCGGCGTGCTTGATTTCCGGTGTAGGTCGGTTATAATAAGGGATTTGGTCGGGCAGAACTATATTCGGACGGATATTCTTGGTATACGAACCCGAAATATATCCGCGATTCTCCCGCATAATCAACCATTCGAGAACGTCTGCCGTCTCGGGCTTGAGACAACCCTCTTTCAAGAACACGATTTTCACGTCTTTTTGCGTATAATTCTCGAACACGCTGTCGGGAATGTGTTCATCGACATCGAGAATCTCCATGATTTTATTGTTCTTATTCAAAAAGGCGACCTTATCCATCTTCAAATCGCTGACAAGGAATTTGTCTAACACATTCACCACATCGTTATGATCAACCACCACGAACTCGCTCTCCAGTGCATCGCTAACCGCATCGGCATTGAAGAAATATCGTGTCTTCATCACAGGGAAGTCGAATTCTCGCCCGGTCCACATTTTGCTGTCGAGGATGATTCGTATATCTCCGATTATTTGAAGCATTTCAGACGCACTCATCCGCGGCGGAATCAAAAACAGATTTCCGTACACGGAAAACCGCGTTTTTCCGTTAGAATCACTCACCAGTTTAATCGGAACCCCTTGTTCCTTCAATTGAATAAAACAACTCGTAACGTCTTTTCCGTCGGTGAAAATGTTGACCAGCATTTTCACGGTTTCATCAAACGCACGACTGCTTGTGAATCTGTCGCGGCGAGCGAACAGCGTGTCGATTGCCTTCTTCAGGTTTACGACGTTCACTTTAGAGATGTTCACAACATCTCGTTCTTCTCCGCGGCTGACGTACAGCTGATAATACCGCATATTGATTTTGTAGTCATTATCGAAGGCTTCGTCAAAAGATGCGAATACCGCCTCCAACGCATCTTCGTCTTCGACGAAACTGCCTTTGGAAAAGTATTTGAATAACTGCTTTTCGGCGAAACTGTTGAATTTCCCGTGGAGTCCGTAGTCCGACAATCCCGGCTTCACCCGTGATTCGACTATATACTCACCTTTCGGTCGCACGAACTCATAGTAGAATTCCCTGCCGTTTTCCCACTCATACGACAGGTACATGGTCTTTTCGGAATGTCCCGACAACTGCTTAAACATTTCCTCCCGCCTGGCGAGAATGTTCTTGCGATAGGCTTTTCCGGTGCGATGCTCACCCTCGGTAACGCCTTTGATAAATTGGGAAAACGCGGTCTCCCTCAGTTCGGAATAAGACACGGGGGAATCTTCTTCGGGAAATTGTACGCTGATATTCTCAAGAAAACAGTCGGCTGCCCTCGCCATAAGTTTAGACGATACGACAAATCCCCGCACGAATCCGAACGCATAAGAACGCGGACGAAAACCGTAACGGATTCTTTCGTCGTTTTTTTCATCGGGAAGCTCATACACATCGAGAATAAAGCACTGACTGTACGTTTCGACAAGATTTTTCACACCCTGTTCCACCATTTCGATTATACCGTCGCCATCGTTGGCTTGGATATATTTATACGGAATACTGATGAAAAAAGCCGACTGCTTCTCGTACTTGATTTTTCGCGGAATTTCCTCCGGGTTCAACTCATAGGTAGAAAAGAACCCGTACTTCACCATGAAGACCCGCGCTATATTCTGCCGTTTAGAAGCAGCAACGGCGAAAGGCACAACGTAGATGAATCCGTCCTGCTCATGACAGATGAAATCTGCGAGTGTCTTCCCGTCTTGTGAAAAGCGGATGAACTTGTTTCCGGCTTTCTTGAAATAGGCGACTTTATACGACACGGTGATTTCGCCGTCAACCGCAACCGCAATGTTGAGGGTTCGCCTTAGGAATTCCTTCTTCGAATCCTTGTTGAGCATTTTCTTCTCCGCAAAAGCGAAGCAAAGCTCGGCAATGTTAAGGTAATTGCCCTTCTTCTCGGTGATTGTCAAGAGATTATCCTTGATTTCATCATACTGTTCATCGGTTAAATCGGTAACGACCTTCCCTCCCTCGGACAAATCGTTATACGAAAAGACTATTTCGTTCTCGCGTTTCCTGTAGAAGGTGAACAGCATTTTTATATCGCCGCTTTTATAATCACAATCCAACGCTTCTTTAAGAAGTTCGCGGATTATCCGGTAATCATATTCGTACATCAGATGACCCCCTTATTATAAAGCTCCATAAACTCCCTGAGTGATTGGGTCGCGCCTTTTTTGAATCTGCAATACTTCCAGATATTGTACAAGACCGGCGTTCGGAGTTCCTCCGGAACTTCAGCCACCGCATCCCGAATATAGGGATAATCTCCTGCGGCACGTCCGATTAGTATTTCAAGGGCGATGACCGAATCCTGAACCCCGCTCACGAATTCGTTATCGTTGTATTGTTCGACGATTTCGTCGGGATTATTGGTATTGCGGATTAGTTTGGGGTTCATCAACTCATCATAGTAGAGATAGTCCCGCCGAATGGTCTCGATACTCTTCTTGACCAATTTAGGCAGAGATTCATCCCCGATATGTTCTTCCAGACTGGTTTCAAATATCGTTGCGAAACTGTTTACGTCAAGCAACCGCACCAATTCATCGAATAGTTTTAGCGCGTAATCGTGAAGTTTTTCCTCGGTTTCGACCTGTTTAAAGTTGGTCACGTTATAATTCTTGCGAAAACTGCGCGAAAGCTTCGCAAAATCACCGTGGGAATCCTTAACGTCCTCATTAAACTCCTTGATTTCCTCGATAATCCGTTTTAAATCGTTAAGGGTCTCTGAAATATACATCTCGGCATCGGGAACCCAGAATAACACGTTTCTCGTAGGGATTTTCCGTCCGAAACACATAGGCAGTCGGCTCATCATGACTTTACTCAACACCCTGCCATCGAAACGCAAGGCGGTATCGGTAAACACAATGAACTCCTCCGGACGTTCATTACCGATTTCCGAACGTCCCGTCTGGAATGAACGTCCCGTACGCAAGAATCGGCGTTCAAGCTCGGTCGGATTAGCGGGATATTCATAGTTGAAAATATGCGTTGCGTGCTGGATTCCGTAATACTTCTCGTCTATTGAATCCCCGGCGAGGATTATGCGTGCTTTAACCGGAGTTTTCCCTATAAATCGCCGTTTTAAGAATCCGCCGTCCAAAACAGAATCGGTTTGAATAAGCACCCGGTCTTTCAAATCGGGGGAATCGGCATAAACCGCATAAATCACCTTTGCGATATAGTTTAACGTTGCTTTAGACGTGAAATAAATCACGGCATTGTTTTCGGGTGATTTCAGTACCTCAGCCAGTTTAATCAGAAAGACGTTCAGTTTAGCGTCGGCACGGCGAAGGGTTTCTACGGCATCTTTGTCATAATTCGGCAGAAGGTAGGTGGTTTTTTCGGGCGGGTTAAATTCCTCAAAGGCATTTCCGCCGTAGATATAAAACGGAACCCCTTCCCGCGTTTCGGCGAGGCGGGTGGAAGCATTGAACCGCGACGCATCGATTTCATATTCAAGCAGGACTACATTCGGGCCGCGCCCCTTTGTCTTTCCGGGAATACAGTAGCGCATAGCCGGGGTGTTCGGGTTAAAATTGATAATGTTTTCGTCTATCACCAACCCCGAAACCGACGCTTTTTTCCCCTGACCGTTCAGGAAGTCTTTCAGCATCTTCTTACAGGCGGAAGCCGACGAATCTTCATCGTAAGGGAACGGAAACGGTGCGAAAACAAGGACTTTATTTGCTTTGTTGGCGCAGTTAGCGGAATACCCCTCCCAATCAACACCGAGAACGCCCAGTCCGGTATCGATAATCAGCAAATCCCACACGAATTTAGTCTCACCCATTAACCCCGCCTTGCCGGAACGTTTTAACTGTTCCTCGCTGATGATAAACAGGTTAGAAATACTCTTTGAGTGAAAAAACACCGTATCGTCAAGGTCGGAAATAAACTTGAAATCCACCCCCATTTCGGAGACTAAACAGGTGTACCAGTTCTGCAAAAGCGATTCCGGGCAGATAATGAGTATGCTCGGATTCGCCCCCGTCCCATCGGAAGAAGAGCGTTCAGCCGAAAGCACACTGTGAATACACAGTTGCGCCTTATCGGTTTTACCGTTACCGAACTCATCAAACACCAGTGCATACCCGAAATCACGCAATCTCTCGGGTACCGAAAGGTTATACGGGTTTAGGCTGATTCCTTCACAAGCGAGCCATTTTAAATCACTCATCGGCACGACCTCCTAATTTTAAGATGTTACTCCGTCAAAAACATTTAACGTTACATTGACGATTAAAACAAATTGGGTATTATGTATCCAGTATAATACATAATACCCAAAAAAGCAAGTGTTATTGTAAATCTTATTGAGATTCTAAATTCAACGGCTTCCTACAACTTAATAGGAATCAGCTTAATATAATCTTCCAGAGAACCGTCATTCATACAGCAATCAATGATTTTCTTGCCCAACGGGTCTAATTCCGGTGTATCGAACTTCTTCAGCTCATCTTTGAAGAAATTCGCCAGGATTTCCGCACCTTTATCATACCCTTCGATTCCCACTTCGGGCTGAGTTTCCGGCTGCAAGAACGCCTTGTTCAGCAACTGACCGTCTACTTTAAGACTTTCGAGGCTGTAACCCAACAACGCACATCTCGACTCATGAAGGCTTTCACGACGGAACCGTGCGCTTCCGCGTCTTGCGATATATTCGCGGGCAATCCATTGCGGTTTGAACCCGACTTCGTAGCAACCGATATGCTGATTCGGAATGAGAACGTAACGGGTATTAGGATTATCAGTCACCTGTTTCAGCATCAGGTTCGCCTGTTTCACCACCGACCCGGTCAAGAAGTAACCGTACGAGCCGATTCCCTCACTGGTCATTCCGCCGGAATCAACTATACTGGGGTTAGCGTGTCCGCGCGGCGCGACTAATCTCCATAACCAACCGAGTGCCGGCGGCAGAATATGAAACAACCCCATAATTCCGTAGGTGGGATGTTCCTTCGTACAAGGGGGAGTCCGCACACCGAAACTCCTTATATCGACTTCAACCGGGGCATCTATAATGTTCTGCACTAATCTGCGCGGAAGAATCACCCGCGGATTCGGGCAGGGCTTACCGGTGTCTTCATCGATTGTGTGTTCCCAAATCAACACCGTCGATTTAGGTTGCGCCTGCATACTCATGAACACGAGCGGTTCATCCGGCTGAATACAAGACTTCTCCAGATACGGGTCTGTTCCGTAGCCTTTGATATGGTCAACCCGAACAAACCAACCCGCCTCTACGTCTTTTATAACGAGTTTCTTGCTTGAATTCTGCATTTTCGGGTGACAGAGTGCCATGTCATCGGCAATCGGGTGAAGTTCGCAGGGTTCTTCTATTCGCAGGAAGAATTCTTCATCGGTAACGGTGTTCTTGCCGACTAACAATCTGCCGTCGGGTTCACGATGAACGTGTTCGCTCATCTCGCTCTTACCGCCACCGGAAGCACCTTCGTGCATCATAACGATTTCATTCTCGTACGGCGTAACGATTTTAACCGCAGAGGTATGCGCAGTTACCCAACCTTCTCTTTCACCGACATCGAGTAAGAATCCGTAAATCCCTTTCTTCGCGCTCGGCCCCGGATAGAGGTTATACGAAAGCAATTCATAGACTTCGTCAAGACGGTTATGTATGACGATTTGTTTTCCGTCAAAGTGAGTATGACGGAACGGCGGGGCAAGATAAATCACGACCTTCGGCTCGAACACACCCTCGTACTCTTCAATGTTAGTGAAGTACTGTAAATCCGCCAATCCGCAAGCAAAGAATCCTGCGTTCTTCGGTGCGATTAATGCGGCGGGATAACCGTATTCGTCACCGCCGACCATTACAGGAACAACTATCAACTCCTGCTTTTTAAGCCAGTCGAAGGTCTCCTGTCTGAATGCCGCAAAGTCACCGCCGAATTTCTCGCCGAATCGCGGCTTATCGCTGGGTTTATCATCCCCGATTATGAGACAGTCCGGGTCACGTCTTCTCATGTATGGGTCAACGTAATTTATTACCGCACCGTTTCTGCAACGGGTAACTACAGCCTCGTTACGAATTTCGCCGTTGACTTCATACCCTACCGCGAATTCATCCGCACCGTCACCGCCCAACGCCAACTCAATCAATTCCACGCGGGTTTTAGGATAACTCACCCCTTTACTCTCATTAATAACCGCCAACGCATCACTCGTGAATTTAAATTTATTAAGCATCTTAGAAAATCCCTCCGTTTATATAAATTTTTTTAGACTTATTTCAGCATTTTCCTCTTGATTTCCCTTGACATCATACCACATAAATCAATTTTTGTCAAGAAAAATCACAAATTTTGCAAGAAGCCTGCTCTGAAGCAGGCTTCTTGTGTTTGTTTTAATCGTATTTGACCTTCGTCAAATTTAATGACAGTTGCCGATGCAATTGGTATACTCGAACGAACCCGGTTCGGGTCTGGTAGTACCATCATCGAGAATCATAGCACCGTTTCTTGCGTGAATGTTCACGCTCCCCCCGGTAATAGTAACGAAGTTACCCGCACGGACTCCCCTTTCGCTGACCGGAATGTCAACGTTTGTGTTTTCGAGGGTTAAACCTTCCGGTGCGCGGATTCCGCGCCGTCTGCAATGAATGTTCAGTGAACCGCCGGTAACTCTTACCGTTCCCGATGAGTACACCCCATCTTCCGGTACATTGATTTTCACGTTACTGTTTGAGACGTTAACGTTCCCGATTATAATGTCAACTCCGTTAGGCCGCAATGCACCGCCCGCACGGATTCCTCTTTTTGAACCTTCTTCGGGAATAATTCCGGTATAGCCGGTATCAACGATTGAATCAATCGTGCTGTCAAGCACCGTGATGTTGACCTGCGCATGAATTGCATCACCGTGGGTGGCTGTTTTGATTGTTGAACCCGAAATCGCAATACTTCCGAAGTTGCCGCCCGCCGCACGGAAACCTTTTCCGGTTGCGGTAATGTTAATGTTCGAACCGTTGGAAACCGTCATCGACAAACGCGAACGGAATCCGTGACCGTTTGCCTTAACAACCGTGATTCTTGCACCGCTAATCGTCAACGCTTCACGAGAGTTAATTCCGTGTAAGTAGCCGCCGCTGATGTTAAGCTGTCCGCTACCTGTAATCGTAAGGTTCGAACGGCTGAAGATTGCTGCATTACGGGCATCGTTGGTGTCTGATTCAGGGTCTTCCGGGTCTTCCACCACTTCGGGACGTGCAGCACGAGAATCTATAAGGGTGTTAGTCGTTCCCGATTCGTTCGTAATCGTCAGCAACTTGTTGATTGTTACAGCGTTCGCACAACTGTCGGCATCATCCGAGACGATTCCGTGGGTCGGACAATTGACGTTGATACGTGTCGTACGGATTGCCGGCCCGAACGAACAAGTAATCGACGCATTTCTCAAAATGAGATTGACTACACCATCTGCATCGACCACGATTTGACCGTCGTTCAAAGTCCCGGTAATTACATAATCACCCGCCGCAGAAATCCTCACGATGTATTCCCCGCTTGAATTCGTTCTAACGTCAACCCCATCTTGAGTGGCTACTGCCGTGTTCCCGTTTAAGGTAATCCCCACGAATCCCGGTTGCTGATTCCCGGAAGTCGTAGTAGCACCTGTACCGCCGCCGGTTTGATTCCCGCCGGTTTGATTCCCCTCCGGTGCAGAAGTCGCAGATGCATCGGTCACAGCCGAAGGCAGGGTCAACGTAACCGTCAATCCGTCTTCGAGAGTCACCGTTACCGTTCCGTCAGAGTTGATTTTTATGTCTTTCTGCTCGACAGTTCTACCGCCACCATTCGGCCCGCGCCGATTATCAATAATGACAAGCGGGTCGCCTTCGATAATCTCGAAGAATCTCGCAAGTTCCTCGTTCGTAAGGTTTTGACTTTCGGGTTCGCAGACACAAGGGTTCTGTACGCAGATATCACACAATTCGTCCGGTTCGCCGGTGTCATTAGATATTTCAACAGTCGGGACCGGAGGATGTTCTGTTATCGTGCCGGGTCCATCGGTTCCGATGCTGACCATGATAGAAATAATCACCACCAGAAGCACAACACCGACACCGACAATTCCGCCGATTTTTTGAAATTTAGGGTTCTTGAAGAGTTCTTTACATCTCTCCACGACCATCACCTCGCTTGTCTAACATCAAGATGATGTTCATATTACCGTTGAGGCAGCGTAATTCATCAATGAACGCTTTTTCGTCGATGTTTTCTTTAGTCATGATTTTGAACGAGATTTCATAGGTAGCGCCAAGGTCAACCGTTCTCATTCTTGCGATATCCCATGAAACAGCGTACTTTTGCAGAATCGGGTCGAACATTCCCGTAAAGCTGAGACTTTCGGGAACGTTGATTCTCAAGATTTTCGGGGTGGTTTTATTTTCACCGTACGAAAGCTCGCTAAGAACCAATAACACAACGCTCAAAATAATAGTAATCGCCGCGCCGTAAAGAACGAATCCCGTACCACACGAAAGTCCGATTGCCATCGAAACGAAGATAAACGTCAAGTCTTTAGAGTTAGCCGCCGCACTTCTGAATCGGGTAATCGAGAAAACGCCCGCCAAGCTGAATGCCGCCGCCAAGTTGTTTCCTACCAGGAAGACCACCGCCGCGATTACAGGCGGCAAAATTACGAGGGTGATTGCCAGGTTCTGCGAAGACAACGCTATGCCTTTTCCGGTGACTCTTCTGTAAAGAATACTCATAGCCAAGCCCATAGCGACAGCCGAGAATACAAGAATAAAGAATTCCTTCACGCCGGCTGATGAAATAACATTCCCCCATTCGTCAACATGGGTTTCGATAAGCGATTTGAACGCGTCGTTTGATGCAATTAATGGTAACATTGTAATTTCTCCTTTTAATTACGTTTTATTTTTTATTTTTTTAGGATTTGTCAAGCCACCCCGCCGGCGGCTCTTGTTTTGCCACTGCCTTACCGACGGTTACACACCGACAATTTCCGGCATTTGAATAATTGTTTTAGTTTCGGGCTGTCCGACACCGATATCGATTCCCGCTTCCCGTTGCCGAGTTAAGTACCGCTTGTACTCCGTACCGTATTTGGAAAAACTGCCCCTCTTCATGCCGTGTTCCGCAAAATAGTCGAGCAACCAACGCGGCAGAGTTCCGCCGCCTTTGAGTTCCATTACGTACTGACCTTCCTGCAGGAGTTGTTCGCCGTGGTCTCCTTTTTCGAGACCGGTATCCTCCCGCCTCGTTCGGACGTTAAAGTCGAACGAAATCCGCAAGTCTCTGCCCGGGCCGCCTTCAGACGGGTCTTTCCCGAAATACGCAATCCGGTCGTAAGCTAAGTACAAAGCAGGAATTGGCTTGTAGTAGTTCAGCGCGTGCTGCAATTCTTTGTAGACCTGCTGCTGTACGTACTTGGGATTCTCCAACACGGGAATCTCCCGTGTCTGAATGAACTCATACGCTTCATGCAGTTTCAGCGTAATCCGTCTCTTATAAACGATTCCCCTGTACTTCTTCTTGATTTCGAGATAAACCTTTGTGTCCAACTCCGGAACGCCGTACGCCCGTAATCTCAATTTCTCCTTGTACTTCGGTTTTGCTACCGACGTACGGATAATGTGATTATCCGGCGTGTCGTAATAAATGTTGGCAATAGTGTAGAATTTTCCGCCGCGGTTATACTCGTCGTAGTTCATGTACGTGTGGAGAAAGTTCGTTATGTGCTCATACCGCTCCGTGTCCATGAGGTACTTGATTTCTTCCCGCTTAAAAACCTCTATAGCCATGCCTTCACCCCCCCTTTAAATAAAAATACCGTACAATTCCCCGCACTGCAAGCCAAATCCCGCACGAGAAATCGTATTCGTTCCTCTGTTTACTCACCAATAAACATTATATCATAACTTTACGCTCTCGTCAATAGAAAATTTCCCGTTTCCCGTGACTTTGGTGAAATTGCATTAAAAACGACACGTTTTTTTGGTAATATTGCACAAAGCAAAGCAAAGCAAAACAAGAGCTCACAGGTCGGCGGCTCTGCCGTCGAGCAGGTGAGCTTGACGATTGCAAAACAAGAGCTCACAGGTCGGCGGCTCTGCCGTCGAGCAGGTGAGCTTGACGATTGCAAAACAAGAGCTCACAGGTCGGCGGCTCTGCCGTCGAGCAGATGAGCTTGACGGCTACACAAACCGAAGACACCGGATTCCTCCGATGCCTTCGTTTGATTTATACGATTGATTCTGTTGATTCTATGCCGCAGTAACCTGTTCGAGTGCCGCCACCCCAACTATTGAAGCTGCTCTCGCAGCGGTCGTAACAGTGGTGGTTTCAACTGCCGCAGCAGACGAATTTGAACCGGTTCCCGCCATAATTGCATTCGTGATGTTGTTGTAATGCAACGCACCTGTCTGTCGATTGAAGAGTCCCCATCTGCCCTCGACTGCGTTGACCGCTCCGCCGAGTCCGGTGTCCCACCAAACGGTTACGAATCCGCGTTTGGTTGCTTCTTCGGTGTAGGTTCTGGCGTAAGCCGCTCTTCCGGTACCGGAAGTACCTTCTCCCGAGCCTGTCGCAGATTCATGCCGCGCGACTGCACCCCATTCTCCCAGAACAACCGGCATACCGAAGTTGTTCGATGCGGTTTGAATTCGGTTAAACACAGTCGTGATGTCACTTGTACTCCAACTTCCGCCGGTACCGGAGATTCCCGTCCAACCACCGGGGTCATATGCGTGAACAGACAGAATCAACTTGTTCACCGTGTTGCCGGTGTCGGTGGGTTTGACGAAACTATCGAAAGCCCCGCCTTCGTTATTTGCCCAACTCGGAGCAGAACTCGCCGCATAAGTCGGAATCATCAAGATTCTGTAACGGTTGTTCCCCCCGGTAGCACGGATTGCATCAACCGCCGCTTGATTCAGTTGGTTGAGATTTTGACGGTGCGCGCGTGAACCGCCTTCCCATTCTCGAGCGTGACCTTTTACTCGCGGCTCGTTCAAGACTTCGAAAATCAATCTTTCGCCGTAGCTGTCGTTAAATTCATTTCCGATTAATGTCCACAGACGCGTCAGTGTCGCCCTTGACTGATTGGTTTCGGAAGAATTACTGAACGGCAGAATATACTCATCGTGGTGGGTGTTGAGAATAACGTACATATCCTCGGCAATTGCCCAGTCAACGACTTGTTTGACCCTCGTCATCCATTCGGCACGGATTGTGAAAGACGAAGACGTATGCGAACCGGAAATCGCTTTATGCCACGTCACGGGAATTCGTATAGTGTTAAATCCCGATGCTTTGACGTTTTGAATAAGCTGTCGTGTGACCGCATGACTCGACCCGCCTAACCATGCCGTTTCCATTTGTGTGACCGTCATGTTGGCGTAGTTTCCGCTTGCCAACCAGTTCCAGCCTGAACCGTTTATAGGGTTAGAATAGCTTGAACTACCCGATGAATAAGCATCGAACGTATTACCCAAGTTCCAACCTGCGCCCATCCTTGAGACTACCTGGCTTGCACTTACACTTTGTAAGTTTCCGCCTGAACCGTTTTCGCTCCAACGCGCCCAAATTTCGGTATCGGATGTGAATACCGTTCCCGAAGAAGTCCCCGCCACGACTAATGTTCCGCCGGTTTGTGATGTGTACCAACCGTTGAACGTGTGTCCGCTTCTCGTAGGGGTGGGCAATGCACTTGTGATTACTCCGGGTGCGGTACCCGAACTGGTTTGAACGCTTGTCGGTGAAACCGTTCCGCCATTTGCGTTAAGCGTAATCGTGAATCGTGCCACACCGGATGGTGTAGTTGCAGTTGAAGAACTTGAAGAGGTCGAAGAGGTTGTAGTGCCGGTTATAGTGTTGTTCGTTGTCGTAGCACTCGTAACCGTTGAGTTATCACCTTCCGAAATCCATCTCGCCCAAATCTCGGTATCGGATGTGAACACCGTTCCCGAAGAAGTGTAGTAGGAGACTTTTTCTCCGCCGGTTTGTGATGTGTACCAACCATCGAACACGTAACCGGGGCGGGTCGGTGGGGTTATGTCGGAGGTGATTACCCCCGGTGCAGAACCCGAACTGGTTTGAACGCTTGCGGGAGAACCGCTTCCGCCGTTTGCGTTAAGCGTAATGGTGAACCTTATCACTCCTGACCCGGACGAAGAACTGTTCGAAGAAATCGCGCTGCTCGAAGAAGACGAGCTTGATTGTGAATCGGAGGAAGAAGTCGGCACTCCGGAAGATTCGGATGATACCGTCGGCCCACTCGAAAAGCTCGAACTATAATTAGATGACGAGCTTGACGTGCTTCCGCCGGAACTGCTCGGAACACTCGAAATTGAAGAGAAAGAAGATGTTGAAGAAGACGAATTCGCAGAGATTGAAGATGAACTAAATGCAGAAGACGAAACCGTCGTAGGATTTGATATTCCGGGAGACGAAGAAGTTGTCGTTGTAGACGTACCACCTGTTACGTCGCCTCCCGAATTAAAATTTACCTTAATTCTCTCATGGACAGCACCTTTCCAAACGCTCTTCATAATCGCATCGATTATGGGTTGCGCACTCGACTGCTTTTCGAAAACGTCGGTTATTGTAGCCACGTTGTGCGGCGCATGACGTTCGAACAAAGCGAATCCGGTACGACCTTGGGTACCGTTATCCCACCATACGGTAACGAATCCGCGTGCGTTAGCACCGATAACGCTTCTGTTTTCGTATTGACCGCCGCCGATGTAGAGTCCCGCTTGAATCGCCCTGTCAGACATCACGACTCTGCCGACTGTTCCCCACTCTCCTATAACCACGGGGAGTCCCAACGCATTCGCGCGAAGTTCAACCCGGTTGAGAGCGGTGTCGATTCTGTCTATCATAATGTCGCTTAATTCGTTGGCGTTACCCTGGTCGGTGACTGCATTCGGTTCATAAATGTGAACCGACAGGATAAACTTGTTGACGGTGTTGAGCGGGTCATTCGGTGTTACGAATCCGTTAAGCGACTCACGATGGCTTGCCGCCGCATAAGTCGGAATCATAATGATTCGATGTACATTGTTTCCGCCGCTAGCTCTGATAGTATCAACCGCAACCTGATTGAGAATGTTGAGGTTATCGCGTTCTTCTTGAGTACCGCCTTGCCATTCGGCGGCAGAGCCTTTTCCGCGCGGCTCGTTAAGCGTTTCAAGAATCAGCTTCTCGTTATAGTCTTTGAAGACAGGGGCAATCTGCTCCCACATTCTTCTTACGAAGACTTTGCTTTCCTCAAACGTGACCGTTTTACTGCCGTTAGTAGACGTAACCGAATTGAAAAGCGTGAACGCACCGCGTTCGGGTCTTCCGACTTCAAACTCTTCATGGTGGGTATTGAGGATTACGTACATATCCTCGGCAATCGCCCAGTCAACGACTTGTTTGACCCTTTGCATCCAGTCATCACGGATTTTCCAGTTGTCGTTCACATCGGCAACTTGATACCACGTAACCGGAATCCGTATGGTATCGAACCCCTGCGCTTTAACTGATTGAATCAACTCGCGCGTAACCACCTGCCCACTCAACCATCTGCTTTCCAGAGTGGAAACGGAGGAAGTAAGGTCAACGCCGTTATGCGCATCAAAAGTGTTACCGAGATTCCAGCCCACCCTCATTGAAGAGGCGATTTGGTGAGCGGTCAAATCTTTGAAATCCACGGAATTTGCCGAATAAGTAATCTGCGGCGGCGAAGTCTGCGCCACATCAGGTGCGCAATGTGCGCAATGTCCGTTAGCGGGGTGGGTCATGAAATAACTGTTCATTCCCGCAAGCCGCTTCAAGATTTCGAGTGCATCGGCAATCGCCGGGGATGAGCCTTTCGACTGGAATGTCGCGGCTTTCAGCGCACTCAAATTACCATCGATTGAATTGTTCATTTTTGCCAGATTCTTAAGAATCTCCAACACGTCCGCAATTGCAATTGAGCCGTTACCGTCAACGTCTCCGCAACTGTAGAGGGGCACAGAAGTCGAGCCCGATGCTGTCGTTGCCAGCATTGTCGGTGCGAATAACGATAACAGAATCGCCGCAATAAGCAGAAGCGAAATCCCTCTCCTGCTCTTGACCCTTTTCTTGATTTTCTTTTGTTCCATAACAAAAAACCTTTCCTCTCTTTAATTAATAAAATCAAATTTAATCCCGACCTGTTCGCGGCGCAAAACCCCGAACACGTATATAGTTAAATCAATTATACCATATTATTTTTGACAAATCAATACTATTTTCAGAATTTTTGCGGAAATTTTTATGCAAATCGTACAAAGGCTTTAAACCAAAATGTTACGGTTGACAAATCGTCGGAATTAAGGTATAATGAATAATCGTTATGAATAATCAACCTAAAATCACGATAATCACAGGGCATTACGGCGCGGGAAAGACTAATTTCGCCGTGAACCTGGCTTTATTTGCAAGGAAAACCACCGGGGAATCCGTCACCGTGGCTGATTTAGATATAGTCAACCCGTATTTCCGAACAGCCGACTTTCGGACGCTTTTCGCCGATACGGGAATACGGCTTGCAGTATCCGACTTTGCGAACTCTGCCCTTGATGTTCCGTCGGTGAATCTCAACATACGCGGCGAACTCGCCCGCACCGAACGTCTAATCATAGACGTGGGGGGGGATGGTGAGGGTGCGAAGGCATTAGGGCGGTTTGCACCCGAAATAAGCGAAATCGGCTATGAGATGTACTACGTAATCAACCGATACAGACACTTGACGGCGGAAGACGAGTCGGCGAAAACGGCCGTTGAAATCATGAGGGGAATCGAGAAGGCAAGCCAACTGAAATGCACGAAGCTCTTCAACAACTCCAACCTGGGGCAGGAAACCACCCCCGAACTCATTCGAGAATCGCAATCCTTCGCGGAAGAAATCGCTCGAATCACCGAGTTACCCGTTTTTAAACCCGACTTCCCTGTAGAAGTCTATGTAAAACCAATCTGGATTATTTGATGTTATAACTTACTTTTATTATAAGGAGGAGGAATCATGAAAAAGTTAATCGCGACTTTAGTCATCGTTGCCGCTTTAGCGGGAATGAACGGGTGTTCCGACAATCAATCCACCGGCGGAAGCCAAAACGATACCCCTCGCCGCAATCGGGAGGAATCTACCCAACTAAACGAACAATTCGACGGTGAACTCGTCGAAACGAAATGGTTTTCATTTGCACTCAAAGACGGGTGGAAGTATAAGCTTAACGAGTACCAAGAAAACTATTGGGGTATCTCCCACGAAAGCTTCGAAGGGGGTATGACCATTTCGAATGCATTTATTCAAATAATACCGATATTTGATGATAATTTGGGAGACCTCAAACTACCTGAAAATGCAACCCCGAGGGAAACCCTGGAGGCTATGCTTGAATCTTCTCTCGAATCACTTTTGGATTTTGAGGATTATGACAACATATCGCACGAAATAATAAAACTCGGTAAAACCGATGCCCTCAAAATGACACTACAAAAAGATATCGGAATATGGGTGTTTTACGCCCTGCTTGACAACTCTAATATGTACTCACTACAGTACACCCTTGAAAACGAAGATAAACATCTGCAGGGCGAAATTGAGGAAATATTCGAAACTTTCAGAATCAAGCACGACGCACCACCGATTGCAGATGCTTCGTATATTGAAAACATGAGAGTCTCACGGAGAAATGCCGAAGCTACCTCGATTTTCATAGTTGTTGCTTCGGTTGCAACGACAATGGATTCACGCAATGAACCCTTCCCGACCAAATCGTTCACGCTTACCTCAGACGGTTCGGGTTGGAAAATGAGCGGAGAACAATTCGAAATGATTATTGATAAACTGAACCACGACCTTCCGGAATTTGAGGGTCACGCTAAAGTTTTCATTAAAGAAGATGGAGGATATCCGGTTGCAGTCGTGTTGGTCGAATCCGGCGGGGTTTCTTCTGCGGAATTCAATACCGAGGACAACACTTGGCGCGGCATGGACGAAAACAGACCGGGCTACGATTCCGACGGTAACGCGGTAGGGGTTTATCCCGAGTATATAATCTATTAAATAAATATAGTGAAGGAGATATAAAGCAATGAAATTCAAAACGGATTTTGACCGTTGCAAAGGCTGTTCGCTCTGTATATCCGCTTGCCCGAAAGGCATTGTGGCGATTCAGACCGAGCGTCTCAACAAGAACGGTTATTACACCGCCGAATGTACGAATCAAGATGCGTGTACCGGCTGCGCACTCTGCGCGACAATGTGCCCGGACTGTGCTATTGAAATAGGAGACTGATGACTATGGGGAATCCGATATCTGCGAGCATTAACATCAACATTGACAGTGATGTTAAAGACGAAGCTCAAGCCGTGTTTTCGTCCCTGGGCTTTGACATGGCAACGGCAATCAACATCTTTTTGAGACAAACTATAAAACAACGCTGTATTCCTTTTGAGTTAACCAACGAAACAACGGAAAAATCACCTAAACCGGGGTGCATGACAGGAAAAATTCACATGTCAGACGATTTCAATGCTCCGTTGGATGACTTTAGGGAGTATATGGAATGAGTTGTATTTTAGACACACATACGGTTCTGTGGTTTCTCGGAGATGTGGACAAGCTGTCAAGGAAAGCTTATGATGTTATCTTGAATCCAACGAATAAAAAGTATGTAAGCATCGTTTCAGCGTGGGAGATTGCTATAAAAATCAGCCTTAACAAACTTGATTTTGAAGGCGGTGTCGGCAATTTCTTTAATAAAGTTGAAGATAACGGTTTCGAACTGCTTCGCATAGACCCAAAACACATAGGGGAGTTGGAAAAGCTCCCATTCCATCACAGAGACCCGTTTGACCGTCTTCTTATTGCAACGGCGATTTCCGAAAACATTTGCTTAATTACAGCGGATACTGCTTTGCGAAAATACAACGCTTCTTGTATTTGGTAAATCTAAAATAACTGAAAGGATTATGAAAAAATGAGCAAAACTTTAATGAAAGGCAACGAGGCTTTGGCAGAAGCGGCGATTCGTGCGGGGTGCAAATGCTACTTCGGTTATCCGATTACCCCGCAGAACGAAATCGGTGCGTATATGTCGGAAAGAATCCGCAAGAACGGCGGCGTGTTCCTGCAAGCGGAATCTGAAATAGGCGCGATTAATATGGTTTACGGGTGTTCCGCTACCGGAACGCGCTGCATGACTTCTTCGTCTTCTCCCGGCGTTTCCCTCAAAGCGGAAGGGATTTCTTACTTAGCCGGGGCAGACCTACCCTGCGTAATCGTGAATGTACAAAGGGGCGGTCCGGGTCTCGGAACGATTCAACCGTCTCAAGCCGACTATTGGCAGACCACCCGCGCAATGGGTCACGGCGATTTGAGACTTCCCGTACTTGCACCGTATTCGGTGCAGGAAATGGTGGATATGACGGCGGAAGCCTTCAAAATAGCGGAAGAGTTCCGTACACCGGTAATGCTCCTCGCGGACGGACTGTTAGGGCAGATGATGGAACCGGTCTCGTTTAACGAAATCGGCGGCGAAAACAAAGATGATGGTCAATCCTCGCCGAATTGGGCAGCGTCGGGTCACAAGAACAAACGCGAAAAGAACATCATCACGTCGCTTTTCCTTGACCCGATTGAGCTTGAAACGGCAATTAATGAGCGATTTGAGCGGTTTGAAGAACTCCGTGCGAAGTACACCCGCTCGGAATCTACCAACACCGATGATGCCGATATAATCGTGACTGCATACGGTTCAACGGCACGGGTAATTCAATCGGCTATGGAAATGGCACGAGAAGAAGGTATAAAAGTCGGAACATTCCGCCCGATTACGCTATCGCCATTCCCGGAGAAAGCGTTGAAGGAAGCCACTAAATCGGCGAAAAAGGTTCTGGTGGTCGAAATGTCGATGGGTCAGATGGTTGACGATGTCAAATCCGCACTCGAATACAAACTGCCGGTCGAATTTTTCGGAAGACAAGGCGGATTCGTACCCGGCCCGCAGGAAATTCTTGAAGTAATCAGGAGGATGAAGTAATGCCGAAATTCACAAGACCTAACTCATTGACCGACAATCATAATCACTATTGTCCGGGATGTACCCACGGAATTATTCATCGGTTGATTGCCGAAATCATGGACGAAATGGACATTCAGGGCGAAACAATAGGGGTCTGCCCGGTCGGATGTGCCGTGCTTGCGTATGATTACTTCAAATGCGACATGATTCAAGCATCTCACGGACGTGCGCCTGCAGTAGCTACAGGGGTGAAACGCGCAAAACCCGAAAACCTTGTCTTTACCTATCAAGGGGACGGAGATTTAGCCGCAATCGGGACTGCTGAAATAGTTCATGCGGCGGCACGGGGCGAAAATATCACCACGATTTTCGTCAACAACGCAATTTACGGAATGACCGGCGGTCAAATGGCACCCACCACCATGCCGGGACAGAAAACGCAGACTTCGCCTTCCGGGCGAGATACCGCACTTGAAGGGTTTCCTATTCGAGTATGCGAAATGCTCGCAACACTTGACGGTGTCGCTTTAGCCGAACGTGTCTCGGTTCATGATGCAAAGCACGTCAACGCTACAAAGAAAGCTATACGAAAAGCGTTCGAAATCCAGAAGAACAAAAAGGGATTCTCAATCATTGAAATCCTTTCAACCTGTCCGACAAACTGGGGATTGACTCCTAACAAAGCGGTTGACTGGCTTAAGTCGGACTTGATACCCTACTATCCTTTGGGGGTATATCAAGAAAGGAGCGTTCGGTAATGAAAAATCTGAAACAATATCTAATAGCGGGGTTCGGCGGACAGGGGATTCTGTTTGTGGGGAAACTCCTCGCTAATATCGGACTGATTTCCGACAAGCAGGTTACATGGATGCCTTCCTACGGGCCGGCGATGCGCGGCGGGACTTGTAACTGTTCGGTCTGCATAAGCGACTCGTTAATCGGCTCTCCGGTTGTATCGGAGGCAGATGTAGTCATCGCTATGAACGGGCCGAGTTACGATAAGTTCATCGGCAGCGTGAAAAAAGGCGGTGCTGCATATATCGACAGCACGTTGGTTGATTCCAAATACGACGGTGACGATATTACCGTACATTATGTCCCGGCAACCGAACTGGCGGCAGAGAACGACTTGAAAGGCATGGCGAACATCATCATGCTCGGAAAGCTGATTAAGGAAAGCGGTCTCGCCGATTCCGAAACCGTAAAAAAGGCGATTGAAGCATCGGTGTCGGCGAAAAAAGCCAACTTGTTAGCCGCAAACCTCCGCGCGATTGAACTGGGAATGAACTCATGAAATCAAAAAATCCCCTTTATAAGGGGATTTTTTGATGCAACAATCACGGATTTGTACGCAATGCCTTCTTCAATAGCGGGAATGTTGTGAATGCAAGTGTGCCGCCGATTAATGCGGTGATTAACTGTGTGAATGAGAATGCCGCCAGTACCGGCGGGGGGAGTTTAGTCCCTATCACGTTGACGATGATTACGTGTACGCCGAGGTACAAAGTCCCGAACTTTGCCACCGCCGCAATCACGACCGCTACAGAGCGCATAAGCGCACGTTCGGTGAAGAGCCGGGTGAGAATCGCCCATGCGGCAACGTAAACGATGTTCCCCAAAGAGATGAACGGTACTAAAATCCAGAATGGCGGCGCAACCCCGAACAGCATGGCTAAAACGGGTGAAATCGCACCGACACACAACCCGGTCGGGAATGAGCATAGAAGTGTCGAAATCGCGAGGATGAAATTCACCCCGCAACCGGTGATGTATTGATTGCCGAGTCCGCGGGAAAGTGCCTGCCACCCCACCAGCAAAGCGAGCAGTAACGCAGTCTGTGTGAGCCGCAGAATGCCTTTTTTTGTTTTTGAAGCGTTCATAATAATTTCCTCCTTTTAAAATACGTTGAAAAACTTCTTATTGTATTTCAGCTTTAAGTATAGTATAATATTCGTATGATTTATGTTGCCTGTGCAACAAAATTTACGTTTTTTGAGGTTCTTGACGTTTTTGAAAGGAGGGAGTCGGATGAATTATTCTCATTCGGGATTAGGTCGTTTAGCACTATTCGCAGGAATGAACAGCGATGAAATCAAGCAGCTCTGCGACTGTTTCGACCTACGCACGGCAGATTACCGAAAAGGTGAAATCATAGTCAGTGAGGGGGAGGCGGTGAAGCGGTTCGCGGTGGTGCTGGCAGGGAACGCACGTTCGTTCAAGACCGACGTATCCGGAAAAGTCTTTACCGTTTCGGTTATAGAAGAGGGTGGGTATATCGGAATCCTGCTCGCGGGACAGGACAAGCTGAGTCCGGTTACAGTCGAAGCCACCGACAGGCTCACCGTGTTATCGTTGCCTTTCGAGAAGGTGACACGTCAATGCCGTCAGAGTTGTGCCGGTCATTCGAAATTGCTGAACAACTTCATCTGCGGGATTTCGCAGAAGGCGATTCATTTGTATGAACGCATCGATTGCTTGATTAAACCCTCCATGCGGGAGAAGATTCTGGCGTACATGGCACAGCAACCGCGGCTTTCTCAAACTAAAAACGCTTATCAGGTAATTCTGTCGTTCGACCGGGAGAAATTTGCGGAATACCTCAATGCCGACAGAAGCGCGCTTTCGAGGGAACTTTCCGCGATGAAAAAAGAGGGAATCATCGATTATCACAGGAATGTGTTTAAGATTCCGTTGTGATTCGACCGATTTGTATGATTTTTTGGTGAAATTGCACAAAAATATTTCTAGATTTTTGTGTAATTTGTAGAAATCGCAAAAACCCCTTTTATTTTTTTGAGTTATGAGATATAATGAAACACAGTTAGTTTTTTTTGGCGGGTTTGCTAATTGCTAAAATCGCAGAGAAAGGAACGGTGTTGCAAATGGGCGCAGCTAAATCGGTGAAAAAGAGGAAGACGCTGTTCGTTGTTGACGACAACCTCACGAATTTGAATATCACGAAGGATATTCTGTCTCATGCGTATAACATTATTACCATCCCTACAGCAGGGAAGATGTTTGAAATGCTTAAAAAAACGCTCCCCGATATGATTATTCTTGATATAGAAATGCCGGAGATGAGTGGGTTTGAGGCTATTGAACTCCTCAAAGCGGATGACGTTTACAAGGAGATACCTGTGATTTTTATCACGGTGCGAGGGGATGTTCTGAGTGAGGCGAAGGGGCTTGAACTCGGTGCGGTGGACTACATTTCTAAGCCTTTTGATGCTTCTTTACTGGTGAAGCGGATTGAAATCCATGCTACGATTCAAAGCCAAAAAGCCGAGCTTATGCAGTATAATGAAAATCTTACCGAATTAGTCGAGCAGAAGACCAAGGCAATCACGAGTTTGCAGGACAGCATAATAAGTTCAATTGCGGAGTTGGTGGAATGTCGTGATTATACCGCCGGCGGTCACATTGAGCGGACACAGAATTACTTAAAAATCTTTATAGATGAACTCCGCAGGAGCGGACTGTACAGCGATGAACTGGGTGAATGGGGGGATGCTTCGGGGGAACTTGTTGCACAGTCTTCCCGATTGCACGACCTGGGGAAAATTGCTATTATGGATACTATTTTGAGTAAGCCCGGCAAACTCACCGAAGAAGAGTTTGAAGCGGTGAAGGTTCATGCTGAGTTCGGGGCGGATATTATCGATAAGTTTCACGGCCCGACCGATGACTCCGGTTTTTTGCATCATGCTAAAATTTTTGCGGGGAGTCATCATGAAAAATGGGACGGAACCGGCTATCCGAAAGGGCTGAAAGGTACCGATATTCCGTTGCAGGGGCGATTGATGGCGATTGCCGACGTTTATGACGCGCTTATTTCCGAACGGCCGTATAAAAAGGCTTTCCCGCATGAAGAAGCGGTGAAAATAATCAAGGCGGGTTCGGGCTCACACTTCGACCCGAATCTTGTGCGAGTTTTCCTTGAACGGGAAGCGGGTTTCAAGAAAGTTGCTTTCGAAAAATAGGGGGATTTTTATGGTAGAATCTTATGTAATCAACATAAACGAGTTGGATGTTCCGGAGGATGCGGTTGAGTTTGTTCTCGAACGGCTGTCGGAAATCCAACTGAAGAAAAACACGTTCGGTATCGTGACTTCGCACCCTGATGCGATTTATTCGGGGGTGTACAAGGCAGTGTCGGATGCTTTGCCGTTCCCGACTGCGGGGGTGACTTGTTATGAGCAATGTTCCTGTAGTGAGGTTTCGTCGGATATGTTCGTGATTATGCTCCTTACCGGGGATGATGTTGAGTTCACCGTCGGTAAAACCGGATTTGTTCCGCAGGGGCAGTATGCAGACGTAGACGATGAAGCAGTCAAGCAGTGCTATTTGGAGTTGGAATCGCAGTTGAAGGCAAAGAATCCCGGAGAAGAAGCGAAACTCTGCTTGATTTACACTCCTTTTCAGGCGGGGTGCGCGCCCTGCGAATACGTGGAGGTGATTTCGTCGGTTGCACCGAAACTCCCTGTGTTCGGGGCGGTCTCGGTTTCTACCGCCGATGCTGAAACACGAAATGGTGCACTGACGCTTTTCGAGGGGGAAACGTCCGGCGATGGCGTAGTCCTCGTGCTTGTTTCGGGTAAGATTGAACCGCAGTTCTTTGCCAGTCATTTTAGTGAGGAAAAGCTGATTCTCAAAGATATCGGTGTGATTACCTCTGCCGAGAAGAATCTTATTCTTGAAATTGACGGTCGTAATGCGGTTGAATTTTTGGCTGAGTTGGGGTATTCTAAACCGCCGGGCGATTTTATGGAGCAGAGTTACGGACTCCTTACCACTGCGTTTATACTCGACTGTGGGGGGACTGCTTACGGTGAGTCGGCGGACAGATTGATTTCCAGGGCACCACTTGCTTTCATGGATGAAGGGGTGATTTGTGCCGGACACGTTCCGCAGGGGGCGCGACTTTCGATTGCTAATTCAACACCGGAAACGGTTAGTGAGTCGGCGCGTGAAGTCACCGACAGAATCAACAGAACCGGTGTGAAAACGGTTCTGATGTATTCCTGCATAGGGCGAAAAGTGGGGTTAATCAGCAGCCCGACTAATGAGTTGGAGTTGTTGGGTGCGGAACTTTCCGGGAAGAATCATGTCGTCGCTTATGCGGCGGGGGAATTCTGCCCTGCGGTCATTATCGGCGGAAAAGTGAACAATTATGCGAGGAATCAAACGTTAGTTGCTTGTTGTTTTTGAAGTCTTTGAAGGGAGTGGTTTGAAATTATGAATAATACTATTGATTTAAGCGAATTGAGCAAAGTGCAATCGATGAGTGCCGAGGAATTTTTGGCACAGCTTAAACTGCTCCAAAAAGAAATCAAAATGCTTCAGCGCAGGAATCTTAACCTTGAACAGGAACGTAAAATAATAGATTCAAGCAGTTTTGTTCAGCGGGATGTTTATGAGCATCTGGTGGAAGTCAAAGAAAAGCAGGAGTCGTATTTGCGACTGGTTTTCGAGTATACACCGGATATTATAATCATTTTAGATAATTCTTACAGAATCGTAGATGCCACGAAGAAATCCATGCGGGAAATCGGGATTGAAGTCGGCGACCTTTCTACCCCGCGATTTATTCGTGAGGTTTTTGAGCCGTATTCGGCAACCGAACAGATTGAGGCAACGGCAACGGTCATTCGTATGGTGATGCAAACGGGCGAACCCCAGATTTTCGATAAAGTCGAACTCCGGTTCTGCGAGAAAGACTATGTTTTCGAGACCAGCGTGATTCCGCTCGTCAGTAAAACAGGTGAAACGTCGGGGGTTATGTTGGGTATGCACGATGTTACCCGTTATCACAAGGCACTGGAAGCTGCCGAACGTGCGAGCAGGGCTAAGTCTATTTTTCTGGCGAAGGTCAGTCATGAGATTCGCACACCGTTGAGCGCGATTATAGGACTCTCCGAGATGGGGTTGCGGGACGAAGGACTGTCTGTCGGTGCGTATGAGAAATTTACCACCATTAAAAACGCGGGGAATAATCTCAACCATATAATTGACGATATACTTAACTTTTCTAAGATTGAGTCGGGTAAGATGGAAATCACCCCGATTGATTATCTGTTCTCTACCATGATGAACTATGTAATCGGGCTTATCAAGACCCGTGTGATTGAACGTCCGCTTTTGTTTACGGTGAATATTGAGCCGGATATACCGGAACATTTGTTCGGGGATGAAGTGCGTTTGAAACAGATGGTCTTGAATCTGCTGACGAATGCTTGCAAATACTGTGCCGATGGATTCATTAAGTTGACGGTTCGGTATCGTACGGTGGATAAAGATACCATTATGCTTTATTTTGAGGTTGCCGACAGCGGTATCGGAATCAAAGAGAAAGACATGAATAAGCTCTTCCGTGACTTTGTTCAGATTGGGGAAGCGGTCGGAAACAAAGGTGTCGAGGGTACCGGATTGGGCTTGGCTATTACCCGCGGACTCGCCGCAGAGATGGGCGGGGAAATCACCGTCGAAAGTGAGTACGGTAAGGGGAGCGTGTTTACGATTAGCGTTCCGCAGAAGATTAATCCCATTCATGATAAAGTGTTCGCGTGGGTGGATAATCGGGACGTTTCGGTCTTGATTTACGAGACGAGACAAATTTATGCCGAGTCCCTGGCGGAATCCATGAGGGGGTTGGGCGTTAATCATCTGCTTGTCGCCGACCAGTCGCAGTTCTTTGAGGAAATCAAGAGCAGGCACTATGACTTTATTTTTGTTTCGGCGTTTTCGTATGACGGTACCAAGAAACTCCTCCGCAAACTTGAGCGGGAGGATGATTATATGCTTGTTCTTGTGGCGGGATGCAGGGAAAACACCGTTGAGAATGATTCTACCAGGACGTTGACCATGCCTTCTCATGCGGGGGATATAGCGAACATTCTCAACAATTGCGAAAAAAGCGGTGTCTTCGGGAAGAAACGTCACACCACGCAGTTTATCGCACCTTCGTCAAGGGTATTGGTGGTTGATGATATCGAAACGAATCTGATGATTGCCAAGGGGTTGTTGGAACCGTATAAGATGCAGGTTGACGTGGTCGAAAGCGGGATAAAATCAATCGAGATGGTGCAGGAAAACGATTATGATTTGGTTTTCATGGATCATATGATGCCGGAAATGGACGGAATTGAGGCGATACACATGATTCGTGCGATTGTGCCGGATGTTAAATCGGGCAGACCGTCGAATTATTACAAGGAGCTGCCTATAATCGCATTGACCGCTAACGCTGTAACCGGCATGAGGGAGATGTTCATTAATAACGGATTCCAAGACTTCCTCGCAAAGCCGATTGATTTACATCTGCTTGACAATACTATTGAACGATGGATTTCTGTTGATAAGCGGGAGAATTTTACCGCGCCCGAACCGCGCAAATCAGAAATGGCACCTTTCAGAATTGAGGGGATTGACGTTGAAGCGGGAATCTATATGACCGGCGGCGATGCAGGGAATTATCTCAAGACGTTGGGGATTTTCAGGGAAGACGGATTGAGCAAAATCAATCTGTTGCGGGATTGCTTGCTGAAAGGGGACTTGCAGCTTTATGCGGTTCATGCCCATGCGTTGAAGAGTGCGCTGGCGAGTATAGGTGCACCCGAAATTTCGAACCTGGCGCGAACCCTTGAAATGGCGGCAAAAAACAATGACCGTACATTTATCTCGAAGACCGGCGAAACTTTTATTGAGGAGTTAAACACACTCCTTGAAAGTATTAAAAATGCCGGCGTGACGTTCAGCAATTCTGCCAATTTTAATGAGGAAGACGTGGATTTGGATTTCGTGGCTGAACAGGCGGTTAATTTGAAGTCGGCATTGGAAACCTTCGATATGGGCAGGGTTGATTCCTTGATATCGCTCATGTTTGAAAAAGCCGATTTGTTAAATCGTGACAGACTTTCGGAAATAACCGGTAAAGTTCTCAATTGTGATTATGATGAAGCAATCGAACTTGTTGAGCAGTTGGTTTCAGAGTTGACTTAAGAAAATACGCACCGACTAAGTCGGTGCGTTGCTGTAATATTAAGGAGTAATATTCAGACCTGAACGATTTCTTCGCCGATTACGGTGAGTCTGTAGCCGTTACTGTGCCAGTAGTCGATGAGGTCACCCAGAATGGTGGCGTTGGTTTTCGATACGGCATGCAGGAGGAAGATTCCGCCGGGGTGGGTTGCGCCCTTGATTTTTTCGAGTGAAGCGGCAGGTTCGGGTTGGTTATTGACGTTCCAGTCGGGGTACGCAAAACTCCAGAAAACGCTTGTATACCCCATTTCCTGTGAGACTGCCAGGCTACGCTCAGAAAACTCCCCCATCGGGAAGCGGATTAGGCGCATTTCGTATTCGAACGTCTCTTTAACGTAGTCGTGCAGTTTTCCGATTTCTTCCCGTATTTGTTCCACCGAACAATCGGGAAAAGACGGATGGGAGTATGAATGATTCCCCACTGCGTGACCCTCGTCTATCATTCGTCTAACCAGTTCGGGCGAGCTTTTGCAATAGTCATACGTCACAAAGAAGGTTGCTTTCGCACGCTTTGCCTTTAACGTGTCGAGAATGGCGGCGGTGTACCCGTTTTCGTACCCTTCATCGAAGGTGAGGTAGATGAGCGGTTCACGTTCGCCGATAAAGGTAGCCCCCAATGCGGAATAATCCCCATTCGCTTTGATTGCGTCGGCAGGGCGGTTATCCTCGTCGAAGTGTTTGCCCGGCCCCCATCCGATTTTCTTGTTTGAAAGATGTGTAAAGTCGTTTGCGTTTGGATTGTTTGAACCGGACAAATATTTTGGGAAAATTCGTCTGCCGTACAGCGGAAGCACTTGTCCGTCTAAATCGGCAGCAAAATCGGCAGTTGAGTCACCCTCAACTGCCGCCGTGTGTTCATTTGCCGGATTGCCTTCAAGCTCGCTGTCAAAAGGCTCGATTGGTTCGAGCGGTTCGTTCGTGTCAAACTCATCGAACGGTTCACTGTCGAACGGTTCAAGCGGTTCTTCGGTGTTGTGGTTAACGTCGTTTGTGTTGTTTCGCTCCAATGTATCGTTCACATCAAGCGTGTTTTCGTTGTTATCGTTTTCGGGAACGTTCGGTTCACAACCGACGAGCATAGCACTCAAAACCGTTGCAGTGCAAAATAGCGTTAATATAGAAATGAATCTTTTCATAATACTTTCCTTTCAGGTTAGCAGATTAAGCGTTTAAACAAAACGGATTCTGTTTCGCTAATGCTATTCTAACCCGGAAAGTCGGATTCATTCGGTTCAATCGAATGAAAATTTAGCCATCTCGAAATTTTCGCACGAGAATCTGCAAAAATTCGTCGCGGTCGATATGTTTGATTAAATTCCGTGCGTTTCCGAAAGTCGTTATGTATGTCGGGTCTTCCGACAGAATGTAACCGACAATCTGATTAATCGGGTTGTATCCTTTTTCTTCCAACGCATCGTAAACCGTGTCGAATATTTCCTTGATTTCGCTCTTCCGCTCTTCCTGCAAGGAATTGAAAGAAATGGTTTTATCTAACATGATGATTCTCCTTCTCTGTTTTCTTGTTTTGGTTTCTCGTTTGAAACCGCGAATCGTTTCTTCACACATACTATATTATATACCAAAAAAACGAAATTTACAAGCGTTTTTAGAAAAAACGAAAATCTTTTGTGGAAATTAACCAAATTTAGGTTGAATAATCAGGCAATTTATGTGAATTATGTAGAATTTTAAAAAAATCGAAATAAAGGCTTGACAAATCGGGTTGAATACTGCTATAATTATTCTTGATTAATGGTGGTGTGTTCTTGAAGTCTTTTTAAGTTCTTGCGGAGAGCGTTCTACATTAGTTTATATATGACCAGTAGCTTAATTCCAGAGCGTTGTGTGTCCGAACGAATCGGTAGCAAAGGTGTCGGTGTGAGTCCGTCCGGGGTCGGAAGCCAATTGAGTTTGGCAAAAAAAATAAAGAGGTATACCAAATGTACGAAGACAAAACCCTACAGTGCAAAGACTGCGGAGCGGATTTCACGTTCACGGCAGGAGAGCAGGAATTCTATGCAGAAAAAGGCTTTGTGAATGAGCCGCAAAGATGCAAAGAATGTCGCGATGCGAAGAAAAACTCTATCAGAAGCAGAGAACCTTTCATCGCTACTTGTGCGGAATGTGGCGGAGAAGCGAAGCTTCCGTTCAAACCCCGTGACGAAAGACCTGTCTATTGCAGCGATTGTTTCGCAAACAGAAGAGACGGCTAAAGCAAAGCAAGAGCAAAAAGAGCAGCCTGTCGCGGTTTCGCCGTTGGCAGGCTGTGAATCTGCAAAAAAGTCTTGACAACTCCTCGGAAGTATGATATACTTTTCGGGAAGTCATGTGCGCCACTAGCTCAGCTGGATAGAGCAACCGCCTTCTAAGCGGTAGGTCAATGGTTCGAATCCATTGTGGCGTGGCAAAGCAAAACAAGGGCTCACGGGTCGGCGGCTTCGCCGTCGAGCAGGTGAGCTTGACGAAGCAAAAAGCAGAACAAGGGCTCACGGGTCGGCGGCTTCGCCGTCGAGCAGGTGAGCTTGACGAAGCAAAAAGCAGAACAAGGGCTCGCGGGTCAGATCGGAAGAA
>Ga0099364_10001360_pt1 | contig 40528 bp, 36 predicted proteins | sample TergutTh196P3_FD_73070 | JGI IMG/M metagenome (GOLD analysis project Ga0099364, IMG submission 73070) | Microcerotermes parvus P3 segment gut microbial communities from Pointe-Noire, Republic of the Congo - Th196 P3 | ecosystem: Host-associated > Arthropoda: Insects > Digestive system > Gut ...
GGAAAAGGCGGCTGCGGTGGTGGGAAAGTCGGCTGCGGCGGGAAGGGGGGTCTTGGACGCTCGGAGCACTCGCAGCAGCAGCACGGGCAGCGGCAGCAGACCCTGCATCGAGGTTCACAGCGGCAGCTTCTATCCCTGGAGCCCCAGGAATCATTCCACCAGGAACCTCCGGTTGGTGTAAGCATGTTAACAGATTCCTTTCGTTATATCTGTGATTGGGACAACCAATAATAACGTTTTGCTTTCGGGATATGCCGATGTTGTCCTGTTCCTATAGTATTCATGGAATGGGAGATGGTGCGGAAAATTGATTTGCCGGCTGGCGCGGAGCAGTGTTTTATGTTACAATATGCCTGGGACAAAAAAATTGACGCAACAGTTTGCGCCTTTCGTGACTCTATATTGCCAAGGAGGTTGAATTATGGCGATCGACATAATGCATCTGACTGCGCGGGCGAGGGCGGGCGACGCCGACGCCTTTGGCAGGCTCTATGAAGAACATGCCCGGGATATGTACCGCTATGCCCTGTATGCCCTGGGCTCAGAGGGCGCGGCGATGGACGCGGTGCAGGATGCCGCTTTGGCGGCGTTTCGCGGCATCGCTTCCCTGCGGGAGGCGGAGCTGTTCCGCCCATGGATTTTCCGGATTCTCGCCAACCGCTGCAAGCGCATGCTGCGGGGGAAGTATACGGCGCGCGTGGAATCCCTGGAGGAGCAGTTCCGCGAAACCGCCGCCCTTGACTTGCCCCTGGGCCGCGCGCTGGAGCTGCGCCAGGCCATTGCCCGGCTGTCCGCGGCCGAGCGGGAGATCGTGCTGCTCAGCGTGCTGGACGGTTACGACAGCAACGAAATCGGCCGGACGATGGGGATTCCCCCGGGCACGGTGCGCTCGAAGCTCTCCCGCGCCCTGGCCAAACTGCGAAAGGAGATTTCGTTTTTATGAAAATTTTGAACAAGAAAAGCTTTCATCAGAGAAAGCGCGATCCAAAAAGCGATGACCCCGGCAGGGAGCTGGCGTCCCTGCGGGAAACCCTGGCTCCCCTGGACGCCCGCTGCCCCATGCCCGGCGAGCTGCGGGCGGAGCATGTGCTGGCGCGCGCAAAAGCGCCGCGCGTAACTTCCCTGCGGCTGCCGCGCAGGGCCGCCGCCGCGCTGGCCGCCGTGGCGCTGCTGGTAACCACCGGCTTTGTCGCGGACAAATACAGCCTCTTTACCAGGAACAATCTAAAAAGCCTGCCGGAGGCTTCCCCTGCCGCCGAAGGCCATTTTGAGCCCCTGAGCAGCTACTTTGAGCTGGAGCAGGCCTTTGTGCGGCTGCAAAAAAACCAGGAGCGGACGAGATTTTACGACGGCTTCAAGAGCGTGTTCGATGGCTCAATATTAGAGGATTGGAATTGGGATGCGGAGGAAATGACAATGCCGGCGTCCGAGGCGCCCATGGAGAGCGGCAAGCGCTTCAATGCATCCGCCGCCGCGGGCTCGGATGAGCTGCGCGGCCACGGCGAAACGAACACCCAGGTGCGGGGCGTGGACGAGGCCGACATCCTCAAGAACGACGGGAAGTATCTCTATTATATCAGCACCCTCAACGGCGAGCCCGGCAACGCGCCCCGCAGCGCGCTGCATATCCTCGAGGCCCTGCCCGCCGGAGAGATGAGGCTGCTTTCGAAAATCAGCATCCCCAACTACCGCTACGACACGCAGCTGTATGTGCAGGGCGACCAGCTGGCCCTGGTTTACGCGGAATATCCCCCCGGCGGCGACCCCTGCGCCAGCGTGCAGGTGTATGATATCGCCAACCGGGAAAAGCCGCTGCTGGCGCACAGCTTTTCCCAGAAGGGGAATCTCGTGAGCTCCCGCATGCAGAATGGACGGGTCTACCTGCTCTCCACCCAAGGGGCAAACCTGGATTTCCGGGTGCTCGACGGCGTGATTCCAGAGGACGAAATCCTGCCCAAGCTGTATGAAAACGGCGTGGAGGCCTGCCTGCCCGCTGATCGCATCGCCATCCTGCCCGAAAGCGACGAGCCCTCCTACCTGCTGCTCAGCAGCGTGGAGCTGCAGGGCGGGGCGAAGCGGCAGAGTGAATCCGTGGCCGTGCTGGGGGCGGGCAGCCAGGTTTACTGCAACACCGAGGCGCTCTATGTGGCCTGCGCGCAATATGCCGCGATAACGGGAGCCAGGGGCTTTTGGTCCGGCGCGGGAGAAAAAACCCTGATCTATCGTTTCGATCTGCTCTCCGACGGAAGGATCAAGCCGGGGCCGATGGGCGAGGTGAAGGGCACGCCGCTGAACCAGTTCTCCATGGATGAGTTTGAGGGCCACTTCCGCGTCGTCACCACGGCCCCCGACGAAAAAGACGGTACGGTGAATATCCTCACCATCCTGGACAAAAGCCTGAAAAAAGTGGGCGGCATCGAGGGCATCGCCCCTGGGGAGCGGGTGCAGTCCGCGCGGTTTCTGGGGGAAAAGGGCTATATCGTCACCTTCCGGCAGACGGACCCCCTGTTTGTTATCGATCTGAGCAATCCCAGGGCCCCGAAGATCCTGGGTGAGCTGAAGCTTCCCGGTTTTTCGGCCTACCTGCACCCCTGGGACGCCGCGCATCTCGTGGGCGTGGGGCCCGACGGCGACGAGTGGGGCACCAACGGCGGCACGAAAATCTCGCTGTTCAACATCAGCGACCCCGCCAACCCCAAAGAGGTCGATCGCGTGATCATCCCGGACAGCGGCACGAATATCCAGCAGGATCATAAGGCCTTCGTTGTCTGCGCCGAAAAAAACACCTTCGGCCTGCCGGTGGATCACTACAATGAATACGGCGTCGCGAGCAGCTTCCACACCTTTAAAGTGGAGGGCGGCAAAATTTCAAAAGATCTTGCGCTGGAGGCCGCCGAGCCCGCGCTGAAGCGCCACGAGAGCGTATACGGCGGCTACGCCGAGCCCCGCCGCGTGACCCGCGCGACGTATATCGGCGAGACCTGGTACGTCTTTGGGGCGCAAAACAGCCTTGGGGCCTACGGCATGGCCGACGGCAGGGAGCTCGGAAGGCTTTCGTTTTAAGGCATAATTGGTGAATAAAAGCAAATTTCCCCCTTGACTGTTGGCTGCTAAACAATTAAAATATAGGTAGGCAAAAGCGGCAAACGAAAGAGAGGGACTGCGCAATGAAGAACGAGAGAACCGGAAAAAACGAGCGAACCGGGCCGAATGAGCGGATCAGAAATTGGATAAAAAAAACGGGGACCCTGCTGGCGGTGTTGGCGGGTCTCCTTCTGTTGAGCCTGTTCGTCTCGGCGGGGCCCGCGCAAAGCACGCCCTTTGCGCACACGCAGCCCAACGGCGCCGCTTTTACGGCGGTCACGCGGGGCGATGAGTTTTTCAGCTACACCGAGGCGGAAGGCTATGTTCTGGCGCGGGGCGGCGACGGCTGGTGGTATTATACCAGGGAGCGCAGATTCAGCGCCGGCGGAGCATCCGCCGCGGAGCCCGTGCTCACCCGCAGGAGATATCTGGCGGACAAAGCGCCCCGGCGCGCTCTGCGGGCGGAGGCGCTCAGCGGCGATTACTGGTACCTCGCGAGGCAAAACCAGGCCGTGCCCGGCTTTGGCGCGCAGGCCGCCACGGACTACCACGGCGCGCAGCCGGCGCTGGTGGTGCTCGTGGACTTCAACAACGCGCAGATTCAGCACGAGGCGGCCTGGGCGCAGAAAATCTTTGGCTCAGGCAATCAATCCGTGCGGGATTACTACACCGACATGAGCGGCGGCATGATCGACATTGTCCCCGCGCAGGAAGCCTATGTGGGCGCGGGCGCGGCCAACGACGGCGTCGTGCGGGTGCAGCTCAACCGGAACCACGGCAACTGGGGGAACGCCGCCGACTACCAGGTGATCGCGGACGCCCTCACGGCGGCCTCGGCGCACGTGGCGAATTTCGCCGTATACGACAAGAACGGGGACAACCGCATCACCTCGGACGAGCTGCACCTGATATTCATCTTCGCGGGCTATGAAAGCTCCTCCGCCGGGGCGAGCTCCCCCAGCGTCTGGGCCCACCGCTCCAGCGGGGGGCTTTATAACAATGGAGTCACCATCAACGGCAAGCGCTTTATGCACTACCTTCGCCTGGGCGAACTCCACGGCGGCGGCGCCAGCGCCTACATGGCCACCATCGGCGTGATCTGCCATGAGCTGGCGCATGATTTCGACCTGCCGGATCTCTACGCGAGCGACTACAACATAGATCTGGCCGTGGGGCCCTGGAGCGTCATGTGCGACGGTGGCTGGGCAAGCGCCCAGGGGGACGCCTATGCCGGGCAAACGCCCACCGCCCTGGATGCCTGGTGCCTGGAGCAGCTGGGCGTGATCAGTCCCCAGGCGGTTTCGCCCGGCGGGAGCTACCTCGGCCCGGTAAAAAGCTTCACGAACGGCGGAAAGAACATCATCCGGGTGGATACGGCGGACCCCACCTATTATTACCTGATTGAGAACCGCAGCTTCGACGGCTGGGACGCGGGGCTGTATACTTTTCTGAATTGGAACAGCGGCTTTACAAACGATCTGGGCCAAACGCGCTGGCGCGTCAATTCCTGGGCCAGCGGCGGCGGCGTGGCGGTTTATCTCGTCGATACCCGCTATCGGGGCAACCTCAGCACGGCGGGCCCCGGCGTATCCGTAGTGGAATGGGACGAGACAAAATACGGCTACTCCATGCTGCGCGAGGGCAACACGAAGCCGGAGAATATCAATTCCGGGGGCGGCTATTATTATTACGGCGCGAACACTCTGCTGGATTCCCTGTGGTACAGCTCCGGCGGGCGGACAACGCTGCTCAGCGCGGACACTGTGGACCTGCCCATGCGGCCAGGCGGCAGCCCCGCGTGGTTTGAGTTCGAGGTGTTTGACGCCCCGGCCCGCTCCATGGAAATTGAGGTTCGGCCCCCCGCCGGGTCCGCGGGCATTCTCAGCTATGACTATGAATTCAACGGCGGCACGGAATCCGACGCGCCCGCGCCCGCGCCCGTCGCGGCGGGTACGGTGATTGATCTGTCGCCCTCTGTGCGCCCCACGGCCACAAAGCCGAACGGCTGGGTCTTTCTGGGCTGGAACACCGATCCCGACGCCAGCGCTGCCATCACCAGCTTCACCATGCCGGAAAACAGCAACGCCCGGCTCTACGCGATTTTCCGCAAAACCCTGAACGTCACGCTCGTCTATTATAATGGCCTCTCGAAGGTCACAAACACCAGCCAGATCGTGCATATTTATAACCGGGAGACGGGCACGACCTTTGGGCCGATGTTCAGCGGCGTCTATTCCGGCTGGAGCGAGCTGGGCTGGGCGAATGTGCCGGGGCCGGACGCGCCCAACCTGGGCTATGGCTTTGGCATCCCCATCAGCGAAAGCTCCTTCACATTTTATCGCCTGTATGAGCGTACGCTCACCCTGCGCTTTGACGACAACGGCGCGGATGCCGCCATGCCGCCCGACCAGACGGGAGGGCAGCGCGTGAGCAGCTTCGCTGTTACGGATACGAAGAATCCCTCGTTTACGCTTCCGCCGCTGCCGGACGGCGCGCTTGGCTGGGCGCTGGGCAGCGCGGCGGGCGAGGTCTATCAGGCCGGCGAAACAGTTTCCATCAGCGAAAGCACGGCCATGTTCGCGCTCTGGCCACCGGCCCAGCAAAGCGCGGTCATCTTCGAAGTCCACCCGGACATCGTCGTGGACCACTACAACGATTACATCTACGGCTTCAAAGACAAGCTCAGGATTGAGGACATCATCGGCGAGGACGGGGCCACGGACGGAGCGTATTTACGCGTGGAGGGCAACGGCAGATTCGTGGCCGACAGCCCGGGAGAATACGTGGGCACCGGCTACGTGATCAACTTCGTGGATTACGTCAACGATACGGTAACGCCTTATACGATGGTACTTTTTGGCGATTACAACGGCGACGGCGAGATCGACAGCAAGGATATTTCCGAATGCATGAACCTGCTCAACTCGCCGCCCCCAAGCCTGACGGATAAGGCTTTGGCGATGAGCTTTTCCACCACCAATCCCGACATCCTTCTGGCCGCGCCGACGATGGATACCATCAACGCTATGCGGCGCTATATCAACGGCACCGATCCGATCTACTTCGGCGCCGTGGCCATAAATCGCTTTGAGGCCGTGAAGCAGGCGGGGTAAGGGCTGAAGAGAAAACGAAATACCGAAGGGCCCCGGTTGAGAAATTGGGGCCCTTTGCTCTGGCTATGAGAATTCTGACGAGGTCAATGTATGTACATTCACACCCCCAAAGCTGTCCACAAAATCCTATCCCTGGCCGGTTTGGCGGCGCTTTTTCTGCTGCTGCTCCTTCCGCCGGGCTGGCTGTCGGCTCCCGTGAAGCGCGCGCTTTACAACGCCGCGGGCAGTACTGTTCCCATCAGGGATAACGGCGTTTCCGCAAGGCCTGTGGCCATCCATGAAGGAGACTATGTGCTGTTTGGGCACTATCGCGGAGAGCCGATTCTGTGGCAGGCCATCGCGGAGGAGGAGGGAGGACTCCTCCTGTTTTCGGATGCCGTGCTGTGCCTGAAGGCCTTCGCCGCGGCCGCGGAGCCTGTGAAGGCCTCCTCGGACTGGCGCACGAGCGCGCTGCGCCAATGGCTGAACTCCCCTCTGGCGCGGGTGCCCTGGACCGGAACGCCGCCCAGTGCCGCGTATGTATACGGCGGATACAACGGCTACGCGGAGGAGCCGGGCTTTCTGGCCGCCGAAAATTTTGAGGCCTGGGAAATCGAGCTCATGGAGCATCCGCCCGAGAAAAGCGGGAAGGACACCGTGTTTTTGCTGACCGGGAAGCAGCTGCGGCGGCTTTCGGCGGCACAGCGCAAAAAATCCCCGACCAGGGCGGCGCTGCGCCAGGACAACTCGCCCTACCTGTTTGTCCGGCCCCAGTGCTGGTATTGGACGGCGGATTCCATCGCGACCAACGGGCAAAGCGTCCGCTCCGTGACAACCCGGGGCAGCTTTTATCAGTCCCTGGCCTCGGACGGCCTCAACGGCGTATGTCCGGCGCTGTATCTCGCGGAGAAGACGGTCTGTTCCGCCGGCGGGGACGGCGGCAGGTCCGCGCCCTACCAAATTGTGAGGGGAGCCCGGCCATGAAGCGGATCAAATCCCCCTGGCTGTCATTTTACGTGACCTGCCTGGGCATTTTTCTGTTTTATCTGTTTTGCGCGCGTCTGCTTATCAAGACGGACGACGGACATTTTCTTGGTATATTAAACAATCCGGGCTTTGGGCTCCTCCAATGGCTGAGCCAGCGGTATCACACAACCTCGGGCCGGACGATCAGCGAGGGGCTCATGATGACCTTTCTGCGCGCGCCCCTTTTTTTCTGGAAGGTCTGCACCGCCGCTTTGCTGTGCGCCGTCATTTGGATTTTTTGCCGGCTCTCCCTGGCCGTGCCGGGACCCATGGCGGCGAAGCACCGGATCTCCTTTGCCTGCGGCGCGAGCCTGTTGGTTCTTCCTACCTGCATGAGCGCGGGGGCGTATTGGTTCGCCGGCTCGTTCACCTATTTGTGGCCGATGGCGGCGCTGGCGCTTTGCGTCATGCCCTGCGCCTTTGAGCTTCTCGGCGTTCCCGGGAGGCCATGGCTGTACGCGCTCTCGCTTTTGGCGGCGCCCGTCGCCGCCTCTCAGGAGCAGTCCGCCGCCGCCGTAATCGCCATGCTCCTATGCATGCAGCTTTTGCTGCTTCAAAAGAAAAAATGGCGCGTCAGGGCGGCGCTGCCGCTGCTTCCCGCAGGGGTCTGCGCCTGGCTTTTGTTTTCCTCGCCCGGCGCGCAGCTGCGCAGCGCGGAGGAAGCCAAAAGCGGCTTTCCGGCCTTTCTGGAGATGTCCTTTCCCGAAAAGCTCCTGTGCGGCTTTTCGAATTATTTCGCCTACGCCTTTTTTCTGTCTGTTCCCGTGATGACAGTGTTTTTGCTGCTGCTTTACCATCATCTGAAAAAGCACCGGAAAGCCGTTATCGCGCACGGAAGCTGTTGGATAGCTCTGTGCCTGGGAGGAAATCTGCTGACTCTGGCGCAAAAGCGCGGCATCCCGGATCAGCTCTTCGAAACGCTGTTCCTGTCAGGGCAATGGGATCTGACGGCCGCCGCGCTGCTGGCCGTTTCGGCGCTGTTTTTTCTCTCCACCGTTTTTTTGCTGCTGCTGCTGGCGCGGGAGCGGCCTGAAATGGGGCTGGCCGCCGGGCTTTGCTTCGCGGCGGCGGTGGGCTGCGGCATCGCGCCGGGCTTTTCCGGCTCGGTATACGCCTCCGGGCAGCGGATATTTTTCTTCTCCGAGCTTTTCACGCTGCTGGCCGCGGCGCTGCTTTTCGGTGGCACGGAGGACAGCAGGCGAATACGGGCACTGCGCGTGTCCGTCACGGCCTTGATGGCCGCTTTCGCGGTGTTCCATGTGGCCGGAATCAAATTTCTGGAGATCCCGCCGATGGGATGAGACGCTTCGTTGATCTTAAAAACTGCTTGACTTTTTTCTATGTTGGAGTATAATTTGTATTGGGATTTTTTTAAATTTAATTTCATATTAATTTTACTTAATGACTTGAAAATATGATTTGAATGTTTAAATGAATATATGATTTGAATGAATATATGAAAGGAAGAAAGCAATGGCCGAACAGGCGCTCTCGAAAATACAGGAGGCTGAATCGCAGGCGCAGGCCCTCATCCGGGATGCCCGGGAACAAGCGGCTGAGATCATTGGCCGCGCGGAGGAAGAGGCGGCCGGGGCTTTGGCGCTGCTGAGCGAAGCCTGCGGGCAGCAGGCGCTGGAAAACAAGCGTCTGGCGCAGGCGGATAACGAGGCGGCCAGCGCTGCTTTTGCGGAGGAAACGAAGCGGCAATGCGCCGCGCTGCGGGAAGAGCTGCTGCCGCGCAAGGCGCTGGCGGTGGCCGCGGTGGTGGAAGGAGTGGCCTGATTGATTCTGGAAATGAGCAAAATTTCCGTACTCGGGCTGCATTCGGAGCGAAAAGCCGTTTTAGAGGCGCTGCATAAGCGGGAGCTTGTGGAGCTAAGCCAGCCGGACGCGGCGCATATCCGCTTTCAGGAAACCGAAAAAAGCGTCGCGCAGTTTGAGAAGTATATGCAAAGCGCGCAAGCGGCCCTCGCGGTGCTGGACAGCTATGCCCCGGACAAGAAGCCGTCGGGCCTGTTCGCGGGCCGGCGTGTGCTGCCGGCGCAAAAATATCACATGGCCTCTTCGGACAGCGACGCGGTTTTGCGTTTGGTTTACCGCGTTCTCAGCCTGTCCGACGACATACGCGAGCACCGGGAGAGCATCCGCAAAATAGAGGCGAAGCAGACGGCGCTGGAGCCCTATCTCGCCCTGGATATCCCGATGAACGTTTCCGGAACCCGGGATACACTGATGAAAACCGGAGCGCTCCAGGGCCTGTGGACGCGGGAAGGGCTGCAAAAAGAGCTGGAGGCGCGGGAATTGGAGGCGGCGCATGCTGAGCTTCTCAGCGCGTCGCGGGAGCATAGCTATGTCTGGTTCGTTTTCCTGAAGGCGCAGGAGAAGAGTGCGGAGGCTTTTTTGCAGAAGATCGGCTTTGTCCCGCCTCCTTTCCGCCTGTCTCAGTGGACGCCAACGCAAAAGCGCGCGCTGCTGGAGGAAGAAAAGGCCGCGCTGATACAGAAAATACAGGAGGCCGCCGCCGAGATCACGGAATGCGGCGAGCGGCGGCGCGACATAGAGCTTTTCTATGACCACCTGTGCCTGCGCAAGGACAAATACCAGGCGCTGGCCCGCATGGGCATGATGGAGCACAGCTTCCTGCTGGAGGGATATATCCCGAAAAAGCAGGGAGAAAGCCTCCGGCAGCTGCTGGAGGACAAATGGACGGTGTGCGTGGAGCTGGCGGCGCCGGAGCATCCGGAGGACGTGCCGGTGATGTTCCAGAACAACCTCTTCGCCGCGCCGGTGGAAACCATCACCGAGACCTACAGCATGCCCTCCCCCACAGACGTCGATCCCAATCCGGTCATGGCCTTTTTTTACTACCTGTTTTTTGGCATGATGTTCAGCGACGCGGGCTACGGGCTGCTGCTGGCGCTGGTCTGCGGCTATCTCGGCTTCAGTAAGCAGCTGGAAAAAGCCAAGCGGAAGAACTACCGGATGTTCTTCTTCTGCGGGCTTTCCACCGTGTTTTGGGGCCTGATGTTCGGCAGCTTCTTCGGGGACATGACCTATACAGTGGCCTCCGCGTTTTTTGGAAAGGAGTTCTCGCTGGCGCCCCTTTGGCTGGATCCGATCAACCAGGCCATGCAGCTGCTGATTGCCAGCGTGGCCTTGGGCCTGGTGCAGATTCTGGCGGGGCTGGGGCTGAAATTCTACGCCCTGTGCAAACAGAAAAAATACATAGACGCCATATGCGACGCGGGTTTTTGGATGCTCACGCTGCTGGGAATCGGCGGCTTTGCCGCCGGAGCGGCGATTCCCGCGCTGAAAACCGCCGGCATGTGGGCCGCTATCGCGGGCGCGGCGGGGCTGGTGGCTACCGGCGGGCGGAAAAGCAAGAACATCTTCGGGAAGGTGCTCGGCGGCATCACAGGGCTGTATGACATCACGGGCTATGCCAGCGACGCGCTGTCCTACTGCCGTCTGATGGCGCTGGGGCTTGCCACGGGCTCCATCTCGAATGTGGTTAACATGCTGTGCGCCATGTTCGGCAAATCCGTGCTCGGGGTGATTCTGTTCATCGTTGTCGCTGTCGCCGGGCATGGGATGAACTTTGCCATCAATGCGCTGGGGGCCTACGTGCACACCAACCGCCTGCAATACGTGGAGTTTTTCAGCAAGTTCTACGAGGGCGGCGGCAGAAGGTTCACTCCGCTGCAAATGCGCACAAAATACCATCAATTTTCAGAAGAATAAACGCTTCTGCGAATGAAATATTAACAAACAAAATAAAAAGAAGGCAGGTTTTCTCATGAATTATGGTTTGCTGTTAGCGTTCCTTGGGGTTGTGATGTCCATTGTCGTCACCGCCGTAGGCTCCGCGCGGGGGGTTGGCATGGCCAGCGAGGCCGCCGCCGCCGTGGTGGCCGACGACCCGTCAAAGTTTGGACGGCTGCTGATTTTGCAGCTGCTGCCCGGCACGCAGGGGCTTTACGGCTTCATCATCAGCATCATGGTGATGACCAATATCGGCATTCTGGGCGGTGAGCCGCCGAAAGATATCTGGACAGGCCTGCTTTTTTTCGTCGCCTGCCTGTCGGTTTCCATCGGAGGCTTTTTTTCCGCCATCCTGCAGAGCAGAGTCTGCATCTCCGGCGTGAACATCATCGCGAAAAAGCCGGCGGAAAGCGCGAAGGCTATCGTTTCCGGCTCGCTGGTGGAGCTTTACGCGCTGATTTCGTTCATCGTGTCCCTGCTGCTGGTGACAAACGTGAACAATGTGGTGGCGATGTTATGAGCGCCCTGGATAAAATCGTGGAGGAAATCACGGCGCAGGCACAGGCCCGGGCGGATGAAATTCTGGCCGAGGCGGAGCGGCAGGCCGGCGAAATCCGCGCGCGGAGCCAGGCGCAGTGCGAAGCTTTTCAGCGGCAATTTGAGCGGGACAGCGAGCCGGAGCTGCGGGAAAGCGCGGCCCGGAGGCAGGGGGCCGACCGGCAGGCCCGCCGTCTGGCGCTGCTCCAAACGCGCAGCGAGCTCCTCGACGAGATCATGGCCGAGGCGAAGGCAGCGCTTGCGCGGCAGGCCGGCCCGGAACGCTTTCAGACGCTTTGGCAGGGGGATGTTCTGCTGAACAACTCCCTCGACGCGATTTTTGAGGCGGAGGAGCAGACCCTGCGGGACAGGGCGTACGCTGCTCTGACGGGGGGCAAGGCATGAGAGACAGCGACTATCTGTACGCCTGCGCCTTCGTGCGTATTCTGGAAAGCAGAATGCTCGGCAGGGCGGATTACGAGACCCTGCTGGGCGCGGCTTCCCATGAGGACGCGCTGCGGTATCTTTCGGACAAAGGCCGCGGAAGCGCCGGAGAGGATCTGACCGAAACCTGGAACGAGGTCAAGGCCGCCTGCCCGGAGGACGCGCCGCTGGATATCCTGCTGTACCAAAACGATTTTCATAACCTGAAGGCGATTCTAAAGGCGCTGTTCAGCGGGGCGGATTATATGCCGCTGATGCTGGAGCCCTATACCATCGCGCCGGATATCATTCATCGCGCGGCCGCGGAGGGAAAGCTGGAGGGTCTGCCGGCGCTGCTGCGGCAGCCCGCCGTGGAGGCATATGAAATCCTCGCGCGGGACGGAGACGGGCAGGCGGCGGAAATCCTGCTGGATCAGGCCCTGTTCGCCGTTATAGCCGAAACCGCGAAGCAATCGAAGAACGCCTTTCTGATCCAGTGGGCGGATTTGAATATCCGGCTGATCAACACGAAAACGGCGCTGCGCGGCGGGCCGCAAAGCGCCATGCTTGGCGACCGGCGAACCATGGCCGGCGCGCCGAAGGATTCCATCACGGCGCTGGAGCTGTGGTGCGACAACCAATTGATTCAATACTTAAAAATCAACCGGCAAAAGCTCTTCGGCTTCGAGCCCGTCTTCGCGTTTCTGGCGGGCAGGCAATTTGAATGGCAGGCGTTGCGCATCATTCTGTCGGGGCTGCGGCGCGGGATTCCGGCGGGAGCTTTGCGGGAAAGGCTGCGTGATTTATATGTATAGCATCGGCGTGATCGGCGACTATGACAGCATCTGCGGGTTTTCCGCGCTGGGCTTCGATATTTTCCCTGTGGAGTCAGCGGAACGGGCGCGGAAAGAGCTGCGCGCGCTGGCCGGCGGCGGATACGGGATCATCTATATCACGGAGCCGTTCGTGGAGGAGCTGGAGGCCGACTGCGCGCTTTACGAGGAGCGGCCCGTGCCCTGCGTGATTCCCATTCCCGCCTGCACCGCCGCGCTGGGCGCCGGGGAAGCGCGCCTGAAGCGTTACGTGGAGCGGGCGGTGGGTTCCGATATTATTTTTGGGGAGCAATGATATGAGCACAAGCAAAGGAATCATCCGAAAGGTCTCAGGGCCGTTGGTGGTGGCAAGCGGTATGCGCGGCGCGAATATGTTCGACGTGGTGCATGTCAGCCGCTTCGGGCTCATCGGCGAAGTGATTGAGATGCATGGCGATCTGGCCTCCATTCAGGTCTACGAGGAGACCTCCGGCCTGGGCCCGGGCGAGGCGGTGGATTCCACCGGCAGCCCGCTGAGCGTGGAGCTCGGGCCGGGGCTGGTGGGCAGCATCTACGACGGCATACAGCGTCCATTGGACGCGATCAAGCGGCAGATTGGCGCAAGCCTGGAGCGCGGCGTGCAGGTGCCGTCCCTGGACCGCGAAAAGAAATGGTCCTTCACCCCCGCCAAGCAGGCGGGCGAGCTCGTTGTGCCCGGCGATATCCTGGGTACGGTGCGGGAGACCGCGGTCGTCCTGCACAAGATAATGGTCCCCCAGGGCTGCGAGGGAGAGCTTCTTTCGCTGCGGGAGGGGGAATATACCGTAACGGAGCCCATCGGAGAAATCAAGAAAAGTGACGGCGGCGTTTTGCCGCTGACCCTCATGCAGAAATGGCCGGTGCGCAAGGGCCGCCCTTACCGGGAAAAGCTGCCGCCGGACGTTCCCCTGGTCACCGGGCAGCGTGTGATTGATACGCTGTTCCCCATTGCCAGGGGCGGCGTGGCGGCGGTGCCGGGGCCCTTTGGCAGCGGCAAAACCGTGGTGCAGCATCAGCTGGCCAAGTGGGCGCAGGCCGACATCGTGGTCTATATCGGCTGCGGCGAGCGCGGCAATGAGATGACCGACGTGCTCAACGAGTTCCCGCAAATTAAGGACCCCAAGACCGGGAAAACCCTCATGGAGCGCACGGTGCTCATCGCCAATACCTCCGACATGCCGGTGGCGGCCCGGGAGGCCTCGGTCTACACGGGCATCACCATTGCGGAATATTTCCGGGACATGGGCTACAGCGTGGCGCTGATGGCCGATTCCACCTCCCGCTGGGCGGAGGCCCTGCGCGAGATGTCCGGGCGGCTGGAGGAAATGCCGGGCGAGGAGGGCTATCCGGCCTATCTGGGCAGCCGTTTGGCGGGCTTTTATGAGCGCGCCGGCCGCGTCATTACGCTGGGACAGGAGGGCCGCGAGGGCGTGCTGAGCGTCATCGGCGCAGTGTCGCCGCCGGGCGGAGACATGTCCGAGCCGGTCACGCAGGCAACCCTGCGCATCGTCAAGGTGTTTTGGGGCCTGGATTCCGCGCTGGCCTACCGCAGGCATTTCCCGGCGGTGAACTGGCTGTCCAGCTACTCGCTTTATCTGGACAGCATGCAGGATTGGTACAAAAGCAACGCGGGAGCGGACTGGCCGGATATGCGCGGCCGGATCATGATGCTTTTGCAGGAGGAGGCGGAGCTGGACGAGATCGTCAAGCTCGTGGGGATGGACGCCCTGAGCGGCGCCGACATCGTCAAGCTGGAAACCGCGCGCTCCATCCGGGAGGATTTTCTCCATCAGGACGCGTTCCACGAGGTGGACACCTATTCCTCCCTGCAGCGGCAGCATTGCATGATGCGGCTGGTGCTCGGTTTTTATGACAGGTCCATGGCGGCGCTGGATAAAGGCGTGCGCGTGAACAAGCTGGCCGCGCTGCCCGTGCGGGAGAAAATCGGGCGGTTCAAATATATCGCCGAGGAGCGCATCGCGCCGGAATACGAGGCGGCCGTGCTGGAGATGCAAAAAGAATTCGCCGCGCTGACAGCGAAGGAGGAGGAGGGCTGACATGCCGAAGGAATACCGAACCATTCAGGAGGTGGCAGGGCCGCTGATGCTCGTCCATGGCGTTGAGGGCGTAAGCTATAACGAGCTGGGCGAAATCAAAACGGCGAAGGGCGAAACCCGCCGCTGCCGCGTGCTGGAAATCAACGGCACCGACGCTCTGGTGCAGCTGTTTGAAAGCAGCGAGGGCATCAGCCCGCAGGACAGCACCGTGCGTTTTCTGGGCCACGGCATCACCATGGGCGTTTCGCGGGATATCCTGGGCCGTGTGTTTGACGGCATGGGCGTTCCGGCGGACGGGGGCCCGGCCATTATACCGGAGCGGCGCCCGGACATCAACGGCGTGCCCATGAACCCCACGGCGCGCGATTATCCGGAGGAGTTCATTCAAACCGGCATCAGCGCCATCGACGGCCTGAACACCCTGGTGCGCGGGCAGAAGCTGCCCATCTTTTCGGCCAGCGGGCTGCCTCACGCGCAGCTGGCGGCGCAGATCGCGCGGCAGGCGAAGGTGCCCGGCAGCGAGCAGAGCTTCGCGGTGGTCTTCGCGGCCATCGGCATCACATTCGAGGAAGCCAATTTCTTCATCAACGATTTCAAAAAGACCGGGGCCATCGAGCATTCGGTGTTGTTCGTCAACCTCGCCAACGACCCGGCCATCGAACGCATCGCCGCGCCGCGCATGGCCCTGACGGCGGCGGAATATCTGGCCTTTGACCAGGGCATGCACGTGCTTGTGATCATGACCGATGTCACCAACTACGCCGACGCGCTGCGGGAGGTTTCGGCCGCCCGCAAGGAGGTGCCGGGCCGGCGCGGCTACCCGGGCTATATGTACACCGACCTGGCGTCCATCTATGAGCGGGCCGGGCGGCTCGAGGGCAGGGACGGCAGCATCACGCTCATCCCCATCCTCAGCATGCCGGAGGACGACAAGACCCACCCCATCCCCGATTTGACGGGCTATATCACCGAGGGGCAGATCATCCTCAGCCGCGAGCTGCACCGGAAGAACATCCTGCCGCCCATCGACGTGCTGCCATCCCTTTCCCGCCTGAAGGACAAAGGCATCGGCGCGGGCAAAACAAGGGAGGATCACGCGAACACCATGAACCAGCTCTTCGCGGCCTATGCCCGTGGAAAGGAAGCAAAGGAGCTCATGGTGATTCTGGGCGAGGCCGCCCTGACCGACATCGACAAGCTCTACGCCAAATTCGCGGAGGCCTTCGAAAAGGAGTATGTGTCACAGGGCTACGGCGCGAACCGCGGCATTGAGGAGACGCTGGACATTGGCTGGCGGCTGCTGTCTATCCTGCCCCGGGCGGAATTGAAGCGTATCCGGGATGAATTTTTGGACGCGTATTACGTGGAGGGCTGAGGCATGGCGGTGTTAAACGTGAGCCCCACCCGCATGGAGCTGACCCGCATGAAAAAACGGCTTGCGGTGGCCGTAAAAGGGCATAAGCTGTTAAAAGACAAGCGCGACGAGCTGATGCGCCGCTTTCTGGATATGATCCGCGAGACAAAGGAGCTGCGCGGGCGGGTGGAGGAGGCGATTCGGGAGGCCAACCACGGCTTCGCCCTCACGGCGGCGCTGCTGCGGCGGGAGGCCCTGGTTTCCGCGCTGATGCTGCCCAAGCAGAGCGTGAGCCTGGATATCGCCTCGAAAAACGTGATGGGCGTGGAGGTCCCCGTGTTCAGCATCCAGCAAAAAACGCCGGGCGAGGATGCCCTGTCTTACGGCTACGCCTTTACCAGCGGCGATCTGGATAATTCGATTATGCGTTTGTCAAAAATTTTGCCGGAGCTGCTGCTGCTCGCCCAGCAGGAAAAAACGGCGCAGCTGCTGGCCGCGGAGATCGAAAAAACCAGGCGGCGCGTCAACGCGCTTGAATATATCATGATACCGGATTACCGGGACACCATCCGCTATATCACCATGAAGCTGGATGAAAACGAGCGCAGCAACCTGACGCGCCTGATGAAAGTAAAGGATATGATGGTCGAAAAGCAAATTGAGATACGCAGGCGGCAGGCCGGGCATTAATCCAATTATTTCCGCGGGGCCCGGGATTCCCAAAACCTGCATAACTTGCCAGCTTCCTGAAATACTACTTCATGAAACCACAATTTACAAAAAGGATGATGGAACATGAAGGCAACAGGAATTGTGCGGCGGATCGACGATCTGGGCCGTGTGGTCATACCAAAAGAGATCCGCCGGACGATGCGCATTCGGGAAGGCGACCCGCTCGAAATCTTCACCGACGCCGACGGCGAGGTCATTTTCAAGAAGTATTCCCCGGTGGGCGAGCTTTCCTCCACGACGAAGCAGTATGCCGAGGTGCTCTTCCGCGGGACGAATCTGCCCATTCTGATCACCGACCGGGACCGGGTGATCGCCTGCGCGGGGCTTTCGAAGAAGGAGGCTGTCGACCGCAGGGTGAGCTCCACCCTGGAAACGATCATCGAAAACCGCACGAACTTTATTTCCACCGCGGACAGCGAGCGCCTGCGCCCCGTGGAGGGCCTTGAACGCGAGGCAGCCGTGGCCAGCCCCATCATCGGCGGGGGCGATGTTTCCGGCTGCGTGATCATGCTGATGAGCGAAAGCGGCGCGTTCCCCACGCAGACGGAGGTCAAGCTGATTCAGGTAGCGGCATCGTTTTTAGGGCGGCAGATGGAAGAGTAGTAAAAAATTCGCGGGGCGGGAGCGTAAGCTCCCGCCCCTTGAGCTTCATCAGGGCCGCCGCTGGTCAAGCTGGCTTACTGCTGTTCTATCGGCATATTCTGTACCTCCTGCGCCAATCTCATGATCTCCGGCATCTCCTTCGGGCTATAGCTTTACAGCCCTTTTTCCAGTATCCGTACAACATTGTCCGCGCAATCGGCGAACACACGGATTCTTGCCACGATTTTGGCGCGCTTCTTTTTGTTTTGCAGTGTTTTATAGCTGACGTTGAAGCCGCCGCCGAGCTTTTCCAGGGTGGTGACTTTGCCGTGCTGCTTCTCATATTCTTTTTGAAATTGCTGCTGTTTCTCGTCGTTGCCCTCGCTGCCAATCCAAAGCATCCCCATGATTCTGTACTGCCGGTAAACCTCCTTCAGCCAGGCCATGTCCGGGTTGAGCTCCATGGCTTTTTCCAGAAAGCTGAAGCAGCACGAGCCGTTCGTCGCCAGCACGCAGACATAATTCGTGTAGTGCTCCCAAAGGCTGTCGTCAAACAGCGCGGGGTCGTCGAACTTGCCGCGCTCGATGTCGTTTGCCCAGGTGCGGAAGGCCCGCGCGCCGAAGACGTACTCCTCCGTTGCTCCCGTGAGCAGTTCCGGCAGCCTCGCGATGGCGTCGCGGTAGAGCAGCGCCAGAGAAACCTCGCGCGTTTTTTCGCCCACAAAAATCAAATCAAAGCGGTCCACACAAAATTTGCGGTCCCCTTCCCAGACCTCGCGTTCCTCGATGAAACGGTCAAGGCCCAGGGTCAGGCGTTTGGGTTCGGCCCACTCATGGGCGTAATACAGCAGCGCCCCGTCCTCATAGCCGACGATCACGCCTTCGCACGCGCTGTTGATCACCGGCACACCCCGGTCGATGCTGTCCGCGATCTTTTTCAGATAACGCGCCCGGTCGGCTAACACTTCTTCTTCCGTCACATATTCGCAGGCATAGCCCACCTGGCCGAACACCCATTTGGCGTAGTCCGGCCCCATGAAATACGCCGAAATTGCGCACTTATTCGGGTTGTGCGCACCCTTTGGGTAAAACTGCGTGAAGATGTCGCCCGTGAGACCGGCGAAGAACCAGTAGTCATAGTCCGTCTCACCCAGGCACTCCATGGCAAAGCGCGCGCAGCCGTTGAACCAGTAGTTCTCCCCGGACATATCCCTGTTCAGGGGATGGCTGACCGGGATGACGCCGCTGCCGCCGGAGGATGACGTGGCTTGTGAAGCACCGCCCTCCCCGGTCTGGCGCTGCGCCTGCGCCTGCGCCATGCTCACAATCTCCGGTTTCTTCTTCGGGCTATAGCTTTCGGGCTGCTGGCCGGGCTTTTTCGCGGGTTCGCTCATTTCGATTCCTCCTTCACACGAATCGGCACATACTGGTCACACTGACCATACCCCATGGCTTCAAGCGCGCCCTGGGGATTGAAACAATGCCACATGGTATGCCGCCCCGCGCCCTCGTCCACGGCAAAGCAACCGCTTTTCTTCACCCATGTTTCGATCGTGCGCCAGGCACCCAGCGCGCCTTTTTCCGCGTCTTCTCCATTGCCCGCGTATGTGGCCACGCCATACAGCCCGCCGGGGAAATCGATCACGTCAAAGCCGCCTGTATCGGCGGGGGGGTCTGTCACAGCCAGGCCCCAGGCGATACTCTTCGCCTCTTGGTCGTACCACATGAAATCACGCGTGTAAAACCGATCACGGCGCAGCTCGTCCTGCGCGTTCCACCATTTTTCGAAACGCCGGATTGTTTCATCTTTTTCGTCGGGGCATAAGCCCGACCATACCATCTTGCAGGCGGGCAGTTCAACAATACGCACGGCGTTGCGGTCTTTGTTCTTGATCATGCTTCATCTACCCCCTTGATCCGAATCGGGAAATACAAGTCCATTTGGCTGTATCCCATTATGTCCATAACCGCTGGCGGCGAGGTGATGTTGCCCAGACTGCGGCGCTTGTCCGTTTCTTCCAGGGCAAAGCAGCCGCTCTTTTTCACCCAATCCTGGATGCCGCTGTAAACTTTGTTATGGTCTTTTCCGTCGGCATCTACGCTGATCGCCACGGCGTATAGCCCGCCGGGGAAGTCAATCACGTCAAAACCGCCGGTATCTTCGGGTGCGTCAGTCACGGCATAGCCCCACTCAAAACCGCCCTGTTCCCCAACGGCGCTATTTTTTTGAGGGGAAGGACTCCACATAAAGTCTCGCGGATAAAAAGCATCCGCGCGCGTCTTATCAAATGCGGTGAACCATTCATGAAAGCGCATAAGCGCACCGCCCGGCGCAAATGCATCCTCGCCGCTAATGGGGCCGGAGGTGACCATCTTACAAGCGGGAAGTTCGATGATGCGCACTGCATTGCGGTCTTTTGCTCTGATGGTCGCGGGTGCGGGCTGGACGGCGGTCTTCCTATGGCTGGCCTCCTGCGCCATGCTCACAATCTCCGGCTTTTTCTTCGGGCTATAGCTCTCCGGCTGCCGCCCTTCATCTTCGATGAAGGTGGGTTTTTTCGCGGGTTCGCTCATGCTCATTTACTCCTTCGCTTTTATGGGGATGTAAATCTCCGCCTCACAATCGGGAGCGGTGTCTGTCAGATTTCTGTATGCCTCAAGATCGCCGGGAATGGCTTCGTTATACATGTACTCTTTAGACGTATTGAGCCACTTGTAACCCGCACCTTCCGGGCCTCCAATCTGACCTCGTTCTTGTTCTACAAAAACGGCATAAAGACTTTCCGTTAGTTTTTTTGCAGCCAGGCCCTCCGGCACATAGTCGGTATCTGCTTCGACGCCCGCGAAGTAGTGTATATCGTCATAGCTGCCGGGCGTTGGACAATACCAATAACCAACCATCCGCGCGGGCTGCGCCAGGCCCTGCATCCCACTCAATCGATCTTTGACCTTCTGATACAGCGCTTCGAGAGCGGAACCAAAATCGGAACTGAAATCAATTTTGCTCTCAGCTCCCACAAGGGTAAAGCGCTTGCTGACGATGTTGGGCTCTATTGCCATTTTCTTGTTCCTCCTCAAAATTTTGTGACGGGTCTGCTCCGCCAAACTCACAATCTCCGGCTTCTTCTTCGGGCTATAGCTCTCCGGCTGCTGGTCTGGTTTTTGCTTCTTCGCGGGTTCGCTCATTTTGACTCCTCCTCCAAAATCCCAATCATCGCGCACACAGCTTGATAGATATAATCGTCACACTCCTTGAGTTTTTGCAAGAGCAGCACGGCGGTTTCGCAAGTCCCCCATTCCATTTGGTCGTAATATTTCTTCGACCAGTCGCGGGTTTCATAAAGGGCATGCAATTGCCACTGGCGCGTGTGGGATTGATCGCAGGCCCAGTCGATGAGCGTTTTGGGTGGCAAGCGCCGTGGGTCGCCGTGGCTCTTGCCTTTTGAGGCGATGAAGCTCGGGTCTTTCAGTTCCTCCCAAACAACATCGGCCCGCCATTCTGAAAAGAAGAGCGGGTTCTTCAGCTCGTCCCAAATCCAGTTCTGGTAGTTCTCCGGCTCCGGCTCCAGATATTCGTGCGTGCGGAAAGGCGCGGCAAAGTTGTGGCAAGTCCACGTGGTGCCTTTGTGAGCGTTTTCGAAGCGCTGCTTGAGTTCCTTGAGAGGTAACTCTTTCAGCTTCTCCCAGTAATTCTCGAATGCGCCGATATACGTGTCCCATATTTTTGCTTCCCGGTCGCAATCCATCACGCGTTTGACACGGCGCAGGCCGTCCAGCAGCGTATATTTGCGCGCGGCCCTGCCTGTAATCACATACACGCTTTCGATGTCACCCAACTTCGGCGCTTTCTTGGGCGGGTTCTGCGTGCCCTTTGGCTTCGGCATCAACAGCTTATTGCCGCTATAGCCTGTGATCACTCGAAAAGAGTCGCCCTTACCGTCGAGATAAACCGCGCTGTCTCTTTTCAGGCGAGCCAAAACAGGAAGGCCCTTGCTGATAGATGTGCTGATTTGCTTCGCAACATCGCCTGTGTGCTTCTCAAAGGTATATCCGGCATAGCCTGTCAGGAACGCAAGCATGTCGTCCGTGTCGTAGATTTCCTGATATATCTCCGTTGGCACGTTGCCCCAGCCCCGCACGGAGGCCGAGCGGCCCGACACGGTGTCGAACAAGAAGAACAGCCGCTCCTGCTGCTGTTTTAGCACATCAGGGTCTCCGGCAAAATCCTCCAGGTACATATAAAGACTAGCGAAGCAGTTGGTGAAATCCATGTCGCGGAAGCCGGAAAACGCGTAGTCGAAATCAACGCGGGCACCGCCGCCCTCGCTTTTTACCATGTGGGCTTTGTCTAATTTTTTTGCTTGCATTGCCTGCTCTTGTGCCATGCTCACAATTTCCGGCTTTTTCTTCGGGCTATAGCTTTCCGGCTGTTGGTCTGGTTCTTGCTTCTTCGCGGGTTCGCTCATAAAATGCACTCTCCTTTTAGGATTATATTGTGACAAGCAGTTCTTTCATCAGCGCGAGCGCCTTCTCATCGGCAGCCTTCATCACATCGATATACGCAGCGATTTTCTGGCGCGTTTTGAGCTTCATCAGGGCTTTGTTTTGCTTTTTGCCGCGCTCATAGCCGCCCAGTGCCTTAAAGACTTTCTCGTGAATCGTCGCGGCGATGATGCCGAATTGCTCGGCGATTTCGCCATAGAGCGGCTGTTCCGGGTTTGCCTCAGCAAGCGCTCTGAAATATTTGCATGCGTTCTTGCGGCCATCAATCAGGCAGTCTGTCGCATCGCCCTGGCACATCATCGCGATGGACTGGCCCCAGTCCGGCAGCGGCTCGAAGTCTTTCTCTTCAGCGGCAAGCAAAGCCTTTTTCCATGCGTCATAGGCAGCGGTGCCTTTGGCGTACTTGCCGTCCTGCCTGCCCTCGAGGGCGGCAATGGCATTTCGCAGAATTACTTTCGTATCAAAGCGCGGCCCGGTGATATCGCCCAGCGACATGACGGCGACAAAATCTCCTTCGTCCCAATATTTATCGGTGATGAAATATCCTTCCTCGCCGAAGGTTTCTGTACCATCATGCTGGAACAGGCTCCAGCCCAGCAGCGCATCGCCGCCGTCCCGGTAGCCAGTGAGGATGCCCGCCTCGGCGGGGCCGATGGGGCCAAGGGATATCACAGGGCGGCCCATGTCAATCTGCTCACAAACGAAAGTCTTGACGTCCTCTTTCGTGGCGTTGCCGGGAACCCCCCAGGGATTGTCCTCGCGCCAAAGCATTTTGAATTCGCGCCCCAGCGCCTTGATGCCCAGCCGATAAGGCGTTGCCATGTCGCTGTATGCGTGGGCTATGTCCACGTTGCCGCCGTTCCAGTCTGTGGTGTCCCAAGCAAAACGGAACGCGCCGCCGCAAGCGACAATGGCATAGGTATAGTCCAGCTCGTCGCCAAGATAATCCGACACAGCCTTAAGGCAAATCGGGAATGGAGTAATGCCGCCGAACGCGCCGTAATACACCTTCGGCACACCGGGCAGGGTTTTCGGCGGTTCGCCGCCGCTGGTTACGTTTGTTTGCTGTTGTTCTATAGACATATTCTGCATTTCCTCCGCTAATTTCAGTATCTCCGGCTTCTTCTTCGGGCTATAGCTTTCCGGGGATTGGTTGGGCTTTTTCGCGGGTTCGCTCATAAAATGCACGCTCCTTTAGTAAAAGTATAGCCCCATTTTAGCATGATTTTTCGCCGAAGTCTTGTCATTTCGTTTCATTTTTTGGTTTTGCAGTAGATTTTCAGCCAAAATCAGCCCATGCTTTGAGCGCGCGCGACATCATTACTGTGTCATTCGCGACACCCTCAAGATAAAGCTTTTGCGGAAAGAACAGGCTCTCTGCCAGGGCGACACGGTAGTCCTCCAATAATGTTTCGAAGGCATAGCTCTTTATGTGCTTGGTCAGCCGTTCATAATAATGCTCCAACAGCGGCATAGCCTGCGCTTTTTCCGGGGCGATGTGCAGGCCAAACAGCATCGATAAATCCTCGGCGGCAAGCCCCATGCGCACGGCTTCCAAGTCAACAAGCATCGTTTGGTTTTGCGGTTCTTTCGGCAAAAGAATATTGCCCGGATGCGCGTCCCCGTGAAGCACCGTTATGTTTTTTCCGGCATGAAAACGTGACTCTAATAGCTTCGGCATTTCCGTGCGAAAGCAGTTCAGCGCTTGCCGAAAGGCTTTGTCATCCATTTTGTGCGCTTTGCAGTAGGGCTTAATGCCCTTCTCCATTGCCTTGCAGTGCTGTGCAAAGTTTTTCGGATGATCCAACCGCCAAGGCAATCCCACTTTGCCGAACGCGTCATAGTTGTCCCAAAAAGCGATGTGCATATCCGCCAGCGTGTCCAGCATTTCGAGCGCACGTCCCCAATCGGTGTTGCCGCTCACATATCGATCGCTGACATCCTCCAGCGTCAATGTGCTGTTTTGCGCGTCATAATGCAAAACCGGCGGCACAGGAATCTTCGCGCCTGCCAGCAAACCGTATGCACGATACTCCGCTTCATTTGTCTGTTTTTTATAGGTCACGTTGAACCCCTTTCGCGATCCTTACATAAATTTTCGCCCGGATATCCCGTTCATCAAAGCCGCCGCTGGCTTCATATACGGCAAATGGGGCAGCGGCGGGGGCAAGCCCCATGTCGCCCATCCACGCGGCTAGCACGGACGCATACACCCCGGCGTCGCCGCAGCAATCGCCCTCCAGCAGGGCGTACTCCCCGGCGGGGTGCGTGATGATCTCCAAACCGGGCGGCGCGTCAATCGCAGCCTGCAAGGCAATGCCACAAGCGTATATGTTTTTCTGCACAAGGCGCAGGCCCGGTTTTTCTTCCTGTGCTGTGGACACATAGAACTGCCGTGCGGACTGCGCCAGCCGTGGGTGCTCCGCCGTCAGGAAATCCATCACGGCTTTTGACGCGATTGTTTCGGCATCCTTGCCGGAGCGGCGCGCCGCCAAAAAGTGCATATCGCCGCATTGACACAGCTGGATTTTATGGAAGCCCGGCCTTTTTTGCACTGGCAGATATAATTGCAGGCGTTTGACCTGCCCGCTGCCATGAATATATTCCTCAAAATAGGGCGCGTCTGCCATGGAGAACATGCTGGTTTTCAGCCAGTCGTCATATAAATAATCCCACGCGGCGTTGATTTCGAGCTCAATATTGGAACAGCTTGTTTTTGCGAATGTGCCCGTGAAAGCAGGCTGATCCGGATGATCGCTTTCAATATACAGTTCATAGCAAAGCTTGGAGCCGCGCTGCTGCCCATTGCGTCCAAAAATCCTGCCGCGATAGCCGGGCCGGGCGGCAAGCAGCCACGCCAGCGCGCGATCCTCCAGGCCCTTCAGGCGGCTATCGTAGTAGAGCAGGCGCTGCGTTGCCGGAATCGTTTCTGTTGAAATCGTTACAGTAAAATCCGGCTGACTCTCGCAAATGGGAAAGTAATATTCATCGCCGCTGGCCTTGTACCGCGTCGGCGTCAGGCCGGTGGCGGCTTTGACGCTCCGGCACAGCGCCTGCTGAGAGCCGAACCCGCATTGGTGCGCGATATCCAGCAATGGCGTGTCCGTGTGCTTGATCAATGCCAGCGCCGTTGACAACCGCCGTTTGCGCACGTATTCTTTCACGGAATGCCCGGTGGTGTCATAAAACTCCCGGTATAACTGCGAACGCGAAAGCAGCCCGGCCTCGGCCAGACGATCCACACTGATGTCGTTTGCTATGTTCTGCTCCAGTTCGGCGAGCAGGGGTGTAAGTGGCATGGCATCCTCCGTTAATATGCTATTTCCCAGTAATGTCCATCTAAATCTCTGAAATAAAAATGATATCCGTTCCAGTCTGCCGCTTTCTCCGGGGCGTGTTCTACCGTTCCACCTAATTCTTGAACCTTTGCGTAAAATTCATCCACAGCTTCTTTGGAGTCCAAGTTGTAAGCCAAGGTCATGCCTGTAAATCCTGATACGATTTCAGGGGGATGATACACATTCACATCCTCCGCCAATTTGTTTATTTTGCACAACGAAACCCGAATGCCCTCCATTTCAAAGTCTGCCGTCCAGCCGTCGGGCTTCACTTTAAACCCTAAACCCACATAAAAATCTCTGGATTTTTTGATATCTCTTACGCCTAAGGTAATCAACATATTTCTGTTTGAATTTGTCATAAGCTTAACCTCCACAAAGATCAATTTTACACGCTATATTACAGCCGTATTGCCATTTGAATATCTGGCTTTCCGATTCCGTATACATCCGGCACAACTCCGATAATCTTGAAACCATACTTCAGATAAAATGCGGTCTGATGCGTACCCGGCTCAAATTCCGCTATATGCCTCGGCAAATCCTCGTATAAGTCCACATTTGCCATAGAGGTTTCCCCGCCGGGTTTTTCATCGCCTGAACCAGCCAAAAGAGTCAACCCGCCTTTTTCTTTTGCGGCATCCATGATTTTATGCAACAAGGCTGTGCCTATGCCTTTCCGCTGCCAATCGCTTCGCACAACAAGCGGGTGAAGCTCGAACATTTTTCCGTACCCTGGCAGAAGCCCGGCCCAGCCGATCACCTCTCCCGCATCAACGGCGGTAAAACGCACAGAAGCGTGGTTGCCGGTTAATTCTTCGATTTCATCCATTGCCTCAGCAAGTGTCGGCCATCCATCCGGAAGTTCGTCTGTTAGCATTTGCGCCGCTTGTGTGCGTTGAGTTTCGCTTAATGTATTGAAGTTTACTATTTCCATATGCATCCTCCAAAGCATGAATGCTTTTCACTACGAGGGAACCGTGCAAACGGGCATGGGCACAGAGGATTTCTGGCTCATACCCATGGGCGAGTTTTTGGATTTATGGGCCTGTTACTACCGTGAACATGCTTTTCAGGACGGAGAAAAGCTGGAAATTTTAGGATGAGCGAAACTTCAAGGGCAGATAGATTTGTTGCTGCGCAATGCCTAGGGCCTTATCAATCGCGCCGTCGGGGTTTGGCATGTTGCACATTCCGCTCTTCGGGAAGTCGCCGTATTCGAAGATGTCGCTGTTGTTGATCCAGTCCATCATGCAATTGACTGTTGCGTTCAGATCGTCGTCGTCTTTTTCGTCCGCTGTGGCAACCAAAAACATACCGCCGGGGAATTCGATCAATTTATAGGGGGCGACATCTTCTGCGGTCACATCATCGTTTACTGCCAATGCCCAAACAGAGCGATTGATATCCGCCTGCGACATCTCTTCGCATTCGTGCCACAAAAAGTCCTGGGGTTCATAGATGTGTGTTTTCAGCAAATGCCTGTGGCTCATTAACCATGTATTGTGGAAGCTGTCTCCATCTCCAAAAATCGCGTCAATTGGCTGCACGCCAGAAGAAACAGCGCGAAATTTTGGAATCTCAATCGCCCGCATGTTCTGTAGCTTGGCCGTTTTCTTTTTCTTGCCTTTCATGTGAAGAACTCCTTTTGGTTTGTGTGATATGCGCTTCTAAGCTCCATTTTTCGTCCGCTGCAATATCAATAGAGGCTCCCGTCAATGTGGAGCGTCCTTCTTTTCAATGCTTATTATACCGTATTATGTGGCCTTTGTCCAGCAAATTTTCGTGAAAGGGGTGGCCCATGTCGGACTTCGGCCTGCGCATCGGCATCGAAGGGGAACGGGGTTTTCTCATCATGCTTTCCCTCTTTTCTCGCCGGGGTAAAGCACCTTTTTGTAACAAACAAAATCGCCCTTGCCGTGGCATCTGCCATAGCAAGGGCGATTTTCAATTTTTGCCTAAATATAAACCTCTACCGTAACGAAGCAGAGCCTACGCCTTCCCTGTGCTAATCGCCGCCTGGGCCGCGGCCAGCCTGGCGATCGGCACGCGGAAGGGGGAGCAGCTCACGTAATTCAGGCCAAGCGCGTGGCAGAACTTTACGCTGCTGGGGTCGCCGCCGTGCTCGCCGCAGATGCCCAGCTTGATGTCGGGCCGGGTCGTCTTGCCCAGCTCCACGGCCATCTTCACCAGCTTGCCCACGCCGTTCTGGTCCAGGCGGGCGAAGGGGTCGCTCTCGAAGATCTTCGTCTCGTAATAGGCATCCAGGAAGGCGCCGGCGTCGTCGCGGCTGAAGCCGAAGGCCATTTGGGTGAGGTCGTTGGTGCCGAAGCTGAAGAACTCCGCCTCCTTGGCGATTTCGTCGGCCAGCACCGCCGCGCGGGGAATCTCAATCATGGTGCCCACCATATAGCGGAGCTTCTGGCCGGAGGCCGCGATGATCGCGTCCGCGGTCTTCACCACGATGTCCTTGACGAACTTGAGCTCCTTGAGCTCGCCCACCAGGGGAATCATGATCTCGGGGACGATGTTGTATTCCGGATGCGCCTTGCTCACGGCCAGCGCCGCGTTGATGACGGCCGTGGTCTGCATCTCGGCGATTTCGGGATAGCTCACCGCCAGGCGGCAGCCGCGGTGGCCCATCATGGGGTTGAATTCGTGGAGGGAGTCGATCTTGTTCTTGAGCTCCTCGGCGCTGATTTCCAGCTCCGCCGCGATCTCGGCGATCTCCTCGGCCTTGGAGGGCAGGAACTCGTGCAGGGGCGGGTCGAGGAAGCGGATGGTCATCGGGCGGTCTTCCAGCACCTCATACATCTCGGTGAAATCCTTCTGCTGGTAGGGCAGCAGCTCCGCCAGGGCGGCCTTGCGCGCCGCAACATCCTTAGCGGCGATCATCTTGCGCATGGACTTGATGCGCTCGCCCTCGAAGAACATGTGCTCCGTGCGGCAAAGGCCAATGCCCTCGGCGCCGAACTTGACCGCCTGGGCGGTATCCTTCGGGTTATCGGCGTTGGTGCGCACCTTCATGGTGCGGCGGGCGTCGGCCCAGCTCATAAAGAGCTCGAAATCGCCGGTGATCTTCGCCTCGACGGTGGGAATGGCCCCGCCGTAGATCTTGCCCGTGGAGCCATCCAGAGAAACGTAGTCACCCTCGTTGTATTGCTTGCCGGCAAGGGTAAAGCTCCTGGCCTCCTCGTTCATGACGATCTCGCCGCAGCCGGACACGCAGCAGGTGCCCATGCCCCGGGCAACCACAGCCGCGTGGGAGGTCATGCCGCCGCGCACGGTGAGAATGCCCTGGGCCGCGGCCATGCCTTCAATGTCGTCGGGACAGGTTTCCAGGCGCACGAGGATGACCTTCTCGCCTCTGGCGGCCCAGGCCTTGGCGTCCTCAGCGGTGAAGACGACGCGGCCGCAGGCGGCGCCGGGGGAGGCGGGCAGCGCCGCGCCAATGGGTGCGGCGGCCTTGAGGGCCTTGGTGTCGAACTGGGGATGCAGCAGCGCGTCCAGCTGCGCGGGCTCCACGCGGGCCACGGCCTCCTCCTCGCTGATCATGCCTTCGTCCACGAGGTCCACGGCGATTTTGAGGGCGGCGGCGGCGGTGCGCTTGCCGTTGCGGGTCTGGAGCATATAGAGCTTTTTGTTTTCGATGGTGAACTCCATGTCCTGCATATCCCGGTAATGATTTTCGAGCTTGTTGGCGATTTGCACGAACTGCTCATAGACCTCGGGCATTTCGTCCTTGAGCTGGGCGATCTTGTTGGGGGTGCGGATGCCGGCCACGACATCCTCGCCCTGGGCGTTGATGAGGTATTCGCCGTAAAGGGCATTCTCGCCGGTGGCGGGGTCCCGGGTAAAGGCCACGCCCGTGCCGGAATTGTTGTTGAGGTTGCCGTAGACCATGGGCTGCACGTTCACGGCGGTGCCCCAGCTGTAGGGGATCTCGTTCATTCTGCGGTAGGCGTTGGCGCGGGGGTTATCCCAGGAGCGGAACACGGCCTTGATGGACTCCAGCATCTGCGTTTTGGGGTCGGCGGGGAAGTCCGTGCCCTTTTCGCTCTTATAGAAGGCCTTAAAGCGCGCCACAAGGGTCTTCATGTCGCTCACGTCGAGCTCAATGTCCTCTTTCACGCCTTTTTCTTCCTTGAGCTCATCGATGATGAGCTCAAAGCGCTTCTTGGAAAGCTCCATCACCACGTCGCTGAACATCTGGATAAAACGGCGGTAGGAATCATACACAAAGCGGGCGAACTCGGGCGTGTCGTTGCCCGCGATCATGCCGGCAGCCACGTCGTCGTTCAGGCCCAGGTTCAGGATGGTATCCATCATGCCCGGCATGGAAGCGCGCGCGCCGGAGCGGACGCTGACCAGCAGCGGATTGGCGGGGTCCCCCAGCTTCTTGCCGTTGAGCTCTTCAATCCTGGCCAGGGATTCGTCGATCTGCGCCAGAATATCCGCGCCGACAACCTTGCCGTCGTCGTAGTAGCGGGTGCAGGCCTCGGTGGTGACGGTGAAGCCCTGGGGCACGGGCATGCCCATGCGCACCATTTCGGCGAGGTTGGCGCCCTTGCCGCCAAGCAGCTCGCGCATTGAGCCGTCGCCCTCGGAGAAAAGATAGACATACTTAGTCGCCATGAATTCATTTACCTCCATATTATAAAAATTACCCGACTATTATATCAGATCAAAGAAAATAAGACAAGCCCGGAAATGTGAACAAGCGCAAAAACGCAAGAAAAGATTCACGGGGCTTCGAAGATTTTTTTATCTATTATGACCGTACATAAGAAAAGCCGCCCCGCGGATTACTACACAGGGCAGCTATTATTATATTCAGCCGGTTTTATCTCAGGGAGCTTCTCAGCTGATGCAGGTCCCGGGTGAGGTCGCCGAGCTCGTCGGACAGCTGGTCAAGCAGCTCCAGGGTAGAGGCGTCCATGGCGTTGTAGCCATAGCCGTAGGTGCCGCGCAGATTCTCGGCCTGCTGCAGCCGCGCGCGCAGCTGCTCCATGCGGCGCTGCACACGGCTCATGCTGAACATCAGCGACTCCGTGCCGTAACCGCCGCTATAGGAGGAGACATAGGGGCTGGCGCCATATGTAGCGGCCCCCGCGCCGGGATAGCGGGGCTGCTCGCCATACGCGCCGTAATTTGAAGCGTGGGAGGGCGGCGCGTACTGCTGCTGCGCCGGCCTTTGGGGCTGATAGGCACCGTAACGCTCGTCGGCATTGGGATAGCCCGCGGGCGCGGCCGCATGCGCGCGCTGCTCATAGGAGGGCGCGATCTGCTGCGGCGTCAGCTGCTGCGGCGTGGAGGACTGCGGCGCGAAATTTTGCAGGGTGTAGCTGGGCTCGCTGAGGCCCTGCTGCGTCTGCGCGCCATAAAGAGCCTGCGGCGGCTGAGACGGCGCGTAGGGGTTTTGCTGCGCGGTGTATCCGCCGCTTTGCGGCTGCGGCTGCGCGGCATACCCGTTTTGCGGCTGCGCGGCATAGGGGTTCTGCGGCGGCGCGCCGTAGGGAGACTGCGGCGAAGCATAGGGATTTTGGCTTTGCTGGGCGCCGTAACCATTCTGCGTCTGCGCGCCATAGGTCTGCGGCTGCGTGGTCTGAACCGTCCTTAAACGTTCCACTTCTTGCGTCAACTCCTCATTGCGGCGCTTTTCGTCCTCATAGGAAGCCACAAGGGCTTGTACTTTGGAGCGCAGCAGTTCTTTTTTTTCCCGCTTTTCTCCGTCCGGAGCCGCGGGGGCCTGCAGCTCTTGCTGGCCGTCCATTCCGGTATACTCCATTTTTTTCATCCTTTCCGTATTTGCACGTCTTTTGCCGTAAAGTATCATATTTGCTTCATAGGTTCCGCTCTATGATACTCTTTATACTTTACGATGTCAACATACGAAAGCCCTATTGGCCCTGGTTTTTTTGCACCTCGCGGCGGGATTTCCGCATTCAGGAACGAAACAAAGGGAGCTTTGTCAAATCCAGGAACTCATATCCCAGGCTTCTGGCCCGGTCGATGATCTCCCCCATACCCTCCGCGTTGTCCCTCGAAACACTATGAAGCAGTATCACAGCACCGGGGTGCAGCCGTGAAATTACCGTGTCGGCGGCGTATTTTCCGCCCCGGCTGACGTTCACATCCCAATCGCTGTAGGAAAGCGACCAAAACACGCTGGTGAAGCCAAGGGCCTCCACGGCGTCCAGGGCCACCTCGTTGTATTCGCCCCTGGGAAAACGGAAGAACGGCGCGGAATACCCGAATTTTGTGCGCAGATAGTTGTCGCTTTCAATGATTTCCCGCGCCATGCGGCCACGGTCGATCTCCGCGAAGGAGGGGTGCTTGGCCGAGTGGTTGCCCACGATGTGGCCCTCCCCGATCATGCGGGCGACGATATCGGGCGCTGTTTTGAGCTCATCCAGGGTGCAGAAAAAGGCGGCGGGCACCCGTTTCTCCTTCAGCACATCCAGCACAATGGCCGTGTTCCCGTTTTCGTAGCCGCAGTCGAATGTCAGGTACAGCGGTTTTTTCGCTGTATCGTTCCCGGCGGCGGCGTCATAGGTCACGGCGGCATAGCCCTTGCTTTCGAAGAAGCGCTGGCTGTCGATGGATATCTGGTGGGGCAGGCCGTCCTTCGCCACGCCGTAGCTGTGCTCCACCTTTGTTGTGGGCAGGCCCGCCCGCCCCGGCTCGTCGATGGATATCACCCGTTCGGGCAGCGGAGCCAGGCCTGTAACGGTGCCGGCGTTCGCCAAGGCAGGGCCCTTGAGGATGACGGCGTTCGGTTTTTGCCCCGCCTGCGGGGACGCGGCGGCGGGCGGCACCACAGGCCATGCGGTCTGCGGCCAGGTCAGCGCCCCGGGAAGGGTGGAGCTCCCCTGCTGTGGCAGCGGCGCGATGCTGTTACAGGCCGCCAAAATGGCACAGAGACCCGCCGCCAGCACCGCGGTGAGTCCCCGTCCGAAGCGTATGCCTGTGCTTGATTTCCCGCTTAGTTTCATCTTTGACATATTCTCACTACCTCCTGGCTGATTGCAGTCAAAAGATAGTGTGCGCAAAAAACGCGGGATTTATGCTATGCCCCTTCCTTGCCGGGCCCGGTCACCCAGAAGGCTGTGGTCCACAGCGCGAAAGCGACCTCAATGAGCGCCAGCAGGGCGATGCCCTTGCCCAGCCGCAGCACCTGCACCGAGGGCTGCACAAACATGCCCAGAATATCCAGCAGGGTATTTTCGCCAAACAGCGAGATCAGGCTGAATTCCGGCGACATGAGCCTTTGCGCGAATTGGCCAAAGACGATATAGCCCGCCGCGAGGAGCGCCAGGGCCGCGCCCGTGATGATCAGCGTTGGCAGAGCCTTGCCGCTGGCCGCGTTGACGATCGCCGCCGCCAGCAGGACGATCACGCTCAGCGCGACAAGACCGTAGGCAATCACGCCCAGGCGCAGCTGCGGCGAAAAGACGATGTCCTTCCATCCATCGCCGCCGCCCCCGGTCCCGGTCCCGGCGCCGGTGATGAGGCGGATAAAGGGGATTGAGACCTCCTCGCCCCAAAGAGGGGCGTTGTCGCCCAGCCCCAGATCGACGACAATGTAAAGCAGGGAGTTATACAGGATATTGGGCACCACGGTCAGCGCCAGCAGCACCCCTCCCACACGGCTGATGATTTTGCCTGCTTTGCTCATACAAATCTTCCTTTCCGTCGCCATTGCTTCGGTTCATGTCTTCGATAAAGCTATCCCTGTGGGCTGAGCATACCGATAAAAGCGTACACCCGCTCAACGAATTGCAGCATTTTCATTTGAATCAAAACCGCGTTTCCGCTTATCCCTATTAAAAATTTAAGTAACAACAAGATCGGCAAAACCAGAGGGAAGGCGAGCACACGGACAATAAGGGACTCACCGGGCTGCGTTTTTTCAAAAATAATCCGATAAAGATCAATCGATGAATATCTGTGGAAAAACAAAGTATAGCTATTGCTTTCCACGATCGTATTATCTTCATCCTCGTAATAAGCCTGCACCCGGAATACCCTGTTAGTTAATGTTTCTAGCAGCTCGCTGGGGCGGGGTACTACAAAAGACGGCTCAATCGCACCCTCCAGCGGAATATATGTAAGATCTTCAAAAAACGGAAGAAAATCCACATCCTGTCTTTCCGAAATATCCATCATAATATCATCCAAGGCGTTACTGATAATATCCAAAAAGAACTCCAGATCATCGAAATTAATTTCCGCGTAATACCATTGGTATTTCAGTTCGGCATCCACGCCATCTGGCAGCTTGGCCTGTGTCTCAAGCACAACGTCTTTGTTGGCTCGCTTATGAGTCGCAGCGGCCAGTTCCTGCGTAAACACCGGCGGCGGATTCTCCTCCTCCGCGAAGGCCGGTACCGCCAGCGTAAAGACCAGCGCGAAACCAAGCAAAACCGCGAGCAGCTTTCGTATGTTTTTCATGAAGGGCACCTCTTTCTGTGCTTTTTAGTTGCTTTTTTATATCGCGTTTTCCATTCCCGCTTTCAGCCTCTCCAGCACCCGTTTCTCTCCAAGCACCCGCATAATCGCCCAAAGATCCGGGGTGTTCTCCCGGCCGGTGACGGCCAGACGGACCGCGCCGGACACATCGCCCACATGCCCCTTCCAGGGGGCGGGGTCGGCTTTGTAGGCCTTTACCTCCGGGCAGTAGCCCAGGGGCTCGCAGATGGATTTGATCCCGGCGAACCAGCTGTCCTTGTCGTCCTCCGCCCGGTATACATCAATATAGGCGGAGAGAATCCCGCTGTTTGAGGCGCTCTTGGGTGAAGCCTCGAACAGCTCGTCAAAGAAATAGGCATAGGCCTCTCTCAGCTGGCTCCAGCGGGCGAGATCCTTGCGGGGCTTTCCCTTCGCGCCGTCCCGGTCGATGGCCAGCATGGCCCCCGCGTAATCCGGGTCACGGGTCAGCAGCGCCGCGAGCTCCGGGTCATATGCCCGCGCCCAGGCGAGGGCGAGGTCATAGACCTGTGAAGACCGCATGCGGGAAATCACGTTTTTGCTCACGTCCTCCAGCTTCACCGGGTCAAACAAAGCGCCGCTGGCGCTCATTTTCTTCAGGCTGAAGGGGAACTCCGGGAGCGGGGCCCCCGGGTTGGCCCTGCGCCAGTCCTCGAAGCTGGAGTTGAGCAGCGTCAGCAGGTATTCGTGCAGGGCCGCGTTGGGATAGCCCGCCCGCACAAGGGCGCCCACGGCGGATTCGGGATCCTTTCTTTTGCTGAGCTTGCGCTTGCCGCCCGTCTCCGGGTCGAGCTTCATCATGGGGGCGATATGCGCGTACTTCGGCGGCTGAAAGCCCAGCAGATGAAACAGCTGCGCGTGCAGGGGCAGGCTCGCCAGCCATTCATCGCTGCGCACCACATGGGTCACGCGCATGAGATGGTCATCCACCGCGTGGGCGAAGTGATAGGTCGGAATCCCGCTGGCCTTGAGCAGCACCACGTCCATGTCGTATTCGGGCAGCTCCAGCTTGCCGCGTATCAGGTCCCGCACAACGATTTTACGGCTGGCGTCCCCCGGCGAGCGCAGGCGCAGGGTGTAGGGCTCGCCCGCCCGCAGGCGCTCTATCTGCTCCTCCAGGGGCAGATCGCGGCACCTTGCCCATTTGCCGTAGTATCCTTTGTTTACCCCCTCGTTTTCCTGGCTCGCGCGAAGCTCGTCCAGGTCGCCGGAGGAGCAGAAGCAGGGGTAGGCCAGACCCCGCTCCGTCATCACCCTCGCGTAAGTATGGTAGATCTCTTTTCTTTGGCTCTGGGTATAGGGCTCGTACTCCCCTTTCTCCTCCCCGGGGCCCGTGACGCCCTCATCAACCGCGATGCCAAAGGCCCGCATGTCGTTCACAAGGCCCGTCACGCCGTCCTCGACCTCGCGCTTTTTGTCCGTGTCCTCCATGCGCAGCAGGAACACCCCGCCGCTCTGGCTGGCCAGCAGCCTGTCCACGAACGCGCCCAGCAGATGGCCGATATGCAAGTAGCCCGTGGGGCTGGGCGCGAAGCGGGTCACCGCCGCGCCCTCCGGCAGCGCCCGCGGCGGATAAGTACGCTCCAGCTGCTCCGGCGCGGGCAGGTCCGCCGGGAAGAGCTCGTCCGCGAGCACAGAATATGGTGTTTTTTCCATCATGAACCCCTAAATCTCCTTGCAAACAAAATTTTTTCTTTTTGAAGCGGCCGTAATTGTTGTTTTTGCTGATACGTTATCCACATTATCCACCGGGTTTTCCACCGTAATCTGGTAATTTCCCATCAGATGGCAGGAAAACGCGCTTTTTTTCACAGTTTCTAGAACGCGGTGCCCGGAAATTGCCAAGTTCTTTATTCTTCGTGAATATTGCCGGTCAACCGGATTTCCCCCTCCGGCGAAAGGTGGGCGATCACACCGTTTTCCCCCACGGTGGAGTAGGTTGACGTGCGCGAAACCATCGTGAGATTCCATTTTACGTTGGGATAGATTTTTCCCAGCGCGTTGGTTACGATGCCTATTTTAGGCCGCAGGCCGCGGACGAAGGGCATGGAGGTACTCGTGGCGTAGCCGTGATGGGGAAGCTTCAGCAGGTCGATCTCCCCGCCCACCTGGGCGGCGATTTCCTTTTCGAGGCCATGCCGGTTAGAGATGTCCCCCGCAAGCAGCGCGCGCGTCCGGCCCAGGGTGACAAGGGTCACGACGGAATTCTCGTTTTCGCCCCGCAAGCGCGGATTGTCGTAGCTGTCCAGGTTCAAAAACTGGATCTGCATGGCGCCCATGGCGAAGGGCCCGGCGGGCAGCTCCTCCGCCAGCGCAAAGCCGCGCTGGTTCACAATATCCACAACGCGGCCGCGGATTTCCTCAATGCGCCAGCGTTCCAGCTCGTAGCCGTGCTGATTGACCGGGGAAAGCCCGCGCAGGTACGCCCGCTCCGTCCGGATATCGGGATCCGCCAGGATGAGGGGGAAGCCTCCCGCGTGGTCATAATGGTAGTGGCTGCACAGAATGAAATCCAGGGTCACACTGCCGTTGGCGTCCGCCGCCACCTTTTTCAGGTAGTCCAGAATCCGCGCCTCGGTGCCCTCCCGCGGCGCCGCGGGATTGGGGTTGTCGCCGCCCCAGCCGCTGTCGATCAGCGCGAAGCGCCCCTCGCTTTCCAGCAAAATCGCGTCCGCGTTGCCGACATTCAGAAAATGGACGCGGCTGCCCCCGTCCTTTTCGTTCACGAAAGCAAAGCTCTCCCGCTCCACGGGATAACGCTTTTCGAGCCGGCCACAAAAAAGAACGGTCATGATGTCCAGCACGAAGATGCTGAACATCAGATAAACCATTCCCAGCGCGATGCATGCTTTGAACGCCTTCCGCCGCCGTGGCCCGGCGTGATCTTTCTTATTCAAACTCCGGGCTTTCCTCATCCAAATCCAAATTGGAAAGCAGGCGCTGCAGCTCCGCGGCCTCGTCCGCGCTCAGCGTGACACCCTTGCCCATCTTTTCGTGCTCCGGGGCCCATTCGCGGATATCGTACTTCGGCTCGCGGCCATTCCAGCTGATGAGGTTGAATTCCTTTGTCCAGCCCCGGGGTGTCTCGGAAAGCACACCCAGCTCCTCCACGATTTCGTATGAAAACTCTGCCATTCTTCCAGTCCTCCTTGATAGGTTATTTGTCTCATGTAAAAATCAAAATATTTAAAAATAAATATTTTTCTAAAAATAAAAAATGAAGCGCGAAAATTTGTTTTAATAAAACCTCGTGCGTGACTGATATATTGGTTGCCAGCGGGCGCACACAGTGCGCCCCTACGATGATCCTTCGTGATAGACTGATATCGAACTGGGGGCAGAACTCATAGTAGGGACGACCTGTGGTCGCCCACCGGCAACAAACCACCCATTTCGCAAGAAGCCTAGTAAAGAAATAAATGTGAAACGCGAAAATTTATTTAAAATAAAAAATGAAATTTTAAGCGCGAAAGTGGGGACAGGCGGCTTTCGCTCTGCCTGCCTCCACTGCATGGTATTCCAAAGAGCCCGCTTTTGCTACTTATATCAGCTCCACTGGGCCGTGAACAGCGCGATATAGCCCACATGGTTGCCGCCGCTGGCCTGGGGGGAGGCCCCGGCCATAAAGCCGCCGGTGGAGGGCGAGCTGCCCACCAGGGCGAAGGCCCTGCCCTGGCCCGCCGCGCCGTAGAGGTTGTCCTTGCCCTCCCCAGACATGGGGATAAAGCGCACCACGTTGCCGTTGTCGTTGATCATCATGGCGAAACCGCTGGAGGAGCCCGCGCCGTAATCCTGGTTGAGCCAGTCGTAGCGGAACACCTGCGTGGCCACCGGCTGCTGGGTATAGCCGATGACGACATAGCCGCCGTCGATGGCCGTAACGCCGGTGCAGCGGTCATGGGTAATGTCGCCGACACTGCGGATCCACGAAACGGAGCCGTCCGTGTTATATTTGAGCGCGACCACGTCGTCCTGACCGCGGGCGCCAAAGGCCGTGCTGGTGATATCCTTGAAGCTGCCGGAGTTGTAGGTCGCGGCGCTGATATAGCCCGCGGCCACGACGCCGCCGCCGTTGGCGGGCGCCAGACGGTTGATGACGGCATTGGAGTTGCCCGCGAAGGGCTTATACCACAGGGTATCACCGTTCTTCGAAAAGCGCATGACGAGGCTGTCCTGCCCGCTGCCGTAACCGATGATGCCCGCGAAATCGTAGTCGCCCGCCGCGGACATCACCGAGGCGTAGACGTCGCCGCTGACGGGGTCCACCGCCGTGGCCGTGAAGGAGCTGGCCTTGGAGCCGGTCATTACGCGCCGCCAGTACACGGTGCTGGCGTCCTTGTCAAACTTCATCAAAATCGCCTTTTGCGCGGGCACCTGGATGACCTGGTCGCCGATCTGGTTGACGAAATCAGGCAGCCCGGCGAAGGTGTTGTCCGCGGAGGCGGTGGTGCCGCCCACCACGAAGCCGCCGTCCGGCGTGGCCGAGACCGTGGCAAAGGAGTCGTCCCTCGTGCCGAAGAAGGATTTGGTCCACAGAAGCTTGCCTGTGCCGTCGAGCTTCACGATGACGGCGTCCCGGGTGGCGTTCGCGCTGTAGGGGATATCCAGATTGGTGCAGTCGGTATCTCCCACGGCGATGATGCTGCCGTCCCGCAGCACGGTGATATCCCGCAGCTCAAACTGCTTGTTGCCGCCGATGTAGGTCGGCGAGCCCTCCAGCGCGCCCTCGGGGGTATAGCGGAGAATGGCGGAGGAGAATTCGGCCATGCCGGCGGGAATGCCCGGCGCCCTGGTATCCACAAGGGCCAAGGCGACATAGCCGCCGTTTTGCGTGACCTCGGCCGCCACGATGCGCTGATGCCCCGCGCCGCCGAAGGTGGTCATGGGTTTTTTCATCTGCGCGTCGATGAGCCGGGAGATATTCGCCGCGCTGGTGGGCTGCGTGGAGACGACCGAGATGTTCCCCTCCCCGGCGGATTCCTTCACGGGCTCGTTGACCTCGCTGGCCTTCGTGGTGCCGTTTTGATTGTTCTGATTATTCTGATTGTTCTGGTTGTTTTGGTTGTTCCCGCCCGGGTAGCTTACGGAGGGGACCGGGTTTCCGCTGGCGTCGGTGACGGGAGGGCTGTCCGCGGCAGGCGGATCGGCATATACCAGGCCGCCGTCGGTGACGATCACCTCATAGCCGGCCTCCTGCTTGACGACCTCCTGCAGCTGCTGGCGCTCCTCCTGCGTAAGAGATGTGAAATCGCCGTCCCAGACCGGAGGCTCGCCGTTTTCCTGGACGGGGCGGGTGTTGGCCAGCACCTGCTCAATAAAATAGTTCAGCCGGTCCTGGCTGAGGGGCACATGAATCTGCGGCTGCGTGCTGCCGGGCACAACGGCCTGGTTCCAGCCGCCGTTGACCTCGGTGGGCTCCGGCGGATTGATGTCCTCGGGGTTTTCCTGCCTGCCGCAAGCGGCGAAAACCAGCACGACCATCAGCACCGCCAGCGCCGCCGCGCATATATTCTTCAGCTCTTTTCTTGGCTTCAGTTCTTTTCTCAGCTCTTTTCTCAATTCTTTTGGCTTGAGATCTCTCTTGATGTCCCGTTTCATGTTTCGTACCATCCTTCCCCTTGCAAAAATAACATTGGCCCACCATTATTCTACCATAGATATCCGTCTTTTGCAACGGTATATTATTTTTTTGTTATTTTATTTTTTAATTTTAACAAGAAAAAGGAGGATTGTTCACGTTTTATTCAAAGTACAGTCAGCCCAGCATGGCCTGCAGGGCCGCCAGTATCGCCGCCCCCAGCGCCGCGGCCCCCAATAGCGCGCCCGCGGCGGCCCAGCGCGCCTGCGCCACCTTGCTGGGCGGCGGGGCGCTGGCGGCCCTGGCCACGGCCTTCGCCCTGTCGCGCAGCGTGCCCTCGCTCAAGGCGGAATACTCCGGCTTGACAAAGAACAGCACCCGTTCAAAATAAGCGCAGTCGCTGTCCGTCACCTCAATAATCCTGTGGTTGACGCCCTTGATCATAGTCAAAAAGCCCGCCTTTCCGTGGTTGTTATTCCCTTCTATATTGGCCAAAAAAGATTTGCATATTCCCGCGAAATGTGTTAGAATATTGGGGCTTGGAGTGAATTTTGCGAAGCGGGGAACAATAGCGTGAAAACGAAGCGGTGGGGCGCGGGATGGATCCGGCGCGTGGCGATGCTTTTCGCCTGCGTAATGTCCCTTTCTTTCATATTGGCCACTCATATCGTTCCAACCACCGACCTCCCGGGTCCGGCGGAGGACCCGCCCGGCCTGCCCGTGGCCGCGATTCCGGCGGAAAGCCGGGAATTCGGCGCGCAGGCGGAGCTCCGGGAGGAGGGGGAGGGCTGGCTTTGCCATATCCTCTACCCCGTCACCGGGCTGGCCGAGGCGGACGCCGCCATTCTCGAATGGGCGCAGGCGCTGCTGGCGCAGGCGCGGGAGCGCGGCGGCGAGATCAACGCGCAATACAACAGCTATCTCATTGACGAAAGCTACGCCGGTGTGGAGGAGATCGTCTTTTCCCGCACGCCGGAGGAGCGGGAAAGCCGGATCAGCTTTCGCACCTTCAATATCGACCTGCGGCAGGGGCGGCTGCTGCGCCCAGAGCAAATCCTGGCGGAATCCGCCCGGCAGGAGCTTCTTGACGCCGTCTTCGGCGCGGCGGCGCAGGCCGGG
>Ga0099364_10001361_pt1 | contig 40518 bp, 34 predicted proteins | sample TergutTh196P3_FD_73070 | JGI IMG/M metagenome (GOLD analysis project Ga0099364, IMG submission 73070) | Microcerotermes parvus P3 segment gut microbial communities from Pointe-Noire, Republic of the Congo - Th196 P3 | ecosystem: Host-associated > Arthropoda: Insects > Digestive system > Gut ...
CGGAAGCCCTGAGGGAGCAAAAGGTTCATGCGGCATTTATTCTCTCATTGAAACAGCAAAGCAAAATGATTATGTTCCGGCCCATTATCTCAGGGCCCTTTTTGAAAAAGCCCCCTATGCTTCTACTTCGGAAGATTGGGAAAACCTCCTGCCCTGGAATATCTTTTCAAAATAATCTGAAAAACAAGCCTGAAAGTCATTCCCCTTGGCCTTTTTACCGCTAGAATTGACGCTTACTTTCTAAGTCGTCGTAACGCTCGGCTTTTTGGGCTTGATGATCTCTCAATGGACTATCTTATGACAAAGTCAATAGCAGATAATAAAACACCTGGAGATATTATCAGTGAAATGATTCGTGAACGAATTACGGCAACAGTTTAAATGTTAATTACCTAGTTAGCCGCAAACCGCATAATGAATAACGCCTCGAATAAAATCAGAAGAATTTTTTATCCGCGGATTACGCTAATTAGCGCGGAGAACACGGAAAAAATGAAATCCGCGTAATGTCTCCCTTGTTGTCCTTCGGAAAGCTTAGTCGACGAGCCGAGAGGAATGGATTTAAGGGCGCTTCGAACCGCGGACCCTCTTCCTCTCTCCCCCCACATCTAGCGTGGGCTGACAAATACCGGCACTATGAAATTTTGGTGTCAGGCACTGTGCCTGACCCTCTTCTCCGCGTAAATCAAGAGGGGAACCTTCGCTCACTTACGTTCGCTCGGTTGAGGATTCCGCGTAATCCGTGTAATCCGTGGACTCTTCTTCCCTATCCGCGTAATGTCTCCCTTGCTGTCCTTCGGACAGCTTAGTCGACGAGCCGAGAGGAATGGATTTAAGGGCGCTTCGAACCGCGGACCTGCGGTCCGACGGTTCTCCGCGCCCGGCGGCTTCCGCGGACTCTTCCTCCCTCCCCCCATATCTAGCGTGGGCTGACAAATACCGGCACTATGAAATTTTGGTGTCAGGCACCGTTGCGTACCTAAATAATCCGCGTAATCCGTGTAATCCGTGGACTCTTCTTCTCCGCGAAAATCCGCGGACCCTTCTTCCTCACTCAACAGCATTAGCATTAAAGTCAGCCAAATTTGCCCATACAAATTTACCGCTTTCCTTGGTCCTAAGATTAGTATAATTGGTAGCAAGCTGGGGTATGCCATTCACCAATGTGACTCCAGTGGAAAAACCACTAGTAGCGCCATTACCAAACTTTAGCCAATCTTCTTCGTTAAGCGATGGAACTGGTCGTGTTGCATCAGTACCCAAATATTTAGTATCAATACCAGTAAGATCAGCCCCAGTAACTTTTGCTTGTCCAGTATTATCGACAAATGCGCGATGGTTTGGTTGGAGAGATGCATGCCCGACCAGTGACCCGGCATATTTTTTTGAAATTATCACATTAGTATATGTAGCAGGAAATCCACTAACACCCGTATGAATGTATTCACCACCTAAGCCGCGAATATAAACAACTCCAAAAGCACCATAGCGTGTTTCACTTGAAATATCATGCCATATATTCAAATAACCTCTATTTGCAGTAGTCTGAGATATACCAAACAGGGTTGAGCTTATAGTTGTAAATTTTATATCTATAACTCCATTAAAATTACCGTCTATATATACAATATTATTATAATCTCCTATTAACCCTATGTTACGAGTTGGAATCAAGGATAAATAATTACTACCACTTAAGCTACTCCACTTATCCCCATCCCCTATAATATTCGTATTCTTAAATTCAGATATACCTAGGGATGAGATTAGGTAGTTGGCCATGGGGACGGTTAGGTTGCCGACATAGTCTGTGCGTGGCTCGCTTTGTTGATATCCACCGCCGGCAACAGCCGCCTTGCGATCGGCTGAATTGGCTGTGACTCCGCCGATGTTGCGGGAAGTGACGGCGCCGTTTGCGCTGCCGTCAAAGGTTAGGCCAGAGGTAGGCCAGACCGGGAGAAGGCTTTTATTATCTGTGCCGACTGTGCTACCGCTGCCATTAGGGTTGTAGTATGCAAGGACAAAGTCATACATGCCGTTTGCTGCGACATTGGGAACGGCAGAGCCGATACCCTGGACGCGGACGCGAGAGTGGTCAAGGAGTACATTGTCAGATGGATGTAAGCCATTATCTTTTAAAGCGGATTCATAAGCGGCCCAATCATTAACAATGGGATAATCATTAATAACACTACCCAATTCTTCATATGCAATACCCCCCTAAAATAGATATACTTTCCCAATTACCAGAAAACGATGAAATACTTCCACCCGATTCTTGTTTTAACCCAAAACCATGGAATGGGGCTTCCTCATAGTTTCTATTCAATTACAGCTATGTCAGTTGCGTTCACACCCTGGGCTGTCAAAGCCTCGCGTATGTAATGCACGTATGCTAGGGATATATCCGCCATTCCGGTCGAACTTAACTCGACATCCACGGCCCTTCCGGTAAGGTTTTGTGTAATAAAGCTGTTAAGCGAGCCTATTGTAACACTTGAGTAATCGGACGGATCGCCGTTGATTACAAGAGTTGCCTTTGCGCCGGGAGCTTCCGGTATAACAAGGACAGCCGCCGGGCCGTTTGTGCCGAGGGCTGCGATATTGAAAACTGCATCGCTGTCGCCGGTTATCGTATACGTTTCGCTCATAATGGGCGAATTGTTCATACCGTCCAATACGGCAATGGCCTTAATGGTGGTTGTTGTATTGATGTTTATAGCGTCCGTGTAGAGGACGCTGCCTGTCGTGGGCGTATTGCCGTCGAGGGTGTAGTAAATGTCAGCCCCGTCTGTGCCGCAGGAAAGGGTAACTGATACCAACTCGTCGAAAGTACCCCCTTGTGGGTCGGCGGTCGGAATGGCGACGGTATTGGGGTCGTCAATAGTATACTCCTCCGTCATTACCGCACTGTTGTTCATGCCGTCTTTTACGGCAATAGCTTTAAGGGTAGCAGTTGCGGCGATTTCTATCGCACTGGCGTAGGAGTTACTGCCTGTCGTGGGCGTGCTGTTGTCGAGTGTGTAGTAAATAGCCGCCCCGCCTGTAACACAGGAAAGGGCTACTGACACCGGAGCGGCGTAAGTCCCACCGGCAGGGGAAGCGGTCGGCGTGGCGACGGTATCGGTCGACGAACTGTCCGGATGCGGACAGCCGGCAAGAGCGAGTTGCAGACACAGCAGCGAAATGCACACTTTAGCGAATGACTTTTTCATGCTTAGAGTTTAGCAGGGGGCGGGGGAAGATGCAATTGGCGGCGGTCTTCAATGTTTCACGTGAAACATTGAAGACCCTATGCTGTTAAAACTTGGAGCGGTATTACATTTACTCCGTCTTTACGGCGGCAGGCAAAGCCGTTTGCACTAATAACCGTCAGCGCTGCGGGTTTCCCCATTTTTTTCTGGTCAATTTTGTCGGTAAAGCGAAGAAGGTTTGCGGCGGCTTCATCCTGGGCGCTGAATCCCATTTTTACTTCAAAAGCCGCCCAGGTATTATCCGGGTACTCAACTATTGCATCAATTTCCATGTTGCGGGAATCCCTATAGTGATAGATTTTTCCGTCATGCAAATCCGCATATATTCTTAAGTCGCGAATTACTAGTGATTCAAATAAAAAGCCGAAATAATTTAAATCCGAAAGCAGCTTGTCCGTGGAAAGAGCCAGTGTCCCGATAGCGAAGGAAGGATCAACAAAATGACGCTTGGGCGCTTTACGTAGCGTGTCTGCGGATCGGATATGTGTATTCCAGGCAGGGAGCTGTTCCACTACCATTAACCGTTCAAGAATATCCAAATACTCAGCGATTGTTTCGTCTGTTGATATGCCGGTATCTTTTGAGAGGGAAGATAAAGACGCCTCTGTAGAAATATTTCTGGACAGTGATTGCAAAAGCCTCATAACTTTTTGCGGCTCTCTTTTTTTTCCGGAAACTCTGTTGATATCAACCTCTGCTATTAATGCGGCATAATCCTGCATAAAACGTAAAGCCTCACGGCTGTTGGAATTCAATAGACTTGGCCAGCCCCCAATGGTGAGTCTTTCAGCTAATGTTTTTAAATCAAACTGTGCCGGCTCAGATTTAACAGGGCGGCCTTTCATCACATTCGACAGACTTACTTCCCCGGTAGACCAGCCTCTTTCGAAAAGCGACATTGGCCTCATTTTAATGATAGAGAAGCGTCCCGCACCTGAATGAAGGCGGGCACGTTCTTCCGGATTTGCAGAACCGGTAAGTATAAACTGGCCTTTCTTCTTTCTGTCATCAACCTCACGCCGGACATAGTTCCATATTTGGGGATGCTCCTGCCATTCATCAATAAGGCGGGGAACCGGCCCTTCCAGAACAGACCTGGGATTCATTTCCATACGCATGGATATATCTTCGTCTACATCGAGCCGTATACTGCTTTTTGCAGCCTGTAGCGCCGTTTCTGTTTTTCCGCAGCCCTTTGCACCCTGTATCAGGACCGCTCCGGAAAGACGGAGCCGGTCTTTTAAAGTAGTGTCGGCAAAGCGTTTTAGGTAAGAAGCCATAAATATTCCTGTTTTAAGTGTATTACACAACCGGGAAAATGTAAAGGTTTCAACCGGGAATTTGTAAGTATTTCAACCAGGAAAATGTGAATGTTTCAACCGGGATTTTGATCCACACAGACATCTACCCAGCCCTTGCATTGGGAGTACTCTTCCAGCTCTGCCATGGTAAGCTCTATTGCCGAATTGCCACTGCCGCAGGCTGGAAAAATTGTCTCGAAGCGTTTCATTGAATTGTCCAGATAAACATCTACTCCCTCTGGAAGGGCGAAAGGGCAAACGCCGCCAATGGCATGGCCGGTATATTCCAGGGCTTCATTGGGGCTTAGCATTTTCGGCTTAAACCCGAAATGAGTGCGAAATTTCTTATTGTCCAGCCTGTTGTCGCCGGCTGTAACAACCATCATTGCGCCATTGGCGCCGCTGTTGGCGCCGTTTCTAAGAGAGATGCTCTTTGCGATTCTTGCCGGAATTACCCCAAGTGCGGCAGCGGCAAGTTCCACAGTAGCGGTAGAGATGCCCATCTCGATAATATCTTTTTCCCTGTTCCAGCGGCTTAAATATTTGCGTACCTGTTCAATAGACATTACAATATTTATTATACTGAATTATCAAATTACACGCCAACAGTGTAAGGAGTATCTGAAATGCGTTATAAAATCTTATTATTTGCCGGCCTTGTACTGGCCGTATCCTGTACAAACTTAAAAAATATCGCCGTTAACTCGCCCGATTTAAGTAATATCGCTGATGGCATCTATCGTGGTAAATCAAAGGTGCATGTTGTAAGGGTAACGCTTGATGTTACGATGCAGGACGGAGCCATTTCTTCGATACAGATTATTCAACACTTTAACGGCAGGGGAAAAAAGGCCGAGGCCATTGTCCCCCAAATAATCGAAGCCCAAAGCCTGAATGTCGATGTTGTAAGCGGCGCTACAGGAAGCAGCAAGGCTATCTTAAAGGCTGTCGAAAACGCGCTTGCGGCAGACGATTGATACCAACAAATTCACTTATTACCATTCACCAGCCAGTCAATTAAATAAAGCTGGATTATCCCGTTGTGGTTTGCCCTGGATGGAATATCATCCAGGGTTAATAAATATTTTGGGTGATTATCCTTAATTCCAGTCAGACTTGACAGTTCCCGTGCCAGAGTATCCGGATCCAATACCGATGCTGCTACCTGATAATAATTAATCCCGTCAGAATCATTGTCCAACCCTTTCGCCCCAACAGCGACAAAATCAACTTCCTTATAGGCCACCTTACCTACAAAGACACAACGGAACCGTCGGCGCAGTTCCAAATACACGATGTTTTCAAGCTGATGTCCCATATCTGGTGATGATGTTTCCAGAAGCATATTTCTAATGCCCGTATCAACTATATAGTACTTGCCCAAAGTTTTTAAATACTGCTTTCCCTTTATATCATAACGTCCGGCATGGTAGAAAATAAAACTGTCCGTTAGATTTCGTAAATAGGCATCAACAGTATTAACTGAAATTTTCCTTCCTGATGAATTAATGGTATCGCTAATTCTTTTTATAGAAATAGGACTCCCCACAGAATGACTTAAGAATTTTATAATACTCTCCAACAGGGCAATATCAGTGGTGTCTGTGCGTTTTGCCACATCTTTCAATAAAATTGTATTGTAGATTCCATCAATATATGTTTTTATCATTCCCGGATTGGTACCCAGAGCCGCATTATAGGGAAAGGAACCATAACGCAGATACTCATTGAAAGCCGCTCTAAGGTCAGTAGATTTTTTCTGCGTGTTTGTGTTGGTAAAAGCCAGATACTCAGCAAAGGACAACGGCAGCATATTTATTTCCACATACCTGCCAGATAACAGTGTGGCCAGTTCTCCAGACAGCATATAGGCATTAGAACCAGTAATATATACATCAACATTTTCTTTAATAAACAGCCCGTCTATTGCTTTCTCAAAGCCAACGCACTGTTGCACTTCGTCAACAAAGATATAGGTATATCTATTTTTACAAAGTCTTTTTTGAATGTAAGAATAGAGCATCTGATGATTTAGCAGTGTTTCAAATTCAGGATCTTCCAGGTTTATTGAGATTATTTGATCTTCACCTACACCGTTGCCTTTAAGCCAATCTATGTATTGCAGTAATAGAGTTGATTTTCCGCATCTCCTTACGCCAGATATGACCTTAATTACCTGCTTTTCCCGCCAGGCTGCCAAATAAGCCAAATATTCATTTCGCTTTACCATTTTTTAATTATATCGTATTTTTAGCCATCTGTCAAGTTTTTTCTCATCAGAGAAAAAACTTGGATTATTTAAAAATTTTTTCTTTTACGATGCCACTCATCGGAAAACGTAGCGCCGTCAACGGCGATTAAGGGACACTATGTATGGGATATGTTCTCGCCTTTTTTCCCCGGTTAGTCCAAAACAAAAAGCATGGTTACATCAGCGCCGCCTTCGCCCTTTGATGAAAGCTCCAGGCTGCCTTTAACCAAATCCCATTTGTGGGTGTTTTGAATATAAGCGAAATAATCATGCTCTTTAAGTTTTTCCGGATGCGACAATGGGGCCATCATTGTAACAACAGCCGCTCTTACACTTATTGCCTGGTTTCTTCCAAGGGTGTAGGGAGCAGAATAGCGGTTTGGCGCACCAACACCGCCGAGTCTGTCCGTTTCAAAGGTCAGGGTAAAAATATCGCCGAACCCTTCAGCTATCAATACATTCCGGTCAAAATTGATGCTGTCGCCGTTTAACAGGACATCCGTCAGCTTCCATTCCTTCCCTGAAACATCAGAAAATTTTGGAGTGCTTTTACATCCAACAAGACACACGGCGACAAGCACAACCAGGATACATATATTCTTCTTCATGTTGATCCTCTCTCTACTCTGCAACAGCCTCGTCTTCCTTTACGATTCTGTCTAGTCCGATTACAAAATCCGGCTTATCAATACTCAGGATACGCACCCCCTGGGCAGCGCGTCCCATCACACGGATTTCTTTAACCTTGAGTTTAATCGATTTTCCCTGGCTTGTGATACACATTATGTCCTCGTTTTCCAGCACGCTGACACAGCCTACAATCTCTCCGGTTTTTTCCGTAACCGTATAAATCCTCTGGCCCCCGGTGCCGCGCCCATGCGATGAAAATTCGCTGAATTCAACCCGCTTTCCATAGCCAAATTCGGAAATTATCAGCATTTTTTCGACTTTTTCCGGCGGGCGGCCTTTACCGTCATCAACCCGCAATACGCCTGTAAGCTCATCGCCGGCAGTAAGTTTTATGCCGCTGATTCCCCGTGAGGATCGCCCCATCGCACGAACCTTGTCTTCGCTGGTTCTAAGGGCCTGCCCCCTGCGGGAAATAAGAACAATATCGTCCTTGCCCTGGGTTAAAAGGGCACTTACCAGTTTGTCGCCTTCATCAAGGTTAATAGCAATAACGCCCCTTGTTTTTGCATTGACGAATTCGCGGGTTTTTACCTTTTTTACAACGCCGCGGGCAGTCCCCATAAAAAGGAACTCGCTGTCGCTGAAATCCTTGAGCGATACTATCGCCGTAATATCCTCGTTCGGCGAAACCGTAAGCAGGCTCTTTATATGCGAACCCTTGCTTGTACGGCTGCCCTCCGGCAGTTCGTGTACCTTCATCCAGTATGCCTTACCTGCGCTGGTAATAAACATAATGTACTCGTGAGTTGAAGCAACAAAAATTTGCCCCACATAATCGTCTTCTGAAAGTTTTGCGCTCTGCATTCCCTTACCTCCACGTCCTTGATTTTTGTATGCGGAAACCGGAACCCGTTTCACATAACCTAAGTTAGAGATGAGAATCATCATCTCTTCTTTTCTTATAAGATCCTCAATATTGATATTTTCCACTTCGCCCTTAACTATCTCGGTGCGTCGCTCTTCTCCGTATTTTTCGGCAATCGTTTTTGTTTCATCTTTGATAACGCCGCGCAGTTTTTTTTCGTCTGCCAGCAGGGATTTTAAGTAAGCGATCTGAACTTTCAGTTCTTTCAGCTCCTGCTGGATTTTTTCAATTTCCAGCGAAGTAAGGCGGCCAAGGCGCATTTCGACGATTGCCTCGGACTGCGCCTCGGAAAGCTGGAAGCGCTCCTGCAATTTCAGCCGCGCCGTTGCAACATCGCGGCTTGCCTTTATAATAGCGACTACTTCGTCAATATTTTCAAGGGCAATAACCAGCCCTTCCAGAATATGTGCGCGTTCCTCGGCCTTGCGTAATTCATAGCGCGTCCGGCGTGTTATAACTTCTACACGGTGCTCTACAAAATGATAGACAAGCTCTTTAAGCGTGAGTAACTGAGGCCTGCCGCCGACCAGCGCCAAGTTGATAATTCCAAAGGAAGATTGAAGCTGCGTATTGGAAAAAAGCTGATTCAAGACAACTTTTACAATGGCGCCCTTTTTCAGCTCTATCACAATTCTGATGCCGTCGCGGTCTGATTCGTCGTTTGCATTCGCGATGCTGTCGATTACCTTGTCCCGCATTAACTGGCCGATTTTTTCCAGCAGCATGGCCTTGTTCACATTGTAAGGAATTTCCGTAAAGACAATTTTTTCTTTTCCGCCCTTTGATGTTTCAATATCGAATTTTCCCCTGACTAACAGCTTGCCCCGGCCGGTCTTATAGGCCTCTCGAATTCCGCGGCGGCCAAAAATTACCCCTCCGGTGGGGAAATCCGGGCCCTGTACAAGCTGCATCAACTCCTCGTTAGGTATTTCTGGGTTATCAATAAGGGCGCAGATTGCATCGCAGATTTCAATCAAGTTATGGGGCGCCATGTTGGTGGTCATACCGACCGCAATCCCGCTGGAGCCGTTTATCAGCAGATTGGGAATGGCCGACGGCAAAACCGACGGTTCCTTAAAGGAATCGTCATAATTGGGGACAAAATCCACGGTCTCTTTTTGGAGATCCTGGAGCATTTCGTCGCCGATTTTGGAGATTTTCGCTTCCGTGTAGCGCATGGCCGCCGGCGGATCGTCGTCGATTGAGCCGAAATTTCCCTGCCCCTTTATCAATGGGTAGCGGAGCGAAAAATCCTGGGCCATGCGCACTAGAGCATCGTAAATTGACATGTCGCCATGGGGGTGGTACTTACCCATGGTTTCGCCGACAATTAGGGCGCTTTTTTTTGTCCCTGCATTCGGCCTTAAACCAAGGCTGTCCATTGCGTACAATAGCCGGCGGTGTACAGGCTTTAGGCCGTCCCGTACATCAGGAAGCGCCCTGCTTACAATGACCGACATTGCATAATTTAGATAGTCAGTTTTTACTTCATCTTCTATTGCTACCGGAATTATTTTTCCCGCGGGAACAGGCGTATCTTTAGTATCAGCCACTGATGTGTTTCCTTCTTGTTATATTATTTTGCCTGTCCCAGTATACACTTTTTTACCAGAAAAATGAAGGGGGCGGAGTACCGGATACGCGCTGATTATTAATTTGGCAGATTTACCTTTACCAAAAAACCATTAGGCAGGGGGGTGAGTGTAATATTATCGTTTTTTTTACGAATATGCAGCCAGGGGATAAGATAGCCTGTTGCCGAGCCGATAATTGCTCCGGTCAGAACATCGCTTATAAAATGATTGCCGGAAAAAATACGGCTTGCGCTGATTGCTGCTGCCAGAGAATAAGCCGCAGCACACAAGGGAATTTTCCAGGAAGAATCGGGGTATTCAGAGAAAAAGGTAAACGTAAGAAATCCGGCGGAATTAAAGGCAAATGCGGAATGCCTGGAAGCCAAACTCTTGTAATACTCACTTTCCTGTCCGGCCGGAATGTCGCCAAAATAATTGTAAGGCCTGTACCTGGGATATGAATTTTTAACAATTTCGGTGATCCCGAATAAAAACAGAACAGATTCGGCATACATGATGCCGTAAACTGCCCAGGCGTCTATGTCCCTGTAATTTCCGGCCAGGGATAACAGAGGCAATGCAACCGCTCCGTAAACGGCAACATCACCGGCAATACTCAATGGCCTGTTGTATTCGTACATTAAGCCGCGATCAAAAATATTAACATTTTCCCTGTGCAGAACCGCATCTATGGAAGCATTGTTTGCAGAATTGTTGATAAAAAATGATGATACCGACAGACCCAGCGCGGCGGAGCCGATAATCAGGTCTTTTTTAAGATCATAATAAAAAACGCTTTGTGTAAAACCGTTATGCGTAATTATTAACAGGCAGAATAAAAAAAGTTTTCTCACTTTATTCAGAATTGCCATAGCCCAGCATCAGGGAAATTCCGGAAATTTCCAATTCCGGAAACCGGCGGCGAAAATCGTTTAGCAGCATGCCCTGTTTGGTTTGTAGAATTTGCTTCCATCCAGGGTGGTCTGCTTCAATTATCATGATGCCTCTGTCCAGTTCTTTTATTCTGGAGTGATCTGCGGCGGCGGCGATTCCGTTATTTTTAACAGCCTCTGTCCAAAAATCGAAAAACCTGGAATAACCCCGGGCTTTTTTCATCAGTCTTTCGTCAAAAATAACTGAAAGTACCTCACCGGCCTGCTTCATCTGAAAAGCGTAGCATCAGACGGTGGAAATGCCAAGCTCACTGTGAAAACTGCCCGTCATTTACATAATACACCAGGGTATTGGTATTGCGATAATTTTCGTACGGCTCCTCGGGGAGAAATGTATAAAAAGCCTGTTCATAGCCCGGCAAAACTGAGAGAAATCTCCGCCGCTTTTCACCGTCCATTTCAAGCAGTACATCGTCCAGCAGTAAAACCGGTTTTTTCCCGGTTGCTTCCGAAAAGCGGCGGAACTGAGCGACACGAAGCAGCAGGGCCAGGAGCCGCCGCTGACCGGTCGAGGCTTTTCCGGTAAACTCAGTGCCATTAAGGGAAATTACATAACGATCTCGATGCGGACCGGACATAGAAACACCTGAAGCCATGTCGGCGGCTCGCCGTTCCCTTAAAACAGAAAAAACATTCTCCATAGCGGCTTCTTTCCACGAGGGAATGTACCGCACGGTAATGCCGGAAATGCCGCAGACTTCCCTGTAAAGACGCCCAAAAACATCAGAAAACAGGTGAGCCGCCGTTTCCCGTTTTTCCATAAGATTTACTCCGTAATTTACAAGCTGCGGATCCAGGGCGTCTAAGACAGCATCCGAATTTCCGGCAAATCTGCGTGAAACACAGTCCCTTAGTAATGAATTCCGCGTTTTTAATACCCGCCGGTATCTGCGTAAATCGTCCAGATAAACCGGATCATAAAGACTTAAAACCTGATCAAAAAACCAGCGCCGCCGCTCCGGACTGCCCGATATAAACTCCATGTCTTCATGACAGAAAACAATGCAGGGAACGGCTTGTAAAAGATCTTTTCTGTCCTCTGCTTTCTTGCCGTCAATAAAAATATTTTTTTTTCCTTTTTCAAATTTTATCTGAACTTCGCCGCCGGCCGCGCCTGCTGTTTTAATTGACGCGGAAAAATCCTTTTCACCGTTACGCGCCAATTCACCGTCTCTGACCCCTCTGAAAGATGAAGCATAAGCGCAAAAATAAAGCGCCTCAAGAAAATTTGTTTTTCCCTGCCCGTTTTTACCGACTAAAAAAACATCTTTTGAATTTGTCGAAACATCCGCATCTGCAAGATTACGGAAAAATACGGTGTGCAGGGAAGAAATGAACATGATTTTCTCTGATTACCTGAAATTTCTAAAACTGCATCGGCATTACAATATGAAAAAAGTCCTTGGCCGGCAGTGGCTCCATTGTTATGGCCTTTTTTGCCTCTCCGGTAAAACGGATACTAACCTCTTCTTCCCTCATTGATTTTAAGGGTTCCTCAATATATCTGTAGTTAAAGGCAATATTATATTCTTCCCCGTCGTATTTACACGGAATTTCATCATCGGCCGTCCCTTTTTCTCCTTCTTCCGAGTAAATATTAATTTTCCCGGGAGATATTCCAAGATAAATTCTATACGTTTTTTGCTCAACCATCTGTGCAACACGGTGTAAGGCATTCAGCATTTCATCGCGCTTGAAAGAAAGGGAAAAAGGCTGATCTTCGGGAATAACTTTTTTATAATTGGGAAATGTTCCTTCTATGAGTGTAGAAGAAAATTTATATGATGCGAAATTTATGAATATCATTTTGTCATTAATAGAAATATTTACAAGCCCTTCATCGCCGGAGCGCTTAATAATTGTATTTAGAATTTTTGGAGGAATTATGATACCGGAAAAATCATTAATATCTTTTTTTATTTCCTTACTGATGTATGCTAAACGTCTTCCATCGGTTGCTATCATATTAATTTTATTATCAATTTTTTCCAAATAAACTCCGTTCATAAAATATTTTGTTTCATCGTCAGAAATTGCAAATACGGTTTGTTGTATCATTTCCTTAAAATCTTTAATAGACATATCAAAAAATAAGGAATTTGATACCGGAAATACCGGAAATTTATCTGAAGCAATACTTTTTATTTTATATTCCGGTTTTTTATGTGTTGTAGGTTTAACAATTATATTTATTCCGTCTTGATAAATTTCAATTTCATCATAGGGAAAAGAACTTATTATTCCAAGAAATATATCTCCAAAAACGGTTGTTGAACCGGGTTCAATAACCGTAACAGGAACCACGGTTTCAAAATTAACCTTCATATCTGTCGATTTAATAATAAGACTATCTTTAGCCGCTTCAATATATATGTTGGACAATATTGAAACAACATTTTTGGAGGAAATAATTTCCCTTGCAATTGAGATTTCTTTGAGAATTACTGATTTATCACATATAAATTTCATATTAACAACTCCTATTAATTTATTAATTTATATATATAATAGTAATAATAATAAGCGGCAGTAAATGTGGAAAAGCCGCTTAATTTCTTACATATCCTTAATTTATAATATTCACAACCCATGGATAAGTATGTACTTTTTACAGATTTTTCACAATATTTAAAAATATTCATATTTTATTCACCGTTTTTTAACAATTTATTCATTTTGAACTAAATTCCTTTATAGAACGTTTTAAGCTTTCTATAGTTGAATCCAATGTTGGATCGGTTAGAATTTTCCCTTTAATTTTTTCTATTGAATACATAACTGTTGTGTGATCACGGCCCCCAAATTCCTGACCAAGTTCCGTTGTTGAATAATCTGTCATCTCCCTACCTATATACATGGCGAGCTGCCGGGGATTTACAATATTTTGAGATCGTTTTTTTCCCTTTAGATCATTAGGAGTAAGACTAAAGTATTCAGCAACAACACGGATAATATTATCCAATGAGAGATTGGCCTGCCTTGGCGCATTAAAAGTATCTCTTAACCTTTGCTGGGCTACTTCCAAAGTAATGGGTTTACCCATCAATTCAGTGTAGGCAATAAGTGTGTTCAGGGCAGATATTAAATCACGCACATTGGAAGAAATATTTTTACTTACTAAATCAATTACTTCGTCCGGAATGGCAGCTCCGCGGCTTTCGGCAGTGGTCCTTAAAATGGCACAACGAACTTCATAACGCGGAGGCTGTAAATCGACCTTAAGGCTTTGTTCAAAACGGGTAATAAGCCTTTCGGAAAACTTTTTAAGTTCAGAGGGCGGCCGGTCGCAGGTAAAAACAAGCTGCTTTTTATTATTGAGCAATTCGTTAAAAGTATGAAAAAGCTCTTCCTGAACTCCTGGCTTATCCTGAAAAAACTGAATATCGTCGATTAAAAGTACATCAGTATATCTGAATTTATTTTTAAAAGCATTCATTTTACCGTCCTGAATGGCCTGAACATATTCATTTAAAAAATTTTCTGAAGTTGTATATATAACCTTGTTATCTGAATTTTCATATACATAGTTACCAATTGCCTGCATTAAATGTGTTTTTCCCAGGCCGACGCCGCCATAGATAAGAAACGGATTATATGCCTTGCCGGGATTCCTGCTTATCGCAATGGCGGCATTGGCGGCAAAACTGTTATTCTCCCCGATAATATATCTGTCAAAGATAAAATCGTCCCGCATTTGGAGATGTTTGCTCTTTTTTTCCTTTTTTGGTGCTTCCGGCGATGCTGCGGCTGATATTTTTGAATTTATTTCTTCTTTTTCCCTGTTGCCGCTGTCTTGAACCGGTATTTGCTGTTTATCGCCGGCGTCCTTTCCGGCCTTTTCGGATAAAATCTCGAATTTAAGGTCTATATCCCGGCCGCCAGCCGCCTTTTTCAGACTGGCCTTTATCGTATTTTGATAGCGTGATTTTACCCTGTCACGGTGAAACGAGGAAGGAGCCCCGATTATGACACAGTTCTCCCCTTCTTTTAGATATTTTAAGTCTGTAAACCATCCGCTGAACTCCTCCTCCCCCAGGTCAGTCCGCAGCTGGACAAGGGACTCATTCCAGAACCCCTTAAGATCCAAATTTGCCATCAACAAGCCTTTCAGTATCGATTATTAACACATTATCCACAAGGATAATATCATAAGTAAATACTTCTAATCTATATCTTCAAAAAAAATTTGTACTCTCCTCTTAATGTTTGAATAGTATAATTTTCGCTAATTTGTTATCCAATAAAGAATTAACGCAAAATAAACAAACAAAGGCAACGCTGTCCCTATCCTCCTGGCAGGTTAAAAGTTTAATCCCCGGTTTATCCGGATTTAATCCACAGGTTATACAAACACTGGCTTTCTGCGTGTTTAGACAATTAGAGTCAGAAAATGATTATAAGGTACATTTTCATAATTACGCAAGAGAAAAAAATCGAATCCTGTACTTTTTTTTGTGTTTTTGTTACGCTTAGATATGAGTTCTAATTATTCAGCACAAAATATTACGGTTTTGAAGGGTCTGGAGGCTGTACGTAAGCGACCGGGCATGTATATTGGTACCACGGGCATCGACGGTTTGCATCATTTGGTTTTTGAGGCCGTTGATAACTCTGTTGACGAGGCTATGGCTATTGATCCTGCCACCGGCAAGGGTTTTTGTAATGATATCCTGGTTGTCCTGGAGGAAAGCGATATAGTCCGGGTGGAGGACAATGGCCGGGGTATTCCGGTGGATATCCACCCGACCGAGCATGTAAGCGCCCTGGAGCTTGTTATGACAAGGCTCCACGCAGGCGGAAAATTCGATAAAAAGTCCTACAAGGTCTCCGGCGGCCTCCACGGCGTCGGCGTTTCGGTGGTAAACGCCCTTTCTGAGTGGTGTGAGGTTTTTGTCAATATCGATGGAAAGGTCTATACACAACGCTACAAAACTGGCGTTCCCGAAAAACCTGCCGGCGAAATCGGTACAACCGGCCTTCCCTATGCATACACCGCCGAGCGCCGCGGGACTGTCGTCCGCTGGAAAGCCGATGCTTCGGTTTTCGAGACCACAACATGCAATTTTGATGCCCTGTCCAACCGGCTTAGGGAGCTTGCATTTTTGAATAAGGGCCTCAGAATCACGATTAGGGATGAAAGGCTCTCCACCCCCAAGGTTAGCGAGTTTAAGTTTGAAGGCGGGCTTAAAAGTTTTGTTGAGTATCTGAACGAGAACAAATCCGTTCTTCACAAGGAGCCGGTTTTTATTGATGGTATCCGCGACGATGGAATGGGCGGCAATGTCGATGTGGAGTGCGCTATCCAGTATAACGACGGCTATAACGAGATAATGTTTTCGTTTGTGAATGACATTAATACCCGCGAAGGGGGCACTCACCTTGTGGGTTTTAAGTCCGCCCTTACCCGCACGTTGAACGAGTTTCTTAAAAAGTCCAAGCACTCCAAAAAGCTGGATGAAAGCCTTTCCGGCGATGATGTGCGGGAAGGGCTGACAGCGGTGCTTTCAGTTAAGGTGCCAAATCCGCAGTTCGAGGGACAGACGAAGGGAAAACTCGGCAATTCCGAGGTAAAAGGCATTGTTGAAACTTTCGTAAATGAGCAGTTGGAGCTTTTTTTTGATAAACATCCGGAAGTTATCAACAATATTCTGGAAAAATCCGTTCTGGCCGCAAGGGCCCGCATTGCCGCGCGCCAGGCAAGGGACGCGACCCGCCGTAAAAATGCAATGGACAGCGCCGGCCTACCGGGCAAACTTGCCGACTGTTCCGAAAAAGACCCGGCAAAGTGTGAACTTTTTATCGTTGAGGGCGACTCCGCCGGCGGTTCAGCGAAAGGCGGCCGCGACCGCCGTTTTCAGGCGATACTTCCGCTCTGGGGAAAGATGCTGAATGTAGAAAAGCAGCGCATCGAGAAGGTTATAACCAACGATAAACTCCAGCCCATCATCGCCAGCTTGGGCGCCGGCTGCGGCAATGAATTTGATGTTTCAAAAATACGCTATCACAAAGTTATCATAATGGCAGATGCCGATGTAGACGGCTCGCATATCCGTACGTTGCTTCTTACCTTCTTCTACCGTTACATGACCGAGCTTGTTGAGCGGGGACATATTTTTATTGCCATGCCTCCGCTTTATAAAATCAGTTACGATAAAAAATCATTCTATGCCTACGATGACGCCGAAAAGGACCGCATTCTTTCTGAATCCGGCAAAGATGTTGAAAAAGTTTCCGTTCAGCGCTACAAGGGCCTTGGCGAAATGAACCCCGATCAGTTATGCGACACCACAATGGATCCCGCCAAGCGAAATATTATACAGGTGCATCTTGATGACGGCGTGGAGGCGGAAAGAATTTTTACAACATTGATGGGCGAAGTTGTTGGGCCGCGCAGGGCATTCATAGAAGAAAATGCGCTGCTGGTTTCAAATCTTGATGTTTGACAATCATATAAGCTTTGATTTGTGAGGTGAAATTGTGCAGTATCGTCCCATCGGTAAAACCGGCATGTCCGCCAGCGTCATAGGTCTTGGCGCCGAACATCTTGAGGGCAAGCCATATAAAACTGTAGATACGGTGATCAACGCCGCCCTGGATCGGGATTTCAACATTATCGATGTTTTTATGGCAGGGGAAGAAGTGCGTAAAAATATCGGGCGGGCGCTGGGCGGACGGCGGGATAAAGTGCTGATCCAGGGGCATATCTGCTCAACAGACATTGATGAGCAGTTTGACCGCAGCCGGGATTTACCCACTGTTAAAAAATACTTCGAAAATTTGTTTCGCTGTCTTAATACTGACTATATAGATCTTGGAATGTTATTTTTTATTGATACGGAGCAGGATTTTTCCGATGTCTTCGAGACTGAAATTCTCAGTTATGCCCAGGATCTTAAACAACAGGGTCGTATCCGGGCGATCGGCGCCAGTTCGCACAATCCAATTACCGCCAGGCGGGTAGTAGAGGCCGGCGTTATCGATTTGCTCATGTTCAGCATCAACCCCGCATTCGATATGGCATCGGCAGATACCTATGTTATCGATTATATGGATAAAGCTCTGGATTTTGAGAAAAAACTGGATCGTGACAGGGCTGCCCTTTACCAGCTATGCGAACAAAAAGGAATAGCCATAACGGTAATGAAAACGCTGGGAGCGGGTAAACTCTTATCTGCGAAACAAACTCCTTTTTCCAAACCCTTGACCGTGGCCCAGTGCATACATTACGCACTGACCAGGCCTGCGGTGGTAAGTGCGCTCATTGGCTGCGCCTCACAGGAAGAAGTACAGGAAGCGGCGGCTTATTTTGAAAAAAGCGATGCAGAAAAGGATTACAGCTCTGTTCTTTCTGATTATCAGGGCGATTTTAGGGGGAGCTGTGTATATTGTAACCACTGTCTTCCCTGTCCTTCTGAAATAAATATTGCAGGCGTTCACAAGTATCTGGACATTGCCCTGTTGGATGCGGCGAACATTCCCGCAAGCGTTACAGATAATTACCGAACCCTGGAACGGCATGCTTCGGACTGTGTTAACTGCGGAAGCTGTGAAGATCGCTGTCCCTTTTCGGTGCCGGTAATGAAGAATATGGAAAAAGCCGCAAAATTGCTGGGTTGATAAGTATCTGCCCCGGTTTACAATAATGATATATACTGATGTTAAATTATGTTTAAACTAAAACGAGTATCAACCTTTTCTTTCCGGGGGCAATTGAATGTGTTCAGGGTGATGATTTTGATCATTCTCGTTTTACTTGTTATCCTGGTTGTGGGAACTGTCTACGCTTTTGCCCGTCCGTCCGGCTCCGGCCCTGTATTAAGGTTTGGAAGTACGAAAGCTTTTGACAGGCAGGAGAGCGGAGATGCATTAGTATATGACGGCGCCGGAATTTTTGCCGGAATCGGGCGCCTTAGAATTCCTTTAGTTAATTCCTCTACCTTGATCCTGTCTATCGCTTTCCCGTATCCTCCGGACGACCGGGCATTTACCGAAGAATTGGCCGCTAAAATCGGCGATTTTCGGGCAATAGCAAGCGATTATTTTTCATCTCTTGCCGCCGAAAGACTCAGTGTTTTGGACGAAGATGCGGCTAAAGCCGAAATATTAAGGCGGTACAATGCAATTTTGCGCCTGGGGAAAATATCAACCCTTTATTTTAACGATTTAATGATAATAGACTGAGAGGCCGCTGCAACCATATCGCTGATTTCTTGTCAAAACATGGACGAAGCTAGAAAAATAGGGTAGGGTGAAAGAAAACACATTCGTTTTGGGCAAAGGAGCCGGTTTTTATGGAGAATATGTCTTCTTCCGCTGCACAGGTTATCATCGCTATTATTCCCATTGTCGGGATAGTGATGGGCTCGGTCGTTATTTTTTTCTACTTGCTTTGGGATCACCGGCGAAGAACCCTGATTATTAAATCCGGGCATTACAGCCGTCCGGATTTTTCCCTTCTTTCGTTCAGCCTGCTTGCCGGATTGTTGTTAAGCGTCGTTGGGGTTACTGTAACCGTGCTGCTGGCGGTAATTGAGGGAAAATCCTATGGTCTGTTTGGTGGTTTAATCCCGCTGTCGACAGGCGCTGGTCTTCTTGCGTATTACATAATAAAGCGCGGCGACAAGCCAAATGGTTGATGGATCTCCGACAGGAGATAAAGACAGGGAAAACACTTCCGGCCTCGACGACCAGTTTATCATCAACCAGATTGCCGCTGGACGGAAGGATCTGTTCCGGCTGCTGGTTAGAAGGCATGAGCGGGCAGTTTACGGAATGGGGTTGAGCTTTTTCCGTAATCAGGAAGATGCTTCTGATTTTGTTCAGGAGGTGTTCTTAAAGGTATACAAAAACCTTTCCCGCTTTGAGGGGAGGAGCAGGTTTTCAACATGGTTATACAGGATCGCCTATAATGCGGCGATAAATGAAGTAACCAGAAGGAAGGAATACCGCAGCCTTGCGGAAGAAGACGAGAGAACACTAGACGGAGAGGATACTCCGGAAAAGGTGCTGCTTCGTAAAACTGCGAGGGAAGCTGTCCGCAGCGCGTTAAAAGACCTTCCGGAGCGGTACAGGATTTGTGTGGATATGTTTTTCTTTTATGACCTGTCATACCAGGAGATTGAAGTGATTACCGGCATACCGGTGAACACAATTAAATCTCATGTATTCAGGGCAAAGAAGATGTTAAGAGAAAAACTGGAGTTTGAGGACTGTCATAGGAGTTAAAATGAAGTGTTCAAAAATTCTTGATACTGTATATGAATATTCCGGCGAGGAATCGATCCCGTTGCTGCTGCATATTCAGGTGGCGCTGCATACATTGTTCTGCCAAAACTGCGCCCGGGAAATCAATCGCTTTTATTTATGCAGAAACATTCTTAGAGAGGATTTTCTGCCCCCTTCGCCGGGACTGGAAGATTCCATAATGGCCAGAATTGCCGCCCTGGGAGAACTGCAGGAAGCGGAAGAAACGTTCGAAATCCCCGGCGGCCTTACCACAAGGGGCTGGATTATTACCGGCTTTGTTATTCTGGTGTCGCTTGTAACCGCTTTCTTTGGCCTGGAGTTCAACAATATAGCCGGCGAAGCCGGAAAGTCTTTCATGCTGCCGATGGGCATTACCATTGGAATTGTACTGACCAGTTATGGAGCACTTTTTATAGGCAGCCATTTGAAGGAACTAAGCGAACGTTTCGGCTTGTGAAACCTGCTTTAGGCATACATTTTTGCTGCTACTATAGTTTTGGAAAAATCTCGTATAAAATGTAATTCCCATGTTAAATCGCCATGTTTTCCGGTGTTGTGCCGTCTTTGTGCTGGCGCTGACAGGCTGTATTCGCGATGAGCCTTCCCGCGCGGAATTTGTGCTGGGGACTGTCTGTAATATAACCCTGTTTGATCAGGCACGGGCACAGGTTTACCGCGATGTCTTCGCCCGTATTCGTGAAATAGAAAACCACATGAGTGTAAATCTGCCGAACTCTGATATTGCCCGCATCAACGCCGCCGCGGGAATAACGCCAGTGCAGGTACATGACGATGTGTTTTATGTAATAGAGCGCTCCCTTTATTTTGCCGGACTTTCCGGCGGCGCCTTAGACCCGGCGGTGGGGCCGCTTGTTTCCCTTTGGGGAATAGGGACTGACAATCCCCGCGTTCCCTCGCAGACGGAGATTGATTCGGTTCTGCCCCTTGTTAACTGGCAAAACATAGAACTCGATTACAGCGCACGCAGCGTTTTTTTGAAACAACCGGGCATGGCTCTGGATTTGGGGGCGATTGCCAAAGGTTTTGCCGCAGACGAAGCGGCGGCAATTATAAAAAAAGCGGGGCTAAAGCGGGCGATTATCGACCTTGGCGGGGACATTATTACAAGCGGCAAAAAGAGGGACAGGAGTTCCTGGAAAGTGGGCATTCAGGATCCGCTCGATAACCGGGGCTCCTACATAGGGGTTGTTACTGTCGGGGAGCAGGGTATTGTAACATCGGGAGTTTATGAACGGTATTTTGAGGCTGAGGGGGAGAGGTATCATCACATTTTTTCGCCGCAGCGGGGATTTCCGGCAGACAATGATCTAATGTCGGTTACAATAATTGCAGATAACGCCATGGATGCGGATGCGCTTTCGACGGCGGTATTTGTCCTTGGTTATGAAAAGGGAAGGGCGCTCGTCGATTCTCTTGATGGGTTCCAGGCGATCTTTGTTTTTAGAGACAATAACGTTAGGATTACGCCCGGCACCGACTTCGTCCTAACCAGCGAGGATTACCGGTTTTGAGTGGATTGTTATTTCTGTGGAACAGGGCTGGGCAAAAAAAAACCCCCCGGGAAAAGGAGGTGAGGAAACCCGGGAGGCTGCTGATGCACGGCAGCTGAACAGCAAGAGATGTATAATCATAGATGATTGATTAGAAAGCAGTTGTTGAAGAACTCATCTAAACCGTATCATCAGTCTATACAAAACCTAATGATTTTTAGCTCTAAGGTCAAGTATTTTTATCAAAATATTATGAATATAGCAATAATCTTTTAGGAACCATTTTTTGCCCAAATTTCATGAAATTTGCCCTTTGAGATTGCCCTGTTTGGCCGTTTATGTCATAATTTATGGTGTGAGGAATGTGTTTAAAACATTTAATTCAGGCCGGGCGACCTTCTTTTTGATGGTTTTTCTCTGCAGTATTCTTGCAGGGGGGGTCTTGAAGATAACTTCTCCGGTAATTTTACCCTTTACCATAGCATTATTGCTGGCATTCATAACGTATCCGATAATAAAATGGCTGGACAAGCTTCATTTACCCCGAATTGTATCGATTCTTTTGGTTATTTTGATAATTGTCACCGGTTTATACGGTTTTGGCATGGTTCTTATTACAGCCGGAAGAACGGTCATTGCCCAACGGTCTAATATCGAGAACCGTTTGCTGGAAATTTATGCCTGGACAGCGAATATTTTTGATTTTTCCTACAACGAAGACCTTAGTCTTTTTGAAAATTTATGGGCCCAGCTGGGGGTGCGTACCTGGCTCAGGACATTTACCTTCTCTTTTTCCAATTTCTTTTTCCAATTTCTTAGAAATGCCTTTTTGGTAGTCCTTTTTATGGCATTTTTCCTGGCGGAGGCAAGTTTTTTTAAGGAAAAACTTGTAGTTGCCTTTGAAAGCCGCTCGGATCGTATCAGAATGATAGCCGCCGATCTAATGAACAAGGTTACAAGGTACCTTACGGCAAAATTTTTCATTTCTCTTGGGAATGGTTTGATATTCGCTATTATTTTTCGATTGATCGGGCTTGATTTTGCGCTAATTTGGGGGCTCCTGGCATTTATTTTGAATTTTATTCCAACCCTTGGCAGCATTGTCGCCGGTATCATTATATCGCTATATGCCCTGGTTCAGTTTTGGCCGGAACCGGCGCCCATTATTATGGTGATTGCCGTTATACTTGGGGGTAATGTGATTACCGGAAATATCCTTGATCCTAAAATTATTGGGGATAATGTAGGCCTTTCCCCCCTTATGGTTTTAGCGTCTCTTTTGATATGGGGATATATCTGGGGTTTTGCCGGAATGGTCGTGGCCGTGCCCATGATGGTTACGGTTAAAATTGTCTGCGAGAATATCTCAATTTTGGAGCCAATTTCAATTCTTATGGGATCGCGAAAAGCTGTTCAGGCAAAAAAGGCGGATTTGGAAAAGGCTGAAGTTTAGATTATGCCTGTTCCCTGTTATCCGGATTTCAGCCCGATTAATCTTGATTTTAGGAATGAGATGCATCCGGGGCTTTCGTTAACACCCGATGGCGTATCTGAATTTACTTTTTCGGGTTTGTACCTTTTCAGAAATAAATATAAATACCGTGTTTCCAGAGATGAACAAAGCAGATGGTTTATAATCTCCGGTGAACAGCCTATTGTATCCGAAGCGCCTCAGCCGGGGAAAAAATTTTTTATGACTCCATGCGGCGCGCCGGATTATGATGTGCTGGAATCCCTCTTTGAAACGCATGACTACTGGAAAAATATTTCAGAATCTGTATTGTCGCCGGTACAGGAAGAAGTTGAAAAGCTTGGTATCGAGATTTCCGAAGATCGTGATAACTTCGATTATCTATATCTGCGTAAAGACTTGGCTGAACTGAAGGGAAAAAAATATCATAAAAAAAAGAATTTATTGAATCAGTTTTTAAGTGCATATCCCTTGCATGAACAAAAACCTATGACGGCGGCGCTTATTCCCGATGCTGTTGAAATTCTGGATCACTGGCGGCAAGATAAGGGCGGGGACGGCGATTACCAGGCGGCAAGGGAATCCCTGGAGCAGTTTGATTCCCTGTGTCTAAGAGGAGCGGTATTTTACGCCGATGGGAAGCCTGTTGCCTACTGCCTGGGGGAAAGCATTGCCAGGGGGAAAATGTTTGCAGTTCATTTTGAAAAGGGAATAGATGAATACAAGGGCATCTATCAATATATGAATCAGGCGTTTGCCCTGTCGCTGCCCGCCTTCTTTATCTGGATAAACCGTGAGCAGGACATCGGCGATGACGGCCTGCGCCAGGCAAAAACCAGCTACCGGCCTTCCGGCTTTGTTAGAAAATTCAAGGGTATTAAAAACGGAGAGCGCGCGAGCTTATGATTTATCTGACTAATTTCCACGCAATCGAAGAACGAATCAAATCCGGCAGGGCGTATGGCCCGCTCCTGCTGGCAAAGGCCGGGCCCCGCGCCAAAGAAATAGTTACGCTTGCGGTTAACAGTAAAATCCGTGTAGACCGTGTCGGTGCTTTCGACTTGGACAAACTTGCACCGGACAACCGGGGAATAGCCCTTGGGGTTGATGATATTGATGATGCCGGCGCGGACATCGATCTGGAAGATTTTATAAACGCCCTGGGCGAACGCCGCAGCGTGCTGGTACTTATTCTTGACGAGATAACCGATCCCCATAATTACGGCGCTATTCTTCGAAGCTGCGATCAATTCGGCGTTGACCTGGTTGTTAGCCGCAACAGGCGCAGCGCCAAACACGCCGCCGTTGTTTCCAAAACTTCGGCGGGGGCGGTCAGTTGGGTTCCTCAGGCTGAAACGCCGAACCTTGTCCGCGCCGCAGAGGATCTTAAAAATGCCGGCTTCTGGATTTACGGCGCGGACATGGGGGGAGAGCCTGTATATAAAAAGAATATGACCGGCAGGACGGTTCTGGTTCTTGGCAGCGAAGGGGCGGGGATTTCCCGCCTTTTAAGGGAGCGCTGCGACGGCATGGTGGGGATTCCTTCCCTGGGCAGGATTGATTCGCTAAATGTCTCAGTTGCCGCCGGCGTACTGCTCTACGAAGTGCAGCGGCAAAATCGGCATAACCCGGCCGTTCCTCTCTAACCTGTAAAAAATATCGGCAAATAGCGGCTGCGGAAGGAAAAAGTCCGCTATTGACGCCGCAGCCGGACGATGCCCGGCCCCTGACCGCAGCAAGGCCGCTATTGCCGGAAAGCGATCGAGCATTTTATCCCAAAATTTGGGCTTGGGGTATTCGTTATAGGCTGCGCCCTGATTTTCAGGGATTTCCGCCAAATTCCTCGCTATGCTGATCGCTTCCGGCAGGCCGCCGATGCTGTCGATAAGGCCGGCCCTGAGCGCTCCCTGGCCGGAAAATACCCGCCCCTGGGCGACGGCTTCAACCCTTTCGATTTCCATGCCGCGGCCGGCAGCGACTTTTGCGGTGAAGGTTCCGTAAATATCCAGCAGCAGGCTTCTGTAGCGCGCCTCTTCTTCCGCATTCAGATCACGTCTGGGCAGAATAAAACCTGTGAGCAAATCGGCGTGAGCGCCGCGCTGCAGCGAATCCACCGAAAAGCCAAGCCTGCTGTTAAGGCCGTTGTCGTAGAACCATGCGCTGATTACGCCGATGGAGCCAGTAAGGGTATACGGAGAAGCGGTGATGTGGCTGGCATTCATGGCCGCCCAGTAACCGCCCGACGCAGCCTGCTGCCCCATCGAAACCACTACAGGCTTTTTCTGTTTTGCATAACGCACAGCCTCGGCCACATAGTCGGCAGCATCCGCGCTTCCGCCCGGCGAATTGATCCGCAGCACTATTGCCCTGACTCTTTTTTTGTCGGCAAGTTCACGGATTGTCCGGCCGAGGCTGCGGGCTGCCATGCCCCGTTCCATGTCGGTCTGGCCGTTTGCGTAAACTATGGCAATTACAGGCGCCCTTCTGAAAATATTTCCCGCCCTTGCCGGCCTGTAGTTTTTGCGTGTTTTCATTAAATTTGACTCTGAATCTCCGTATAATACGAATTGTTCGACGGCGCGGCCTTCAATCTCCCTGATGGCTTCGGCAACAGCTTCTCCCCGCCCGACTCGATCGACAAGGTTTTGTTCCAGGGCGCTTTTCGATGAATATAAAAACCCCCGGTTCAGGATTGAATCGAATTCTTCGTCTGTCCACGAGCGGGCGTTTTTCAATGTATCTCTGGTAAGGTTAAAAATGTCGTCCAGATATTCGCCGTACTGTCTGCGGTCTGCCTCGGACATGGAGTCTCTTGTAAACATTTCGTTTGCGGATTTATATTCAAAGTAACGCAGCTCCCTGACGCCTATTCCCAGCTTTTCAAGACTGTGCTGCACATAACCCATGCCAAAGGCGTAGCCAAACATGCTCAGAAGCCCCTGGTCGTCCATTACGATTTTATCCGCAACCGAGGCAAGGCTGTAAAGGTCCATATCGGCGGAACTGATAAAGGCGCATATTTTCTTGCCGTTAGATTTGAAATTCTCCAGAGCGTTTCTCAGTTCCCAAAGATTTTCCCGTGTACTGCCAAAACCGGAAATGTTAAGAACAATGCCCTTAATATTTTTATCGCCGCCTGCCCTTTCGATTACTCTGAATACTTCCAGTTCCGGCTTTTGCCGGACAGAACGGATACTTCTTTGCACTGTCTGATTATTCAGATTAAGCTCAAGATATTGCTGTGAAAATAAAGGAAAAGACATCAGACAATACACCCCCAACAAAAAATATTTGCAGCTAATTTTCATTTTTTCCCCTGTTAGATTCTATCAGATTATTGATCAATGTTTCCAGGCGATAGCCGGAATTTTTTTCCGCAGCGGTGAAAACTTCATAAATTTCTTCCATGCGCCCGATGCGGTCGTGCCAGGAAAGGGAAGTGTTTATCGCATCCATGCTTTCCACGGCGATGAATAAATTTCCGAAGAACAGCAGATCATCGAACCCTTCCTTGTTGAACCAGGTAATATCGTCAAAAATGTTGATTCCCAAAATGCGCCTGAAATCCTCTTCAAGATAATTTTCCCCGATTACTGCTGCGGCAAATTTACCTGCGTCGAAATCAGCACCGGCTGCTGCATACTTTGTTCCTTCCATTGGCGCCGTCCGGCTGAGTACCGCCCTGGCTGTTTCGGCAAGCCGCCATGCTTCATCTCCAGCCGCACCGAATTTAATGTACTGCTCACGCAGCTTGCGTTCAAGATTCCAGTGATCAAACCCAAGACTGACAGCATGGCGGCCGGCGGCGCCCTTACCGATAGCAAGCCGCAGCAGTGTAAATAGGCTGTAACCAAGCACGGCGGCGCAAAGCTGCGGCCTGTTTTTTATTTGTTCCGCAATAATTTCCATAAGCCGTTTGGGCTGTTTGCGGCGCTCATCAGCATAGTCGGAGATTCTTATCAGTCTATTAATAATTGCTTCGAACTCATGCAGTATTTCATCTTTTTTGGGCCGGATAAATTTAACGGCGGCGCCATTTTGATCTTTTGGAATCCATGGCTCATAAGCACCGCCGGCGCCGTCAATGAAACTGAATACTGTTTCAAAAAAAGCCTGCGCCGGATCTTTCACGGACTCTATAAATGGTTTTTCCCGTCCGGAATTTTTCGGTCTTACAAAAAATTCATGCAGCCCATTAATTATTTCCGGGCTGAAAAGCTCCGCAAAGCGGTAATAAAGTTCACCAAGGTATATGTCCATTATTGCCGTCTGCGGATCGGAGACGCCCCTGCCCTGCAAATCGTTATTAAGCCTTGCCCAACGCCCCCGTTCATCGTCTTCGACTTCATGTATGTCCAGGAATACCTGGCATTCATATCCCTTAAGGCTTACAAAAAAGCCGTTCTCGGATACATCTTTGGAAGAACGGATAAACCAAAGATTTGAACGCTGCTCCCGCATAAGAGTGAAATATTTACTCTCGCCGTGCAGCGAGAGGGCTTCGCTAAGGCTGTCTCTGCGGACGCCTCCGCTGCCGTCCGGTATTGCAGGATCACTTACCCTGATCCAGCCCGTCGTCTCATAATACGAATTGTTATAAAAAATCAGAGCCCGTTCTTCGCCGCCGTGTATCCAGGCGCGGTTGGTATAGGCGAAAACATTTTCGTTCACGGAGCCGCCGGTTGTATACAGATCGTAAATTCTGAATCCTGCGCTGCCCGAAAAAAGAGAGCGGCGTTTCATTAGCGGAAAAATTTCACGCTCGTGGCGATCAACAAGATAGCCGTCGCTCTGTTCGTCCCTGTAAGAGCGGCGGTACTCCATTCCGTATTTTTCTTCAAGTCCTTCAATTTGTCCGTGTCCGAACATTGGCAGTCCGGGCATGGTAACAAGCAGTGTGCAAATGCCGAAATATTTATCGCCCTTGCCAAACTGGGCGACCGCTGTTTCCTCGTCGGGGTTGTTCATAAAATTTACAAAACGTTTAAGAATTTCAGGATCAAACTCGATAGTATTTTTTATTGTAGAGCGGTACTTTGCGTTTTCTTCGTTTTTAAGCATGTTCATGAATGCGGAATTGTAAACACGGTGCATACCCAGGGTGCGGACAAAGTAGCCTTCCATCATCCAAAAGGCTTCGGCAAGAAGCAGTGTGTTAGGCGCTTCAACGGCGCACCGGTCTACCACTTCCCGCCAGAACTCATTCGGAATGCGGCGGTTAAATTCATCGGTATTGATGGAATGTTCGGCCCTGCTTGCGATGGCTCCGCCGCTGCCTGGCGGCGGATACCACAGCCGCTGTATGTGCCTTTTTGCCAGAGTCATGGCAGCGTCAAAACGTACGATGGAAAATTGCCGGCACACTCCGATTATTGTGTTGATTACCGCTTCCCGCGCTTCGGGGTTAAGAAAATCAATCTGAGCCGTATCGTTCCAGGGGGTAGAAGTACCGTCGTTTCCGTGGTAGATGTAGCGGGTCTCTCCTGTGTGGTTGTTGATTCTTTTGAATACAACCGCCGCATCGCTGCGGGTAAAATAGTGTTCTTCTATTTGAACGGTGATGTCATCACGGCCGGAAAGGTTGCCGCAGTTGTAGTTGTAATTCGGAAACGGCGGCCATGGAAGCTGCAAAAAGCGCTCAGGGTGTTCGATGATCCAGCGGCTGTCGATGCCTGTGTGATTGGGAACCATATCAGAACCAAGGCGGATACCGCGCTGCATACAGCGTTCCCGCAGATTTGTCAGCGCTCCCCAGCCGCCCAGTTCGCCGGCAATGTCGTAATCGTGAAGACTGTAAGCAGACGCTGCCGCTTCGGGGTTGCCCATCCACTGCTTGATTGTCTTGCTGGCCGCACTCCTTTCCCACAGGCCGATGAGCCACAGGCCGGTAAAACCGCGGCCGGCCAGAATATCCAGTTCCTCGTCGGGGATTTGATCCAGGCGGGTAATTTCTCTTCCGTATTTTTGTGAAAGCTGAAAAAGCCAAACCAGGGTGCTTTTTGCCATCAACACGGTTTTGGGCATCCAGTCCTGATCTGGACTGAATCGTTCGTATTCATCGAGGCCGTCGTATCGCATAACCTCACTTGGGCCGGGCCCAAAGAAAGCCGGTTTTTCTTCTTCGCTTATAACGTCCAGACTGAGGAGCAGACGGGACATGTACTTTGACAATACAAGCCCCCAATTCCTGCGCATATAGTCAAGCTGGCCGGCAAGGGAATCCGGTGAGTTCAGGGCCGGCGCACGGAGCATGTCCCATAGATTCTGTCCGTTGGGGCCGAACACCGGCAGGCTTCTAAAATGGTTTTTTAATTCTTCGATGGCTGCGGGATAAATGGTTTTTGCCGCCAGGTCCTTTTCGTCAAACATGAATTTGAACGGCCTGAATGCCGGATTCAGGTTCGCCAGGGAAAGGAGCATTGTTTCTTCCAGGGAAAGGGCTCGGCAGCTTTCACCGTCTTCGCTGCCTTCAAGATACTCGCTTGTTTTTTTCTCCCCGTTGTAAACCTGCATGGGCGGGAACTGTTCTGAAAAGGAAAAAAGCAGGCCGCCGGTTTTGTTTTCGCCCAGGTTTGTTTCCAGTCTGCCAAGGGCTGTTTCAAAAGCATCGGGCTGTACCTGCTGTCTGTAAAGTGTAATTACATAGTGCAGAATTTCATCTATCAAGCCCATTGCATAAAGCTGGCCGGCTTTAATAAAGCGCTCAGGGCGGGCAGGGTCTTGTTTGTTATTGTAATTTGCCGCCAGTTCTCTTGCCTGCTTAAGGTCGGCAAGAATTACATTTCCTGTAAGGGAAAAAAGACTGTCCTTTAAGCCATATTCCCGCCGGATATCGCTGTTAATATGAAATTCCATGCGGACTTTGCGGACTGTCTTTCTGAATACGGAACAGCTCTTTTCAAGTCTGGTTAGTTTTAAGCGTATTCTCTGCATTAGTGCTCCTTATCTGTTAGCTTAAACCTCAAAGTCCAGCATCTGTTGAATTTGTTTTATTTCGTCGATACCAGGGAATACTTCCGCCAGCCTTAACCCCTTTTCTGTTAACTGAAATACGCACCGTTCGGTTACAAACAAGACTTTTTGGCCGCGCTTAACGGCGTTTTTACCGGAAAAACTTATAGCCGCAATTTCTTTTTTGAATTTTGGAACGGAGCCTTCCTGTAATATTTGTATAAGTCCGTCTTTTTTTACCGCAATAAGTCCTTTTGTATTGAAACTTAAACAGAATACAATAATTTTTGTTGCATGGGTGATATTGGCAAAACCGCCGATTCCGGCGTAACTTCCTTCCAGTTTGTGGGCGTTTACATTGCCTTCCCTGTCAACTTCCAGCCCTCCCAGAAAACAGATGTCTAGGCCGCCACCGTCGTAAAAGTCAAACTGGGTGGCCATGTCGCATATCATGTCGGCGCCGATTGTTGCGCCGAATGTAACGCCCGGAGCGGGAAGCCCGCCTACGCCGCCTGCTTCAACAGTAATGGCAACATCTTTTAATATGCCGAGTTTCGAGGCGTACTTCCCCACTGTTTCCGGAATACCAATGCCGATGTTGACGATTTGCCCGGGGCGCAGTTCCTTTGCAGCCCGCTCACATATTATATCGGTGGCCATATCGCCGTTATCTGCTTTTTTTATTACAGCGGTAGACAGTCTGTTCACATAATAGTCCATGTGTGTAGACGGAACGTGAACATCTCCGGACAGGGCGGGGTTGTATGCTATTGTTTCCGTTTTATTTTCGCTTACGACCACCATATCTACCAAAACTCCCGGAACAATTACATTTCGCGGACGTGAAAACACGTGGCTCACCTGATCTACCTGCACAATCACCTTGCCGCCGTTACGTTTTGTAGCCTGCGCCATGGCCAGTGCGTCTACTGTAAGGTACTCCTTCTCGAAAGATATATTTCCGTTTGGATCTGCGGTGGTTCCCTTGATAAAGGCAATATCTATTTTTGGCGTATATACAAGCAGATAATCTTTCCCTTCAATGCGCTGTATTTTTACCAGTTCTTTTTTGGATATTTCGTTCATGGCGCAGGTGTCTACACGCGGGTCTGCGAAAGTGCCGAGCCCAACCTCGCTCAGAACCCAGTCCTTGCCTGCAGCCGCTGCCCTAATGGCCTGCGACAATATTCCCAGCGGCAGACAGTACGCCTCAACCTTGCCGGCCATTATCATTTTTTTGGCGGCCGGAGTGCTGTTAAAATGGCTGGCAATAATCTCGCGGACGGCGCCGAGTTTTACATAACGGTCGGCAAAGCGGTTTTCGTCCCAGACGCCGAAACTTGCCGCACCGTATAAACTCAAGTTTTTCGGAGAGCCTGTTTCGGCAAACCGTTCATACAGGGCATCATGCAGGGCTTCCGGGTTGGAAAGGGCTAAAAAAGAGTTTATGGCAATGCAATCGCCGTCTTTGATGAATTCGATTGCCTCTCTTGCCGAGATGATCCTGAACACACTCGCCTCCTGACCGGTGTTATGCGCTATTTGCGGTGCGGCGTTTTAACCCAATGCTTTTTTAAGGGCTTCCGTCTTGTCTGTTTTTTCCCATGAAAACTCTGACCGGCCAAAATGACCGTAAGATGCTGTTTTGCGGTAAATTGGCCGGCGAAGATCCAGGGTCTTTATGATTCCCGCAGGACTTAGGTCGAAAACCTTTGCCGCCGCGGCCTCAATTTTTGCTTCCGGAACCTTTGCGGTTCCAAATGCGTCGACCATTACGGAAACGGGGAAAGGAACTCCAATGGCATAGGCAAGCTGAATTTCGCAGCGTTCGGCGAGACCGGCGGCTACAATGTTTTTTGCCATATAACGCGCCATGTAGGCGGCTGAACGGTCAACCTTTGTCGGATCCTTGCCGGAAAAGGAACCGCCGCCGTGGCGTCCCATGCCGCCGTAGGTGTCTACGATTATCTTGCGGCCGGTAAGGCCGGTATCGCCGAAGGGGCCGCCGACAACAAAACGGCCGGTGGGATTAATAAAGTACTTTGTCTTTTTGTCTAAAAGACCGGAAGGCTCCAGAATGGGTTTAATTATCTGTTCGATTATGCTTGATTCAATCTGTTTATGGTTAATATCAGGATCATGCTGATGCGAAACCACAACCGTATCAATGCGGACAGGCCGATACCCTTCGTATTCAACGGTAACCTGGCTTTTCGCATCGGGGCGCAGCCATTTAATAGTTTTGTTTTTTCTTAATTTCGCGGCATGAAGCAGTATTTTATGCGCAAGCATAACAGGCATGGGCATAAGCTCTTTCGTTTCGTTACACGCAAAGCCAAACATCATGCCCTGATCGCCGGCTCCCTGCTGGCCTGCAAATTTTTTAAGCCCTTTGCCGGAAACGCCCTGGCTTATGTCCGGTGACTGATTGTGAATCATGCTCAAGACAGCCATGGATTTGCAGTCCAGCCCGTAGGAAGGATCTGTGTAGCCGATATCCTCGGCAACTTTACGAACCACCTGCTGAAAGTCGACAAAAGTTTTTGTTGTTATCTCCCCGCCTATTAGCACCAGAGAAGTTGATGCAAAGGTTTCGCAGGCCACCCGGCTTTGCGGATCGTCTTTTAGGCACGCGTCCAGGATTGCATCGGAAATTTGATCGCAGAGCTTGTCGGGGTGTCCTTCCCCCACAGACTCGGAAGTAAAAAAATAACGCTTGTCTTTCATCTGTATCTCCAATTATTCAAAATTCAGGCCCATTACATCGTCTACCGGCATGGAAAAAACAAGACCGTGGGCATCTTTGTTAAGGCCGTGTTCTTCACAAATTGCCTGCATAATTTGGATTTTATTTTCCCTTTTGGTCAGAATAAAAATAATTTCCTTTTCGTCCTGAACCGATATGCCGAAAAATTTGACCGCCCCTTCGTGCGCCTGGCCGCGTGCCGACAATACCGTGCCGCCGGTGGCGCCGGCTTCACGGGCTGTTTTCATCAATTCATCACTGTAGCCCTGATTAACAATAGAGATGATGAGATCGTGTGAAAATTCGCCTGCCACAATTCCTCCTTCGTCCCTGGGATCAATATTTCCATTGGATTTTGATCCCGGTTCTGCGGTGATTTTTTCATTTTTAAGTATGCTTTGTTTAAAGACCAGTAACACCGGATCGTTGATTGCTGAAAGGGGAATTGTAAAAGATATTCCCGCACCGGGGCTGATGTGCCTCAGTTTCTTTCTGACTTCTTTCATCAATACCGGAACCATTACCGCCTGTTCCAGGCAGATAATAACCGCCTTTTCTTCGGCGCCGACCCCCAACAGATCGAGTATTTCAGAACTGGCGGTTCCTATTCCTTTGCAGTGAAAATGAAACCGCACTTTTTCTTCTGTAAAAATATTGGAAATAATATTGGCCTGGCTCCAGTCTACAACAAAAAACACTAACTTTAGGGTCGGCAGGCCGGGGCTAACAGCCGTTTCTGCCGGAGTCTCATGCCTGGACGAGAGCTTATTAAAAAATTTTGAGATTAGGTTTTTTTTGGCCACTTACTTCTCCACCTTAAAAACGGTTATTTTTCCCCAGTTAAAAACCTGTCCCGATGTACTGATGGCAGCTGTCTGCAGTTCTGTAAGGACGTTGGCTTCTTTCTGCTTCAGGCTGTAGATGAGTCCCATTAGCTGAATAACAACCAGGGGAGTCATGGCGACAATGGCGACAATGCCAAAGGCGTCTATCAGTAAATTGCCGCCCACGCCTTCGCAGGTTCCCATTGCGAACGGCAGCAGGAAGGTAGAAGTCATGGGACCGGAGGCGACGCCGCCTGAATCGAAAGCGATGCCGGTAAAAATACGGGGTACGAAAAAGGTAAGCAGTAAGGCGAAAAAATATCCCGGTATCAGAATATACATAATTGGAATACCGAATATTATCCGGCACATGGTAAGCGTTAAAGCTGCGGCCATGCCGATGGAAAGCCCGCGGTTCATCATTTTAACAGTGATCGTTCCGCCTGAAATTTCCTCCACCTGCTTGTTCAGTACGTGAACTGCCGGTTCAGCGGCCACGATGAAGTAGCCAATCAGGGCTCCAAGCGGCAGTAAAATTAATCTGAAAGGCGATGACGCAATCTGGAATCCCAGGAGCCTGCCTACCGGAAAAAAGCCTACGTTTACACCGGCCAGAAAAAGCACCAGCCCAATCAGGGTATAGAAAAAACCTACGGCGATGCGTCCAAGGTGGTGCCGGTGGAAACGCCTGGTAATAAGCTGGAACACGGCGAAACATAACACTATGGCCCCTATGGTCATGCACATTTCTTTAAAATAATGGGGCAACTCAAGGGCAAAGTATTTTGCTACTTCTCGTGATGTGGCTGCATCTTTAAAAATATAAGATTGTACATTTAATGTATCCGGCTTATAAAAAATACCCAACAGGAGAATTGCCATTATCGGCCCTACGCTGCACATCGCAACAATGCCAAAGCTGTCCTCCTGGGAATTTTTGTCGCTGCGAATGGAAGCCACACCCATGCCCAGAGCAAGCATAAACGGAACGGTAATGGGGCCGGTTGTAACACCGCCCGAATCAAAACCAACGGGAACAAAGGTGCTGTCAGAAAAATATGCAACTGCAAAGACAATAATGTAAAAAATGATCAGTAAAACTGAAAGCCTGATCTTAAACAGCGCCCTGAGTACGGCGAGCATCATGAAAACTGCCACGCCCACAGACACTGTTCCAATCAAAACAGTGGCCGGAATTGAAGGAGTCTGCCTTCCCAGTACCTGTAAATCCGGCTCGGCGATGGAAATGATGAATCCAATTACCAATGTAACAGAGATGATGATAAATAAATTAGACCTTTTCGTCATCTCGATACCGATGCCTTCCCCCATTGGCATCAGGGCCATATCTGCCCCAAGGGTGAAAAAACCCATTCCAATAACGAGAAGCGCCGCTCCAGTTAGAAACATCAGTATTGTTCCTGCCGGCAAAGGAGTTAAAAAAACGCTGATAATCAGTACAATTAAAGTAATGGGAAATACCGAAGTAAGAGCTTCGGCGATTTTTTCTTTTAATACCTTGTTTATTTTGTTCATAATACCGCTTAGTATCAGTATGTAGTATTAGAGGCTTCAAATCAATAATCCCGCCCCCTTAAAGGGCGGGATTATTGTTTTTTTTAAGGTATTAGTCTCGGGGTACACAACCCGCCCTTCAGGGTGGGTTGTGTACCCCTCGCTGCAAATCAACAGATTGTGGTAAAATTTACAGGCTAAAGTGTTTTTCTTCTATCAGCTTCAGCGTCTTGCGCAGATCTTCTTCCAGCGGCCTGTCATCTTCCAGCGGCCTGAAAAAACCGGCGATTTCATTATATGTGGTCTCTGTCCTTCCTAAATCACCGGATTTAAGTTCACCTTTTTTCAGCCTTAGATTGATGGCTTGGAAGGAAGCAAGCAGCGAAGCGGCCATTACCTGGGCGGTCAGCTTGTTAATTCTTGCACAGTCACGGGCGGCAATGGTTCCCATGCTAACCTTGTCCTGATTGTGACACTCGGTAGATCGGGAAAATACACTCGAAGGCATTGTGTTCTTTAAGGCTTCGGCAGTCCATGCTGATGCAGCGATCTGCACGGCCTTAAAGCCGTGGTTGCATGAAATATTATCTTTTGTGCCGGACAGATTCGCAGGCAGGCCGCGGTTATATTTGGAATCGACAAGAAGGGCAAGCTGGCGATCCAGCAGATCGGCAAGATTGGCGGTTATGTTTTTAAGCGAGTCCATTGCAAAGCAGATATGGCCGCCGTAAAAATGCCCTCCGTGGTATACCGACTGGGTTTCAGGATCGATCAGGGGGTTGTCGTTTGCACTGTTCATTTCGGTTTCGATAAAATTCCGTATTGTATCACTTGCATCGTAATACAGCCCGATTACATGGGGAGCGCAGCGTATCGAATATACGTCTTGAATTCTGGCCGGAGCTTCAGGCTTTCCCTGCGGCAGGCGCGGCAGAGCCGCCTCTATTTTTTCCGCCGCCAGGGCTTGTCCCGTATGGGGCTTTAACTCGAAGAGCCGTTTGTTAAAGTGATAGGCATTGCCCTTAAGCGCGATGGAATTCATTGCAGTAATGCGGCAGGCAAGGTCCGCCAGATACCCGGCATCGGAATACGCAAGCGCGGCGACAGCATTCATTACAGCGGTCCCGTTCATTATGGCGATGGCTTCCTTGGGACGGAATTGATACGGCGCCTTACCCAGGGAAGCAAGCACAACGGCGGAAGACTGAACATTGCCCTGATACATTACCTGCCTCTCCCCGATGAGCGCGCCCGCAAGGTACGAAAGTGGGGTTAGATCCCCCGAAGCGCCGACCGAACCTTCCTGCGGGACAAGGGGCAGGATATCATGCTCGATGAAAAATTCGATATAGCGAAGCATATCCATGCTGACGCCGGAATAGCCCTGTGCCAGTGTATTAAGCCTGATTATCATCATCGCCCTGACAGTTTCGCTGTCAAAATAATCCCCCATGCCGCAGCCGTGGAAGCGTGTTAAATTAACGGGCAGCTCGCGGTATTTTTCCGGGCTGACAATTTCTGTGCATGAATCGCCGTATCCGGTTGTTACGCCGTAGATTCCGCCGTACTTTTCCAGCATCTGATCAAGAAAGGCTGCGCCTGTTTCTATCTTTTCTGCAAATTCAGAAGATCGGCATAAACGCACCGTTATCCGCTTTTTTGCCGCGGCTGTAAGATTTTCGATTGTGAGCCTGTCGCGGCCGATTTCCAGTATCTGTTGATTCATCATCTCTCCATTAATGTCCAGCTAAGTTCTTCACGGCGAAAGCCATTGGGCTCCACACCATAAGTTCCGCCGCCGGCGGCTCCGCCCCTTATCAGGACTTTATCATAATAAACCCTTCCCGGGTACATTCCGGTAACGATAATAACTCCGTCCATTGTGCCGTTTTGAGCCATCGATGCGGTTGTATTCGTATTTCCGTTAAGGACAAAATAATGTCCCAGGGCCCTGTTATTATCAATATAAAAATCCGCATAATTTTCGTACTGCATTATGACCCTTCCGCCCAGACCGGCGACACGGGCTTGATAGGACAGGCTGCCGCTGATACCGCCCTGTACCTGCTCCGAGCCAAGTTTACTTGTTGTGCCGGGTTTGTTCATATATGTCAATTTTTGATGCGATGCTTTTATGGTTTTATTATACTCCTGCCAGTAACATTCATGCGTAAGCGCGCCATATCCCATAACGGTTTCGGAAAAAACGGCCGCCTCGCCGCCGGCATTCGAAAGCGCAATCCGGTAATAAAAAATTTTTCCCGGCGCCGCCGCGGGATTTTCGTCCATGAAGGAAAAAATTCCGCCGCCTTCCTGCACCGGTGTGGCGGAAATTCTTTCAAAGCCGGAATCCACCATGACCGAGCGATACACATGAAAGGCGCTGCCGCGCTGATCCGGCTGCCTCCAGCGAAGCCGCACCGGATAAACTCCGGAGGAATTAGGTCTGTATGTGCCGGTATTTTCCGCGCGGCTTGCTTCAAGACCGAATGATACTTCCTGAGAGTCTGCAAAAGACAGCGGGATGCATAAAAAAACAAAACATAATAATAGACGCACTTATTACCTGAATCTTGCTGGTTTCTGAATATCTACACTGACAGTATAAATCCCGCAGGTGGTTTCTTCAAGGAGGCGTAATAATGAGAAGGTGCCGCTCTTCTTCGAGAAAAGGCACAGGGCAGGGGATCGCTTCCCAACTGCCGCAAAATTTTTCCAGCGGCGCCATTTCTTCCTCGATTTTTTTTCTGCGTCCCTTGTAGGCGGCAAGGCAGCCGCCCTTTGCGCAGGCGCGAAAAAGCGCTTTTAGTAATTTTGGTTCCAGCGTTTGAAAAGCGCGAAAGGTGATGAGCTGAAAACTGCCGGGCGCTGTTCTTTCTATTTCCCCTTCTTCGACCGTTATGTTGGAAAGACCCAGCGATGCTTTTGTGTTCCACAAAAAACCCGCCCGGCGTCCCATTCGCTCTATAAGGGTTATGTAAAACCGAGGAAGGGCAATGGCAAGCGGAATACCCGGCAAGCCTGCGCCCGAGCCGGCATCGGCGATATTGTGCGAAGGCATTTTTACAAGCAGCCGGTAAATTATTCCCAGAGGAGCCAGGGAATCCAGAATATGTTTTATTATCAATTCTTTTAAGTCAGTTGTTCCAACCAGTCCGTAAGCAGGATTAAATGTTTCGATTTCGGCAATATATTTAGACAGGTGTGAAATTATTTCTTCATGGCGGGGCGCAATGACGGCTTCAATATCACTGTCGCCCTGCCTTAAAATGTTCACGCCTTCTTCCAGAATTGTTTTCATGCTAAATTAGTTTATGCGATAAAGAAAGGAGGGGCAATGATTACCATTCACGGAACGGGCTGCTGCCTGATGGATTATCTGTATGCTGCCTGCGATTTTTCTTCGGAATATTTCAAAAAAGCCATGTCTAAAAAAGAAGCGGACGGCGGCCTTAGCCCGGGCAAGCTGGTTTTTGCCGAGGATTTTGAACGGTTTATGGGCAAGCCCTACAATGCTGCGCTGGCGGAAATAACCGGCAAGCCGCCGGATTCGCACAACCTGGGAGGGCCATCGGTTGTTTCACTTGCCCATGCTGCCCAAATATTGGGAGATAAGGCGGCTGTAAGATACTTCGGCGTTAGGGGAAATGATAAACCGGCCGATTTTGTCGAGAGCGCGCTTAAAAAGATTCCTTTTAATGAATACCGGCTTGTGCGAAAGGATTACCCTTCGCCCCGGACTGATGTGCTTTCTGATCCAAATTATGATAACGGCCACGGTGAGCGCACATTTATCAATCTGATGGGCGCGGCGAATTATTTTTATCCTGATGATCTTGATAATGATTTTTTTAATGCTGATATTGTTGCGTTCGGAGCGACTGCCCTGCTTCCGCAAATCCATAAAAATTTAACCGGACTGCTTAAGCAGGCAAAAGAAACCGGAGCTGTTACCGTGGCGAATCTGGTCTACGATTTTCAGAGCGATATAAATTCACCGGGTAAAAAATGGAATTTGGGCGGGAAGGATGACGCATACCAGTATATTGATATTCTGATAGCCGATAAAGATGAAGCCTTAAAAACATCCGGCTGCGCAGACAGCGGCGGCTATTCCGTCCGGCACGCAATTCAATGGTTTATGTCCCATGGTACGGGAGCGGTAATTGTTACCGATGGTTCAAGGGGGATAAGCCTTGCCGCCGGAAAGGGAATATTTTCTCCCCTGGAGTTCTTGTCCATGCCGGTCTGCACGGAAATAGACCGCGAGCTGGCCGCTCACCCGCAGCGGAGGGGAGACACAACAGGCTGCGGGGACAATTTTGCAGGGGGCGTAATCGCCGGCATTGCAGAACAGTTATGCGCCGCTCCAGGGGAAGCGCTTGATTTAAGGGAGTGTGCAATACAGGGAACCGCTGCCGGCGGCTTTGCTTGTTTTACCATCGGCGGCACTTACTACGAGGAGAGCCCTGGCGAAAAGCGAAATAAACTTGAGCCATACATAGAGGCTTACCGGAGGCAGTTGGGGAAAAGGTAAGAGAGAGGAAAGAAAAGGCTACGGGGCCACCAGATGCGTTAATTGTTTTAAACAGCTATTTCAAATTCCGAAAATATTTTAGATTTTGACAGCAGAATTTCTTCTATACCTTCTTCTGATAATTCTTCGTTTATTGTTATCTCAACTAATTCCTTAAGATTCGTATATGTTTCCTCGTAAGTGTCGCCTTGAGTAAAACAACCCTTAATTTCCGGACAGAGGGCAAAATAATCCTAATAAAATCCTCGCCAAAGTCCTTACTGCCATGAACTGGTATTGGAACAGAGTGAATGCCGTTGCTATATATGTGATGACTACTTCCTTTTTAACGAATAAATTTGTAACCGTTGTTTTCTAAAAAACGGATTAGTTCTTGTGGTTTCATTGTCAAGCCCAAGGTGCAAACCTCTCTACCTGTTATTATATCACATTATTTTTAATTTTTATCACTAAATCCGTATAATCTGTGGACTTTTTAATCTCAATTTTTTTGTTAATTTTTAGCCAAAAGGCTAATTTTTTTTGCTAATAATGTGATATAATGGGTCTGGTAAGGAAGCCGGTTGCTTCCCTACCAGACCCTGCATTTTCTCCCGTTTCGTTGAAACGGTGCGAAAATGCAGTTTATAAGGAAATTTTTCAGAAACTGAAGTTTCCGAAAAATAACCCGCAATTATTTCGCGGGTTATAAACCATTAAAGTAAAGGAGTAGATTATGAGAAACAGTATTATTGACAAAGGAGGCGGAAGTATGGTAACCTGCAAGAGACCAGTCACCAGTCACCAGTCACCAGTCACCAGTCACCAGTCACCAGTCACCAGTCACCAG
>Ga0099364_10001362_pt1 | contig 40517 bp, 29 predicted proteins | sample TergutTh196P3_FD_73070 | JGI IMG/M metagenome (GOLD analysis project Ga0099364, IMG submission 73070) | Microcerotermes parvus P3 segment gut microbial communities from Pointe-Noire, Republic of the Congo - Th196 P3 | ecosystem: Host-associated > Arthropoda: Insects > Digestive system > Gut ...
ATCTCACCTCTATTTAACTCGCCTGAGAGCATGCGACCAAGCGCAGTTCCCGCCAGGACGGGCTCTGCAACATCACCGAGCAGCCTCAGTTCGGTTTCAAGCCCTTTCGTAAAAGGCGATCGTTCTCCGCTCAGGACGATGGCCCGATTGTAAATACCTGTTTTATTTATGTCTGAAAGTGCCACACTTACCGAGCAGTCCTCCGGACGCATTGCTTCTTGCCAGTCCCAGTCAGGACGAATACTCACCAGGCGTTCAACAAGCTCATCCATCTCAGGTCTGTCTTCAGAAGGATTGTTCAATCCGAGTTCTTCGTCAAGGCGCGCTGCCTCATCAAAAATGGCAGATGTATCTCCCATGGCCATTGCCCTGAGAACAGAAAAATTGGGAACTGGTAAATCATCCGTAAAACGGTAAGGCTCGCCAGCTTTTTCAGGAATTCTGATTTGCCAGAGCAAAACAGGCTCAACATAAAAAACCTGCCGCCTATGCTCTCGTAGACGTGTCGGATAACCAAGCCAGGCAACTGTGCTGGCAGAACTGGCTTTGACTTTTCCTAAAATATTTCCTACACCCTGAGAATTCCACCAAGGCCAATCGGGTTCCGTTTGCGGAAGCCGGGGAAGTTCGGCATAGTCGAGACTACCAAATTTTGACGCAGCCAATGTATGCACTCCTGCACTGGCATCTGGACCAATACTCTCCAGATAATACTCGCAAAGACGCCTGATTTCTGTAGCTGGTTTTGACGTGTTGTCCGAGCCTGGAGCAGGAGTGGGAGTGGAGGTGGGACTGGGAGTGGTTTTTTTAAGCAACGACCAGCGATAGACCGAATCCTGAACAACTTTACCAGCCAAAGTAGAGGCAAGGCATAGATCGACTTCTCTGCGCTCAACATTGAGTGCGCGAGCCAAATCAACGGCTTTCTGCTTTGGCTTCTTCTCAAGCTCTCTCAGAATGCTTGATGCAAGGCCTGAATTCTTTGCCTGTTTTTGCATTGACTTCTTACCTGAAAAATCTGGCCCGGCAGGCTCTGGATACCATCCTGAACGATGAAAAAAATCTGGAGACTCCGATAAGGGCTGTTAAGGAAGCATTGATTTAATTCACTTTTTGGCACCACTGACTGCATCGCGATGCCATCAATTTCAAAAGTACTGCAAGTTTGACAACAAAGAGTCCCTTTTTTCGAAAAAAACGTCAGTTCCACCTGTTTTTTCGCTTTATCTCCTGCTTTTTTACTTCATTTCAGGAAAAAGGGCGCAATTATCGCCTGATGCCGCCTCCAAACTGCGACCCGCTCTCGTGCAAACATCAACACTTTGCAACTGGCAAATGGGAGTTTTGCATCTACCATAATTACAATGAGTTTGGGTCACAGAGTCAAGGTTCAATTCGAACACTCCCAAATATTTGAAAAACCTTAAGTCGGAGCAAGCGCAAAAAGACAGCAAATTATGGGCTCTTCTATATTTTTCATGTTTATGAAGTTATTCATGTTGCGAAACCCACGAGCACGGCACTTGATTTCCTGGATTCTACTGTTAATTCCCTCTACCAGACCTGTCGTCAATCGGGTGTCAAAATATCTCAGGACACCATCCCGGTGGTTCTTTACTGTCTTGGCAAAAGATTAAAGGATGTAGTCACCTGATCGAAAGCCAGCAATAAATACATCAATTCTGCACGGCAGCCATAAATGACGCCGTTTTTTTTGCATATCTGGTTGCAACGCCCCGCCATTCTTTCAAGCGCAAAAAAGCCATTTCTACCAGATATCTCGCTTTGTAAACCGCCTTGTCGTAGTAACGCTGATTCTCACGATTCTTCCCCGGAGGGATAACAGCTGACATCCCATTAGACTGAGCGTACTCAACAAGCGCGTCTGAATCATATGCCTTGTCCGCCAGAAGATATTCTGCTTCTACCCCCTCAATCAATTCAATTGCATGACTGACTTCTGCAGCGGTCCCCTCTGTAACAACGATTCTGTACGGCATTCCAGGTCCATCCACACCAAGATGGACCTTGGTATTGAACCCGCCTTTTGTGCGCCCCATTGCCTGGTTTCCACCCACCGCTCCAGATGCGTGCTGATGAGCTTTGCAGTGCCTCGAATCAATGATAAGCCATTCGAAATCAGGAGCTTCTGCCAAGCTATCAAGTATACGATCCCAGACACCGGATTTGCGCCAACGACTGAAGCGACGGTGTGTGTTGCTCCAGCACCCATAGTCGGGTGGCAGATCGCGCCAGGGTGCTCCTGTGCGAATTACCCAAAATACCGCGTTGAGAAACAAACGATTGTCTTTGGCAATACCACCCCACTGACCTCGTCTCCCTGAGAGAAGGAATTCAACAAGGCTCCATGCCCGCTCACTCAGGTCAAAGCGTCTATGAGAAGGAAGTTTTTGCATAGTCTTGTCAGAAAAAAAAACGTCAAAACTATGATTTTCAACGAATTAACAATCTCTTTATGCTTTGAATAAGAGTACTTTTACGCCTCACCTCTCGTGACTACACCCTTTAATTACTGACCACAAGAACTGCAAAATTTTCCCGAATATGCAAGTCTGAGTGCTTTGTGATGCCTGAGTGCTTTGTGGTATATCCTCCTGCTCGTCCGGCTCGACCGGCTCATCCGGCTCGTCCGGCTCATCCGGCTCGTCCGGCTCATCCGGTTCGTCCGGTTCGTCCGGTTCGTCCGGCGCAAAAAATCCTTGTTGTAATGCAAAGGATAGAATGTGACTTTGGTAAAGATATTCAGATTTTACGCCCCATTCAAAAAGTCCCCTTGCGAAAAAGAACACCGAAAAAACTAAAAATGCAAATATAAAACAAAAAAGCACATAAAGAACAGGTAATTTTTCAGATAGTTCACCCGTCGCATGCAGTCCAAGAATTAGTTCTTTTAAGCCAGTTCCAACAACGAGTTCAATTAACCCTCCGGCGAAAAACACTCCAGCTGCGCTTACCAGTACACTTGCGCACTTAAAATCTACTTTTATTCTTATTCCTAATCTATTTACCTCGCTGTCAAGCCATTGGATTACCCCCCTCTGAATCCTTTCTGTAACATTTCTAAGAGCTTCTGCATTTTGCCGGTCATGTTCAAATATAAGCACTTCATTTTCAGCATTTAAAAAGAAAGCTCTGATAAATTGAAACAAAAAAAAGATCTTGAACATTTGTACGAAAGCTACTAGCAATAAAACTAGCAAGGCTAGCGCACGCATTTGCCCCCAAAAAAATAACTTAGAATTTTGTTTACAGGGATAGTCCAGTAAATACACATGAAATAATAAAGAAAAAAGCGTGAAAGCTATAGTACTGCCACATATTCCACACAATAGGCTATTAGCAGCGTTATTTCTCGACCATAAGACTTCACTTCTCCACTCTCTTAGTAAGTGAAGTAGTCGCAACAATTCTCTTTCTCTCAAAATACCTACCTTTCGTTTTAGCTACTGATGGTTACTAAATCTAGCTTGAACTTGTATGAGTTTTATAACGATTCAACTGGTAAGACGCAATTATTTCAACCATTTAAAAGATTATAAGCACTAACTGATTCCTGTCAAAGCGTTTCAAAAAATGCTTCTACATTTTATGGCCAGCGGCACGTGGTTATTTATAGCATTTCGGTACAACCCTGAACACTGGGATTGCTCCAGAAAACCGGACGACTCGTAAATGATACCCTCACTTCAAATAATAGAAACCACAAAACATAAAGAAGAAAATGCCTTGCTTTTCCGAAAACTCCTCTGAATGCTGTAAAAACCTTACCAAGAAAACACACACTCGCGCTCTCCTGATAAACAAAAGGCAGTTCACGGCAATCACAAACAAACACAGTACTGCAAGCCAGGAATCAGGATTAAGAAGGCGGATTATTTCGCAATTCCCAAATGAATCGGGTAATCTTCATACACCCGATTTCCAACGACTGGCAAATTGAAGGTATCTTTCTGTTACCTAGTTTCATCGCACTGGCTGGCTTCTCCCCTGTAACTACAATCCCGGATTTGGAATGAGCATGGGCAATGACGTAAGGGTCAGCTTTCAAGAGATCAAGATCAGATTCCAGCGTTATGCCATATTCTTTCATCACTGCCGGCAAAGATAGAACGTAGTCTTGTGTTTCGCAAAAAAAATGCTCTTTTGCCTGATTTCATCTACTCGCTTGAATCGTCATTCCCTCGTGCAATTTCATCATAAACTGCCTCTGGCACTTTGATGATGCCTTTTTCTACATTGAATGCAAGCCAATCCCAAAACCCACCATCATCTTCAAACGGGAAATGGAAATTTTTCGCATCAATTAATGAGTTTGAGTCAAGGAAGGAAGTAAATCATCAGATAGCTTCCCAAATCTGTTCAGCGGAACATTTAAAAGCCCTGCTGCGTCTAGCAGACCAATCTTCCGATCATTAATCGCGTCAGCAAAAGTTTTTGTGGTTTTGTCACCAAGCCTGTATTTGTCCATGATATTACGACCTGGGCCACCATCTTTCCCGGATTGCTTTTCCTTTTGCTTTGCTTCTGTCGCCTTCCATCTCACAAAAATTTGTTTGTAAATCGCCTCATATTCATCTTTGGCTATCTTTTCAAGATCAAAAAGACGCCTGTTAATAACAGTACCGCTTACCTTGAAAATTCTGGAGATACTATCCGCAGTTTCTATACCATAAGTCCTGTTTTTGTAATGTTTCTCGAATTCAAAAAGCAGCAAATCTTCAGGAACCAGAAACTCTGCCGCAACACGATTGCAAAAAAACTCCTGCCTGCTACCACTAATCTTGCTTTCAAAAACATCAATATTGGAAACTCCACTTAATCCCATCCACAAATGAGATAACTCATGAATGAATGTAAAGACTTGTGCCGCTCTTGCGTCGTTCGGGTTAATAACGATCAGAGGGGCAATATTATCTGCAATTGCCATACCCTGAAACTCATCTCTGGGTATTTTCGAGTGATGACTTCCCATATCCCCCTGAAATAAAACATAAATTCCAGCGTCCTGGGCCTTTCTTGGAGAAATCCGAGCATGTCACTTTCAGAACGAATGGAACGCTGCTCATTTTCTGTAATTCGAAGTGCCTGTCTGATGCTCGAAACAAATTTCTGCACTCCATCGTCCTCAACAAGGGTTCCGATAAAAGATAACTTTTCCCCGCCACTTTCTTCAACAAAGAACTTCAATGCTTCATGCAGGTTCGCAACATACCGCTTTAACTCGGCAAACAACGGGGTTCAAAACTGGACTCACTATTATGTGCGCTCCTGAGATCGGCTAAAAACTCGTTTCTTTGAGGTGGATGCGGTAAAAAAAATGTAATTAGCGGCCTGCGGTACGCTTTAGCAAGGTTTTTTAGCTGATTAAACGATGGTGCGCCTTCCCCTTTTTCCCATAAATCCAGCCTGGCACCAGGAGTTATTTCGCTCTTATGCTTTGTTGCGCGAAGCGGAGATATTTTTGCGCGGGCCGCGACCTGCTCCCGGCTTAACCCGGATTCTTTTCTCACCCATTGTAACAGTATGGGATTAACTGGAACGTACATCTTTTGCATCTTACAATTCTACATTTTTAACTTTTTAAACTTGATTTCTATTTTGAAGTGTAACGGAATTCTCCAAGAATAACTTGGCTGACCGACGGGAATCAAGTCTTTTCCAACTCCATGTTTAATGGATGCTTCCTGAAGGTAACTCGAACATACAGGCTTTCTATAAAAAATGCACCCGGATCATCAAGGTCATTTGACGCTTCAACTGCGATCTGAATGCTGAATTTAAATCTCTTTCATTGTGCTCAATAACGACTTTGGTCTTTCAGCTTTTTCAGCTTTTTCAGATTTATCTACCACTATGGCAACAATTCCAGGTTATCCTCGTTATCCGACCAGCCACTGCAACACTCCAGAAATATTCTGGCGAAAAGCCTTACTGCCAGGATACTGACGCTATCACATTAACCTCTCAAAGGAAAACTGGCACTCTGAGCAATAACTGCGACGGCCTGTCATAAAGACATCCAAATATGCGTACTCTCAAACAGCCATTCAATGAAAACACACAAACCACGTGACAAATCCTGCTGGCATTTGGTAAGGAGGTGCTGTAAAAAACTTTAAGACTTATTGGCTCCTTTTCGGCAATTACCTCTCCAGTTCACGAAAACAGAGACTCTGAATTGCAAACGCACATGTCAAGCAAACAGACCACAAAGCATCACATCTGGAGACAGGCGCTTATATATTTCCGATCGCCTTTTTCAACCGTGCATGCTTGGCTTTAAGGATAATGGCTGTATACGCAATACCCTTCTCAATACCATCCTGATCAATAGCGAACTCCAGCAAATGATGGCCAATTAAAGCTTCATCAAAATCAGAACGAATTGCCTCTTGAGTCATTTCATCCAAAGTTCTTGCCTCTTTTGGCTTGTCACCGGAATCAGTTGCGGGTGAAGTTGCAGTTCCAGTTACAATCTCAGTAACAGTTGTAGCTGAAGTCGCCTTTGAATCACCCTCAACTTGCGCATCTGCCAGGGCTAACAGATCGCCTATCGTTGCCTGCGCGTTCTTGACCGGCTCTTTTATGGGCTTTTCCCTGAGACTATTCTTTTCAACACCTGAAGAAGAACTCGCTCGCCGCTTTATCAGAACAGACTGATCAAAATTCAGGCGTAGCCACTGATAAATCGTTTTTCCACTGCTGTCTGCATAAACCGGAGCATCAATCAAGAAAGCAGGACCCAGCCCTGGAACCTCCATTGCACCCGCTTTTTCAGAAACTGCATCCAGCATTGTTTTAGGCACTGACCATCTCCCTAGGTCCGGATAGAGAAAAGCATCCTCCTGCTCCCCTTGCGCAATCCGATATAAACGTTCCGCAGACGCCTTGATATACGCTCTGTCCTGCAATACACCCTTTGGCGGTTCTGCGGATAATGCTCCAAGCACAGCGCCAACCATCGTTGCAACCGTATCCGTGTCACTCCCCAAAGCGTTTGCGGCCTCGATCACTGCCTTTTCAACCCCGCTATTGCGATGACGCCAGGCCAAAGTCATTGCAAGTAGAACTGTTTTTGTTCCAGAACCTGACTGCTTGGGGTCAAATCCATCAATACGACGTACAAGCTCACTGTAATCAGCATCAATCAGCGATGGTGCCATCAGAGAATGAATGTCTCTTGTCAGTTCATCGCGAACATTGCTCATGGCATCTTTTAAACCATGCTCATTATTCTGCTTCCATGCCGCAACCCAAAAGGCTGAAAGCATCTCATTCTGATCAACCCAGTATTCAATTCTTGTTAGTTCTTCTACATCCTTGTACCAGTCAGCCGGTTCAGGAACAAACCCTGTATCAAGTACACGGGCCAACCACCATCCATGAAGAATCGCACCAGCTATTGCTCTGGGATGTCCATGGGTACAGACGGTATCGCACAAAATTGAAGTGGCCAGTGCATCCCGGTTACGCAGATCGCGAGCAGTCCAGACATGGGGCTGAATCCGCATGGCAGCGCCATTACCTCCGCTCGCCCAGTAAGAGGCATTTTTCCCCTTATAAAAATTGGTAAACCAGTTGACATCACGACGTGAAAGATTTGCAGCAGCCTGCTTGGATGCTCTCCCGGCACCAAGCGCATAAGCTTGCCAGATAACCAATTCAATTTTTGCGAAAGCTTCAACATCAAAATAACCATCTGCTCCAATAGCTCGGGCAACGCACAGTCTCAATTGTGTGTCATCCGAGTAACTACCTGCAGGAAACTCAATTGCCGGACCAGAAAACCCGGGAATACGTCGACGCCAGGGTTGTGTTTCCGTAACAGAATTTTTTCCCATTCTCCACAGCAAACCTCTGGCATCGGTTCGTTCCGTCATAAAGCCCAGAGCGTCTCCATAAGCAGCCCATAAAGCTGAATGGCAAATTGCAAGCCGCCGATCAATGCTCATCCTTTTCTCCCCCTAAAACGTTCTGGCGCAATAATGACTTCTACATCTTCATGCCTGAGCGCAGCCAATTGTGCGTGGACATCATCCTTCTCCTCACCATAACGAACATAGATTTTTCGCAGGAAGTCAGTTGAGACTTCCCTCGGATACAGGATTTCTGCCTGCTCACATGTAGTCCAGCTGGCAGCCAACCCATCCACGCGATGCACCACTTCATTTTCCCATCTTGTTATGGAGGGCGCAAACAAGGCATTCAAACCTCCTTCCCCTGTCGCACGTGAAACACCAGTGTAAATATTGTTGGTTGTTGTAAAGTAAACCCCTTCATGGGTCGCAACAACAGGGTCAAATGCCAGAATAACCCACCACTGCTTAAATGGTTTGTGCCAGCGTTCGGATACGACAGCAAAAAAATCACTGTTAATTTCCGATATGGACATATTGACGTAATCCAGCCATGCTTTATCCTTTCGGAAAGGTGCCGTAGGCTCAAAGATATAGGAAATCCTCTCATCCTGCTCCAGTCGTTGTCGTGACTGAACTGCACGTGTGTCCAGTATCCCCGTCAGCCCTGCGCCCCCCATGGTAAAATGCAGAATTTCTTCAATACCTTTGCTGGCAATGATACTTTTAATACCATTCGGATTCGACAAAACAGACCTCTCTCACAATTTGATGGTTTTGTAACTCTCTTTTTCAAGGTACTTTATCAAACGACTCTCTTCGCCAAGCGTAGACCCCAACACAACAGACTGTTTCGCTCGTCCAATTGCCATTGCGAGCAATTTGCGCAGTGTATGCATGCGCTCATCACTATCATCAAGCTCTTTCTCCATCATGTCCTGACTCAAACCTATGGCAATAACGTGATCAAACTCCAGTCCTTTCACTGAGTGCATGGTGCTTATTCCTATATTCTCAGGTCCACGTGGCCACTCGGAATTTTTCCTGAGTTCAACAAAACTCAGTCCACTGCTTTCAAGTTCCCTTTTGGTTCTATTAAAGAGTCCTCCACCCTGCGGGTACAAAAAAACAACGGACTCTTGTTCAAGATCAACTTCGTTTTTTATGTAATCCAGGCACCAGTTCAACTGCTGTTGAAATCTGCCAACCAGAACATACGGCAATTTTCCACTTCGCTCGCAACTCGTAAAGTCTGGCAATGATCCATCGTCATCCATGTCGAGATCCTGAACCAATGAAGCAGCCAGCTTTGCAATTTCAAGCGTATTACGAAAATTGACCTTTAGCCGACGAGTTTGTTCAGGACGCACAGTAAATCCGCATTCTTTCCATGTGTAACCACGTGAATATATGCGCTGTACAGTATCAAGCACTGCAACAAAACTATACTCGTCGGCAAGATGACACTTAATGGCTCGCAATTCATTTGCTGAAAAATCCTGTGCCTCGTCTGCTATGATGATGTCATAAGGCTCAAGTCGCCTTTTGGCTGCCATCTGAATAGCCAGGTCGCTCCAATCCCATTTATTTTGTCCTTTGACCCACGTCAGGTAGGGAAAGACAACCTGAGTCAGTAACGTCTCTCTAACATCTCTGTCAACCCTTGGGTTTCGCCCACGTCCTGTTCGAACAGCTGTAGAATATTCACCAAGATTTTCTGGCAGAAATCTTCCCAATAAATAATCTACCTCTTCAGGAGCATACCTTTCCGGCAAATCAATTCCTTTTGCCAGGGAATTGATTTTATACTCCCTCATAGAGTTATCTATGATATTGATTGTGATACCAAGATCTTTACTTAATGCTCTTATTGCCCAGCTGGCGAATGTCGACACTTCCAGTTCAACATTTTCACCCAGTCGCACCTGCTCCTCTGCCAGAGCCCTCATATAACCACTCAAAGTACGGTTAAATGTCAACACCAATACTCTGATTGGACTTCCGTCATTTAGCCTCTTTTTTCGCGAACGAAACATGGCGATAAGTGATTTCAGTCGCAAAAGAGCCGTAGTCGTTTTACCACTGCCTGCTGAACCTCGAATAATTTCTATGCCGAGCCTGTTGCGAGAAACAATAGTAAGCTGCTCACTCGTCGGGGTTACATTTGCAAGTAGGCGCATAGCATCCAATCCCTTTTCTAAACTGTTTTACCTGCAACATTTTTAAATGCCCTGCTGTTGAAATCGGATATATAACTGGAACTCAGAATAAGTAAATGACAACTCTTTCTGTTCTGTAACACTCAATTAAGGAGAAGGCGACTCATATCCCTGAATTTGAGCAACGTCGTCTCTTCGTTGATATACTGGGTCACTCTCTTGCAAAGACTCGAAGAAATAATTCTTATTCTGCTCATAACAGGACAGAATTGTTCTCAAAACCTGCTCCCAGCTTTCTCGCTCATAATCAAAGTTCACACTCCTCCTTTTCTTCAACTCTTCTAAAACGATACTCAGAAGCTTGATGTACCTCTGGACTCTTTGAATTTGTCTCTCACGCTTCTCAAGTTCAGCTTCATATAAAGCCAACTCCTTCTCCGCAAATTTACGGTTTTCTTCACCACGATTGATCAAATCACCCTTCTCGTGTTTCCGATTCACTATTTTTACTCTTCCTGCTCTTACATCGCTCTTCAACTCATTCAGGATGTTTGTAACGAAAGTTATTTTTTCGGGAATTTGAGAATTTTCCAATTGTGTGCTTATGTTAAGCCCGTCAATAAGGTCTTGTATTGCGCCAGCATCCATCATAATTCCACCTCACTCAGATCACAAAACCAGGTTTAAACACGAATACTCGGTGTTCTCTTCTGGGCCATTAACGTATTCATTATCAAGTATTTCAGGAACCTTAGTTGGAGCGAGCGCAAAAAGGCAAGTTTTCGCGTTCTTTTGGTTTTCGCTCCGAAAAAGGCTCATCGCAAAATAAAAAGACAAACCGCCGAATGGGAAACCCGGATAAAACTCTGCCTATGGCTTCCTGCAGTGCTGTCATACGGGTAGCCCGTGTAAATGTGAATACAAGTCTTCCGATAACTCCCATTTTTCTACATCAATTGCATCTGTCGCCGCCGCCAATTGCAAAAGATGATTGCTCCCCGCATCCAGCAAAGGTTTACTCAGGGCGTGGAACCTTTCATTGCCGAAGATTTCCCGGAAATCCTCTATATCTGCTTCAAGGCGATCAACAGTGTTACGTGCCTGCAATGTCTGACTCTGAAAGCCACTCAATTTGCGCTGTCTTTGCGATAGTCGTTCATGCCTTGCCAACGCGAGCAGCTTGGGACAGAAGCAACAAGGGCTGAATTGCACTCGATTTGCCCCCTGCTTTATAACCAGTAAGCAACGTAAGAGAACCAACATCAAGACGCAACCGGGAAAAACACTTGAAATTTTCCAGTTCCAAAGAGGTAATCATGGCTTTAATACACGAGAAAGAAGGTTTTGCATAATTGAAAATCGTGCCTGCACTGCACGCGTACTGTTTGTGGAATAGGTGATCGCTTCATCAAATACGCTTTTCCACGCCATCTCCTCAACAATGGCCTCACGCAAGCTTTCCGCGTTTTCTCTGAGTTGAGAAAGTTTGTACTCCGACATGGTCACAGCACAAACCTCAAACAAAGAAATATTGATTACAGTACGCGCCGCATTATTTTCAGGTGAAGGCAGCGATTTTCGAAAGGCATGATCTCCAAAAAGTTCCCGGTTTATAATCATCGCTTCATCAAAAGACACAAAAAGCGCGCCCCTTTCCACCTCCGGGATATTGCTCAACTTTCTTAATCCATCGGCAAGGAAGCTGTCCATGTCACCAGTTTTGTAGTTTTCCAGACCAAGCAACTTGAACGCACAAAATCTGTTGATGGCTTCCCTGTCGCGCATGGTTTTATGATTGAGCTTTCCATCGGTTGCTTTCTGGAAGTTTTCACTCCGGGCAGCGTCTTTCAGCCATTTTGTTGCCGGACCACTATACAGCGCATTACGCATTTGTTGCCGTGTAAGGATTTCGCCGCTGTTGACACGCTCAAAAATATCCAGACGAGCACGCTCAGGCGCTTTGGCATCAAGAATACACATTGTAAGCTGCGTATCCTGAATCCGCTCCTGTATGTTAAGTGCAAGATCATTGAAAAACTTTCCTTCCAGCGCGTGAGCATTACCCTGATCATCTCTCGCAAATCCTGTCAACCTTAACTCTCCTCCCAAAAAACGTGCAAAAGTAGTCAATCTTTGCAGCCCATCAACCACAATGATTCTTCCATCCGGTGCCTCTGCAACGTAAAACACAGGAAGCGGGATGCGCATAACACAGCTTTCAATCAGTTTTGATTGCTGTAAAGGGGTCCAGACAAAATCGCGTTGAAAATCTGGATCAAGAATGTAGCGATTATTCTGAATACGCTTCACAACTTCGTTAACAGTCCGTGTTTCTGTTCGCACAAAGACAGCATCAAGCGGATAATCGTTCAATCCGCCGACAGCATCATCTACGCCTTCTATTTCTTCATCACGGCTCATGCGCCCCTCATCAAAGTTAACATAAGAAAATTAAAAATACGTTTAGGGATATTTAAAGAAGCGCTGTTTAAATTGAAATTCACAAAGCAGAGTTTAAAATAATTATTGTACGCACCGTATTTGAGTATAAAAATCGAATTAATCAGTGCTTGAAAAGTCCTGAACCTGCCAGAGGACCTTTGTTGGAGTAAAAACCAAAAAAAACGAAGTCCAGTGCGTTAGCACAAAAAGCGACGGGTTTTCACTGTACTCTCATCCAAAACAATGACGATTACTGCATAATTTTGCTACCTTGTGCCCTCGGGACCATGTAAGGCTCTTGGTCAGAACTGGGCAATCATAGATTTTCAACCAATTGATTCTGAAATACTTTTTCACCAAGATTCGCAAGGCTTATAAATTGGCGAATGACATCAATTCCCGATTTGACAATGCCACAATACATTGAGGCTCCAGAGAGCTCAAATCAGACAGCAGTGCCAAAAGTCTCTAGCCAGACAGGGAATTGTCATCACTCGGACCAAGGCATTTTTTGCATACCAGGCTACAGTATCCTGTCAGCCCTGAAATACTGTTTAAATCGCATGATAAAGATATACTAACACAGATCAAATGAAATTGAATCTTGTAAATTCAAAGCGTTATACAAATTGGTCATAAAAAAAGGTTGAGTATTTTTTTACACTTGCCTTAAAAATCTTCGTTTTTCACCTACCACTAATCCCTATATAGGAATTTTCTGCGCCATCACGCTTTTAATCGTAAACCCCTCTTGCAGGAGTTTTCTTTGTCGGCAGCCCTCAGTCAAAAAAAGAAAGCCTCTCGTTTTTTAGGAAAAATATTAAGGCGAAATCGCTGGAAAATGGATTATGTTTTTAGCCAGACATGCAAACGGTGCACACTTTTTTGGAACACTTTTTCCTGCAACAACAATTTAACGAATCATAACAAATTTGTTACTACTTCTTTATGTACACGATTCTCTATTACAGTAGCGAAGTTCAACAAACAGGAAATGCTGGGTCTCCCGAAGTTTTTGCAGGCCCGGTAGGAATGGCCCCTGTCACAAGCACAGGAAAAGGATGAAACAACGTGACAGGCCTTTCCAAAAGCCGTTTTCCCATTCGCGTCTGGTCCGGACAGAATACAATCCCGTTTGAAATGAAAGCGCACATGCACCGAGAGTGCTTCTGACAGAATCGTGCTGTCTGTCCGCCTGTCCGGAAAAAGCAAGGTCAATTTCGATTACTTTTAAACAATATATTTCCTTTGCACATTTTCTTGAAAACCTATACCTCTGGCAGTACAATTGAAATTCAGAGAATCAACAAAGGACAAGAGTGAAAAGCGCAGATTCAATCAAAATCCTCAAAAAAAAACGGGTGGAAACACACAAGAACACACGGAAGCCATCACATGTTTTGAAAAAGAAGGAATCGCAAACACCCTTGCGGGACCGCACCCAAAAAAAGATTTGAAACCCGGAACTGCAAGAGACATTTTAAAGAAAGCAGGACTTGCGTAAAATCCGGGGAAACATCCGGCAATATTGCACTAACTCCAAAGGAAAACTCATGAAATATCCGGTAGCTATTGAACTCGGTGACGACAGAACTGCTCACGCCATCAGAATACCTGATCTGCAGGTGTCAACCGCCGGCGACACGATTGAAGCAGCGTATACAGCAGCAGCTGAAGCCGCCGATATCGAACTTCAAAACTTCGTCAAAAGCGGCGAAAACATCCCGTTACCCTCTTCCATTGATAAAATCATGCAAAACCCTGACTTTTCAGGAAACGGGTGGGGATTTATTGATATCAATATCACTCCTTATCTTGGAACCACTGAAAAAGTTACGGTAACACTTCCAAAAAATGTCATCGCTGCGATAGACAATTACGTGAGAAAACATAAGATCAAAAGCAGATCCACATTTTTGGCTGAAACCGCAATGGAGAAAATTTACAGCACCTGAACCACCCGCAACCTGGGAAGGCCATGGGCAGTTCGTCTCACCAGAATTCATCGGATTTTCCAGGACTTTAGTCGAGGAAGACCCAGCCCTGTTTCACCCCCCAATCTTTCATCACGCCTTCGTGAATTTCACGTGATGGGATGCTTTGTGCGCTCCGGTTTATTCTTCATCCATGAGACATCTTTGAATTTGGACAGGAATATTTTCATTCCTGGAGCAATGAACGTATCATGGCCTGACGCAAAATTGCGTTCAAGCGCGTCTGATAACCTTTGCCCTGTCTTTTAAGCCAGAACAGAACATCACTGTCTATCCGCACGGTGGTTGAGGTTTTCGTAGGCTTGTAAAACGGGTTTCGCACAGCATTTTCCCAAAACGATTCTTCAAGCGGTGGAATGTCACTGTAGTCAATTTCACTATCCGGTATTTCTGACAATACTTTCAACTCAGCCTTCTGCTCGTCAGTCAGAACAGGGCGATTATTCAAATCAACAGTATAGCGAATAATTTTGCTCATAACGCTTTCTCTCTTTCGGGTCAGCGCGTCGCGCCGAAATAATACAAACAATCTCTGTACCATCATCATCAACATAAACGGTATGCGCTACCAAAAGTAGCGTATACCCATCAGCCATGTCTCAAGCACGGTCCAACGGTACTCAACATTCTCATTATCGACAGTGCAAATGGATCAACAAAGGCCCGTGATGCCACCACAAAACTGATTCCGTGTTTACCGATATTGCCTGCTGCTTTTTCAGGATCCCATTCAAACAGGCGCAATGCACAACATGACAGAAATACGCTATCAGATATTTCCTCAAAGGCAGGGATGTCGTTATTGAACTGAAAGCAATCGAAGCTGGAGAGCTGTGTGATACTGCCTTCAAAGCCGTCTGCCTCTGGCCTGTTTCAACCCTCAATCATTCAGTCACGCGTCAGGATCTCGGCCATTGCAGACAGCCTGTTCAACGCCTGAATACACGCTTCCGTCGGAAGCAGACGCCACTCAGGTCCAAAGCGCACTGAACATGCAACACCCTGTGTTTTGTAAGTCGCACTCAACGGAAGACCATCACCAGACACATAATCAGCCAGCTGCTCCTTGAGACTGTCAACAGGCAGCTTCTCAGGCAGATAAAAATGCAGAACCTTCCAGAAACGAAGACGCGCCGTAACAATATCCAGAACATCTTCCGCAGTAAAGCGCAACCTCGTCGTAAAGCGGTCTTCTGAAGCCTTACCTGAAACCAGCAGAAACTCGTCTTCAATCAACAGCTGCTTTTTTTCCTCAACCAGTTCCGAAAACAGATGTACCTCAACAGAACCCGTACCATCGTCCAGAGTCACAATCACCATCTGACCACGCTGGGTTGTCTGATATCTGACCTCAGAAATGATCCCGGCTATCCATCTGGTCTCACGCACTGCTGTCAGAGTGGCTATGGGCACAGCACCGAACTGCCTTGCTTCCTGTTCATGAATCCGGAAAAGATGACCCGAAAAGAAAAAACCAAGCGCATCCCTTTCCTCAAGCAGCTTCTGCCTTTGGGTCCAGACAGGCACTTTTACATAGTCCACCGCCTGTAAAACCGCTTCGTCATTACCAAAAAGACTGCCCTGATTTGCCGATGCCTCAACCTGCTCTGCCGCTTCCAGCGCAAGAGGAACACTTGCAAGCAAAACCGCCCTGTCCTGCCCAAAAGTATCAAAGGCACCCGCCCGGATAAGCGAATCAATGGTGCGACGATTGACCTGGCGTCTGTCTATTCTCGCGCAAAAGTCAAACAGATCGGCAAAAGGCCCCTCCGCCCTTGCCCGGATAATGGACTCGATGGCGGCCTCACCTGATCCACGCACAGCACCCAGGCCATAGCGGATTTCCCTGACCTGCACTCCTGTCTCACCTGGAGGTCCGCCTACAGGTGAGAACCGGTAGGCAGACTGATTGATGTCAGGTGGTAATAAAACCAGCGAACATACGTTGACAGCATCTCCAGCCAGAACCCGTATTCTGGCCGTATCACTCATCTCGAGCGCAAGATTGGCTGCCATAAAAGCCGCCGGATAATGGGCTTTGAGGTATGCCGTATGATAGGAAAGCAGCGCATAGGCCGTAGCATGGGATTTATTGAAGCCGTACTCGGCAAACTTTTCCATCAGATCAAAAATTTCATCCGCCTTTGCTTCCGGCAGATCATTGCGGGCAGCACCTTCACGAAACACCTGACGGTGCCCTGCCATCTCTTCACGATCCTTTTTACCCATGGCACGACGCAACAGATCAGCACCACCCAGTGAATAGCCTCCGATGATCTGGGCCATCTGCATGACCTGCTCCTGATAGACCATGATCCCATAAGTCTCCGACAGAATGCTCTGCGTTCGCGGATCAGGATATTCAAAGGCCGCTCCATGCTTGCGATCCACAAAATCCGGAATCAGATCTATGGGACCCGGTCGATAGAGCGCAACCAGGGCAATAATGTCCTCAAAACGGTCCGGCTTTGCCTTTTTGAGCATGTCCTGCATCCCGCGGCTCTCCAGCTGAAAAACCCCGACCGTATGCGCCCTGGAAAGCAGTTCAAATGTTGCCCTGTCACCGAGCGGGATCGTATCAAGCGAAAAATCCCTGTCTGCCGGATCCAGCTCACGAATATAGCGAACCGCCAGATCCAGAATCGTCAGCGTCTCCAGCCCCAGAAAATCGAACTTGACCAGGCCGATTTCTTCGGCATCCTTCATGTCAAACTGGGATACCACATCCGCATCATTGCCCTGCGTATACAGAGGACAGAAGTCTGTCAGCTTGCCAGGAGCAATCAGTACTCCGGCTGCGTGGGTGCCGACACTGCGCGTTATTCCTTCTACCTGCTCGGCCAGCTCCAGAAGCTGCCTGACATCTTCTTCATTGGCCTTCCGTTCAGCAAGGGCCGGTGCTTCTTTTTTTGCTTCCGAAATACTGACCTGCTTGCCAGGCTTTGAAGGAATCAGCCTGGCAATGCCATCACAAAAATTGTAACCCAGATCCAGAACACGCCCGACATCCCTTACCGCTCCTTTTGCACCCATCGTGTTGAATGTCGCAATCTGCGAAACCGCGTCTTTTCCATACCGATCCTTTACATACTGGATTACTCTGCCTCTTCCTTCCTGGCAGAAATCAATATCAAAATCCGGCATGGAAACACGCTCAGGATTCAGAAAACGCTCAAACAGCAGGTTATAGGCAAGCGGATCAAGGTCTGTAATATAAAGACAGTATGCAACCAGAGAACCCGCACCGGAACCTCTGCCAGGTCCTACCGGGACACCATTGTTTTTGGCCCATCCGATAAAATCCGCCACTATCAGAAAATAAGCGGCAAATCCCATCTTGCTGATCGTTTCCGCTTCAAAATGCAGGCGGCTTTCGTAACGGGATCGCGCCTCAAGCCGACGGGTCTCATCAGGATAAAGCTGCACAAGACGTTTTTCCAGTCCTTCGCTGGCCTTATGAACAAGGAATTCATCAAGCGTAAACCCTTCGGGAGCAGGGAAATGAGGTAACCTCGGTTTGCCAAGTTCAAGCGTCAGGTTGCAACGTTTGGCAATTTCAACCGAATTGCGCAAGGCACCCGGCAGATCTTCAAAAAGCTGCACCATTTCCGACTGGGATAAAAAGGACTGACGCTCATTAAAGAGACGGGGACGACGCTTGTTCGAGAGGATTTCTCCAACCTGAATACAGGATCGCGCTTCATGCGCGGCATATTCATCAGGCGACAGAAACTGGACAGGGTGCGTTGCAACAACGGGGATATCCAGTTTTGCTGCAAGCGCTACTGACTGTCGCAATGTGGCCTCACTCCCTGCGTGCCCTGCCCTCTGGATTTCGATATAAAAGCTGTTTTTGAACAGCTGCTTCCAGCGCAAGGCATTTTTTTCAGCAAGATCCGTATTTCCCGCATCCAGCGCCAGCCCCACATCCCCTTCCCGAAAGGCGGACAGTGCTATCAAACCATTGGCCTCTTCGCATTCCGGCAAAGCTTTGAGCCACTCCAGCCTGATTTCTGCTCTTCCTTTATTCTGGTTTTCAATCCAGGCTTTTGAGAGCAGTTCACACAGCTGCAGATAACCGCTTCTGTTTTTAACCAGTAAAAGCAGACGCGTTGGCTTGTCTTTGTCTGTGTCATTACTGATCCAGACATCACAACCAGCAATGGGTTTGATTCCTTCACGCCTTGCTGCTGTATAAAACTTGATCAGACCAAAAAAATTCGTCAGATCGGTAAGCGCCAGAGCAGGTTGTGCATCTGCTGCTGCTGCTTTGACGATTTCGTCCACGCGCACGAGTCCGTCGACAATGGAAAATTCCGAACGAACCCGAAGATGTACAAATTGAGGTAAGGTCTTGAGATAATTCATCAGACTCTCGCAAGGAGATCCCAGGCTATGAGCATGGGCAGAAATTGCATTAATTAAATGAACAACGGTATCTGTTCTGTTTTCAGAAATGGAATTTGCCACCTTTTTCCCCATGCCCATAGACAAAGGGTTCCCGGCGACATTCAGTGGAACAGCGCCAATCACATTTTGACCGTCTTTTTGTCCATTTTTTGTGGCTGATCCGGATTCGTAATCACGGCCTGAGCAAACATATTAACCCGACCTGCAACATGGAGAGCAATTTCACACGAATTTTCGCCTGGTTAATGAGTAACTTTCATGCTTTTAGGGGCAAGCTGCCCAAAATACAGAAGAACCGTTTCCATTTATCACTGCTTCCTTTCCAGCGTAGCGTGTCTGCAAAACCGGATTGACAACAAGATCATTCGATAACCATGATCTGAACAGGTTAGGAACTGGTGAATTTTCCCAGTTCACAAGGCCACTGCTACTCATCAATAATTTGATATGATGCTTCAGATATGTCGTCTCAGCACCCTTTCGTAATCACGGCACGTGTGAGTTATATCAATGATGTAAACTGTTTTTGTGACTTCATCAATTTCATAGGCAACGACATCCGTTTCACGATAATTCGTGATATACAGGTTCGGATAAAGATCATCCGTTTTCTGCTCCTGTGCGGAAATATGGAAAGAGATTTGCAAAAGGCGATAAGACCATCCATATGGCGCTGGGCAATGACTGGCGATCCTGATCGTAGCGCAATGTAGTCAGCACGATCCATAGCAGCCCATTCCGCCTCTTGAGAGAAACGAACTTCATACTTCGCGATTTCAGATACCATATTTGGCTTTGAATCGAGCTTTCATGTCGGCTACGGCCTGATCAAATGACTTGCTCTGGGATAACCCTGCAGCTCTTGCCTGACAAAGCTTCACAACATCCTCGCGCAACCAACGTTCGACTTTTTCGCTCATCCAGTCCGGGTTCGCTTCAGGATCACTTTCCTGGATTTTTTCAGCAGTATTTGGCATGTGAACTCCCATGTATATCTGAAGTGAATACTAGCACAAATTCGGACTTTCAGGTCATGCCAGTTTTGGATATGATTTTCTGAGGCCATTACTTTTCTGCTGCGATCCAGGTGCCGCTCCAGTTTTCAGGCGCTTTTTCAGGAAGACTGGCCATGCGCTCCACAAAAACCCTGTACAGGTCAACATGCGGATACTGCCCGTGCAAAACGGCAAATTCTGCTCTTGCCACTGCAAAATCACCACCGACATACTTCAGCCACGCAGCTTCCCATGCATCCAGTTCTTCCCGACGCTCCCGCGCTGCTTCCCATCGGATCGGGGTATAAATCGAAACAGGCAGATCATCACGACCTCTGACTATTACAGAATCCAGCGGCTGAAAGAAAAAAGCATCGCCACAGGCATTCCTGACATCTTCGCTGACAACAATTCCGGTTTCATATTGGGAACCCAGGCCAGTCAGACGGGCTGCAAGGTTTACATTGTCTCCAATCAGTGTATAGCTTGCAAAAAAATCCGGACCCATGTTGCCGACAAATGCCTCACCCGCATGCACACCTATGCTCACACGAATGCTTTGCTCAAGATTCAGCTCTTTTTCCAGCTCCCGGTTCAGTAGAGGCAGGGCATCCTGCATGTCAAGCGCCGCTTTTACCGCCTTTATCGCATGATCAGACCTCTCCAGCGGCGCATTCCAGTAAACCATCAGGCCATCGCCAATAATCTTGTCCGTTGTACCCGCATGCTTTCTGACAATTTCAACCATGGGAGTAAAGTACAGATTGAGCAGCTTCACGATCTCCTGTGCATCACGATCTTTTGACAGCGCTGCAAACCCGCGAATGTCAGTAAACATGATCGTTACGAGCTTTTTCCTGCCCGAACCCAGCTGCTCCACGTTTTCGGTGATCTGGTTGAGCACTTCCGGACAGACATAACGGGAAAACATGCTGCGCATCCTGCTCCTTTCCTCCCTGTCCTGCCTCCAGCGCATCACCAGATGAAGTACACAAAGGACTGCACAGGTTGCCACACCGTACAGGGGCGAAACAAAAAAGCCTCTGTTGAACAACAGGAGCGGAAGACAGAAAAGCACCACAAAACATCCGAGTGCAACAACCGAGATGGTCCGGATCCGGCTACAAAGGAATGCACAAACGAGTGAAATGCCCGCAAACAGTATGAGTCCGAGCTGGGCAACGGGTGCCCACGACGGCACGATGATGGAATTGCCTCTCAATATGGCATCCATGGCTGCTGCCTGTATTTCCACCGCCGGGCACGAACGGTCAAGTGGCGTCGGACGGGCAGATGCGAACGCGGTCCGGGACATGCCAACCAGCGCAACACGACCCTGGAGCGCATCCTTTGAAATACGCCCACCCAGCACGTCAGCCGCGCTGAAATAGCTGTAGGTTCTTCTCGGACCGATAAAAGGAATGTGAAACGTTCCATCCGGATTGATGCGAACGGAATGTTGACCCAGGTTCATGGCTGTCAGCCCGTATGAACCGGCTTCCAGCGCAAGAGAGTCCAGATCCAGATAGCGTAGCAGAACAGCCACAGCAAAAGAAGGGTAGAGTTTTTCTCCGATGAGTACAACAGCAGGAATTTTCCGCACTTTGCCATCATCATCACGTGACATGTTTATAAAACCCGGCTCTGCTGTTTCACGCAGGGCAGATACAGGAAGAGAGGCACCCTTTGCCTGTCGCATCCGGGAAAGCTGGGCTGCCTCAGCTGGTCTTCCGTTGACAGAAATATCAACGGACAGTGGCACGATATCGTCTTCACTGCTCTGTGCCCGATAACGTGCCCGTGCAGCGACAACCACCCTGTTCTGCTTTAGCGATCTGACCAGACTCCTGTCATTTTCGCCTGACCCGGCAAGGTTGGCAGCATAATCAAAATCGAGCTTACTTCCGCGCTCAAAGGCTTCAATAATTTGTTCAGGTGAGGGAGTTTCGGCTTCACTGAGGAGGAAATTCAGGCCTATGGCCTTTACTGCGTAATCATCAGCGAGCCTGTCTGTCAGATTCGCAAGACGTGAATGAGGCCACGGCCAGGGTCCATATTCCTTGAGTGAAGTTTCGTCCACATCAATGATAACCGGGACAGCAGAAGGATTTCCATGAGCACGCAAAGGCAGCATGACATCATATATCAGCATGTCCAGGCGACTGACAAGGGCTGGCTGGAGAAAATATAAAAGAGCCGCAACTGCCATAATGATCGCAGTAAACACTACGGACACTTTTGAAAGTGCTGGTGCCGCGTTTTTGATCCTGGACATTTTCATCAAAGCCTGCGATGGAGACCCCGTCCTTCAGGGCGGGGAGGAAACCGGAGATTCGTCGTGCCTGTCGTTTCAGTCAGGGGGGCAATTGCGTCAAAAAACAGCCTTGGCCGTCTTTGCTCCGTGCAAGCCGAATGTGTCCAGGAAACCCCACCCACCTTTCCTGTTTCTGTCGCAATGGCAAAGCTTCCGGATGCGCGTACAGCAACGCGACCTGTGTGAACTCCTGTATGCCTGCCTGCGGGAACCATGGCCTTCCCAATTCTCCAGTGGAAAAACCGCAAGCCTGCAAAATACATGACACACAGTTTCAGAAAACCCGCGCCCGGATCCGGACTCACCCCAATTTACCACATTTTGTGCTTGCATTGACGCAAAAATGTGATACCTTTCTCATTGGAAAGTGTGCCATAATTTTCCCGATCAGGGTAAAAAAACCGGAGAGTACACCACCTCCCCATCACATTCCGGGGCCTGTCAAAACTGCACTTCGTACTGGATATGTTTTATGAAAAAGAATGCTCCAAAAACAGAAGAATTTCTCGCTGCTGTTCCACATGACAGTCCGGCACTGCAACTGGTGCCAGACGAACACCAGTCCCTGCTGCTCTACTTCGAGGCCGTACAGGAAGAAGGTGGCACACTGGAATATGTGCCGGAAAAACATAAAACATACATATTATGTATTATTGCTGTCCAGGAAGACGGCAGCGCACTCGAATTTGTACCGGAAAAACACAAAACTCCCGAACTGTGCCTCGTCGCCATCCTGCAGGATAAAAGGGCACTCGAATTTGTGCCTGAAGAGCTTAAAACACCCGAACTGTACCAGCTTGCTGTCCTGCACGATGAATGGGCACTCGAATTTGTGCCTGAAGCATATATGACGACCGGGCTGTTCCATACCGCCGTCCAGCAGGACGGGCGGGCACTGTATTTCGTGCCGGAAGAATTCAGAACGGCAGATCTGTGCCTCATGGCCGTAAACAACTCGGGCCTGGCACTGGCCTTTGTGCCGGAAGAACTCAAGACAAACGAACTGTGCCTTATGGCCGTACAGGAAAATGGCTGGGCTCTCGACTTTGTACCAGAGGACCTGCAGACGCCCCCGTTTTGTCTTGTCGCTGTGCAGACAACCGCCAAGGCACTGCAGTTTGTTTCGGAAGAACTGAAAACAGCAGAACTGTGCCTCATGGCCGTTCAAAAAAACGGAAAAGCACTTCAGTTTGTGCCAGATAAGGTCAATACACTGGAGATCTGTCTTGCCGCTGTTTCGCAAGACCTGGAAGCATTTGAATTTGTACCAGAAAAATTTCGTACCGAACTACAGACCATGCTCCTGGAGTCCGAAAAACAACGCCGGACCAATCCGGGATGAAAAAGCCGGGCCAGCACGCAACGTGTGAGGATGCTCAAAAAAAGGCTTCAACTTTTGGCCCCAGGCTTTGATTGCCCGGGGCTTTTGTGTCAGAGTGGGACAAACAACCAATCTGGCACAATGTTCCCTGAAGACGTTGAAGATGCCTCTTTTTCACTTGAAGTAAAAAATCTGTTCTTTCATCGTTGAGGGAGATGTCGACTGCGTCACTGTGCTGGAGGAAATGGATTTCTGGAAGCAGTTTTTTTACGACAATCCAAAAATCAGGTCATGGAGAGTTCTGCTTCAAAGCGAAGCATTTGCAATTCGGACTCCAGTGTCATCTGCAAAGAAAGCCACTTTGTCACCTTCTTTGAGATGCAACTTTTGTCTGATAGTTTGAGGTACAGCAAGCTGTCCCTTGGATCCAGGTTTTGCCAGCTCCATTTCCATAGATGCGTTCCTTGAATTCCTTTCTTTCATGGCATTCTGTCCAACATTTGCATTCAATACTGATGAGTTGCGGTTTTTTCGCCCCTTTTCACATAAATCACATTTGCCTGCCCAACAGGGAAGAAAGCAGATCAACCGGAACGGCTGCAATCAGTGCGGGCAAATCCAGCTCCAGCTGATCAACGGTGTTCTTCAGTAAAACACCCAGTTCGGTATCACCTTCCATCAGCAAGCGACGGTTGAAAAACAACGAGTCTGCATCTTCACGACCTGTCGCCAGCAACAAAAAATCCTGTGCGCTCGCACGCATGACCAGATCAGGCTCCTCCCGGTGCCATGACGCAACAAAACCACCTCTGACCCACACAATAGTGAAATCAAGTTTCAGATCCGTCACGTCAAAGCGCAGAATTTTTCCATGAAGCTGCGTCTGAAGCTCCTGGCTGACGTGGTTTTTCAATACCAGATTGGCAACGGTGGCAAAAGCAAGCGAACCAGGTAACATTGGCATCCTGGAAGTCACCTTGCCTGCTGCATAGGAAAGCACAAAATGCATGAATTTCATAAAAAAACTCCTTTACCTCCTGTTTTACAGAAACTGCCCTCAACGTACGTATTCCATCGCTGGCTGCTGATGCCAGTACCCGTTACAGGGTGCTGATGGCATTACTTCCAGAAGTTCTCTTTCTGCGTCCTGCAGCGAAATGCTGCCCTGTATCATTTCGGCAAAGAGCCTGACAACCCTTGCCGTATGCTCGCGCTGTGGAACAATGCGCACAATATCAACACCTATTTTTTTCAGGTCGGGCACTGCATGCAGCAGACAGTAAACCCTGTGTGACAAGGTCTGAGGGCCATTCAACACCAGAAAATCGAGCTGTTCCTGCGTTTTTAAAGCAAGTCCTTCAGGATACTTCAGACATTGTGAATGACAGTCATCCTTTGGCAAACTGGCATGACGCGCTGTAAAGCAGCGGGCAGAAAACGCCAGTGGTATGCGTCCGTAAGCAAATACTTCCACCTCCACATCTTCTTTCAGCGGCAGCATCTGCTGCAGATCATGCCTGCTCATTTCCAGTGGCATCACCCAGCGTTTTGCGCCCTGATCCACCAGCAGCTTCAATGATTCCGGATTATAAATGTTCAGATGCATGCCCGCCACAAACGGGCTTTGCCCTCCCAGCAACCGCACAGCACCCATATCGTTTGCTTCTACCAGCACATGCCGCTGTGCTCCATCCATCATCATGAACCGGTCCGGATGAGCGGGAAGCGGCGCTGATGGCAAAGCCATCCTTTCAGACCCCTGTCCGTCCAGGCTGTCAGTCAGCTGCGACCGCTCATCGTTCGCAGCTGACCCGCTCCCCGTCAGCATGCGCATCAGGGCCTGGAAGCTTTCATCGGACTCCACCAGCACCTGCGACGCCATGACGATTTCTTTGCCGGCTTTAACCAGGTTCTGTCCCACATCCATCCAGTCGTCAAAAGTGAGTGCGTTTCGTCTGACACAGACCGTCTCACCCAGATAAACAATATCGACAGGCACATCCCGCACCTTCGCGTAAAATCCGTAAATCTCCTCTTTTGTCCAGTAATACGGGATGGGAGCCAGTGCCAGTTTCAAGACAACTCTCCAAAAAAATTACTTCCACGCCCGGTGATAGGCACCGAGTGTATACTGCTGCCCTTCAGCCACTTTTTCAAGCCCTGCCATCCATGCAGGATATGTCTGGTAAACGCTGTCCGGATCCTTGCACAGATCGATCGCCTGACGCCAGATTCCGGTCACCTGAGCGACATAGGCCGGGCTTCGCTGACGCCCTTCTATCTTGATTGCGCTGACGCCCATTTCCATCAGTGCCGGCAACAATGCCAGCGCATTCAGACTGGCCGGCTCTTCAAAGGCATAGTATCGCTCGCCCGATACCTCAAAGCGCCCCTTGCATAATGTGGGATAGGCACTGCTTTCATGCTGCAGACAACGGTTGAGCAGAACACCGTTGAGTCTGGATTCCATGCCCTCTGGCGTCTGTTTCCAGCGCACCGCAGCAGCCGGTGAGCAGATTCCGCTGTTATTGGGTGCCTGAGCTGTTACATAGGATGAAAGAAGACAGCGTCCTTCAACCATGACGCAAAGACTTCCGAATCCAAAGACCTCGATCTCGACCGGAGTACTGCTGATCACGCTCTGCACCTGCTCCAGGGAAAGCACTCTGGGTAACACGGCTCTTCGGATACCAAAATGTTCATGATAAAAATGGATGGCATGGGCATTGGTGGCGGATGCCTGTACCGACAGATGCAAATGCAACCCGGGGTATGTCTTTGCCGCGTACTGCAAAATGGCAGGATCTGCAACAATGAGGGCATCCACGTTTGCTGCAGCTGCGCGATCAACCGCTTTTTTCCAGACAGACAGGGTGTCGTGTTTTGGATAGGTATTCAATGCCAGAAAAACCTTTCTGTTCCGGGCGTGCGCATAATCGACCCCTTCAGAAAGGGATGCGTCATCAAAATTGAGCCCCGCAAAATTGCGCGCATTGGTTGCATCCCGAAATCCGAGATAAACACTGTCCGCACCGTGATCAACGGCCTGTCTGAGAGCGGACAGCGAACCTGCCGGGCAAACCAGTTCCATAGCTGCAAAAACCCGTATAAACAAAAAACACTGTGAAATGCCCTGACAGCGTCAGGTCCCCAGCATCGTATCAAGAACCATCATCATCGCAAAACCACCAAGCAGCCCGATGGTTGCAGGCGTCTGGTACCCATGGCGATGGGTCTCCGGAATGACTTCATGAGAAACAATAAAGATCATGGCACCACCTGCCAGACCCAGGCCAACAGGATACGATATCGCCAGACCACTTGTCAGTCCCACTCCCAGAAGCGCACCGAAGAGTTCCAGAAGACCCGTTGCGCCGGACAGCAGCACCGAAATGATGCGCGATACTCCCGCACTACGAAGAACAAGCGCCACAACCAGTCCTTCAGGAATATTCTGCAGAACAATGGCCGTTGTCAAAGGAAGCCCGACCTGCATGTCTCCCCGGGCAAAACTGACTCCGATTGCCATCCCTTCCGGCAGATTGTGCAGTGCCATGGCAAAAATAAACAGCCACATCCGGTGGAAACGCTCTCCATCGGAAACATTTCCGGAAACCAGCATACCCTGGCCTGCCTCATAATGTATGTGTGGAACCAGTTTTTCCAGACAGAGCATGAGCATGACACCCAGAGCCATGCCCAGCACGACAGTACCGGCACCCGCCATTTTACTGGAAGTCAGCTCCAGTCCGGCCTCCAGTCCGGCAGGAAACAGGGAAAAAGCGCTTGCGGCCAGCATCATGCCGGCTGCAAGACCAAGCATGGTATCTTCAACCGACTGGGGAATTTTTCTGATAAAAAGCGCAGGCAAGGCTCCCGCTGCTGTCGCAGAAAAAGAGACAAAACCACCGATCATCGCCAGCTGGAAAGCCCGATCAGCTCCGGGTTGACCAATGTGCATGAAGCTTTGCACAAGCAGGATCAAAATCATCAGCGCAAAAGCAGACACGCACACCGTCACAAGCCCGTTCTGACGGAAATGCCTGACTACCCGCCCGTACCGACTCGCGTTGTGCTGATCCGGACCGGAAGTTGATCCGGATGTCAGATCAGACGCCGGTTGCGTTTTTTTGTTGATTTTTTCAGTCAATTGAGGGCACCCTTTCCAGCATAGACCATGAGCAGGGCCATCTGCACATCAGCAAAGAGATGAATGCGCCCGCACACATTAAAAAGGCTTTGCGAACGGCATCTCCATCGCTACCAGAGCGACGTAACTGCATTCCCTGAACGGTGTCGCAAAGTTGCAGAAATCCGCCACAACAGGGATATTATCACGTGACTGGCAGAAAACGCACCATCGCGGACTGAAGCCGTATACGCAGGCGGCATGGGGCAACAAAAGTATTGAGGATCAGAGTCTGGCCGGCGAAGGTGTTTTCGGAACGCACTATCAGGGTTTCCCGAAAAAAGGGGTGGCAGTTTCAATCAGAACGGCATGCCTGTCAGGAATCAGGCATGCCGCTGCTGTAAAAAAACCTTATTGGGGCTGCTTCTGAATGGGCAGCCACGTATAGGTGCCATCACCATTGGATCCGATATGACCAATCCCAGGATAGGGAAGATGCTGACCGGCCACCAGCCACTTGTACTTGACTGCCAGATTGAATACTTTGTATCGGGTCAGGACGGCCTGCTTGGGATCGACATCAAATGCAATCGCGATATCGGGACGGGCAAACTGTATTGCATAGCTGTGAACCAGATCACCCAGAACAAAAAAACGCTCTTCATCCGAGTTGATCCGGAATGTCGTATGCCCGGGTGTATGCCCTGCGGTGGACACTGCCCTGATACCGGGCACGACTTCATCTCTGTGATCAAATGTATGCCAGCGTCCGGCCTTGCGATAGGGTGCTGTTGAATCCTGGGCGGCTTTGAATCGCCCTCTTACTGTATCATCCGGTGCCTCGGCAGCCCGTTTTTCAGAGAGCCAGTATTCACTTTCGAGCTTGTGTGCGTAAATTTTTGCGTTGGGAAAGCGGATTTTTCCGTCTGCATCCACCAGCCCACCCAGATGATCCGGGTGCATGTGTGACAGCAGAATCGTATCGACCTGCTCGGGTGTATAGCCGGACTCTTTCAGGTTGTCGAACAGTCTGCCTCTTTCCGGGCCAAAAAGGATACCGCAGCCAACATCGATCAGAACGAGGTTTTGCCCCGTATTGACCAGATAGGCATTGATTGCTGTCTGCACCTTGTCGCCATCAATATATCGGCGTGCGAGCATTTCCTGCATTTCCGGCACGGTTGCATTCATCATCAGCCCGACATCCATTTCAAAAGCACCGTCAAACAATGCCGTCACTTCAAACTGCCCGACCATCATACGGTAAAAGCCGGGTACCTGCTTTTTTGCCATGGGTACCTGGGCCGTTGCAAAAGGCACCCAGGCAAACAGGGACAGTGCCAGCATCAGAGCAAAATGACCAAAAAAACGCTTCGTCATCAATCGCATAATTTCTCCTAATTTCAAATTCAATCGTACAACTGTTTCAGGGACAGCACCTGTCTGATGAAACGCGGACTGCAACTGTTCCATTTCAGGGACGGGTCTGCCGAATTTCAAAAAACTCAACAGATCAGATTACTGACAAAAACTGAAGTCTGTAATCCGGGCTGAACGGGCTTCTGATTTTTCTGTTTTTACCCGAGAGTCTCTTTTTTCAAAAGGGCCTTTGTCAACAGGCTGTCTGACGCCATCCATTTTTATATCATCAAAAATTACCCACCAATATATCACACTGGTTAGAGCAGGCGGGCAATCCGGCTCAACGGGCGTCATCCGGCAAAACAGTCACCTCACATCTGAAGCCGGGGCTTGTACAAGCCGCCGTCTTCGGATGTGAGGTGACTGATCCGGTATTTCTGAAAGATACTCATGCCCGTGCGTAATTGCGCACGGGCATGGATGCGTTTGGACTCTTTACTGTATCAGCTTTTTGAGCAGGACATGTCGGACGCACTGCAAGCACTGCAGCAGGAACCGGGCTTAGATGCTCTCTCAAACGGCGCATAATACCTGTGCAACAGTTTATGCGCCAGTTCGGAGTTGGGTTCGCCGAAGTAGTCTTTATACAGACCAAGCACATCGGGGTTTTCCTGCGAACGGCGTAATGGTGAGGTGTCGTCAATGCTGATCAGCACTTTTTCCCTCTCACCCTTCGCACTCACCTTCACCGGGAGCGGGTTTCCGGCACCATTGACACAACCGCCCGGACAGGTCATGACCTCAATCAGATCAAAGCCACTCTCTTCACCGGACAAAATGCGCTGGATAACCGGCTCGACATGATTCAGGCCGGATATGACTGCAAGGCGCACTTTTGCATCACCGAGATCATAGACTGATTCCTTGACTGACGCGCTTCCGCGTGTCTGCTGGAATACGAGTCCTTCAGGACCTGCGGGACCAGTCAGCTGTTCTACCGCATTACGGAGAGCAGCTTCGGCTACACCACCGGATGCTCCGAAAATCACTCCGGCAGACGAAGCCTGCTTGTACGGAGCGTCAAACTCGGCAGGGGCAACCTTGCCTGTTTCGATCCGCAGCATCATGATCAAGTCAAGCATTTCGCTCGTTGTCAGTACTGCATCCACATCGCGAATTCCTCCTGGAGCAAATTCCGGCCTTGCCGCTTCAGCCTTCTTTGCAACACACGGTACAATGGACACGACATAGAGTTTCTCAGGCGGAATGCCTGCAAATTCGGCAAAGTGGCTTTTAATGGTAGCCCCCATCATCTGCTGCGGTGATTTGCAGCTTGAAAGATGCGGGATCAGTTCCGGATAGCGTCGTTCAACCAGGCTGACCCAGGCAGGACAGCAGGACGTAAACAGCGGGAGTACTGCTTCCCCACCCTGCATCCTGTCGATGAATTCTGCTGTTTCCTCCATTACCGTGAGGTCAGCAGCAAATGAAAGATCAAAGATCCTGTCAAATCCCATCGCCCGCATCAGACCGGCCATATAGGCTGTTGCCTCTTCCGGTCTGACATCAAAGACTTCCGAAATCACCGAGCGCACAGCCGGTGCTGCAAAACCGATTACGGTCAGATCCGGATTATTGATGGCGCTCAGGACCAGTCCCCCTTCGTTCTGGAATTCCAGTGCACCGCAGGGGCATGTAATGACGCACTGACCACAGGTCGTGCAGTCTGTCTCCCAAAGGGGTGAACCACACCTGGTACCAACAACTTCCCTCCCCTCTTCGTAGTACATTGCCAGGACATCCGGACCGGCTATTTCAGCACAGGCAACCACGCAACGGGCGCAGGAGATGCATTTGTTGTTATCCCGGCGGATAAAGGGATGATCATTGGCCAGTTGCAGATAAGGACGCTCGTGAACCGGTTTTACATACTGGATGTCCAGAGCGGTTGCCTCATCGCGCAATGCACAGTCATAGCGGGAGTCACAGCCACACTGGAGACAGCGCAAAGCTTCCATGCGTGCCTGTTCTGCCGTCAGTCCCAGCTCTACCTCCCTGAAACTGCCAATACGCTCGGCATCCGGAATGGCATTCATCTTCATGCGCGCAATTTTGGGAAACGCATCAAACTCGCTCTGCGGGAGGTCTTCCAGTGAACCACGACTGCAGTTGTATTCCTTGCTGACTTCAGAAATGTACCCCTTTGTCATGTACGAGTGCATGGACCGGGCCGCTACCCTGCCTGCGGCTATCGCCTCGATCACCGTCGCCGGGCCGGTTACACAGTCGCCTCCGGCAAAAATTCCTTCAGCAGAACATTCCAGAGTTTTGGGGTTTACATCAAAATCACCCCACTGGTTCAGTCTGACAGCCAGATCGCTGGCGAGAAAGTCCGTATTCGTACTCTGACCGATCGCGCCAATAACGGTATCAGCCTCGATAATGAATTCCGAACCTTCAACCGGCACGGGCCTGCGACGTCCCGAGCGGTCTTTTTCTCCGAGTTCCATCCGGATGAACTGCACCTCCTTGCGTCCGGCTGCATTGAGTGTTATTCGCAGAGGAGCCGCAAGAAAGACCATTTCAACACCTTCGTGGATTGCTTCTTCAATCTCGAAATCCACTGCAGGCATTTCCTCGCGCGTGCGCCTGTAAACCAGCTGGACCTTTCTGGCACCGCGACGCACGGCCGAGCGCACACAGTCAATGGCAGTATTACCACCACCCAGCACTACCACAACCTCGCCGGGATCGGCATCCGTTCCCTTGACGACCTGTTCGAGATACTGGATTCCGAGCAGAACGCCATCCAGATTCTCGCCCTCGATGTTGAGCGGTGTTGCATTCCAGGAACCGACGGCGACAAAAGTCGCATCAAAGTCTTTCTGGAGTTCTTCCAGGCGGAAATGTTTGCCCAGCGCCTTGTCGGTGACAATGCGCACTCCGAGATTTCTGATGGTGTCAATTTCCCTGTCCAGCGTTTTTTTGGGCAGTCTGTATTCGGGAATTCCGTACCGGAGCATTCCGCCGGCTTCGGGCTGGCTTTCAAAAACGGTAACCTCGTGTCCGTTCAATGCGGAATAGTATGCTGCTGACAGACCGGCAGGCCCCGAGCCGACCACGGCAATTCTTTTGCCGCTGGGAGCGGCTTTTTCTGGCGTCCAGGGTATATCCCGCGCAAGGTCCAGATCTGCGACAAAGCGTTTGACATAGTTGATCGCGACCGGTGTATCGACCAGAACGCGACGACAGATAATTTCGCAGGGGTGGGGACAGACACGCCCGCAGACTACCGGAAGCGGGTTGTGGTCCTTGATGACTTTGATGGCGCTCTCGTAATTGCCGGTACTGACATGATTCAGATAGCCCTGAATGTCGATGTTCGCCGGGCATGCCGCCACACAGGGCGCTTCGCAGTCCGCATTGTGATCGGAAAGCAGCTGGTCGAGACGGATTTTACGGAAGCTCTCCAGCTGCCTGCTGTTGGTTGTGATATTCATGCCAGGCAGAATTGGCGTCTGACAGGCTTTTACCACGCGCTTGCTGTCTTCTCCCACTTCGACCACACAAAGCCCGCAATTGCCATTGGAGCGTTCTACACGCATGTCATAGCACAGGTTGGGTACCTGAATGTCCGCCTGCATGAGGGCCTGATGGATTGTCAACCCTTGGGGCACATGAATTTTTCGTTCATTTACGGTTACTTCTATCTGGTTTTCTGTATTGTCTACTGCCATCTTCTGTCTCTTTTCATAAAAAGCTGTGAAAGCGCTGATCTGATCGAAATCAGCAAAGTCAGGGAAACACCTGTGATGCAGCCCAACTGATCTGCTGTTGTGCCTTTCCATATTTTATATGAAAACCAGCGTTTTCTTGTCGAATTTCCAGGATTTTGCTTTTTTGAAAAGACAAAACTGTCCGCTTTGAGCAATTCGGATACTTCATGCCAACCACAACACCACATTTGCACACAGGGATATGCAGTACTTTGTTCCATCATCGCACAGCCCGGTGTGCATTTCTGCAGCAGGGCATGATTGCCAGCAATCAGCGGGTAAAACGGCTTTTATTCACGTAGTCTTCTCGCCATGACAGCAATTGTGGGTGCGCACGAATGCGCACTTTTCGCAACATGAGCCATTTGATATACTGGTTTTTTCTGAACCATCACCAGAATCGTTTTTCCGGAATTTCCGGTATTGCAATCCGGGTGACGAAAATTTGAAAAAAGTCTGGCAAAAAGCCAGGAGAGATTTGCGCTATCCTCTCAAATCAGATGGCCTTTTACCGAACGGTTTGCAACAGACCCGAAAAATGGACTGCATCCCGATGCAGATGCTGGCGATCAATGCCTGCATCAATCCGTGTTAAGCTGTTATTACCGCTGCCAGAAACAGAAAAATTGACGGAACTGGCTTCAGACCTGTTCAGATCGTGCAGCAAAAACGAAAGGGGCAGATTTTTGACACAAACCCTCCCCACAGCCAAAGCCAGGGATCTGCCTGGAAGCGGCAGATGATTTTGAGCCCGACTGTTACAGAACCTGTTCCGGGAACGGCAAGAGACGATATGCAGGTAGCAGTACAAAATTCCGGGTTTTGCTGACTGGTCGCAGGGATAACGGTTTCCTTCGCCGCGATGGCAGATACAGGTCCGGCTGATCTGTTCCGTGTTTGAAGAATTGGATGGTTTTTTTATGAAAGCAAAAAAATTCAGGACCTTGAGAGAGAGCACCGGACTGACTGTAAAATGGCTGGCCGAGGAGATGAACGTAAGTCAATCCAGAGTGCGCGACTGGGAGGAAGGTCATGCAGAAATCCCTGCCATGGCAATTGCGAAAGTCAGGGAAATGGGCAGGTTGGGCAGGATTGTTTCCGACAGGCTCTATCAGCAGCTGACCCAGGTCGATACTGTAACGCACGTGATACTTGTCTGTTATAACAGCGATGAGGAATACTGGGAGTTTCACCCGGACGACCGCGAATATCCGGTCACATTCCACAATGCCGTTCTTGAAAGAACAAAGAACAGGCTTGTCGACGCGGGCTATGGCGTAAACATGGTTCCGATGGATAAAGAGCGTTATTTTGCCTGGCTCGGCAAGAGAAAAGACAGTAGCGAGATGCGAACGCTTTGGGCAAACAGCAAAGACAACATTCACATTGGACAATCAGTGCAAAAGGCGCAGCCAAAGCGGGACCGGGACGCATCAACCCGTTTTTTGAAGATAAAGGCACCAAAGCACCTCAAGGAGCGCTTTACCTTGTCTACAGAAAGATTCAATGAACTGCTTGAGCAGTCCGGACTGTCGCACGCATGCGTTGCCATGCTTGAAGAGGTGCCGGTCGAAACAGTCAGCCGCTGGGCATCCGGTGAAATGCCCATACCAAAGGACATCGAGGAACGCCTGGAATATACAGCCGAAGCGATGGAGCAGGCAATTGACACGGCTTTTGAAAACATCTCCCGGCAACTCGGGCCATCTCCTGATGAAGAAGTGCTGCCGGCAGTTGTTCTCCCTGTTTTCGGGAGTGATGAAGACATTCAGTTTTTTCGGCCTCAGGCGGAATACTTCCCGTCCGCCTCGCAGGCTGTTGTAATGGGAAAGATCGCCCGGAAGTTCTCGGAACAGGGCTTTACGGTCAGAACGGTTACGCTGACCCGCGACGCCTACACCCAATGGCGCGGGAGGAAAAAAGACACCCAGAAACTGCGTGACAAATGGATGCGGGAAGTCATGTCTGTACCGGAAGAGAATGCGGATGTACCCGTTCCCGTCATGCCCCCCCAGGAACTGGTTGCACTCCGGGAATCAGTTGGTCTGGATGTTGAGCAGCTTGCCGGCATTGCCGGGATCACGGCACGGCAGATATCGGGCTGGGAGTCCGGCAGGAGAAAGGCTGATAATGACGTCGTTGCTTTGCTTCTCAAGCTGGATTCCGAGCTTTCATTCATCGTGGAAGAAATTCGTAATACCATGCTTGAGCTTGAGGCCGAAGGCGAGAAGCCTCCCATTTTTTCCTTTCCTGCTTTTGAGGACGAAAAGGATTTGTGGAAATACTTTACGGGATTTCGCAATTTCCCCGTCAGCACGCACAAGGCACTTCTCGGGAGAATTGAAAAAATGCTGCTCGAAATCGACATACTCCCCATGTTCTATGCATTTGATCGCGTCGCATACCAGAAGTGGCTGGGTAACAGGAAAGACTCTCTCAAGATGCTTGCGCAGTGGGACCGGTTTCTGAGTACGCCTCCTGACTCTTCGCTTGCAAACTGATCATTCTTCAGCGACCGACGCCGGAATCGGGGCCACAAAAAAACGGCTGTGCGCAAACGGGAAGGCTTCAGGATCGTGTGTTTTTTCCTGCTGCCCTGCCGGCAGGGCGTGCCGGTTCGAGCAGACTTACATCCTGCACAATTTCCAGCAATGCGTCACCCCATGTCGCCAGCTTTCTGGCACCCACACCAGCAATGCCTGCCAGTTCTGCAGTTGTTGCTGGGCGAACACGGGCAATCTCGTGCAGGGTAGAATCATGAAAAATCACATAGGCTGGCACATTCTGTTGCTGCGCTACTTCAGTGCGCCATGCCCGCAGCAGTTCAAATAAAACCCTGTCGTCTGCCTGCAGTGTTTTTTCCGCTGCGGTTTTTTTGGGCGCAGCTTTCGCCTTCTGCTTTACTTTTTCGTAGGGACGCAGCCATATTTCCTGCTCTCCTTTCAGCACGGGGCGTGCCTGCTCCGTCAGTCTGAGCACGTTGAAATTTTCTGCGTCAACCGCCACCAGCCCTCGTGCGATGGCCTGCCGCAAAATGGATCGCCAGGCTGCCATACTATGTTCATGACCCAGACCAAAAACGGACAGTTCATGGTGTCTCCACTGCTCGGTACGCGCCGTTTTTTTCCCTTGCAGAACATCAATGACATGACCGGCGCTGAAACGCTGTCCCACACGATAAATGGCAGAGAGCAGCTTTTGCATCAGAACGGTGCCATTAATGGAGACAGGCGGCGTCAGGCAGGTATCGCAGTTTCTGCACGGGTCGGCCTCTTCTCCGAAATATTCCAGCAGACGCACCCGGCGACATGTCAGAATTTCGCATAATCCCAGAAGTGCATCGAGCTTTGCCGTCTGGATACGCCGGTGCTCAGGACCTGCGTCAGACTGGTCGATCATACGACGTTGCTGCACTACATCCTGCAGTCCATACGTCATCCACGCATTGGCCATCAGGCCATCGCGTCCTGCACGCCCTGTTTCCTGGTAATAACTTTCAATATTTTTGGGCATATCCAGGTGTGCGACAAAACGGACATCGGGCTTGTCAATTCCCATACCGAATGCAATTGTCGCCACCATTACCACTGCGTCTTCCCGCAAAAAACGCGACTGGTTTCTCGCCCGTTCCTCATTGTCCATACCGGCGTGATACGGCAGAGCGGGAATTCCGTTTCTGTTCAGGAATTCTGCGGTTTCCTCCACTCCTTTGCGTGAGAGGCAATACACAATTCCGGCATCGCCCTGATGTTCGGAGCGGATGAAATCCAGAAGCTGTCGCCTGGGATTATCCTTTTCGACAATCTGGTAATGGATGTTGGGCCTGTCAAAAGAAGCTATGAACTGTCTGGCTCCATCAAGTTCCAGAAATCGCAGGATATCTGCGCGGGTAAGATTGTCAGCCGTTGCGGTCAGTGCAATTCTGGGCACATCCGGAAAATATTCTGCCAGAACCGAAAGGCGCGTATATTCAGGACGAAAATCATGGCCCCACTGTGAAACGCAGTGTGCTTCATCAATGGCAAACAGTGCGATTTTCAGTTGCCGCAGCCACGCCAGGCTGTGTTCTGTCAGGAGGCGCTCGGGTGCGATATAGACAAGATCGATTTCATTTCGTAGCGCAGCCTGCTCGATTCTGGCTGATTCTGCCCGGCTTTGCGACGAATTCAGGAATGCGGCACGCACCCCGATTGCGGCCAGAGCATCGACCTGGTCCTGCATCAGGGCAATCAGGGGGGAAACGACAACGCACACACCATCCCGAATCAGTGCCGGGATCTGGTAGCACAGCGACTTCCCTCCTCCGGTCGGCATCAGGATGAGTGCATCCTGCCCGGCCAGAACATGCGTGATAATGTCCTGCTGCTGCCCACGAAAGGCCGGATAACCAAAGACTGTCTGTAACAGACTGAGTGCATGGTTTTCAGAGTCTGGCTGATTTTGCTGGCTGGTACGGACTGGAGATTTCATGGCACCCTGAAAGAGAAGTCAGAACAGAAATAACATGCCGGGTTCCGTGTTATCCGTTGGACCACAGGGCGTGCCGGCGCAGGTTATGGCTGCGAAAAGTGCTATTATCCCGCAAGTTGACGTGAAGTGTTCTTCTGGTTGGTTAAAGGCAGTTGACACGAGATAGGTTACCCTTTGGTTTTTAAAGATTATCCAGAAATTGTGCCGCCAAAAAACATGAGTGTTTTCAACTCGTTGCGAATTCGTGTCAACACGCTCCAGTGTGTGCCCGGCGTGGGCGATAACTCAGGTCGTGAAAAGTCCACTACATGCCAGGCAGAAACCATCAACCGACCCTGCCAGCCCTGAGCCGGATGGATTCGAATGCGTTTGAAATGCTGGAGGCTTTTACTTGGGACTTTTTCATTCTTGTTCTGCAAAAACAGGCTCAAGTTCAAAAACAGGTTCCGGGAGCATTTCCAACAGGCGCATTAACTGACTAACTGCGCCGGATTACGCACGGGGCTGGCACAGGCAATGAGGGGGCGGTCATGACATCTGACATCCATATCCTCACAGGTAAAATTGCCATCCTCGTTTCAGGCGGGATACCGGTTGGCGTGATACTGACAACAGTGCAATCAGGCGACAACCGTCAGTTGCAGTCCGAGAACCTTGACGACATTGATAAAAGTCATCATTTCGGGGTTTCCGTTTTCAGAGAGGGCTTTTCTCAAGCCCTGCCTGGTCATCCCCGCTTCTTTGGCGACTTTGGTAAGTCCTTTCGCCCTGGCGAAATCGTCAAGCGCCTGACGAATGAGCCGTCCATCTCCTTCGTCCAGCCTGATACATTCATTGATGTATCCTGCCCAGTCTTCATCTGTCTTAATGAAGTCAACGGGATCGTAATCGTATGTTTTAATTTTTCCCATCATTTACCCCTCGAAATCAAATGGCTGTTCTGCCAGTTGGCTGGCTCGCTTGAAGTCTTTTTTCTGGGAACTTTTATCCCCGCCGCACAACAGGATAACCACCGTATTGCCACGCATCATGGAGTAAAGGAAGCGCTGATTTAATCGAAATTCGCAACTTCAGTGTCAATAAAATCAATCGGTTGCGCTCGTTTGTGGGCGCAAAAACCGAATTAATCAGCGTTTCCTAAACACGATAGCCCGCCCAACATCAATACGAGAGCGCACGGCATCCTGCCACTCTGTCCTGCTCACTTGCCTGTCATCGATCTGAAAACTGGCGCGGTCAAAATCGCTCTGCGTTAATTTTGCAGCGACATCTTCGTCAGAAATATCCGACATTTTTGTAACAGAGGTCAGTTTCTTCACGGCCTGCCTTTCTCATTGAGATAATTCGCACTTCATCATCATTTTCCACATGCACCACAAGTACTACAGCGTATTCAAGCAAACCTGTAGTCACATCATCATTGCAGACTTTCCCACTTTAGCGTCATACTTTTGAACTGAAACTTTACTCTCGCTTCAACTTCAGCCTCGCTTTTGTTTGCATACGTATGCTAAATCATAATGTCACAGAAGAACAATTTTATTTTATAACGATCCGGAGCGAAACATGAGTAACAAAAAAGAGACTGCCATCAAGGAAAAGGCCTGGCAATAAAAATGCCACTGTCTCTGAGGTAGAGGCTGCCGAAACAGTATCATCCGTTGCCATGCCGAATCCTGAGCTTGCGCTTGCTGCCAGCCCGAAGAGACTTCTTGTGTGAAAAGGAAAAAAGGAGAGCGTTCCGCGCACCAGCTGGAGACAGGCGTTTGACCATCAACATCAGGGATGATCTGGCAAAGAAGGGGAAGATAGCGGCAATTCAATTTGATACCACAGTGGAGGGGATCATAGAGAATTTGATTGAAAAACATTTGTAACATACGCGCATCCATATGCAAACAAAGAGGGAGGCAGATTTGAAAACTATTTGGGAGGCTCTAAAAAAACAATATACGCATCCTACCGTAAAGGTACGGGATGCTTTCGGTCGTTTCTGTCATGTTCTTGCAGCAGCCTGTTTAATTGCTTTTCCGGGCATTGGTTTTTCTGGCATTGATGCCCGATTGAAGCTTTTGTATTTATTTCCATTGCTAATCGCGGCGTGCTATTATCCGCTTATGGGATTCATTGGTTTCAAGTAGGTAAAGATGAATGAATTAGGAAATGCCGTCATGTTCGCTCTATCGCTCTCTTTTATAGTGGGTGCATTTGGTTTCCTGACGTACATAGGCAATAGAAAGCGGAGCGGAAAAGAGTCTGAAAAAGACAGTTGACGCCTGGAACCAGTTATCCATGGTCTGCTGTGCCTCAAATGCAGACAGACTGTGGGTAAAGGGTCTTGCCAGATCCTGTAAAAGTCACCTTGAAAAATCCCTGTATCCACAACTTTGAGCTTTCCCGCCATTCCTCACTCTTTTTTCCCCTGGACGTAACTTTTCAGAATGACTTCGCTGTCTGCAGTATTTCGACTATTTCAATTGAAACAATCTCTTTCTTCAGAAAGGAATGTGGCACCTGCCTCTGGCACTTCAGCGTCAGACATTTTAGAAATCACTATTTGGTCATATTGATAGCATGTCAACTCAAACCATACAGACCGGATATCTTTCAGTTTTTGTTTTATACCGATTTCGAATAATAATCTTGTGTAATTTACTGAAAAGCTCCTCAAGGTAATGTGCTTCGAATTACCGAAGGAATCAACCCGGAATCGGTATTACCTCAATGTTTTTTCGTGGGACATTTGAGATATTCGGGACACCGCATAAATACTGGGTTTGTAGCGATGTATTCAGGCAAAGCCATTTTATACTGGTTGACTGCGTTTGATATAGATTTTAGTAACCATACCTCAAAAGATACCCTCAAAGAAGGTGGACTGAAATAGATGTCATCGCACATTATAAAACACAAAAGCCACGACAACTCAACGTTATACGTGGCTTACTGTATTTTTTTTAATTCAAAAAACCAGTGTTCTGGTGGAGGCGGCGGGTTTCGAACCCGCGTCCAAAAATCCTCTACAGACAAATCTACATACTTAGTGACGTCTATTGGTTTAGTCATCACGATGCGGACGCACACGCCCCGATCAGACGAGTTACCATGAATTTAACCTCCTGCCAGGTAACCCGACAAAAAGCGATTTCCTGTGTATGACCTTGCTGCCGTTAGGCCCACCCCAAGAACAAGATGGTGCAAGGATAGCCGGTTTAAGCGGCTAATGCGTAACTGTTATCGTTTGCAGTTATTTTAGTCTGGATAGATT